>Ga0209100_1001420_pt1 | contig 16374 bp, 14 predicted proteins | sample lystaG_FD_185480 | JGI IMG/M metagenome (GOLD analysis project Ga0209100, IMG submission 185480) | Glacier valley bacterial and archeal communities from Borup Fiord, Nunavut, Canada, to study Microbial Dark Matter (Phase II) -... | ecosystem: Environmental > Aquatic > Freshwater > Ice > Glacier ...
ATCCAAACGATCGTCATTCCTATATGAGGTCTAGGGGCGAATCTATTTATGGTTTGCGGCATCTTTTACTATGGACTGGCTGGAGCAGGAAGCGCCAAAATTAACTCAATGACTGCGATCGGGATTTTGATCGCTTTCTTTGTCGCCGGATTTGCTTATCTGATTGGCGATAGCTTGCTCAAAAATAAGCCTCTGTTTTTGCCTTCTGACTTGAGTCATCCTTTGCGCGATCGTGCAGGTGCTTCGAAGGAACGTAGATTTATTAAGGTGCAACTTCTCACCCTCACCCTAGCCCTCTCCCCAAGGAGAGGGAACAAGACTCTAACTCCCTTCTCCTGGGAGAGAAGGGTTGGCGAGGGCTTGCCCCACTTCGTGAGGAGGGCAGAAGACGCTCACAAGTCTTACGGGTTATTTAATCCACGATCCTAAGGGTTCTAAACCGTATTAGAGTTCAGATCGCTCTTGCACGACAGAATCTTTACCCATCGCTAATCAGATCACAGCGATTGTCACTCAGACCAGCATTTTGCGCGTGTTTGACCCGATCGAGATGCATGACACGATTGAAACCCTTCAGCAATTGGGTCTAACGGCTCCCCACCTACATGATGACGGAGTTGCGGCGAGTGCTGACGCTCTCCAGCAAAATAGTCAGCCCAAAGATGAGATCGATCCTTTCAACGCTGGAGAACTCAAGCACAATCTTTCCAGTCAGAGAAGATAACTTAGACTACCACTATTATTTGAGGGGAGGTATCTCTTTAAAGTGCGGGTGATGAACTCGATCGGGCTTCCCCAATATGCATGCTGATCGTCGAAGATAACCCGACGATGCAGATCTGATCGTGACAGATATCGGTTTATCTCGCGTGGATAGCATCGCAGTTTAGAAGCCCTCAAATAGTTTAAAGACCGGAACAATCGTCCCAAATTTGCGTCTAATGAGGCTTCTTCTTTCAGCCCTCAAAGAGCTAGATTGAGCATCGTTGCACTAAAAACGTGAACTTCACAGAAAAATCGTTAGGCAGCAGATTCATTAGCCCTTTAGACAGTCTCATCTAGATGGCAGTAGAACGAATTGTGCTCAAAACTTCGAGCCATGAAACGACAATTTTTGCTAACTGCGATCGCGCAAACCAGAGGAAAGATGACCATCTGTGAGCATTTTCAAGAAAAACAAACGTTTTATCAAACATAGCGCTACTAGAAAGTTTATCCAGGCAATAAGCCTTCTGATCGACCAACATTACAAACTCTGATGGGGTAATGATTTGCTTACAGACTGCTGATGCTGAAAGAGTTTCTAGCTTTGGCTAGCCGAAGAGCCATTTTGCTCTGTTTAGAGTGACAGAAACCTGCTAGTAACCTTAGCAGGAGCCAAACGCACTGTGAAAACATTTTTTGTCAACATCAGAAAATTCGTCAGATACTACTAACAATTCAGAAGAGTCTAATAGAATGACCACTGCTACAAAACCTTCATTTCTTCACCGCAAAAAATGGGAGTCTAATGATTTTAAGAACGTAACCATAATCTACTTTTTCACCTGCAAATTAGAACGCATGATTAAAAATGAAGTTGTACAATTTATGTATGGTTGAGCAATCTAACAGAGTTGCTGCTTAGGTTAAGCGCACTTTCACCCATTAAGGGTATGAATGCCCTGATGCTTGAGCAACTCCCTGAGACACTTGACCGCAGAATCACGTTGCGTTTTGAAAAGCTAACCCGTCAAAAACGTCCACACAAAGCACGTTTTCTGGAGACTTGGGTCATCCATTCATCATCAATCGTAACTAGACGATCGTGCTCTACGTCTTCACCCAATTTTTCACGCTCAGGGTAATTTAACCCTTTTGAAGGACGGCAAGCCTAGAGGCACAACTGCTAACATTGTGGTGTCATCTTAAACAATCAGCTTGACTGCTTCTCTCAATAAGCCATTAGAGAAACGTTGTTTTGTCACTCGCTTGGATTAAGACACATGAAGTTTGAAGATATCTATCAATTTTTCAAAGACCCACCTCCTTTTTATCTAAATAAAGAGCTGGCGGTGTGCTACGTTCTCGCAGTTCTTTTGCGAGGCGACTCCTACGGGACAGAGCTAATCCAGCTACTAGAGTCAGAGCATCCTCTCTATAGACTTTCAGATACTGTGCTTTACAGCGCGCTTAAGTTTCTTGAAGACGAAGAGATGGTGACAGGCTACTGGAAGAAAGTTGAGGGTAGAGGTCGTCCCCGTCGAATGTATCAGATTCGCCCTGAAGCAATGCCTCAGGCGCAAGATCTGGCAAGACTTTGGCAAGAATACGCTGTCAAACGCGACCACGCTAGCAAAATGCCCCAAGCCAGTGGCGCAGAGCGATAAGTTCTCCAGGTTTTAAAAGTTATTCCATTGTTCACTACACTGAAGTAGACAGGACGCTTTTACAACCTGGTTGACTTAATGAGTACATCCGTCATTCCATCTACTCTCTTTTTGACCCTGTTGATGACGATCGGGCTGGTTTTCTTCATCCGAGCATCGGTTAAAGATCGAACTCAGGTGATTACCCTTGCCTCTGAGCAATCAGAAGCGTCTTTGTTGACTCGATTACGGCAATATTTTGATCAGCGTGCTTACCGCGTTGTGTCGTTGGATGCCGCTAAAAACGAAGTCATCTTTGAAGGAACGGTGCGTCCTAGCCTATTCTTAGCAGGATTTCTGACTCTGTTGGCAGCGACAGCAGCTTTGTGCCTCATCTTAATGCTGTCTTACCTAGTTTCAGACTTGTCAAACGTCTGGTTAGGCTTGTTGCTCTTACCTCCATTGGCAGGAATATTTTATTGGCGCGGCGCAAAGCGATCTGAGCAAGTTTTGCTCAAGGTTGAATCTATGCCCAATACAAACGCAGAGACAAAAAGCCTGATCACAGTCAAAGCTCACCGGGACGAATTGGCAGAGCTACAGCGCATCTTAGGGCTGAAGGCGGCAGAATGAGACTTGCCAGCTAGCCAAACCATCATGAAAAAAGCCCTCTCACGTTAAGAAACCTGGGAGGGCTATTTATTGAGACCAAGAATACCAAACTGAGCAACCGGGATGTTTCTAGCTTAAGACAGATTTAAACGACCACTTCTAGACTTTATAGTGATCTGAAGCTCAATTTCATCAGCTTAAGGAGTTTAACGTTTACTCGCATAGCACGGTGCTTTTGGGCTTTACTGATGATCAGCTACTAAAAACAACCGTCTGGCTAAACAATGGGCTATGTAGAAGCCTCTGGTCTCTAATGACTACTTGTAGAAGCCCCAATGGGTTCTAGCTCATCGTCGTTAGTTTTGAGGCTGGGGAACAAGAAATGGTTTTCTTCGACATATTGCGCGCCGAAAAGACCCTTCTCAGCCCAGAAGTACCGATCCGTGGTATGCTCATTTCTCTTGACTAGCAACAGTGCAGGGGGATGAATACCTTCAGAATGGATGAACTTTCGGGCAGCCGTGACAGGTTTGTCTTCGCCACACTCAATGCTGTATTGAGGCACATTTTCTAAAATTCTGCGCCCTTCTTGCCGCCGACGGCTTTTACGCTTACGTCTCCTTGCCAAACCCCTTACCTCCTAAATCCTAATTATTGAGTTGTAGTGATCGTTACAAAAGCCGTCGCAAGTATATCTGCTCTGGCTTCAGATATCAACTTCCCTTAACGCAATGATACAAAATCTTAAGCTTTAGGTAGAATGCCTTCAAGAACACCCACTGAATTGATCAGATTGGTGCTTGCTAACCTTAGACTTATCGGCTGTAACTGCGTGTAGGGACGCTAGTAAACCGCAGACTGAATCACGTTGAACTAGAAATATAGGCTGACAGGGAGTCAACAAACAGCAGTTCGTCGGTTAAAGTCTAGAGTACTAGCGTGGAGTGATGCCGCTATTACTAACTTACGAGGGTTCAATGTTTAAGTCAATCTTAATTTAAGGCGAGGCACCTGAAGGCATGTTGCTGCCGACCAGTTCAGAATTTGTAGCGTTGTGTCGATCGCAGGTCGCTTTGCTCACTCAGGTGTTGGGGGCTTCAATGAGCGTGGTCTATTTGACTGAGACACTGGTAGAGGGGGCAGAGGCTAGACTGGTTCCAGTGGCGGCATATCCTGAGTCGGCTTTGGCGCTAGAACGATCACGCCAGTTGGCTCTGTCGCCCGCTGCCGATGCGGTTTCTGCAATGCCTCGCCAGTTTTTTGCCCCTGACTCGGTAGACGAAAAAGACGACGAGGACGATCGAAGAGATCAGTCATCTGTCTCGTTAAGAAATAGCTTGGCAGCAGAACCACAGCAGATGGTGTTGCCCCTGGTTCACGATGGCATGGTTTTAGGACTGTTGGTGAGTGAGCGGAACGATCGCCCGTGGACGACGTGGGAAGGCGCTCAGATTGAGCGAATTGCAGACACGATCGCGCTGGCTTATGTGATGGATCAGCGCGCTCAATGGCTCGATCAAACGCATCGTCAGCAGCGACTCTTACAAAGCGATCAGCATGATATCTTAGACAACTTGCTGCATCAGTTTAAAAATCCATTAACGGCGCTTCGCACGTTTGGCAAACTGCTGCTGAGACGGTTAAGACCCGAAGACTCGAATCGAGAAGTCGCGACGAGCATTGTGCGAGAAAGCGATCGCCTGCAAGACTTGTTAAAGCAGTTTGATCACGCGATCGACCTGGGCGATGTAGACCTGATCTCAATGGATTTAGGTGAGGAACCCTCAACGGTCAATCGACCGATTCCACTGCTTCCGGCAGGAGTTTTAACGGGTTCAACTCTGACGTTAGAATTCTGTAGTGTGAGTGAGATTTTGCAGCCTTTGCTGGTGTCAGCAGAGGCGATCGCTCAAGAAAAAGGACTCTCAGTTCGATCGTGGATTCCTGATAGTTTGCCATCTGTGTGGGCAAATCAAGGAGCGCTGCGCGAGGTCTTAAGCAACCTGATTGATAATGCGCTTAAATACACGCCCGTTGAAGGACAAATTCATATTCGAGTCGCTGACTCGGATGATCACTTGATCATCCGAGTCAGCGACACAGGTTTGGGAATTCCGTCGCAAGATTTGCCTCATTTGTTTGAGCGTCACTATCGAGGAGTGCAAGAGACGACCGACATTCCGGGGTCAGGGTTGGGGTTAGCGATCGTCGATCGGTTAATCGAGCAGATGCACGGTGAAATCGAGGTCTTTAGCCCCATGCAAAGCGGCGGCTGGGTTTCAGAAAATTCTGACCAGCCGCCGAAAGATCACGGGACTACGTTTGTGGTGAAACTGGGAAGAACCTGATCTCGCTTACCGAGGCAAGACTAGGTTGTTGTTTAGGCGTAAGTTCAGGTCAGAATTGGGTTTGATCGAGATCAGATCCACTCGATCGCTGCCAAAGATCAGACCTGCCAAAGCACCCGCGCCTGTGCCAATCAAGACTTCTCCAGCTTTGATGTTGCGATCGCCCGTGACTGCCGCAATGCCAGCCGCTGCCGCAGACCCTAGAGCCGCATCTTTAAGAATCGAGCCGACGTTAACGCCGCGACGAATGGTTTCAGTTTCGGTGATGGCGTTAGAGGTCGCATCGATCGCGATCGGTTGACCATTCGGCAAGGTCAGTTGACTGGCAACAAACTGCGCCTGCCCTTGAGACACCACCAGTTGACCTGACACCTGACTTCCCGCCGGAATCAACACCGTCCCGTTGGAAGTGACGATATTTTGAGCCACATCCAGCGTGATTGGGGTGGGGTTTGGCTCGTTCTTCGCCAGCAAGATCTTGTCAGCTTTTGAGTAACGCAAAGGAATCGAGGTGCCAGCAGGAATGGTTGCTTGTTGAGGCGTAACTGCTTGACCCACGATGTAAGGAGACTGGATTGCCGCAACCTGCCCAGTGCTGACCAATGCCTGAAAGATAAAGGCAGCTACTTCGGCGCGGGTTGCAACCTGGTTGGGGTTAAGCAACTGCACATCGGGATAGTTGACGACAATGCGGCGTTCGGCGGCAGCGGCAATGCTGCCTCGCGCATAGCCTGGGATGGCAGACGCGTCGCGGAAGATTTGCAGCGTCGTATCAGCCGGAGCGGTGCTGGCATATTGCAACCCATTTGCCAAAGAAACCAGCGATTGAGCGCGAGGAATGTTTTCATTGGGGCGAAACGTGCCACCCGGATAGCCCGCTAAAAACCCACTGGTATAGGCGGTTTGGATTGCCTCATAGCCCCAGTAGTTAGTCGGGACATCAGCGAAGTTGATTGCGCTGCGAACTCTTGGAGCATTGGGAAATGCTTGACGAATCATGGCAGCAAATTGAGCACGAGTCACCGGATCATTTGGGCGGAATGATCCATCGGGGAAGCCTTTAATGACATTCCGAGAGGCAAGCTCTTGAATAAAACCACTTGCCCAATAGTTTGAAGAGACATCAAAGAATGTGGTTTGAGCAAACGCAGGCGCAGAAATCACGATCGGAGCCGCTGCCGTTGCCGTGATGCCGAGGGTGAGTAAGAGAGCGGTTCCAGACTTAAAAGCGATAGACATATTGAGTCGTTCCCAACTAATTGCGTTGATTTTTAACTTGATCAAATAGACAGTGAATGAGTTAAGTAATCTTGTCGTCTAACTACAGGAAGATCTTGAATCTTTCCTGAAACATTGTTGTAGATTGCAGATTTTTAACGCTCATTCTGTCTACCTTTATGTATCTCAAGACCCTTGCTAAAAGAGAGATGTTTCCATCGCTATGACACTTTTGGAAGTGGTTAGGAATCAGCTTATTTATGATGCATCAAATGAACTTAAATGAGCTTTATTTTTACATGGTAGGATATTCTCTCTCAATGCCGTGCGATAGGGCGATCGTGACTAAAAATCGAATCTTTCACAGGTGCGATCGTCCGCTTGATCTGATTCATTCACGTTTAGAAACTCACTCTCGCGATCGTGAAAGCATCGTTTTGCCCTATGAACTCGATTCTCTAGTGAAGACCGTCATCAGCAGATCATCACCGTTCACAAAGGGCAAATCAAAGCAGTCTGTAAACTAGGGAAGGAGAGACGTTTTGGTTTACGCTGCCGAGAGGAGGAGAGAAATGATAGAGGAAGGGTTGCCACCTTATAAAGCAAAACAGGTGCGGGAATCGGGGAAGCAGTATTACGTCACCGATCGGGGCGATCGCGTTCCCAGTGTGACGGCGATTCTCAACGCGACCAAACCGCCAGAGCAGCGCAAAGCGTTGTTTGACTGGCAGCAGCGCATCGGAGTCGAGGAAGCGTCTCAAATCACGCAGGCTGCGAGTCGGCGCGGCACCGGAACTCATCGCCATGTGCAGCGCTATTTGCAGGGTGAAACCACTCCGTGCCCCGAAGCGGTGCGTCCCTATTGGGAAAGTATGGAGCCGATCGTCAAGTCGATCGAGCAAGTTCGCTTAGTCGAAGGGACGATCTTTCACGACGAACTTCGCTATGGCGGCGTGGTGGATTGTGTCGCCAGTTTTGAAGGAACGCCCTGCATCTGTGAGTGGAAAACGTCAGATAAACCTAAAAAAACGGTCGATCGACTCTATGACTACCCGTTGCAGTTGGCGGCATATTGCGGAGCAGTCAATCAGCTTTATCAAGACTATGACTTAAATTTGCGTCATGCTTTGCTGGTGGTTGCCATTCCAGAGATGCCCGCCGAAGTGTTTTGGTTTGAGCCAGACGCGATGACCGACTATTGGGAGCAGTGGGAAGAACGCGTCGATCGGTTTTGGCGACGACAGGGCTATTTCAGAGATTAAAGTAGATAATGTGAACCGGAGGACGCATTTCGGCTCCACTCAACGCTTAAAGCCAAAATTCCCAGCGGGTTGAGCAGAGCCGAAACCCATTTACACTAGGTTCTAAACAACCTGCTTTGAATACAGCTCTAAGTGGAGTTGACTGGGGGCAAACGCTCCATGTTCAGTCACGATCGCTGTCACTAATTCTGCCGGGGTGACATCAAACGCAGGGTTGTAATAATCAACTCCGGGCGGACAGAGAATCGTTTCTCCGACCTGATAGATTTCAGCCGGATCGCGTTCTTCGATCGGAATCTGACTGCCATCGCTAATCTTGAAGTCGATCGTCGAAAGAGGAGCCGCGACAAAGAACGGAATTTTGTGCGCTTTGGCAATCAGAGCCACGCTATAAGTCCCAATTTTATTAGCGGTGTCGCCGTTGGCAGCAATGCGATCGGCTCCGACAACCACCGCATCAATCATGCCGCGCTGCATACAGTGTGCCGCCATGTTGTCGGTGATCACCGTAACGGGAATGCCCTCTTGCACACATTCCCAAGCGGTCAGTTTTGCGCCTTGCAGTCGAGGTCGCGTCTCATCGGCATAAACCCGTTCCAGCCGATCGGCTTGCCACGCCGATCGCACCACTCCCAAAGCAGTGCCATATCCAGCCGTTGCGAGCGCCCCGGCGTTGCAGTGAGTCAACAGCCGCAGTTTTCCTGGCGTGGACGGCAGAACCGATAACCCGTAATCTCCGATCGCTTTGCACGTTTCAATATCATCGGCATTGATCGTCTTCGCCGTTTCAAGCAAGACTTCTTTTAAGTAGTCCACGCTGCCCAAGGTTTGACGTGCCGTTTTGAGCATTCGCTCGATCGCCCAGAACAAATTAACCGCCGTGGGGCGAGTGGCGCGTAACGTTTTGGCAACGTCTTCGAGGTGGGTGAGAAAGCGATCGCGATCGCTGGTTTCAATTTCTCGTGCGCCGAGATACATTCCATAAGCGGCGGCAACTCCGATCGCCGGGGCACCTCGCACGATCATGGTTTTAATCGCTTCTGCCATGTCGTCACAGCGATGAATATCGACCAGCGCATATTCATTAGGGAGGCGAGTTTGGTCAATCAGCAAGACACGATCGGCTTGCCAAATAACGGGGAAGACCTGGTTTTGAAGAGACATAAGGGCTAGGGATTGGTTGACGACAGGTTAAGAATAATGGCTGGAACCAACGATTCATTAAACTTCTTGCGAAAGTCCGAAGATGCCCTCATCCCCCAACCCCTTCTCCCAAGTTTGGGAGAAGGGGAGCCAGATTTCAAAGTCCCTCTCCCACATGTGGGAGAGGGATTTAGGGTGAGGGCAGGGACTTTTGCAAGAGGTCTATTGTGCCATCATCGGTTGAACGGTTGCGATCAACCCAATCCCCAGCGCCTCAAAAATGGACGATCGCTCACACGCTAACAGGCGACGGCTGACGGCTAAACAATTTGAGAATTTGCTCTGCCATTTGCGGCGGAGTCAATCCTAATTCTGCTTTTGACTCGTCAGGTGTAGCATGGTCAACCAAAATGTCAGGAACGCCGATCCGCTTGACGGGGACGGTGATATCGGCATCCATCAGAGCTTCGACCACCGCAGAGCCAAATCCACCGGGCAGACAGCCTTCTTCGAGCGTCACCACTCGACCGATTTTTTCAGCCAATGGCAAAATCAACTCGGTATCAAGAGGTTTGGCAAATCGAGCGTTGATTACCGTAGATTCAATGCCGTGTTCGCTCAAGATTTCGGCAACCTGCATCGAGGGATAAACCATTGAGCCGTAGCCGAGCAACAGGAGATCATCGCCCTGACGGAGAATTTCACCTTTTCCGATCGGCAACTCTTCCCAGCCGTCTTCCATCAGGGGCACACCATAGCCATTGCCTCTGGGATAGCGCATCGCGATCGGACCACTCGTGTGATTGATTCCGGTCACAATCATCCGCTGCAGTTCGGCTTCATCTTTAGGAGCCATCAGCACCATGTTAGGGATCAGGCGCAGATAGGCGATGTCATACATTCCCTGGTGAGTGGGACCGTCTGATCCGACGATTCCTGCTCGATCGAGGCAGAAAAACACGGGCAGATTTTGAATGCAAACATCGTGAATAATTTGATCAAACGCTCGTTGCAAAAAGGTGGAATAGATCGCCGCAACGGGGCGCATTCCTTCACAAGCAAGTCCAGCGGCGAGGGTGATAGCGTGCTGTTCGGCGATGCCAACATCCACATATTGCTTGGGCACTCGCTTCTGAAAGATATCCAATCCCGTTCCGGTTGCCATTGCCGCCGTGATGCCAATGACGCGCGGATCGTTTTCAGCGATCGTGCTTAGCGTTTCACCAAACACCTTCGAGTAGCCCGGAGGCTTGGGTTTGCTGGAGGGATTCGCCTTGCCCGTCGCCAGGTTAAAAGGCGTTTGGGCATGATAGCCGACCTGATCATTTTCAGCGATCGCATAGCCTTTGCCTTTCACCGTCGCCACATGCACCAAAACCGGACCTGGATGCTGGTGCGCCTGTTTGAACGTGGCAATCAGTTCTTCAAGATTGTGACCGTCGATCGGACCCATATAGGTGAAGCCTAATTCTTCAAACACCGCTCCTACTTTGGGAACTGCCAGACGCTTCATGCCTTCTTTCAGCCGTAACAGTTCGGGCGAGAAGGGCATATTTTTGAACTGTTCCTCTAAGTTATCGGTGAGAAACTGAACAGGCGAACTGAGGCGCATTTTGTTGAGATAGCGAGGAATCGCGCCGACGTTGGGCGAAATCGACATCTCGTTATCGTTTAGCACGACGAGCAGATTAGTTTTGGGCAAATGACCTGCGTGATTGATCGCTTCGAGTGCCATGCCGCCCGTGAGTGCGCCATCGCCAATCACCGAGACCACTTTGAAATTTTCGCCCTTCGCGTCGCGTGCCAGAGCCATTCCAAGACCTGCTGAGATGCTCGTAGAGGCATGACCTGCGCCAAAATGGTCAAACTTGCTTTCACCGCGCTTAAGATAGCCTGCGATGCCGTCTTTTTGACGTAGCGTGTCAAAGTTGGCATAGCGCCCTGTAATCAGCTTGTGGGGATAGGCTTGGTGCCCAACATCCCAGATCACTTTGTCGCGATCGAGATCTAGGGTTTGATAAAGTGCCAGGGTTAGCTCGACGACCCCTAATCCAGGACCGAGGTGCCCTCCAATGGTTGCGACCGTTTGCAGATGCTTTTCACGAATCTGACGAGCAATTTGCTGAAGCTGATAGATCGACAGACCGTGCAACTGGTTTGGGTGAGTCAATTCACTCAGATGCATACCGGGAATATCCTTGGAATGTGTGAATCGGTAATTTTATCTACCTTTTATCACTGTAATTCATTAGAGGAATTGATTCCGAGAATTGAGAACCCTTATCGCCTCTGCACAGTCATCAAGGTGATGCAACTCAGCAAAAATCGCTATTTCCTCACATCGGTGACGCGCCAACTGAGTTTGAGATTAATCCAAAAATTCCAGAAGGTGACGATCGCGATCGCGCCCAATTTCGCGGCAAACTCATTCACCCCAAACGCATCGTGCAGCAAACTCACCAGCAGCGCTTGCAGAATAATGCCAGCGAGACAAACGAGATTGAACTTAAAGAATCGCCGCAGTCGCTGCCGTTTGCCTGGTTGCTGTCTAGCAATGTCTCCAAACGTCCAGAGATCATTCCACAGAAAGTTGTTCACAACCGCAACTTCGGCAGACAAAATCGTGCTGCGAGCGATCGGCAAGCCTAGCTGAGTTCGCAGCAGATAAAACACTGCAAAATCGACAAACACGCCACTCAACCCAACTAAGCCAAATCGCAGGAATCGAGCGATCGGGAACCGCTCTCTGAGCCGTGTAATTCGTCCCCGCGATCGCAGCTTTGCCAGGTGCATCAAATATTCAACATACTGCCGCCAAGTGACTTTGCTCTCGCCTTCTTGCCGCTCTTGAAACACATAGCCGACTTCTGCCACTTCCTCAACGTTGCCCCGTCCCAACACCTCGATCAGAATTTTGTAGCCCAAAGGATTCATCAGGCACTCGGCGATCGCGGCTCGACGCACCATAAAATAGCCGCTCATCGGGTCAGAGACGCGCCCGATCACATGGGGCAAAATCATCAAACCTATCAGTTGAGCACCCCGCGAGAGCATCCGCCGCACCAGCCCCCAATCGCTCGTGCCGCCCCCTTCGATATGACGGCTGCCCACTGCCAGGTCTGCCCCATGCTCGATCGTGTTCAATAGCTCAATCAACACCTCTGGCGGATGCTGTAGATCTCCATCAATCACGCCCAAAACCTGCCCAGTCGCTGCCTGCCACCCTCGAATCACTGCCGTTGACAGCCCCCGCTCAGTTTGACGACGCATGACTCGCAGCTGCGGATAGTCTGCCATCAACTGTTGAGCCAGTTCCCAGGTGCGATCGGGGCTATTATCATCCACTACGATCAGCTCATAGTCATTGGGCAATGCCTGATCCAACAATCGGCTGAGAATCTGAACAATCTGCCGAATATTTTTGCCCTCGTTGTAAGTAGGCACAACCAACGAAAAATAGACCGGACGAGTCGTCAGCGCCGCATCGGGCACAGGAGGCACTTGCAGCACTCCTGATGGCACCGCTAAAAGAGGGCGAGATAAGTTAATACTCATAGTGAAATCGAGTTTTGGGTCGGGGGTCACGAGTCTAGGTCTAAAACCTGCTTGTGAGCAATCCAAGCGAATTTATAGCAATCATATTTATTTGAAGCATTAACCATAAATGCAGTGTTTCGCTTAAAGAAACCACTCTAAGGGGTATTTTCCTTTAAGTCACCCCTGCCGATAGGAAAGTGCCAGACATTCACAGATGGGAATCCGTAAATATACGGCTTAGAGACAAACGAACCTATGAAAAAACGGTCAAGCTCCTGTGGTTTTATGGAGCGATTATAGATGGCTCTCTAAGCTAGGATTGGGGTGCCTCTTTTGTCAAGCGATCGGATAAGTGAAATCGCGTAGAACGTTTGTCACACGGCTCAGACTCTCTATAATCTTGCTTTCATGCCTAAGCGCAAACTCAAACCGTTACCTGCCGAAACCACTCCGACTTTGAGCCTTAAAGAAAAGTTGGCAGCTAAACGCAAAGCGGCACAGACTCGCAAGGACGTGATCAATGCTGCGTCAGTGGCGGCAGCAGTAGCGATCGTGGCGGGGTTACTGATGGCGATCGTCGGGGGCGTTAAGGGTGGGGTCGGTGGAGGAACCGCCGTTTTCATTCTGATGATTTCGTTTCAATATCCCTGGCAAGCCCTCTACGCTTTCCTGTTCTATATGCCCTTTAGCGGAACGGTGACTTATTCGATCGGGGGCAACAATCCTCTGTTTCAGCTTGCCAAAGACGGGTTTTATATCCCCGCTCTGATTGCAGTCATTCAATACTGCAAGCTCAGAAAGCAGCCGTTTTTAATGCCCAAAGCTTTAAAGCCTGCATTAGGAATCTTTTTGGCTTACTGCATTTTGGTGCTGCTGTTTGTGAATGGCGCACAGCAATTTTCGGGTAACGGGACTGAGAAACCATTTTTGATGGGAGTTTTGGGCATCAAAGTTTTGCTCGGCTATGTGCCCCTGATTCCCTGTGCGTATTATTTATTACGCAAAAAAGAAGATTTGCATTTCTTAATGCGAGTCACCGCAGTGATTATTTTAGTCTGCTGTGGTTTAGGGTTCTTGCAATATATATTTCTCAAAACTGGGAGGTGTCAGGGCACCGTGGGGGAAGGTTCAGCATTGTTTAAAGCCTCTCTAGAAGCAAGATGTTTGGTGGGCGGGGCGCTGCTCTACAACGAAGAACAGGGCGTAATTCGGCTACCCGGAACGTTTGTCGCGCCGTGGCAGTGGGGTTGGTTTCTGATCTCTAGTGCCTTTTTTAGCTTCTCGGTTGCGTTTATGGATCCGTCTTTTTTGTGGCGCGGAGTCGGGTTGGGTTCAATGGCGGCAACGCTGGCGCTGGCGGTGGTTTCGGGTCAAAGAATTGCGCTGCTGCTCGTGCCGATCGTAATCGTGATTTTGCTGATCACCACAGGTCAAGTGGTCAATTTGAAGCGATTTATTCCGATCGCGCTAGTGTTGGGGCTGCTGATGAGCGGGGTGATGGTGTCAAACCCAGCGGTGGTTACAGAACGCTGGAATAGTGCGGTCGATCGCTGGAATGCCTCGCCTCCCACTGACTTTATTGCAGGTCAATTTTCTGACTTCTCCGACAACGGCAAGTCAAGCTTTTTAGGCAGAGGGCTAGGTCGGGCAACCAATTCCGCTCGCGGCTTGGGGCAAACTGCCTTGATTGAGACTTACTATCCCAAACTGCTATTTGAGATCGGACCGATCGGGGCGTTTTTATTCCTAGCGCTGGTGACGACGTTGACAGTAAGCACGTTTAGAGCGTATCGATCGGTGCGTGATAAAAGTCTGCGGGGCTATGGGGCATCATTTTGGACGTTTGTGCTCGTCATCAGCTACAACACTTATTACTACCCGTTAGATGTCGATCCGGTTGCGGTGTATTACTGGTTTTTTGCTGGAGTTATCTTGAAGTTACCTGTGTTGGATCAGCAGGAAAAAGCCGCGATCGTAGACCCAATCCCCCCAAAGAAGAAACGTCGCCCGATCGCTCCCGATCCTTAATTTTCTCCTATTGTCTCAACACTCCCTCCCACTCGTGGGAACACTAAACCGTCCCTCTCTGCCGCCATCATGACTTGCTCCCTGATTTCTGTGATTATCCCTACTTATGGGCGCGAAGAGCCGCTTCAGGAGACGTTGCAAGATGTTTTGAAGCAGGATTATCCCAGTTTTGAAGTGCTGGTCGTGGATCAAACGCAAGTGCATCAGCCAGAGATTCAGACATTTTTAGATGAGTTGGAGAACTCTGGCAAAATTCGGCTGTTTCGAGTTAGTTGGGCAAGTTTGCCAGGGGCGAGAAATTATGCAGTTCGGCAGGCGAAGGGTGAGATTTTGCTGTTTTTAGACGACGATGTGCAGCTCGAATCGGGCTTTTTATCTGCTCATGCCAAAAATTATCTAGATAGATCCGATATTGGAGCCGTCGCGGGGCGAGTCTTCGATCGCATGAAGTTAGCCGATTTTAAGCCCGGTTTAGAAATCCAAGATCTGCCGCCCGAAGCGATGAATCCGGGAGTCGCCTGGTATCACATTAATCTCGTACACACCGTCAAACCGCAGCAGGTGTTGAGTGCTAGAGGCTGCAATATGTCCTTTCGGCGCGAGATTTTTGAGCAGCACGGCGTTTGGTTTGACGAACGGTTTCAGGGCAGCGCGGTGCGAGAAGAATCAGACTTTTGTTTACGCATTCGCAAAACGGGATTGATGATTTGGTATGACCCAGAGGCGCATCTGATTCATCTCGGCGAAGAAACTGGGGGCTGTCATGACATCAGCACCCGATCGCTAAAATATCAAATCACCTTCTATCACAATCATTTTTTAATGGGCTTTAAAAATCTCACGTTCTGGCAGGCGTGTCGATTTTTCTTGCGGCTGTTTGACTGTCATGTGTTGGGTCGTCCCCCGTGTCACAAAAGCGGTTCGCCGATCAAAGTTGTGACTCGATTCGGGTTCTACATTCTGGGATTTTTGCAGGCGTTGAAGACGGTGCTGCAATCGCAAAACAGTCAGATTTACAGCCAAGAATCTTCTGAGGTGACGTTATGAGAATTTTGGTTGCCAGTCACTCGTATATCGTCGATCTCAACTGCGAAAAGCTGCGCGTTTTAGCGACCTTAGAACCGGGAATTGAAGTCACGATCGTGGTTCCAAAACGCTGGAAACCGGGAGGCGTGATGAAGAACATGGTCGAAACTCGATTTCGGATGGAAGGCTCTTTTCGGGTGGTTCCCGTCTCTAACTTCAGCCAAAACAACCAGGGACTGCTCACTTTTGGGGCAGATTTAATTGCGTTAATGCGAGACTTTCGACCAGATATCATTCAGGTTGAGCAAGGGGCTAAATCGCTGGCTTACGCTCAAATGATCACGTTGAATCGTCTCCTCGGACTAAAGGCAAAAAACTTATTTTTCACCTGGTGGAATCTGCCGTATTCGCTAAAATTCCCGGTGGCGCAGCTAGAAGCGTATAATCTCCGCCACACCGATGGCATTGTTGTCGGAAATCAAGACGGAGCAGAGGTTTTGCGTCAACGAGGCTATCGAAAAGCGCTGCGAGTCATGCCGCAACTGGGAGTCGATGAAGGTCTGTTTCGTCCCCAACCTCAGCCAAAACTCGCCGCCCAATTGGGCATTAACTCTGCTGATTTTGTCGTCGGATTTGTGGGGCGATTTGTCGAAGAGAAAGGCTTGCTGACCTTGATGAACGCGTTGGCAAATCTCAAAGACCGTCCCTGGAGATGGCTCTTATTAGGACGCGGAGCGCTGAAAGAAACGCTGCTCGATCGGGCAAAACAAGCGGGAGTGCTCGATCGCTTAATCTGGGTCGAAAGCGTTCCTCATAAAGAGGTCTTTCGCTACATCAACTTAATGAATACGC
>Ga0209100_1001422_pt1 | contig 16359 bp, 10 predicted proteins | sample lystaG_FD_185480 | JGI IMG/M metagenome (GOLD analysis project Ga0209100, IMG submission 185480) | Glacier valley bacterial and archeal communities from Borup Fiord, Nunavut, Canada, to study Microbial Dark Matter (Phase II) -... | ecosystem: Environmental > Aquatic > Freshwater > Ice > Glacier ...
AAGGGCAAGCGATCATCGCCAAAATCAGCGGTGAAGCGAGCTTGTCTGTCAAAATGACTTACCGCCGTAAAATCGACCACAGCAACCCGTAGGATCCCATGTCCAAAAAACAATGCCAACACTTTTTATTTTCTAACCCGCGTTGTCATTGGCTAAAATTTGCGTCCATTCTGCGATTTTTTCTCGCATCCATTGAACCTTGGGGTGGTGCGGCATTAATTCGAGTGATTTCTGAAAATCAGCGATCGCCGGAACATAGTCACCTTTCGCTCCAAACGCGCAGCCTCGACTATGCCAGAAATAAGCATGAGTTTCATCAAGACGAATGGCTTCATTGCAATCTGTAAGGGCATCGTCCAGATCACCCATTAAATAACGAGTGTAGCCTCTATTGTTATAAGCCATGGCTGCTTGCGGATCGAGCCGGATTGCTTCGGTTGCATCTGCTATTGCTTTACCGTAAATTTCTATTTCGGAATAATAGTAGGCACGCGACGTATATATAGACGCCCTGTGCGGCGCGAGGCGCAAGGCTTCATCAAAATCAGCCAATGCGCCATCATGATCACCTTGCTTTCCGCGAATAATGGCGCGTTTCGCCCAATAACCGGCAGCCTGCGGTGTAAGCCGAATCATTTCATTGTAGTCTTCTAATGAATGTGCCCAATCCTCTTTACGTTGGTAAGCAGCACCGCGTAGACAATACACGTTGGCCTCATCCTGTGTAAGCCGGATCACTTCGGTGAGATCAATAATCGCTTTATCGTAATCGCCTTTTCGGCTGTAGTAACTGGCGCGGTTAATAAAAGCGGGAGTATATTGTGGGTTTAACCTTATTGCTTGCTCAATGTCAGCCAGCATTTCCTCGTCTTTGCCGCCCATTTGCAAATGGACGACAGCACGGTTATTCCAACCATCTGCAACATTGGGACTCAATTCGATCGCCCTTGTAAAATCAGCGATAGCCTGATCGTATTCCTTCTTGTGCAAATAAGACTCGCCGCGACGATTGAATGCCATAACGTATGTCGGATCCAAATGGGTTATTTTAGTGGCTTCGGCGATTGCTCGATCATATTCTTTCTTGCGATCCCAAATTAAACTGCGGTACAGGTAAGCCAGCAATTGATCGGGGTTGAGTTGAAGGCCGTGATTGAGATCGATCATCGCTTCAGCGTCATCATCGCCCTTTAGATAGCGCACTATTCCTCGATTGCACCAAGGCGCATCAAGTTGGGGGTTAATCACAATGGCGTGAGTGTAATCGCTGATGGCGTCGGCATAACGTTTAAGACGCCTATAGAGCACTGCGCGTACCAAGTAAGCGTCGAAATATTCAGGGTCAAGGCGCACTGCCTCCGTAAAATCTCTGATTGCAGCGTCTAAATTGCCTTTCATTTCCAAAGCTTGGCCGCGAGTTTTGTAAATCCAGGCTGACCTGGCATTGAGCCGTAGTGCCTGATCGCAATCGACGATGGCGGCATTCGCATTGCCAACCTTAAGCTGAGCACCAGCCCGCGCGTTATAAGCCACTGCATTCGCTGGATCAAGCCGAATTGATTCACTCAGATCAGCTAACGCAGTTTCAGCGTTACCGAGTTGAAGCTGGTTGCTGCCACGCCAAAAATAAAGATTGGCATCATCGACTCTGCTTTGCATCGCTTGATTTATGTCTGCAAGCGCTCCGCTGTAATCTTTCAAGTGGTAGCGCACAAAGGCTCGGCCTTGGTACGCGATAGGACTATGTGGTGCAAGACTCAGCACTTTCGTAAAGTCTGTTTCGGCACGCTTATAGTCTTTTTTGTCAAGGCGGATCAACCCTCGATTAAGATAGGCAGTTTCGTTTTGAGGATCAAGTTCGATGGCTTGACTGAATGCCATAAGCGCTGCATCTTTATCACCTTTTCTCAGATAGTCAAATCCTCGGTTGATATGCTGCCCGGCTGCGCTGGTGCTGTTAAAAATTTTTGAAATGATGCGATTCATCATTTTTGCTCCTTCCGTCAATCGGGCTAAGAACGTTCAGCTACGAATAAAATCGTACACTTTAACACGTTTAATACACCATTTTTTTGTTCAGGTCGCCACATAAATGATGGTTCGGCGCATCGCGAATTTCTTTTTATCAAGCACATTCAAATTCACATATTATGCTCCTCCACTATGCAGTGTTTCATCAAATAGAAGGCTGCACATCCGTCGTTACCCGAAACCCAAACGTGTCGCTGCGAACGGTGGGATTAACAAAATCAGCAAAGCGAAATCTCGTCTGGATGTCTCGTTCATACCACGAGCCACGACTTAAAGCACGAGCAGAGTTATTGCTAAAGTCGTTGATGTTTGAGTTGTCAGATTCGGTTAACGTCCATTCCGACACATTTTTGTTTGTATCCATCAAACCATACAGAGACACACTATTTGGGAAAATACCTACTGCGCATGTTTGGTTGATGTTCAAATCATCAGTTTCAGTCGGATCGAACCCACTTAAATACGGGTACTCTCGCTCATATATGCCACATGCTGCATACCATTCGTCTTCAGTTGGCAAGCGAACTCCTTGACGGAGTTTTACGCTCAACCAGCGACAAAATGCTACGGCATCGTACCACGAAACATTTTCGCGCGGATGATTCCAGAATTTGAAGCTCTGTTTGCCGGGTCCGCCTTGCTGTTGCACCAAGCCATCAGCATGAAAGCCATCCCACCACACCCTGTTCATATAACCATCTGGCGCGTCGATAAACGACTGGAATTGTTTATAGGTAATCGGATATTTTGCGATAAGGAATTTTGGTAATGTTACTATCTGCCTAGGATTATCATAGGCATAATAAGGTCCCACAACGAACTCACCTGCTGGCACTTCACACCAGAAAATATCCGGTAGTCCATCGGCGCGTAATCCGACGCCACGTCGTGCGTCAGCATCAAATATGCCCAAGATACGGTAAGCCGATGCACGACCATATGGATTGCGTTCATTTGTAAGCGATCGCGCCCCTGCAATCAGAGCAGTACGTGTAGTAACTTCCACATTGGCTAGTGTTGAGTTTTTGCTGCGTAAGAGTACACCAAGAGCCACTTGTGGACTGGCAGGCGCGAGCCACCGTGCAACACGGTTCGGTCCACTGATAGGTTCTTCCAACAGCTCGGTTAAAATGACGAGCGTTTCGCGCCATACTCCAGCATCCCACCAACCCACGCCCCCATGATCAGAAAAGAAACGAGCTGCACTATTGATGTAAGCAGCCTAGCTACCGGACACAAAATTGAAATCAGGAAAAAAACCAGGGAGGATTGGCTCTCCAAGCAGCAAACAGCGCTTGAGGAAGCCGACCCCACGACGAAAATAACTCAAATCACGACGGTCAGCGCGATCCACTTCGGACGCACGCCCACATTTTGTAAGCTCAATACCAAGAGCAACAAGGCGCACGTAAAGCAGGCTCACGGCCAATGTCAATCGATTAAGTTTGGCCGTGTTACGCAAATGGGTGGCTTGCAGGTCAAAGCCATTGCTTTTCATGTCACCGAACATCTCCTCGGTCCACATGCGGTAGGGATAAAGGGCCATGACGTCCGCCGCCGTCGATAAATTGGTCGCCAGCCACCACGGTTCGGCCTGTCCATCCGCCCAATAGCCCAATAAATTGGTTGGCAGCGAATTTTCTTCAGTCAAAAGCGTGTGTGGAAACCATTGTACGCCTAACCCTCTTAACTGGATTTGGTCAAGCCTCAGGAAGCCGTGGTCTTGTTTGCGCCAGACATTATTGCGACTTGACTGGCGCAGTGCAAACTGCCAGCCCCAGTATTTCAACTCTTCCAGCAGCCAACACCGTCCAAATTCCGTGTCACCCACCAACGCCACCGCCGCCCCTTCCGGCAGCCAGGTCTGCAACACCCTCAACAATTCGACCTGCGTGGCCGTCAAGCGGTGCCCCTTCGGATAGTCCAACCACGTCCAAATCAATGGCAATGCGCGTCCCTGGTAGGCCAGCGACACCATCATCATTTGGCTGCTGAACCCGACCTTCGTGCTGTCCAAAATCAGCACAATGCGCCCCACTGCCGCCGCTTTCTGCAACAACTCCCGCGCCACTGGCTCATACACGCTTCGGCCATCGACTAAGCCATTCTCCAAAAAACGATCCAGTTGTCGCACAATACTCAGATTTTGCGCATAGGACGCCAATTGGTTGGCGATTCGGCTCAAATGCACACTTTCCCCTTTAAATAGCCCTTCCATCAGTCGGATCAGGTTTGCCAGTTGGCTATCCAACAAATCGCCCGCTAATGGCAACACTTGGCTATGCAGGATACTATACAAATTGGTGATGGGTGCGATTTTCATGCTGGTCTCGTCTTGGTTTTGTTTGGTAACCTAACCTTAACAGACCATTCCACGTTCTTCAACCCCTTCACCCCCTCACTGTCCGGTGGCTAGTTTGGCGATTTATAGTTTGTAGATTCTACTAGCCTGTGCTGTGGGCTGTTACAAAGTCAAGACGTTGACCCCTAACCCCCACCCTTTCCCCGATTACAGGGCAAGGGAGTCAAACGCGGTCTGAAAGTCCCGCCCTGTAATCGGGGAATGCTCCTTTCCCATCCTTGGGAAAGGCCGGGATAGGGAAGATTTAGGGAGGGGTCAACGAGTTTGTAGATTCTACCAGCCTGTGCTGTGGGCATTCACGCGACAAAGTGCTATACCCTGATCGTCCGCTACATGCAGAAAAGGCTTATTTCAGATGATCAAGCGCAAACAATTATGGTCAATCAGCTTACTCACAGTTTTGGTGATGCTGACGAGCGCGGTAGGTGTCAATGCCCGCCCATCGCACGATACACAGCCACCTTTGACGATCTGGACAAAATTTAACGATCAGAACCCACAAAATACACAAGATAAGTGGTTGGTCAGTTTTGTGAAGGAATACACTGGCGCAACTGGTAACACGGTGACCAACGTGTATCAGCCCTACGATCAAATCAACAGCAAACTGAACATTGCGGTTCAGGCCAAGGGTGATGTGCCCGATTTGTCGTATGTGGACACTCAAAATGTGTCGTTTTTCAATAAGAACGGCGATCTTACTGACCTGACCGATTACGTCAAGGCCGCGTCATGGTACAAAGATGTCGATAAAGGCGCGTTAGCCGCTTGCACAACGCCTGACGGCAAAATCTATTGCGTGCCGACCAGTTTGGCAGGCGCGACCGTCTACTATTGGAAAGATTATTATCCGAACGGCTTCCCGGCCACTGCGCAGGATTTGCTTGACGCAGCCAAAGTGCTCAAGGCCAGCAAAGCCGATAAGTTCGCCGTGACGCTCAAAGGTTCGGAAGGTATATCGCTGCAAATGACGTGGTTTCCGCTGATCATGTCGGCAGGCGGCACGATCGCTGATCCGAAAACGGGTCAAGCAACCTGGGCAAATGATAAGACCGCCGCCGTTGTCCAGTGGGCGCGCGATCTGTTCAGCAATAAGTACGCGCCGGAAGTTGACTTAGCGCCTGGTTTCGATGACGAGACGCCGTTCACCAAAGCAGACGCCGCCGCTTTCCTGGCTGGATCATGGTCTTACGTCTATTTGAATCCGTTGATTGCGCCGGACGGCACGAAGTTCGATAACGACGCGGCTTCCGTGCAAAAAGCATTCGACGCGGGCAAGATGGGTTTTGCGCCGCCGCTCGCCTGGAAAGGTGGCAAGCCCGTATCGATGATCACGGGTACTGCCTATGCCATTCCGCTCGGCGCGAAGAACATCAGTGCTGCCAAGGCGTTCATTGATTACAGCTTGCAGACCAAACAAAATGCCACATATGCCGTTGCCTATGGCGCGCTGCCGTCGCTGACTTCATCGTTGGCTGACACGGCGTTGAGTACTGGCTATTGGAAAGCAGTCGCGGATTATCAGCAGAAGTACGCACAAATTGCGCCCGCGCTGACTGACTACGACAAGGGTGTCGCCGCGCTGACCGACACGATCAACAAGCTGATCGCTGATCCGAGCCAGGACATCATGAAGAATCTGCAAGACGCTCAGGATAACTACAACAGCGGCCTGAAATAAACACCCTGAGATAAGCGCTTTCCCAGGCTGACAATCTAAAACATTCCGGGGCAGGTGTCACAGCCTGCCTTTGTATTTGCAAGCCCCGATGGGTGAGAATTTGTGAGGAGCACACAATGGCAACACAAAGTCAGCTCGATAACACTGAAAAGCCGCTCGCTGCACCACTTCGACTACCTCGCATCACAACGCGCACGGGCAAGCCCAACAAATTTCTACCGTTCTGGCTGCTGCTGCCCGCCATGTTGGTGCTGCTGTTCATCCAAATCTACCCGACGCTGTATTCACTTTATCTAAGCGTCATGCGGACGCGCGCCGGTGAACTCACGTTTGTGGGCATGGCAAATTTCAACCGCTTGCTGGCCGATCGCAATTTCATCAATTCGCTGCAACATACTGTCGTTTACGCAGGTTTTTATCTGGTACTCACAGTTGGCCTCAGTTTGTGGATCGCCGTACTACTCAACCGCCGTCTGCGCTTCACCGGCATTTATTTCGTCATTTTGTTCATCCCATGGGTGATTTCGGACGTGGTGGCGGGCACGATGTGGCGTTGGATGTTTCAGCAAACGTATGGCATTCTACAATTTTGGTTACAGCCGATTTTCCGCAATTCGCTGTTCACCAACCCGACGGGCGCTATGGCGATCGTCGTGGCCGCGTCGGTATGGCGAGCGCTCGCCTTCACGACGATCCTGTTCGTCGGCGCATTGCAGACCGTTCCGGTGGATGTGCTGGAAAGTGCGGCGCTGGATGGTGCGAGCGGTTGGGCGAGCTTTTGGGGCGTATCATTTCCGCTGATTCGGCAAACATTTTTGGTGGCTGTGCTGCTGACTTCCATTCGCGGCATCAACTCGCTAGGGCTGATTTTGTCGATCATGGGCAGCAACGGTGGGCCGGGCAATGCCACCCAAACGGCGTCGCTGTATTTGTATAACACTGTACAACGCGATGGTGATTTTGGCCTCGGCGCGGCAGCATCCGTCTTATTATTCATTGCCAACATTGCGCTGACGATCGTGTATCTGCGATTGGTCACGCAACGCGAAACTAAAACAGAGGTGGCATAAATGGTACGCTCACCTGCCCAAAAATGGCGCGAACTGATCTCCACGCACACGATATTAGGCTTTTTCGCGCTGATCTTCATCTTCCCGGTGCTCTATACGCTGATGACTTCGTTCAAATCGCAGATCGAAGTTCGCACCAATCCACCGCTGTTCTTTCCGCAAGTGTGGGTACTGGACGGTTATCAGCAGGTGTTTCGCAGCGATTTATTGCGCTATCACATCCCCAATTCGCTGATCAATTCGCTCGGCTCGTCAGTGATCACAGTGCTGTTGGCGGCGCTGGCAGGCTACGCTTTTTCGCGCTACAAGTTTCGTGGCAGCGGCGCTTTGCAGATCACGATTTTGGGCTTGATGATGATCCCTGGTCTGACCAATTTAGTGCCGATTTATAAGATCGCCAGCGATTTTGGGCTGCTGCGCGATCACACGCACGAACTGCTGATCGGCATTTATACGGCAGGCGGTCTGCCTTTCAGCATCTGGATCATCAAATCATTTTTTGATGCGATCCCGCTGGAACTTGAAGAAGCTGCGCAGATCGACGGTTGTACGCCGTTGCAATCGCTGCGCTATGTGGTAACGCCGCTTGCCGCGCCGGGATTGTTGGCAGCTTTTTTGCTTATGTTCGTGGATACGTGGAACGAATTTCTGGCGGCGGTGCTGCTGCTGAACAGCAATCATCTCCAGACGGCGACCGTTGGCTTGTATACGTTCCAATCGTCATTCGAGATCGCTTATCACGTATGGACGGCTGCTTGCATTATTATCATGCTGCCAGTCGTTGCGCTGTTTCTGGCCTTACGCCGAACTTTCTTTCAGGCGATGCTGCAAGGCGCGCTGAAGGGCTGATAACGGGACTGATTCAAGTTTCCCCCACAAGGAGGGAGGGACTTTGATACAGTCTTGCTCCCCTTCCCTCTTTATGGGGGAAGGGGTTGGGGGATGGGGGTTAGAACTTTGCAACAGCCCTATTTGCATAGCTATATGATTCGTTTGAATCGCTTCCGACGCCTATAATATGCGAGTCCGCTTACTTGATCAGATAATCAGCAAAGGGTGAGATTTTCATGAAAGTACGCGCCGTGATTCTGGCTGGTGGTGAAGGGACGCGCCTCAGCGTTCTAACCGCCAAACGTGCCAAACCTGCCGTTCCGTTCGCTGGAAAATACCGCATCATCGACTTTACTTTAAGCAATTGTGTAAACTCAAATATTTTTGACGTGATGATCCTCACTCAGTATCGTCCGCACAGCCTCAACGATCACCTGGGGCGGGGTCAGCCGTGGGATTTGGATCGCAGCTTTACGGGCGGTTTGCAGATTTTGCAGCCCTATAAAGGCCGACGTGATACGGATTGGTACGTAGGCACTGCCGATGCAGTCTGGCAAAATCTGAACTTTGTACGACATGGCAACCCGGATTATGTGTTGATCCTGTCCGGCGATCATATTTACGAGATGGATTACGATTCGCTTATCGACTTTCACATTAAGAAGGGCGCGGATGCCACGCTCTGCACGATTCGCGTGCCGATGGACGAAGGCAACCGCTATGGTATTCTCGATGTCGATGCAGACATGCGCGTCACGGATTTTGTGGAAAAGCCGCTAAAGCCACCGAGCAACCTGGCGAGCATGGGTGTGTACGTATTCAGCACTCGCGCTTTGGAACAATTCCTGACTGAAGACGCCGCGCGCCCCTCCTCTAATCACGACTTCGGCAAGGACATTATTCCGCGCATGATCGCGGGCGGTCACTCCGTCTATGCGTATGCCTTCAACGGCTACTGGATCGATGTTGGAACGATCGACGCCTATTGGGAAGCGCATATGGATTTCCTCGAAAAGACGCCGCCGTTCAATTTGAATGATCGGTCGTGGGTTATTCACACGCGCAGTGAAGAGCGGGCGCCCGTCACGATCGAAGAAGGTGCGGTAATCAAAAACAGCATGATCACGGACGGATCGGTGATTTGCGAAGGCGCGATCGTTGAGCGATCGGTGTTATCGCCAGGGGTGTACGTCGGACCCAAAGCGGTGATCCGCGAGTCGATCATCCTGACTGACAGTTATATCGAAGCGGGCGCAGTCGTTGAGCGCTCGATTATCGATAAATTGGTCGTCATCGGGCATGATGCGCGCATCGGCAAGATTCAGGATATGGGTGAGTTGGGCATTACGGTTGTGGGCAAGAATACGCGCGTCCCTGCGGGTTACACGATTGGGCGCGGCGTAACGCTTGGTGCTGACCTGCTCGCTGAAGATTTTGATGCGTTCGAGGACAAGATTGTCCCTAACGGCAAGAAGGTCACCCCGGATAAGAATCGCACAAGCTCGTAGCGTATCGTAAATATCGCAAATCTTGACTCCTTCGCCCTTCAAGCGAGGGCGTCAATTTCAAAGGAAGTGATACTGTGTGGACTCCTGGCAAGCGCGCTTCACAATCCCCGATAAACGGTAGACAGGTACTTGGCGCGGCGCTGCTGACTTCGGCTGGGGCGTTCAGCCTGTGGTATTTACGTCGCCGCGTGGTAGTACCGATCCATGAGACGGACGCCGAAGTTTCTACGGCGCAAGCGATGCCGCAGGCGATTCCGGCTGAGGCAGCGTTTGGCGATGCACCGATCCAGCTTTTATCCAGCGGCGCGGGTCCCTTATATGTCCGCTCCTATCAGGTGGATATTGCACATCCGCAGTACGATCCCGAAGGGCTGATGAAGCGTATTGTCGAGGATCCAAACACCTTTACGCCGCAGGAAATGGCCCATTTCGACAAGACAAAAGGCGATCCCGCATGTATGGCGGTCGGTGATGAGTATTACATTCATATTGTCGGCCCGTGGGACGGCCCGGTGCGCGTGATCGATGTCAAGCCGACCGAGTTCACCTTTGCGACTTTGAAAGGCCATTTAGAAGCTGGCGAGATCACGTTCAGCGCGGCCAGACATCCGACTGACGACTCGCTGCTGCGCTTCGCGATCCGATCGTGGGCGCGCAGTTCTAACACGATAACGGACGTGTTCTACCGCGTCTTTGGCGTTTTGCGTTTTGCACAGACGACCATGTGGACTGCTTTTTGCGAACAGGTCGTGACCGAAAGCAGCGGCGAATTGGTGGGCAAGATCGAAGTTGCGACTCATCATACAAGCGCTGAAAAGCTGCTCCAGCAAATGCCCACATGGAAACGCTACGGGTCGATGATCGATCAATGGCGTGATACAGCGCCTAACTTTGACATCAACAAGACCGAACAGTTCACGGAAGCGAACGGTTGGCACGTTGACAAATATGCTACCGGACTGCCGAGTGAAGCGCCGGGTGAGCCGATACCGCACGGTTCATTTGAGGCGGCCAAGCAAATTCTGCTGAATTATGAGTTTCCAGATCCAACGCTGATCAGCGGCGTGTTTGTGCCGGATGTGCCGTTGGCTGAGCGCGTCATGGTGCTGCGCGCGCACTTTTTGTTGTTCACTTTCTTTTTCGGCGTTCATATTGGCAATGTAGTTGATGAAATCCGCCAAACTGAGAAGCAAGGTCCGGCGCGCGTATGGGGCTACAGCTATCGCACCTTGAAGGGTCACTTCGAGATGGGCGAAATCACTTTTGAGCTGTGGAAGTATTTGCAGACGGGCGAAATCCAGTTCCACATTCACGCCTACTCAAAACCCGATCGGATCGCTAACCCATTTTATCGGCTCGGCTTCCGCATTTTTGGGCGTTCACTGCAAATTCGCTTTGCGCGCACGTCTATGACACGGATGCAGCAGCTTGTGCTTGAGCGCTTGTCCCCACCCGACTCGCAAACAAAGCCGGTCGATAAACCCGAAGTTCAGCAGATGAATGTACAACAAGGCGCTCAGCAAGAGGGCGATAAGGGTCAAGCGGCGGCTGTGTTAACGGGCTGAAAAGCAGTGGTTTTATTTACCTGCGGCTGTAGGTGCAGTCGCAGGTACTAACGGTGAAAAAGCCAATGGCATCGTAGTATGAACAAATTGCGGTTTGCAAGCCGTTCACACGCATGATCATAAGTCGGATTTATCGACTTAAACTTCGACTTTCAAGTGTGCAGGTTGATTGGTCAGCTCGAACATTTCACCATGCGGTACCACGGTGATCTGCCCAAATTGCTCGATCAGATCGCGATAGGCGCTTGCTACCGGACGTGGCTTGCGATTCAGATCGTATAACCCGTTGGGGGTGACTTTGCCGCGTTTTTCGGCGAGTTCAATGTCCCAATCGATTTGATCGGTCAGGCTGTACCACGTAAAGCCAAGCACCGGGACGCCTATCGAGCGCATTTGCAGCACATTGACCCACTGCTTCCACAGCCAGGTGGTCGCCTTTTCCGGGTCGCTGACATTCGTTTCAGTATGCATCACCGGCTTTTTGTAGCGGTCATAATATTGTTTGGTGATTTGATACCAGCCGAACACGTCCTCGGATTGAAAAACGGTCCCGTTCGGGCAGATGATCTTTTCATTGTGACCGTAGTAGTCATTCCCCAAAATCTGGTAACCGGGTGGCTCGCCCGCCATAAACCAGTCGTATTCGGCGCGCGTCAAGCCGTTATCCATGGCGTACAGGCATACGTCCGACTCGACGGTATGCGCGTATAGTAAATCAAGCGCAAGGAAACGCAGCTTGTTTCCAAGAACAATTTGGGGAGACGGGTTCGTTGTCACCTCATGTGTATATTCAGCGCTTTCACTCATGATGATCATCGCGTCCGGGCGGTGGCGCGCGATGCTCTGCGACGCCAGAATGCTGGCCGCTACAATATGCTTGACGGCGGTGATGAATCCCACATCCGTTTTAAGTTGTTCGTTCCACACGCCATCTTTGGCACTGGCTCGCGCCGTAACGTACATTTCGTTGATGGGCGTATAGTAACGCACCCACGGATAGCGTTTAGCGACGGCTTCGGCAAACTGCGCAAAATAGATAGGCAGCTCCGGGTTTTGATAGTTGCCGAGCCAATCCGGGACGCCAAAGTGCATCAAATCCAGAATCGGCGTGATGCCGAGCCGTTTGATCTCCGCCATTGCCTCATCAGCGAAGCTCCAATCATAGCGATCCGGCCCCAGGTGCATCGAATAATAGGGCAAGCCGTAGCGCAGAACTTTCAAGCCGAGGTCTTTCACCAGCGCCAAATCCTCTTGCCAGCGCTCATAGTGGTGGCATTCAGCCAGTTGATCGCGGCGTACCTTGCCGTTTTCAATGGTCGGGTACGAACATTCGATCCCGGTAGCAAACATGAAGTTGCGGTTATCACTTTTAGGCAGACCGCTCCCGTCCGATCCACCTGCGCCACCGAATTGATCGCCCGCGTAATTACCATCACCGAGCACTTTTTTGATGATGTCCAGAAAGCCTTGTGCCGCCATAATCACATATTTCCTTGTTTTGCGTGTTCGATAAAACGATCCGCTGTGCGGAGTGAAAGCGCCATGATCGTCAATGCCGGATTGACGCTGAGCGCGCTTGGAAAAATCGAATTGTCAGCGATGTACAGGTTTGGAATGTCGAACGAGCGCCCATCAGGATTAACGACTGCATCTGCCGAATGGCTGCCCATACGACAAGTGCCGATGATGTGCGCGCTGCGGTGAAATGCCCATACCTCACGCGCGCCTGCATTTGACCATATGGCACGCATTAACAAGTCAGCGTGGGATTCAAGGCGGCGCTCATTTTCGCCATAGCTGAAATGGATACGCGGTTTAGGCAGTCCGCGCGCGTCATGTTCGTTGGAAAGTTCAAGATAGTTGCCCGGATATGGCAGACATTCGCCCAGGATATTGATCCCGGCGGTATGATTGTAGCCGAGCATGTGATCCTGTAATGGTTCGCCCCATAGCAGCCGTCCGCGCACCAACTGCGAGGCGTACGTGACGGGCATCACGCCGATGCTTTGCAGCAGATAGCCACCCGCGAAATCGACGCCTTTGGGACGGTGCGTATCCTCTGAGATCAGCCCACCAGGAATACCCTTGTAGGGGCGCACATCTTCGTGGAACTGTCCCCAGATTTGCAAACCGACATGCGCCATGAAGTTCTTGCCGACCTGTCCGCTGCTGTTCGCCAACCCGTTGATCAGCAGCAGGCGCGGCGTCTCGACCGCTCCGGCGCATAGGAATACCGTTCGGCACGCCTGACGATATTCAACGCCTTCTTTGATATACACCACATGAGTAATTTGCCCGCTGCTGTCGCGCACAAACTGCGTTACGAAACACTCCGCACGGACTTCAGCGCCGTCCTGAATCGCGTTCGGAATGAACGTCACATCCGTGCTCGCTTTAGCGCCGACGCTGCATCCGGCCTGACAAAACCCACGATTGGTACACGCCTCACGCCAACCGACCCCCGGCTGATAATAACGTGCGGAAAGTGCAGCATTCGGCGCAGGCGATGTGCGAATACCAAGCGGCTCACAACCGCGCTGCATCAACTGAGCCGCGCCGTTCAACGGCAGCGGCGCGAGCGGATACGACGGACGCGCGGCATCATCATTCCACGGATACGCTGCCGGACCGGATACGCCCAGATAGCGCTCCAACTCGTCATAGTATGGCTTCAGATCGGCATAACTGAGCGGCCAATCGACGCCGACACCGAACTCCGAATGCAGGCGCAAATCATCCGCATGAGCGCGCGGCGTATACGCGGTATAGTGCAGCGTGGAGCCGCCAACGCCTACCCCCGAATTATTATTGCCAAAAGCGGTGGCGTCTGTACCCGCGCTCAAACGCTCGTCATTCCAATACAACGCGGATTGCGCCCGCTCATCGGTGGCAAACTCACTTTGCGGCTTCCAGAACTTGCCCGCTTCCAAGGCCACGACGCGCATTCCGGCAGCAGCTAAACGCGCCATCAGCGGCGCACCCCCTGCACCCGTACCGATCACAACCGCATCGACCACCTCATCCAGCGTGTAATGACGCATCGGCGGCGCAGCCTGATCAGATGCAATTTGGCGCGTGGGCAGGGACGCTGCGGAGATGTTCGGAATAGTCTCTATATTGTGACGCGGCTCCCACGCTTCAAGCTGATTCAGCCCGATTGCGCTCCAACCCGCCGCGTCCGCCATGCCCACGTAACCGATCGTTTCCTGCGCTGTCGGATCGCTGTAATAGCATTCGGCAAGTTCGGCTAACAATTCTTCAAAATAACGTTTGGCGGGCAACGTTTTCCAGGTCGCACCCGGTGGAGCGCCACTCTGAACTGTGCGCAGTACCGCGTCCTGCTGCGAAGTGTCAAGCGCAACAAACGACTGTTTATACAGCGCCTGTGCAGTTTCATCAACAGCTTGCAGCCCGCGCTGATGCGCTTCTTGATCGGGTGGCAGCACGTCATAACGCCAACCGTTGCCTTTGCCTATCTGCAAGCGCGCGTCAAGCTGCGCCGCCAGATCGATGTGCAAGTCCTGCGCGTTTGGCAGCAACCGCGCACATATCGCGCGGAGGGTATCAAACTCCGCTGGCGTGAATAGCTGCGGCGCGACAGGCAGTGAACTGGTCGCCGGACTTTCGAGGCGCTCAGTATTTTCAAGGCGCTCAGTCAGTGCGCGGCGCGTTTGCGGTGTGACCAGATCGGTTGTGAGAAGTGCGCGCACGCTGCCCGCCGGATAGCGGTTCGGCTGCGGATTGACAAAGTGGCGAATCGCATCAGCCACGGCGTCCGGCGACTCCAGTGGAAGCAGATGCGCGGCGTCGGGCAGCATGATCATCTGTACGCGCCATGTGCTGCTCAGGCGCGCGGCTACTTCGCGCTGAATCACATCCGGCTTGATCGTTTTATCCACCTCACCGCTCAGAATAAGCACTGGAACTGAGATTTGTGGCAACAGTGTAGATAAATCTTCGCGGCTGCCGTGTTCCAACCAGGCACGCCAGGCCGCTTGAGAACTGCGCAGGTTATCATCCATCACGCGCGCTTGCAATTCCGCAGGCAGCGGACGCGCCGTGATCGTGCGGAGTGTTTGCTCGGCGGCGGCGCGTTGGCCGTATGCCTCGACAGCGTGCTGCCGTTCATCGTCGCTGATCGGCTCAGGACTCAGCGGCGAGGGCGCGATCAAGATCAGTTCACGCAGTCCGGCGGGTTGACGAGCGGCGTAGGCCATTGCGACTTTGCCGCCCATCGAGTGTCCAACCAGCGTAAAGTCAGTAAGGTGGAAGTGCTCGATCAGGGCGGCCACATCGTCGGCATAATCGGCCACTGCGTAACCAGTCGCGGGCGCTTCGGAGTCGCCAAAGCCGCGCATATCCAGCGCGATACATCGATAACGCGGGCTTAGCCTATCGATCAACGGCTGCCAACTCAGCGATGATCCGCCAAAATAGTGCAGAAAGACGAAGGTAGGCACGTTCGGAAAAGCGTGAGCAGCGGTGTAAGTACCGGTGTCAGTGAAATGCAGTCTGACGCCGTTAATTTGTTCATCCACTGGACAGCTTGCCGCCCGTCACCTCGATGATAATGCCGGTGATGAAGCTCGAATCCTCAGCCGCTAAAAATACATAGGTCGGCGCGAGTTCTTCGGGCTGCCCAGGCCGTTCTAAGGCAACTTCATGGCCGAAATTCTGCACTTCTTCAATGGGCATGGTGGCCGGAATATTCGGCGTCCAGACCGGGCCAGGCGCAACGGCGTTAACACGGATACCCCGTTCGGCTAAATTCAGCGCGAGCGACTTGGTAAATGCGTGGATTGCGCCTTTCGAGGTCGAGTAATCAATTAAAATAGGAATTCCAACCAAACCAACGATGCTGCCCGTGTTGATGATCACGTCGCCTTTGTGCAAGTGCGGCACAGCGGCCTGTGCCATATAGAAATAGCCGAAAATATTCGTTTCGAGTGTGCGCCGGAATTGTTCTTCAGTGATATCCTCGAAGCGCTTTTGCGCCATTTGAAAAGCGGCGTTGTTGACCAGAATATTCAAGCCGCCGTATTCCTGAACGACTTGCGCGACCGCCTGACGGCACGCGTTGGAGTCGCGCACATCGCCCTTGATAACCAGACAGCGCCCACCTTTGGCCTCGACCATGCTTTTCGTGGTGGCCGCGTCGTCATCATTGACGTTGTAGAATATGGCGACGTTCGCGCCTTCCATGGCGTAGGCAATAGCAACCGCACGCCCAATCCCGGAATCGGCACCCGTAATAAGTGCGGTTTTGCCCTTGAGCTTTCCAGCGGGTTTATAATTTGACAGATCGCTATCC
>Ga0209100_1001423_pt1 | contig 16355 bp, 17 predicted proteins | sample lystaG_FD_185480 | JGI IMG/M metagenome (GOLD analysis project Ga0209100, IMG submission 185480) | Glacier valley bacterial and archeal communities from Borup Fiord, Nunavut, Canada, to study Microbial Dark Matter (Phase II) -... | ecosystem: Environmental > Aquatic > Freshwater > Ice > Glacier ...
GAGGATGCGTCGTGCGCCTTAGGTGCACTCGGTCGACACGAAGACGCGGTGATGCTGCTCGCCGCGGTCGCACGCGAGCGAGAGCGAGCGGGAACGCCGGTCGATCCTTCGGCGCGAGCGATTCTCGAAACAAGCGTTGCCGATGCGCGCGCGACGCTTCCGAAATCAGTCTTTTCTCGAGCGGAATTGCGCGGGGGTTTGTTATCGGTGCAGGCGGCCGCCGAACACTTCCTCGCGGTCGTGGCCGAGCTTTCCGACGGTGCGATCGCGCTCGGACTCTCCGCGCGCGAAACCGCGATCGCGCGTTTGATCGGCGAGGGTGCGACGAATTCGGCGATCGGCCAGCGCCTCTCGATTAGCGTGAAGACCGTTGAAAACCATGTCGGTTCGATCTTCCGCAAGCTTCAGGTGTCGCGCCGATCGCAAGTCGCCACGCTGATCTCGCGCTTGTAAGGCGGCGAGGTTTCGTCTCGCATGAGGGCCGTAAGCTCACGCGCCACAGCGCGGTGTCGCTTCGGTAGATGCGAGAGCGCGATCAAGCGGGCGAGGACGCGCAGATGGAGGGCACCGCAGGCATCGGCCGCGTCGATCGCCGCTTCGATCAGCGCCGTTCGAGCGGATTCTTCGGTAACGCCGAGCGAGAGTAACGCACGGTACACCTCTGCATGGGACGGGCTGCGAAGTCCCTCGTTTTGAAGCGCGGCGAGATCGAGGGAAAGACGTGCGACGATTCCACGCTCGTTCATACTGTCGACCATAGCGCTCTCACCTGGATAGCGCCATGAGGGAATACCCTCTGTCGTACGTGCGCTTTTCGCGGTTCGGTTTTGAGGGTTCGTTGAGAGACGCACGCTATGCTCGTTTCGAAAGCGGCTTTCTTTTGAAGCCGCGTTGCTTCGGCCGTTCCGCCGTTCCGCCAAAGGAGTCTTCCCTTGATTCGCCCTCGCCTCGCGGCAGCTCTCGTAGCGACCGTTTTCCTCGCCGCGTGCGGCGGTGTCAATAGCCTCCCCGGCGCACCGTCGAGCGTGCCATCGACGGCGCCAACGGCCACGCCGTCGAGTGCGACGTTCGCTGCGAGCACCACCGGGGTCACACAAACGCTCTCCGTTTCCAACGGAGCTACCGCGCAGATCGGTGTGGTTGCCGCTGCGGGCTCCGCGACAACCACGTCGATCGTGGTGTCATCGTCGGCGACGGCTCCGACCGGCAGTCCGACGATCGCCTCCGGAAAACGTCATGCGATGTCCGGTACACGCGTCCCGATTGCCTATTTCTTGTTCGTCTCGAGCGCGACGGTCCAACTCGGATCGTATCCGAGTTTTCAAATAACGTTTCCAGCGACGATTCTTCCGACGGGAACGACGATCCATGAAGCGTTCCTCGATGCCTCGACGCAGCCACCGGGATACTCCTACGATATCGCAAGCGGTCCGAACGCCGCAACGTTGACGGCAACCGGAATCGGTCCGACACTGCTTGCCGGACGACCGTACATTTTTGCATTCTATTATGAGTCCGGCAGCGCGGCTACGCCCTCGCCTGGACCGACCGCGACACCGAACGCGACGCCGACGCCGACGGCCTCCAGCACACCGTCGCCCGCACCGACTCCCGCGGTAACTCCGACGGCGACGCCGACCACATCCGCGACGCCATCACCCACCGCGACTCCATCGGTGGCGCCGACGGCCTCACCCACACCCTCGGCATCCGCGACTCCGGTGGCCTCCGGTTCGGCAACGTTCTCCGCCGCGTCCGGCTACAACGGTTTGCTCACGCAAATCCCGCTGCTTGCAACGACGGCGAGCGGTAATCTCTATCAAGGCTTCTACAACGCGACGTTCTTTTCGATCCCGCCCGGACAAACCGGGGGACAAGCCGGGGGTGGAGTGGACAGCGCGCATCCAAACCGCAACATCACGCTCGAAGTGAACGACAACGTTCCGATCAGCAATACGGTCACCTATGGAAGCGCCGATTTTACAAACTCGAAGATACTCTTGACGTACGCCGAGCAGTTCGGCAGCGGCGGGTATGGCTCCGGACGCTACTGGATCGCAAACGGCGGCGGTACGATCACCTTCGAGAACGTCGCCAATGGCTCGGCGACCTATCGGATTCGCGGTGCGACCTTCAAGCCCGATACGAGTTTCACGTCGAATCAAGCGACGGGAACGTTCGTGCTCGATGCCGTCGGCACGGCCAACCCGTTCTCACAAAAATGATTCGCCTCGAGCCCTAACCTGGTAAAGAAAAAGACCCCGTACGTCGCGGGGTCTTTTTCTTTCAACGTGGTGGAGATGTGCGGATTCGAACCGCAGACCCCTTACATGCGAAGCAAGTGCTCTACCAACTGAGCTACACCCCCACGGGCCGACCGCGATTCTAACAGGATCGTCGGACGCTGTAAAGGGTTCGGGGAGGCTTCTTCGTCCGCCCTGCCAAGTTGAGCGCCGAATGATCAGGTCTCTCGGCGCCGCCGCCCGGCTCGGATTACTCCTTGCCCTCGCGCTGACCGGCTGCAGCGTTGCGACACCGTTCGCGAACGAACCGCGGCCCTACGTGCTCGCGACCACCTCGACGCTGGCCTCGATCGCGCAAGGCGTCGCGGGGAAGCGCCTGCGCGTGCGAAGTCTCGTTCCGGTCGGCGTCTCGCCGGAGGACTACCAGCCCACGCCGCGCGACATCGAAACGCTGCATGCCGCCGACGTGCTGGTGGTCAATGGGGCCGGTCTCGAAGATTGGCTCGCGCGCACGATCAACAACGCGAAGAATCCCTCGCTCCGCACGATCGTCGGCACGCACGGCCTTGCGGTCGTCGCATCGAATCCGCATTTGTGGATGGATCCACTACTAGCGCGCTCGTATGTGATGACGATCCGCGACGGGTTGATCTTGGCCGATCCGGCCGATGCGGCGATCTATCGTGCGAACGCCGCCGCGTACGATGCCAAGCTCGTCGCCCTTGCCGCACGCACGCAGCGAGCGATCGCGACGATCCCACCGGCGCATCGATCGATGATCGTCTTTCACAACGCGTTCGAATACTACAACCGCCGGTTCGGTCTGCGCACGGTCGGCGTCGTCGAGGCCTCGCCCGGTCAAGAGCCGAGTCCGGCATTGATCGCGCGTATCGTCACGCTCGCGCGAGCGAGCGGCGTTCGGGCGGTGTTTGCCGAGCCGGAATACAGTCCGAATCTCGTCGAAGCGCTCGCGCAAAGTGCGCACATCGCAACTGTCGAAGACCTCTACGATGACTCCGTCGGTGCAGCACCTGCCGTGAGCGATTATATCGGAATGATCGACTACGATACGGCAACGATCGTAAAGGCGCTGCGATGATCGCGGTGAGTGTGCGCGACCTCGTCGTGCGCTATAGCGCGCGTGTGACGGCGCTGAGCGGGGTTACGCTTACGCTGGAAACAGGCACGGCGCTGGGCATCGTCGGTCCCAACGGATCGGGCAAATCGACCTTGCTTAAATCGGTTGCCGGCCTGATCGTACCCACGAGTGGCGAGGTGCGTGTGTTCGATCGGGTGCCGCGCGCACTGGAGCGCGGCGCAATCGGCTACGTGCCGCAGATCGAAGATGTCGATTGGACCTTTCCCGCGAGCGTGCGCGATGTGGTGGCGATGGGACGATTCCCGCGGATGAGGACGTTCTCGCAATTCCGCGCGCACGATCGCGCGGCCGTCGACGATGCACTGGCCGCTTTACATCTCGGCGATCTGCGCGATCGTCACATCTCCGAACTCTCGGGCGGCCAGCAGCAGCGAACGTTCGTCGCACGGGCTCTCGCACAAGAGCCGCGGCTCTTGCTGCTCGATGAACCCACGACCGGCGTCGATGCCGAAACCGAAGAGCGGCTCCTTGCGATCGTGCGCGGCCTCGTAAAAGACGGCTTGCCGATCATGATGACCACGCACGATCTGGACCGCGCGCCGGAATGGTTCGATCGCCTCGTCGTCGTGGACCACAAGATACTGGCCGACGGCGATCCCGAAACGGTGCTCGCCTCGGGATCGTATGCCGCAATTCGCGAACACACGCACACGCACGGCCACACACGGACGACGCCATAATGGATGCGTTGACCGCTCCTTTCACGTTCGAATTCATGCAACGTGCGTTCGTTGCGGCGCTGATCGTCGGAGCGCTCTGCTCGACGATGGGCACGTACGTCGTGTTGCGCAAACTCTCGTTCATCGGCGACGGCATCGCACACGCATCGTTTGCGGGGATCGTGATCGCGTATCTGCGCGGGTTTAATTACGCCTTCGGCGCCGCGGTCGTCGCGGTGATCACGGCGCTCGGGATCGGCTTCGTCCATCGGCGTGGGAAAATTTCGCTGGATACGACGATCGGGGTGCTCTTCACCGGCGCCTTTGCCGTCGGTATTTTTCTGATGAGCCGCTCGCAGCGTTATTCCGTCGATCTCGAAGGGTTTCTCTTCGGCAATATCCTCGGTGTTTCGCGCGACGATCTGGTCGTCGTGTGCGTGCTCGCCGCCATCGTCGTGTTGTGCGTCGCGGTGCTCTATCGGCCGCTGCTCTATACGTCCTTCGATCCGGTCGTCGCGCAAGCCAGCGGCATCAACGCCGCCTTCGTCGATTACGTGCTGCTCGTGCTGCTCGCCCTCACGATCATCATCTCGCTGCAGTCGGTCGGCATCGTACTCGTCGCCGCGCTGCTCGTCACGCCCGCCGCCGCCGCCGCGCAATTGACGCGCCGCTTCGTACCGATGCTCGTGCTCTCGGGTGTGATCGGCACGTTTTGTTCGGTCGGGGGCCTCTATCTCTCGTACTACTTGAGTTCGGCCAGCGGCGCGACGATCGTCATCCTCGCGACGCTGATCTTTTTCGCCGCCCTTGCATTCCGACGCCGCTCAGCGTAATGCGGCGATCGCCGCTTTTTCTTTGAGCGAGCCCAGGCCCGTTACCGCGTTGTAGCCGGGTCGAACGCTACAGCCGCTGGGTTGCACGCCTTTGCATCCGTCCATGCCGAAGGCGGGTGGCGGAAGTGCGCCTTTGAAGCCGATCGGCAGCGGCTTCTTCGGTGGACGAATCGTGTTGTCGACGTAACCGCGATCGTTCTCGCGCGTGACCTGCCGATAAGCCTCCGGGTGCAGCGTCGCGAGCACGTAGAGATCGCCGGCGTTAATCAGACGCTTTGCCGGATCGACCGCCGCGTTGATGGCCGCGAGTTGTGCTGCGACGATCGCTGCACTCTCGCTCGTTCCGCCGACGCCGCCGAATGCATAGCCGTGCCAAAACCCGCGTAAATGACCGGATGCATCGGCACTGAGATCCGGCACGATGCGATGTTGGGCGGGCACGAATTGCGGTGAGAATTCAAACGAACTCGGTGCGGATTGCCACGTCGGTCGCGGTTCGCCCGAGATGCCGCCGCCGGATGCGTTCAGGCCGTCATTCCACGGTGCTTCATCGATGTAGGAATCGCGGTCGCCGACTTGCGTGCCACCCGCGCAGATGACGCTTGCGAGTATGCACGGATACGCGACGGCCGTTCGATCGATACCGGCGAGCGCGAATCCGAGCGCGCCGTCATCGCCCGAGGGCACGACGATGCTGATTCCGCGCACGACTGCCTCGAGAAACGGCAACGGGGTTGGACCCCAGAGCGCTACTGCGCGATCGTAGACCGGGCCGAGCGTGAAGGGGAAGACGATCTGCGTTGGATTTCCGTCGAGCGCACGCGCGAGTGCGACCGTTCCATCGTTGCCGAGACCGCACACGTTGTCATAACGCAATTCGATTTCAGCTTGCGGCGCCATCGTGAGCGCGGCGTCCAGATCGAGCGCGGGCTCCTGGCCGCGATCGTCGCGGCCGCAGCTCATCGTCTGCGCCTTCGGTGTAAAGACGTGTTCGCTCACCCGGCTCGCCGATGCATTCGGCGCGCCTTCGCCACTCAGAAACGGCGGGAGATCGCGCGCCAGGTTGAGTCGATCGGAGGCATCCTCGATCAGCGCGATGTGTTGGCCCGCGCCGCCGTCGGGCACGGCGTCGTAGATCTCACGGAAGCGCGTCGGCAGATACCACTCGCCGCGAAAGAGCGTGAAACTCGGACGCACGTCGGCGAGTCGCGGCGAGGTCGCGGCGACGACCCCGCGCACCGCGCGCACGTTGCCGATCGGAATATGGAGCGGTTCGGTCGGCGCGACGGCGATGCGATCGCCGCGTTTGTATTCGGCGAATTTCGTCGCGAACGTTTTTTCCGCTTGCGCGACGGTGAACACACCGCCGATCACGAGTCCATCGTGCGACACGTACACTTCGGCGGCGCCGCTTGCGGTAAAAAGCGCGGCGAGAGCCTGACTCTCGGCGAGCGGCCGCCCAAATCGTGCGGCAAAGGCTTCCGCGCTCAGCGTCGTCCGGTGCAATGGCGATGCCGGATCTTCGATCGCGGTGGCAAGTGCCTCGAGTTGATTGTCCTTAGGCGTGAGTTCGATTACGACGTGAAGTTCGAACTGGCGCGTCGGCACGCCGGAAAGGCTCATGCCGTCGAGCAAGCCGAGCGTCGGCCGGATCGTCGAGATTGCCGCGTTGGCGGATGTTCCCAGCAACGCCCACGCAAGCGCAAGCGCGGGAAGAAACCGGAGGCCATACGGTCGGTTCATGGAATCTGTCGTCTCGATTCTTTGTTAGAGAGGTTGCCACTCTGCAACGTAACGCGTTTCTCGCAAGTCTCGTCACCGCCGTTGGTGCGAGTCAACTGACCCACCTCACGCCCGCCCTTGCCGCCTTCGATGAGGGTCAGATCGGTCATGAAACGTTCCTCCAGCTACGCGAGAACGGCGATATTCTCTTCGATTCACCGTACTACGAACACCTCAACGAAGTCGGCGAAGTCATCGCGAATACGGTCAAGGACCGCTACGAGTATCCGATCCGCTATTACATCGTGCGCGGCGAATCGGCGAACGCCTTCTCGGTTCCGGGCGGCAACATCTACATCAACGAGCCGCTCTTACGCTTGGCAAAGAATCGCGACGAACTCGGCGGCGTACTCGCGCACGAAACGGGCCACATGGTCTTGCATCACGTGGCGAAGAGCATGCGCACCGGATCGTTTCTCGGGACGGCGACACAGATCGGGTCGATCCTGGCTAATATTCTGCTCGGACCGCTCGGCGGCGCGGCGGCCGATTACGCCGCCGGCACGGCGGCCGAAGCGCACTATATGAACATGTCGCGTCACATCGAGGCGGAAGCCGATGAAGAAGGCGCGCGCATCGCCGCGGCGACCAACTATCTCAATCCCTACGGCATGATCTGGTTCTTCCAAACGATGACGGCGACGTACGGCGACAAAGGTGCGTTCTGGCAGCGTTCGCATCCGTTCGATCAAGCGCGCATCACCGATCTCGAATCGCTGTTCGCGCGCTACCCTGACGTTTTCGGCAAATTCAAGGACACGAAGCAACGCGACGTCGCCTACTGGGCCTAAACGCCACGCACGACGAGCCAGCGCTCCGGACCCATCGACTCTAAGAAGCCCGCTTCCTCGAGCGCGTGCAGCACCCCGGCGGTGAGCGCGCGTTCGTTTTTATTGGGCATCCCCGCCCAGCGTTGCGCGACGTCGCCGACTTCCAGGGTCGCGCCGCGTACGAGCAGGCCGAGCACGAACGATGATTTCAAACTGAGTTTTTCCATCTTGCGCGCGTGCGGTTCGAGCGCTTCGGCAAACGAAGCGGGGCGCGGAAGCTCGGCTTCATCGAGCGTCGGTGGCAGCGCTGCGCTTGCGGCGGGCACGGTCACGTCGACCGGTGGGAGCGGAATCTCGTCCGTGCCGCCGACCAACTGCGGCGCACGTTCGAGAATCACATCGATGAGGCGCGGGAAATTTTCGGCAAACGAGAGCAGCGCGACTTGCCAGGGTACCGCATTGACCTCGCGTGGACGCGTGGTGAACCCGTTGAAAATCGCGCGCGCGACGGTTTCGGGTGAGACGAGAAAACGCGCGGGCGCACCGGGCATTCCGGCGCGCGTCATAAACGGTGTATCAACGGCCCCGGGATCGACGTACGTTACCGCAATCTCGTCGACTTTGAGTTCGCGTCGGAGGATTTGCGTTGCGGATTTGATCGCCGCTTTTGCCGCGGGGTATGCGCCCAGGCCGCCGACGGCGATCCGCGCGACGCCCGAGCCGAGCATCACGACTTGACCGTGCGAGGCTTGCAGAGCGCTGCGCGCCTCGCGCGCGAGTGCCAGCGGCCCGATCACGTGCGTTGCAAATTGCTCGCGAAGTGCCGCGTCGCTCTGGCGACCGATCGGACCGATCGCAACGGCGCCCGCATTGTTGCACAGCACATCGATGCGACCGAAGCGCGCGAGCGCGCTTGCAATCAGGCGCGGTGCGTTCGCGGGATCGCCGACGTCGGCAGCCGCGGTCGTAATCGTTCCGCCTTCGCCGCGGATTTGTTCTTCGAGGGCGCTCAGCGCCGCCGTATTCCGACCGACACCGTAAATCGCATAGCCCGCGCGCGCGGCGCGGATCGCAAGGGCGCGGCCGATCCCCGATGATGCGCCGGTGAGAAAAAGCGTCCGTTGACCAGAAGTCATACGTGCCCGTTCGCGCCGGGCGGTCGTTCCGACTCTTGAGTCCAGGGTGGCCGTGACGGCGAGCCGAACGGCGCGAAGATGGCCCCCACTCCCCTCGTCGGTATCATCATGGGATCGACATCCGATCTTGAAACGATGCGCGCCGCCGCGACGACCCTGCAAGAATTCGGTGTCCCCTTCGAACTGCGCGTCGTCTCCGCGCACCGGACGCCGGATCTGATGTTTCGCTACGCGAGCGAAGCCGCCGGGCGCGGTCTGCGCGTGATCATTGCGGGCGCGGGTGGCGCCGCACACCTGCCGGGCATGGTGGCAACGAAGACCAATTTACCCGTCATCGGCGTGCCGGTGCAATCGAAGGCGCTCAACGGCCTCGACTCGCTGCTCTCGATCGTGCAGATGCCCGCGGGCGTGCCCGTTGCAACGATGGCAATCGGCAACGCGACCAACGCCGCCCTCTTTGCGGTCCGTATCCTCGCGCTCAATGATGCAACGCTCGCGCACGCACTCGACGAGCGCGTTGCAAAGACGACGCAAGCCGTCGAATCGATCGTCCTATGATCGAGACGATTGGAATCCTCGGCGGCGGTCAACTCGGCCGCATGCTCACCCTCGAGGCAAAGCGCATGGGATACCGGGTCGTGACGCTCGAGCCGCTGCCGAATTCGCCGACGGGACAAATCGCCGACGAGCAGATCGTCGCGGCCTACGATGATTTGCGCGCGATCGGAGAGCTCGGCGCGCGCGCCGACGTGGTCACCTACGAGTTCGAAAACATCGCGCTCGAGTCGGTGCTGGCGCTGGAGAACGACCGCCGGTTGGTACGCCCCGATGCGAATGTTCTGCGGATCACGCAAGATCGGATTCTGGAAAAAACGTTCGTGCGCGCGTGCGGCATCGGCACGGCCGATTTTGCGCCGATTTCCTCGCTCGAGGATCTGCGGACCGCGATCGAAACGGTCGGATTTCCGGCCGTCTTCAAGACGACGCTCGGCGGGTACGACGGTAAAGGGCAGTGGGTCGTGCGCAACGAGCACCAGGCCGCCGATGCGTTTGCCGAAGCCCGCGGCCGCGCGCTCATTTGCGAAAAATTGATCCCCTTCGATAAGGAACTCTCGATCATTTGCGCGCGCAATGCGGCAGGCGAGATCGTGACGTTTCCGGTCGCGGAGAATATCCACGATGCGGGCGTGCTCGCAACGACGATCGTGCCGGCCCGCGTGAGCGATGACGTCGCGCGCCGCGTACGCGAGAGTGCCGTGACGATCGCGCGAAAGCTCGACATCGTCGGCGCGTTCGCGATCGAATATTTTCTAGCCGGCGAAACGCTGCTCGTCAACGAGATCGCGCCGCGCGTTCACAATAGCGGCCACTACTCGCTCGATGCTACGCAAATCTCACAGTACGAAGCACACGTGCGCGCGATCTGCGATCTACCGCTCGTGCAGCCGAAGATGCTCGTGCCCGCAGTCGTGATGGTCAACATCTTGGGCGATGGCACGGGCGATCGACTCGGCGGGATCGAGGAACTGCTTAAAGATCCCGATATCTCGTTGCACCTCTATGGGAAAGCCAATGCCGCGAAGCGCCGCAAGATGGGCCATTTTACAGCACTTGGATCGAGTCCCGACGATGCGCTCGCCAAGGCCGAACGCGGTTGGCGCAGCCTACACTGGATCGATACGCGTGTTGGCGCCTAACGCCCGAAGCGCGCGACGTGTCGGGCTGTGAGGGAATTTCCCGACCGCGAATCGTTCACTCGGCGCACGCGCACGGCGACGTGGCTGGCCGTCGTGGGACTCGGCCTCCTCGCGCGCGTACGCCCGACCCTCGCGCGTGCGATCGCGTTCGTACTGATCGCGACGCTTGGGATCGCGCACGGCGCGACTGACGACACGCTGCTCTATCGATTCGGCTATCGCCCGCGCGGAGGCCGTTTCGCCTTGTCGGGTGCTTACGGTGCGCTCTCGATTGCAACGTTCATCGCTGCGCGACGGTCGCCAGCAATTGCGGGCCGCGCGCTCTTCGCTTTGAGCTGGTTGCATTTCGGCAACGGCGATGCCGCATTTGCGCGGGCCTGCGGTGGGCGCTCGTCTTTCCTCGCTGAGACGATCGTGCGCGGCGCGCTACCGTTGTGTATCGCGGAAACCGATCGCCGTTCGCGCTTGGTCGCGAGCGTAGCGGCGGTTGCAGCGATCGCGCACGCGGCGCGCGGCGAGCTGGCCGACGCCCTGGATCTCGCGCTCCCGACAGCCCTCCTCCTCCTAACGCCCAAACGTTTCGGATTTGCGATCTATTTTGGGGCCTGGCATGCCGTGCGTCATACGGCACTATTGCTCGAGCGGGATGCGCGCGGGGGAACGCTCGGCAAACGTGTTCGTCGCTTTGCCCGAGAATCGATCGTCAACGTCGCAATCGCCGTCGCTGCGGGGGCGATCGCCGTTGTGCTCTCGCCCGCGATCGCGAGTCGCGCCGCGAAACCCAAGCACGACGATGTCTTCGGCGCACTCATTCTCGCCATTACCGTGCCGCATCACATCGCCGTTTGGCTCCTCGAGCGACGGCATCGCGAAGCTTGAGTCTCGCTCCAGCGGAGGCTGGCAACCGGGTCGGGTGCGCGCAGGCCGGAAGCGCGTGCGGCGGCTCGCGTGAATTTTGCGAGTGGGAGAGCGGCGACGACGCTTGCGATATCCAGAACATGCGGCGTCCCCGCGAGAAAGCGGACGAGACCGTCGGGATTCGCTCCGGAAAAGAGTCGTGCGTAGAGTGCGGGGGCGGCTTCGGGTTCGTCGTTTATGATGGACATGAAGATGCGATCCATCCAGAGCAACGCCGGATGCGTCGTCGCAACCGAAGGCGGGCGTCCCGCGCAAAGCTCGCTCGCACAGTGGCTGGCCCAGCGTTGAATAGCATGAAACGCAAAACCCGTCGCAGGTCGCATCGCGCCACCGGTGGTTCCGGCCGGTACGACGCGCCCGTTCGGGCGACGATCGCTTGGCGACATCGGCAAATGCGCGTGCTCGTTGCGCACATGACGAAATCCGCCGGGAAACCGTCGCGCGAGCAGACGCAAGAGCGTGCGCTGCAAATCGCGCTCGTTCGTCCGGTCGGCTGAGAAACAGGTGAGCTCGAACAGCGCCCGATTTGGCGCGAACGGTAGTGTGTAGAGGAACGTCGCCCCGCCGAGCTGCGGCACGCGAAAGTCCATGAGCTCGGGGATGTCGTCGCCGCCGGCGCCCGGGCATTCGATTTCAAACCCGACGAAACTCTGCCACATCCACGGATACGTGAGAACGCGACCGCGGGGAATCGTATCGATGACCCACTCCGCCTCGATGCGTTCACCGTTCGCAAGCGCGATCGTCGCCCCATCTCCGCGCGCCTCGACGTCCGCGACCGATACGCCGGTGAGGAGGTCGATGCGCGGTGCGGCGTCGATGGCACGACGCGCCGAGGCGTAGAACGCACGCGCGGCAATCGATTCATACGCGATTTTCCCGCCTGCCGTTTCGTAGCGCCCGCGATCGGTCGACACGCGCCACCGCGACCAGCGCTTGCGCACGCAATCGGCGAACGCGTGCGGTTCGGTTGCCCAGCCGGACCACGTGCGATCGTCCAGATACGTCGCACGTTCTTCGAGAACGACCACCTCGAACGGCGGGTTTGCGAGGGCAAGCGTCTTTGCGAGACTCAGGCCAGCGCATCCTCCGCCGAGGATGGCGATCTCGACGTTGCGAGCCAACGCCGTTATGTCGCCTCGGCGAGACGAGACGTTGCGAGTGGCTCTTCGGCTGCCGACTTCCGAACGGCGATGAGATAGATGAAGACCCCGAAGGCAACTTTTGCGACAACGTCGGCGATGGTGTAACCAACTTGAACCGCCGTCGTGGCTCCCCCGCCCGTGAATCCGATCATCGGGAAAAGATAGACCACCGGATAGAAGCACCAGGAGAGAACGGTGATCCAGCGCGCCGCGTTGACCATCCCGCGCACTTCGGTCGGTTGCTTTTCGATCGATGAGCGTAAGCCGAAGAACAGATCGCTCACGATGATGAGGAACGGAATCATCGCGAGCGCCCAAAAGATCCAACGCGAACCGAGCGAGCCGGCGATTTCGCCCGGGTAGCCGAGCGCGACCATGAGCGCCGCGAGGCCGCCGAGGCGAAGGCTCTTTGCCGTGGTCTCTTGCGCCGAGAGTTTCATGACCAGAATGAGCTCGACGAGCAGCAGCGGCACCGTAAGGAGCCAATCGACATAGCGGTAGGCGTCGTTAAATGCTACCCCGGTGGACTTGATGGTTCCGCTGACGACGGTATACGCCGCTTCCCAACTTCCAAAAATCCGCAGATAGTGGTAGAAGGCAATAAGTGTGACAAGGCCGGTCACCGTTATCGCCGTTCGGTACGTTTTTGAGACTTGACCGCGACCGAGGAAGAAGAAGACCGTAGCGGCGCCCATCGTCGCAATGGTAAATGAGAAGGCGTTGTAGATGAAATTATATTGACCGACGGTTACATCCGACATTTGTAGCTTTCACGCTTCAGCGGAGTGGCGATTAAAGACACGCACTTCTTAGACGACGTGAAACACGATGTCGCATAGCTACTCGCGATGATACGCGAAGGCTACGAACGCGGCTTGGGCGGGAATTCGGTAAAGGCCATCGGTCGATCCCACCAGTCGTGTGCGCGCCAACCGAGTTCGTCTTGCGTCGGGGGGGGCGGGAGTTTTTGGGCGAGGGCGACGGCGTACGCATCGAGGTAGCGGTCGATCATGCGTTCGGATGAGAACGTCGTCTCGACGCGCGTGCGGCACGCACGTCGAGAAAGTGCCGCGAGCTGCGGCACGCGCGCGACTGCTGCGTCGACATCGTCGCAGAGAAAACCCGTTTCGCCGTCGACGACGATTTCGGGGATCGAACCCATGCGCGCGCCGAGCACCGGCGTGCCGCAGGCCATCGCTTCGATCATCGTGAGGCCGAAGCGCTCGGGGCGGGTCGTCATGTGCACGAGGGCGAGCGCGCCGCCAAGCAGCGCGTCGCGTTGCGCCCCGCGTACTTCGCCGAGAAACTGCACCGCATCACCGTCGATGTGCGGCTCGACGAGTTCTTTGAAATACGCGACGTCTTGCGGAATCGCCGCCATCTTCAAGCGCACGCCCGCGCGCTTCGCGACTTCGATCGCAAGATGCGCGCCTTTCTCGGGATGAAAGCGCGCAAGGTAGAGCAGATAGTCGCCCGCGCGATCGACGAAAGTAAACGCAGCGGGGTCGATGCCGTTGTAGGTCGTGCCGAGGTAGTGCAGTCCGGGATCGCGATCGGCATCGCTGATCGAACAGTAGAAACTGCGATGCGCCGCTGCGTAGTACGCGCCGAGAATCGGCGGCGAACTAAACCCGTGGATCGTCGTGATCATCGGCGGCGCTTTGCTGGCTAGCGCATAGGTGAGCGGCTTCCAGTCGAAGTTATTGTGAATGAGGTCGAACTCGTGCGCGCGTTCGAACAGCTTGCCGGTATGGATTGCGCCATACACATCGCCGCTCAGACCCGGATCTTCATTTACGCCGATCGGCACGACCGACGAAAGCTTGCCCGTGGTTTTGGAGTTGCCGGTCGCAAAGAGTGTGACGTCCAGGCCGCGGCGCACCATGCCCTCCGCGATGTTCGAGGCCACTTGCTCCCATGGCCCGTAGCCGGGCGGCGGCGTCGGCCAGGAAATCGGGGCAAGCAACGCCACCCGCAAGCCTGCGAGCGGCGACTTCACCGTGCCGTCGCTTGGGCAGAAAGCACCGAGGCCAGGAGGCCCGGGAAGCGTTCTTCCAGGCAGGCGTATCGAAGCTTCACGAAACGCTCGACCCCATCGATCCGCGTCCACGTGACGCCGGCCTCGCGGAGGACTTTGAGATGGTGCGACCTGGTCGATTTCACGACGTCGAGGTGCAGGGTGCCGCACGGAACTTCTCCCAGCTCGTGAAGTTCGGCGACGATCGCAAGCCGGATCGGGTCGCTCAGCGCGGCCATGACGTGGGCCAGGTCGAGCGCCGGGACTTCCGGTTGGAACAAGTCCGTCATAACATGCTTAGTATAGAGTTCGAAGGGCACCGAACAATGCGACTTTCGTCGTATAGTTCGATGATCGTCGAACCGTAAGATGAACGCATGAGCGACCGGACCATGGGAATCACTGCTGCCTTGACCGCCACATTGCTTTGGGGCATGCAGTTTCCGGTGCTCGCCAACGTGCTGCGGGATCTCGACCCGTTCTGGCTGACGTTGATCCGGTACGGGATCGCGCTCGTCATCTTGGCGACGATCGCGCTTGCGCGCGAAGGTCTCGCTGCGTTTTCGCTCGATGGTCGCGGCCTGCAAATCGCCACGCTTGGAATCGTGGGATTTTCGGTTTTCAATATTGCGCTGCTGATCGGGATTCGGATCAGCGGTCCGCAACACGGCGCGTTGATCATGGCGACGACGCCACTCTTGGCGGTTCTCATCGGCTGGCTGCGCGGCGGCGCTGCGCCGACGATGCGGACGCTTGGCTTCATCGGCCTTGCGTTTCTGGGCGTGGCGCTCGTCGTCACCAAAGGCAATCCCGCAAGCGTGCTCGGCGCAGGCGATTGGATCGGCGATTTGCTGATGCTCGGCGGTGCAACGTGCTGGGCGACGTACACCTCGTTTGCGCCGTCGTTTTCGAATATCTCACCGATCCGTTACACGATGCTCGGCGCGTTCTTCGGCACGCTCTCGACGGTGGTGTTCACCATCGGCGCCGGTGCGATCGGCCTCTCGCACGTCCCAACGGCGGCGCATTTCATCCACGCGCTGCCCGGAATGCTGTTTCTGGCGGTCTTCGGTGCGGTCATCTCGCTCGTTGCCTGGAACATCGGAATTGCAAAACTCGGCAGCGCGAAGGCCGTGCTGTTCATGAACGTCGTGCCGATTACCGCATTTGCGATTGCCATCGCCTTCGGCGCGCGCTATCCGTTCATCGAATACGTCGGCGCTGCACTCACGATCCTCGCGCTGGTCCTCAACAACGTGCTCGGGCGGGCGCGCGCCGTCTCAGTCGCGAGCGAAGGCGATCGAACCGCTCTTGATCACCAGCGCCGGATCGCGTAAAGCAAACGTGTCGGCTTCGAGCTCGCCGTCGATGACGAGCAGATCGGCGGGGCGCCCGGGTTCGATCACGCCCGCATCGACGCCGAGTAATTCGCCCGCGTGTTTGGTCGCCGCGCTGAGCGCTTGATAGGCCGACATCCCGAGGATCGTCTGCATCAACTCGACTTCGTAGGCGTACTTCTCGTGAAAATTGTAGGGCGTGCCCGCATCGCTGCCGCCCGCAAACTGCACGCCCGCCTCATACGCGCGGCGCAAGTTCACGCGCATCTTGTCGTAGATTTCCGTGGCCTTGCGAACCACGTAGTCGGGCTGCTTTCCGCCGCTGATGTTTTCGAAGATGCAGGTGACCGCTGCGATCGTCGGCACGAGATACGTGCCGCGTTCTTTGAAGAGCGCGATTGCCTCATCGTCGAGCAAATGGCCGTGTTCGATCGAGTTCACCCCGGCGCGCAGGGCGTTCTTGATGCCGCTGGTTCCGATGGCGTGCGCGGCGATGCGCATCCCGTGCGTGCGCGCCTCGACGATCGCGGCGCGCATTTCTTCTTCGCTTAGCTGGTCGCGCCCGGGAACGGCGCCTTTGGTGAGCACGCCGCCGGTCGCGATCAGTTTGATACAGTTCGCGCCGGCTTTGAGTTGTTCGCGCACGGCTTTACGCGCGT
>Ga0209100_1001424_pt1 | contig 16342 bp, 13 predicted proteins | sample lystaG_FD_185480 | JGI IMG/M metagenome (GOLD analysis project Ga0209100, IMG submission 185480) | Glacier valley bacterial and archeal communities from Borup Fiord, Nunavut, Canada, to study Microbial Dark Matter (Phase II) -... | ecosystem: Environmental > Aquatic > Freshwater > Ice > Glacier ...
CAAGATTTGAAACGAAGATTAATGATAAGGCTTTAAAGGTAAATGTCACCTTAGAGGGAGACCACCTTTACATTGCTGGGGACAGAGACCGGCTGATCCAGGTTTTCACAAACCTTATGGACAATGCTATAAAACATTGCGCGGATAACGGGCATATTGATGTTCATACACGAATCAAGGGAAGAAAAGTTTATGTCAGTGTGTATAACGAAGGGAACAGAATATCTGACGAAGACATCAAATATATCTGGGACAGATTCTATAAATCCGACAAATCGAGGACCAATAAGGTATCAACTGGGCTCGGTCTCCCAATCGCCAGAAATATCATCACACAGTTTGGAGAAGATATCTGGGTAGAAAACAAGGGACAAGGCGTCATGTTTGTCTTTACGCTGAGTATGACCTAGGAGAAGAAAATGGAAGATAACAATAAGTACGACAGAAAAAACAATAAGTCGGATTTGACAGAACATGATGAAGAGCAGTATGGTGAAATCCGGTATAGGCTGGACAGGCGATCAAGATTTAGAAATGGAATCATACAATATTCCTTTATGATCATCATCATTATTTTGATTTCACTGGTTACTTCAATGATCGTTTCCAGAAGAATGTATGAGGATACGATAACAGTAGATACGGATAGTAATTTTTCGCAAATCTTAAAAAAGAACCTGGAAAATTTCGAAAAAGATTTCTATGATCGGAAGATGCTTAGAGAAATCTATTTGGAGACAACGAGTTCCATTGTCGGTGTTTCAAATAACAAGGAAGCATTTTTCTCCAATTCTTATGACAATGTCTTTTCAGGTGTTGTGATGAATACAGAAGGCTATATCCTTGTCCCCTATGAGGTTGTAAAGGATGAAACCGCACAGGTCTTCATTAGAACCGCTTTGGATATCGACAATGTCTATGAGGCGCAAATCATCGGAAAAGATTTATCTACAGCTACTGCTGTAATAAGGGTTCAGGATGTTTCGCTGAAACCGCCGAAATTCGGAGATTCCAATACCGCTAAAGTCGTGCAGAGTGTTGCAGCCATTGGAAATCCTTTCGGAGATCGAAATACCGGAACCATTACGTTTGGTGTAATTTCCACAGTCAATAAAGTGATCAACACCGTAACGGAAGACAATCGTCAAATCAAGATCTTTGTGATGGAGACGGATGCCGTGGTCAATAAAGGGACCAATGGTGGAGTGCTTGTCAACATGAATGGCGAAGTCATTGGAATCAATAGTTTTAGCCTGACGCAGATTTTCAATGGAGGATTTGGTGCGGTGATTACGGCCAATGAGGCAAGAAGCATCGTGCGTTCGATCATCAACACAGGTGAAGTGCTTGTGCCGTATCTTGGCATTGTCGATGGAGAAGTCTTCAATGAAGAGGCACTTGGAGGCAAAGTATACTACATCAGTCGAATCACGCCGGAAAGCACCGCGGACAGGGCTGGATTCAGACCTACAGATATCATCATCAGCATCGACGGGGTAGCTGTTGAAACAGCCACAACCCTTGATGATTATATCAAGACGAAGAAGGTTGGGGATATCGTCAGAATCAGGTATCAGCGATCAAAAGCGATCCTTGAATTAGATGCCACGCTTTATGGAACGACCATCGACTAAGTTAGTATAAAAGTTGCATAGAATTAGAATTTTTAAAAGGGACTTTAACAAGTCTCTTTTTTCCTTTAATATATAGGATGAAATGAAAGAGATGAGGTGGTCTTATGTACCTTATTGTTGGGCTTGGAAATCCTGGACCGGATTACGCCAGTACCAGGCATAATGTTGGGTTTATGGTTGTAGATAAAATTGCAGAAGAAATGAATGTTAAAATAGATAAAAACAAATTTAAGGGATTAATCGCTGAGGGAAGAATTGGAACAGAGAAGATTCTTCTCCTTAAGCCGATGACTTTTATGAACCTTTCGGGAGAGAGCATAGTGGAGGCGGCTAATTTCTATAAAGTACCTGTAGAAGAAATCATCGTCATATTCGATGATGTGAGCCTTGATATCGGCAAGATCAGGATCCGGAAAAAAGGCAGTGCCGGAGGCCATAATGGAATTAAGTCGACCATCTCCGCCCTGGGTTCAGATAATTTTCCAAGGGTAAAGATTGGTATTGGTGCGGCGAAACACGACCTGGTGAAGCATGTGCTTGGGAAGTTCTCGCCGGAGGAAAAGAGCGTTCTCGATCAAGCCATTACGGCTGCGAAGGAATCCGTCTTCAAGATTGTGAAAGAAAGCGTCGACAGTGCCATCAGCGAATATAACGGATTTAAGGTTGAGTAGGGGGATAAGATGAGGTTCAAGGGGATATTTCAAGAATTATACAAAGATTCCAATTTCATTGAACTAGAAAGTGGAATTAAAAATCAAAAGTATCCCATAGGCATTTATGGGGTATCAGAATCAGCGAGGGCTTTTCTAATTTCAGCAATGTTTGGGAAAGGAAAGGAAAGTCTTTTTGTTTTTGCATCAAAAGATATGGACGCAAAGAATCTTTATGAGGATCTCCTTTTATATGAGAATGAAGTCTACTACTTTCCAACAAGAGATGTCGTTTTCTATAACATTGATGCCGTTTCAGGCGATCTTCGCTGGGAGAGGCTGAGAGTTATCAAGGAACTGATGAATGACAAGAAGAAAATCATTGTCACCACTATTGATGCCTTGACTGCAATGTATTCCCCGCTTGGATATTACATGGAATACTATTTTACGATTCATAAGGGGATGGAGCTGGACCTTAAGGCATTGTCGAAGAAGCTGGTAAGTTCCGGCTATGTCCGTACAGAACTTGTTGAAGGAAAAGGAGAGTTTGCCTTAAGGGGTGGACTGCTCGACGTATATCCACCGGATGGCTCACTTCCTTATCGGATTGAGCTTTTCGGCGATGAAGTGGATTCTCTGAGAACATTTAATCCAGAAACCCAAAGGAGCATCGAGCAAGTCGATAGCTTTGAAATCTTTCCGGCAAAGGAAATGGTCCTCACCCAGGAAGTGATGGAAAGGGGCGCTAAGAAAATCCGTGAAGAGCTGGATTCGATTATAAAGAACAAAGACAAGAAAAAGGGATACCAGAAAGAATCCTTAGAAAAACTTAAGGGAAATGTGGCTTCCAATTTGGAATATCTTAACGAAGGGTTGTTTTTTGAAACCATAGATGCTTACTTGCCTTTCTTCTTTGAAAAGCCTTCGACTTTCTTTGATTTTATAGGGAACGGCAAAATAATTGTCGATGATTCAAACAATTCTCTAGGAAAACTCGAATCCACTTATCTCGAGTTCAACGAAGATTACGAAGCCTTCCTTGGACGGGGGGAGATCCTTCCATCTCAAGGCAACCTCCTGATTGGGAAGGAAGATCTTATCGATACGCTTAAAGAAAAGCCGGTTCTTACTTTTAATCAGTTCCAAAGGACTGAACGCTTCCTGCCCCCTAGAAAACTGGTAAGTTTCAATCAGATTACCATCTATAACTATCAAGGACAGCTTGATATGCTTATCGATGACATCAGGGATCGAAAGAAACGCGGATATAAGGTCGTCATTTTAGCTGGTTCTAGACCTCGTGGCGAGAGACTTGTTAATATATTGAGAGACAAGGAAATCGAAAGCGTCTATAAGGATAATTTAAGTGAATTGGATTACTCTAGTGTAGTCATCACATTTGGCAATCAGCTTCGTGGATTTGAATTTCCGGATATCAAGCTTGTCCTCATCTCTGATAAAGAAGTTTTTGGCGAAGCCAAAAGAAAGCAAAAGAAAGTCAACAAGGGTAAAGGACTCTCGAAAGTCAAATCTTTTACAGAGCTGAAGAAGGGCGACTATGTTGTTCATGTCAATCATGGTATTGGTGTGTTTCTAGGAATCAAGAAGATGGAAACCAATGGACTTATCAGAGATTACATTGAAATCCAATATGATCGCAATGATAAGCTCTTTATTCCGGTTGAACAGCTTGATATGATTCAAAGGTATATCGGAACAGAGGGAAAAGCTCCGAAAATCAACAAACTTGGTGGCCAGGAATGGACTAAAGCCAAAGCCAAAGTAAAACATTCCGTTGATGAGATTGCTGAAGATCTTGTGAAGCTCTATGCCGAAAGAGAAAAGGTAAGAGGATATCAATTTTCAGCAGACACAGAATGGCAAAAGCAGTTTGAGGATGAATTTCCCTATGATGAAACAGACGACCAGCTTAAATCGACTGAAGAAATCAAGGAAGACATGGAAAAAGATAAGGTGATGGACAGACTTCTGTGCGGCGATGTAGGCTATGGGAAAACGGAAGTTGCCATGAGGGCTGCTTTTAAAGCCGTCATGGATTCAAAGCAGGTGGCTGTACTTGTGCCGACGACAATCCTTGCTGAACAGCACTACAATACGTTTAGAAACAGATTCAATGGTTTTCCAATCAAAATTGATATGGTATCAAGATTTCGAAACCCAAAGGAGCAGAAGGAAACGATTCAGAGACTTAAAGAAGGAAACGTTGATATCCTGATCGGAACACATCGGATCATTTCCAAAGAAATTAAATTTAAGGATTTGGGACTTGTTGTCGTCGATGAGGAGCAAAGGTTTGGTGTAGCTCATAAAGAGAAGCTGAAAGAGGTCAAGAAGAATGTTGACGTGCTTACCTTGTCAGCTACTCCGATTCCGAGGACTCTTCATATGTCACTTTCGGGAATCAGGGATATTTCTGTTATCGAAACCCCTCCGGAAGAAAGATACCCGATCCAGACCTATGTGGTTGAATTCAACGACCAGCTTGTTCGGGATGCAATCTTAAGAGAGAAGGCCAGAGGCGGACAGGCGTACTTTGTGCATAACCGCGTGGATGATATCCATGTCATGGCCAGCTATCTTTCCAAACTTGTTCCTGAAGTTTCGGTTGATGTTGCCCACGGGCAGATGAATGAACGGGAACTTGAGAATGCCATGAAGAACTTCATGGATAACCTGACGGATGTTCTTGTCTGTACGACAATTATCGAAACGGGAATGGATATCCAGAACGTCAATACGATTATTGTTGATAATGCTGACAAACTAGGCCTTTCACAGCTCTATCAACTGAGAGGAAGGGTAGGAAGGACAAACCGAATTGCATATGCCTACCTGACCTACAAGAAAGACAAGGTGCTAACTGAAATTGCGGAAAAAAGGCTCAGGGCATTAAAGGACTTCACTGAACTTGGTTCGGGATTCAAAATTGCGATGAGAGATCTTGAAATCAGGGGAGCTGGAAACCTTATGGGAAAAGCCCAGCATGGACAAATGTCAGTTGTTGGCTACGACCTTTATGTGAAGATGCTTGATAATGCCATCAGAGTGGTTAAGGGCGAGGTTGAGGAGGAAGAACTCAATACGAGCATTGACATGAAAATCGATGCCTACATTCCATCTACCTACATTGAAGACGAGACGCATAAAATTGAGGTGTACAAGAGAATCGCCGCAATGGAAAGCGAAGAGGATTATGAAGACATCAAGGAAGAGCTTCTTGACAGGTATAGCGACATCCCTGATTCGCTTTACAACCTTATTGATATTGCAAGGCTTAAGTTCTATGCGAACAGAGCGGGAATTCTTGAAATCAAGGATCGTGGCAATACAGTTCTGATGACCTTCGCTTCTCCGGATAAACTCACGCCAGAGAAGATTGACATTCTCATAAAGAAATATAGCAAAAAGATTGAATTTCAAAGAGATTTTCCAGGTGTAATCTATAAAGTTTTAGAGAAAGACAGAATTGTTCTTTTGGAAAATCTGACAAAACTCATGAAAGCATTAGCTACTTCAACGGAAGTTGCAAAAGAGCAATAAAGAATATATAATTATTGAATGTGTCAACTGATTGTAACAAACACCATCTATAATAAATAACTGTACATAATTGATTATTAAAGCGAGGTAAAAAAACTTGATTAGTTTAAAGAAAAAGATTTTAACAGTTCTATCAGTTTCCATTTTGTCTATATCCTTAGCGGGATGCGGCCTGGTTGAAAAAACACAGGAAGCCATCGACGCAACTGTACTAGCCAAAGTAGGGGACGAAACCATTACACAAAAAGATGTAGACTTGGAAGCAACATCTTATATTGATACACTTAAAGTACAATATGGGGATGATGTTACAACCACCGAAGAAGGGAAAAAAGTGCTTAATCAGCTAAAACTGGACATTCTGAATGGTTTGGTCGAGATGAAGGTCATGGACTTTAAAATCAAAGAATCAGGCATGGACACCAAAACTGATGAAATCACAAAAGCAATCACAGAGAGAATTGATTCTGTGAAATCCGCATATGATGATGAAGCAGCATACGAAGCAGCGCTAACAAGTGCTGGATTTACTGCGGTGTCTTATGAGGAATTTGTCACAAAGGATATCATCAGAAGTGCTTACTATGAAGTTATGACAAAAGACGTAACCGTAAGTGATGAAGAGATCAATGCCTATTATGAAGCGAATAAAGCGACTTATGTCACAAAAGCAGGCGCGAAAATCTATCATATTTATTTCGGAACAGACGATGCAGCAAAGCTGAAAGCTGACGAAGCACTGAAGAAGATCAAGGCTGATGGAGAAGATTTTGCTGCAGTTGCTAAGGCCTATGGCCAAGATGCATCAGCTGCTGAAGGTGGACTTCTTGGTTATTATGCATACGACACCACAGAATTGTATGCAGATTTCATGACGCCGGTAAAGGCGCTTAAAGAAGGCGAAATCTCTGATGTCGTCCAATCAACAGCAGGATACCATATCATCAAGGTTACTGATGTTAAAACTGAAGATGTTCAACAGCCAATTGATGAGGTCAAAGAAACTATAAGTGCAACAGTTCTTACTACAAAGAAAGAAGACAAGTACAAAGCCGATATGGAAACCTGGAAGAAAGAATTAAATGTAAAGACCTACGAATCAAGAATTCAATAAGAGAATAAAGACAAAAGGGCTTCTGAGTAAAATCAGAAGCCCTTTTTGAATTCAGTATGGGCAATTGGTTTCATGTGCTATAATTTAAAACATAAATAGTTGAAGCTGTGGGTACTGGAATGGCGCTTACATCGCTTCTCGCGAATGAGGTGTTAAAATGATACATATCGTTGGTCTTGGACCTGGAAACCCTAAGGCTCTGACTATGGGCGTTCTAGAGGTTATTAAATGCTTTCCTCTCTACTTGAGAACAAAAGAACATCCGACCGTAGATTATCTGAGGAAAGAGAACATAGCATTTAAAAGTTTTGATTCCCTATATGATCAAGCAGACAACTTTGAAGAAGTCTATGACCGTATCACTGAAGAGGTCATCAAACTCGGAAAAACGGATGAGATTGTATATGCGGTGCCTGGGCACCCCATGGTTGCTGAAAAATCCGTGCTTCTTATATTGAAGTCCTGCAAGGAAAAAAACATTCCCTACAAGGTTTATCCTGCGGTCAGTTTTGTTGACATCATCTTCGAAGTGCTGGAAATCGATCCGATCAGCGGGCTAAGAATTGTCGACGCCCTCGATATTGAAGCAGAGAGTCCTGATTTTTCAAAAGGAACGGTTATTACGCAGGTGTTTTCGCCTTATGTGGCAGGACGGGTTAAACTTGCCTTGTCATCTTACCTTGATGATGAGGAAGAAATTGTTTATATCAGGGCGGCAGGCACGGATGAAGAAGTCGTCAAGACAATTCCCTTATATCAGCTTGATTGGCAAAAGGATATCGACCACCTGACGTCTGTGTATATTCCGCCAAAAAAGGATGCATATGATTTTTATGGCTTCCAACGGATTGTAAGACGTCTTAGGGATAAATACGAAGGTTGCCCATGGGATAAGGAACAGACGCATGAGTCGCTTAAGAGGTACCTTATCGAAGAATCCTACGAAGCCCTTGAAGCCATTGATCAAAAAGACAGCGATCTTCTTTCTGAAGAACTGGGTGATGTGATGCTCCAGGTTCTGCTTCATAGCGTTATTGCAGAGGAAGAGGGAGATTTCAACATTCATGAGGTCATCAGAAAAGTTTCTGAAAAGATGGTTTACAGGCATCCGCATGTATTTAACAAGGAGAAGGACATGACATCCGATGAAGTCCTCGTGCAGTGGGATGAACTGAAAAAGAAAGAAAAGAATGAAGAAAAACTTGCGGATTCCCTGAAGGGCGTATCGAAATTCTATCCGAGCCTTCTGCGAGCAGAGAAGCTTCAGAAGAAAGCAAAAAAATATGGGTTTGACTGGGATGATATTTCGTATGTGTTTTTGAAAGTCACAGAAGAAGTCGATGAAATCAAAGAAGCTTTGATGGTTGGCAATCAGATAGAGGCGGAAAAGGAACTTGGAGATCTACTATTTTCTGTAGTGAACCTTTCAAGGTTCCTCAAAGCGGATCCTGAATTGTCTCTTAACGAGACATCGGATAGATTCATCAGTCGATTGAGTAAAATGGAAGCACTTTTAGAGGCTGAAAAGCTTAGTTTTACTGACCTTTCACTCGAGGAACTTGATAAATATTGGGAAATAGCTAAAAAAACAGAAAAAAAGTAAAAAGATTCCTTTAAAATAAAGGGTTTCAGGGCTTTTTGTAGAATAATAACAGTAGATTCCATTATTAATCAATAACAAGGAGGAATTTATTGTGAACAAAGCTGAATTAATCGCTGCATTGGCTGAATCAACAGCCTCAACCAAGAAAGACTCAGAGGTTTTTCTGAAAGCATTCCTGGAAACTGTCGTTGGTTCTCTGGAAAAGGGTGACAAGGTTCAATTAGTTGGATTTGGTACCTTCGAAGTAAGAGACAGAAAAGAAAGAGTTGGCAGAAACCCAAGAACTAAGGAAGAAATCAAGATACCTGCATCAAAGGTTCCTGTTTTCAAGCCTGGTAAAGATTTCAAGACAAGAATCAATGTAGTTCCAGCTCCTAAGAAGAAAGCTGCAGCTAAGAAGAAAAAATAACAAAACTGGCCTAAATCAGGTCTGAACATTAGAAACACACGGAAAACCTCGGTTTATCCGTGTGTTTTTCTTATGGGCTAAATTTGCACCTTATTAATATTCAATTCACAAAGTTTTACTTCACAATCCGAATCAGTAAATATATAATGTATTCATAATGAAAATAGACCCTGTAAATTCATTATCAAAATTGAGGTGAATTATTTGAGACTAGACAAGTATCTTAAGGTATCCAGGATCATCAAGCGAAGAACTGTGGCTAAAGAGGCTTGCGACGGAAAGAGAGTATCCATCAATAACAAAGTAGCTAAAGCAGGAACAGAGGTTAAAGAGGGAGATATTATTGAAATTTCTTTCAAGGATAAATCCATCAAAGCAAAAATTCTTAGAATTAGCGAACATGTGAAAAAAGATGAAGCTGCTGCAATGTACGAGATTCTCGAAGGTGAAGAAGATACTGACGATGAAGAATAGCCTGTACAAGCGATAGGGGATTTGGGAGGAATGCGATGAAATTCGGAAAAGTCTTTAAAAGAATATTTCTGGTTTTCTTCATTGGAGCGATTTCCTTTACGGTGTATAATCAGGAAGTCCTCATGAGCAATATTCGAAATAACATTTCTTTACAGCAAGTAGAACTTGGCAAAGTTCAAGCCGAAAACGAAAAACTAACAAATCTTGTGGACAGTACGAATTCTGAAGACTATACTATAAGAAATGCAAGAACGAGACTTGGTCTTTTAAGACCGGGAGAAATTCCTGTCATTGATTCTTCAGGCAACTGATTATGGTTATTAAAAATAACATAAACATTTTTTAATTTTAAGGAGGATTCTTATTAACATGACCTTAGAGGTAGGAAACATTTTAGAAGGAACTGTTGTAAACATTACTAACTTTGGAGCTTTCATAGATTTGAACGGAAAGACTGGACTTGTCCATATTTCTGAAGTAGCTGACACTTATGTGAAAGACATAAAAGAGTACATTAAAGAGGGCGACAAGGTAAAGGTCAAGATATTAGGAATTGATGATAATGGTAAGATCAGTCTTTCTATTAAACAAGCAGTCACCTTAAACCAGAAGAAGACAATCAGACCAGCGGATATCGAATGGAGCTCATCAGACAAGAAAAAGCCAAGTTCCAATAGCTTCGAAGACATCATGTCAAAGTTCATGAAAGAAAGCGAAGAAGTCATGTCCGATTATAAAAAGAAACAAGAAGTCAGAACGAAAAGCAGAAAGAGCTAGTTTAAATTGGTACTATGCTTGAACAATAATACCTGGATTTCCAGGTATTATTTTATTTTAAAGAATAGTGTTGACATACTTTGAATGTTCATATATAATCAATCTTGTCGCTGAAATAAAGCGATAGCAAATATGGCGGAATAGCTCAGTTGGCTAGAGCATTCGGTTCATACCCGAAGGGTCGTAGGTTCAAGTCCTATTTCCGCTACCATATTGCTGGAGTGGCGAAACTGGCAGACGCACAGGACTTAAAATCCTGCGGTGGTTAAACACCGTACCGGTTCGATTCCGGTCTTCAGCACCAATTATATCGCGGGGTGGAGCAGTTGGTAGCTCGTCGGGCTCATAACCCGAAGGTCGTAGGTTCAAGTCCTGCCCCCGCTACCATTTCTTAAAACAGTCTAACGCTTGTTAGGCTGTTTTATTTTGCGCTTTTTTTTAATCTGAATCCTTTAATTCAGCAAAATCATTCTTTGTTAATATAAGCTCTAGAAAGTCATTATTATTGATATCTTTACAACATGCTCGTTTATCGTGAAAATTCATAATGCATGGTAATGCATATCATCTAAATTAATTCTAAACGGTATAGAAATTAGGCAATGTTCTGGAAAGAACTGGCAAAGGAAGATGAGCGTGTTTGCGTCTCCGTTTAATTTATTTTGGATCGCATGACTGCTTTGGTACAGCGGTGAAATGTCATCATTATTCTCTTTCTTCTGGAAGTTACATTCATAATTAAATAACAGATTTGTAATTAATTTGATATCATCTACGCATTGACAAAAATTATGAAAAGGTTTACTTTTATAATATATTGGAGTTTGTTCGTTTTTTGTTGATGACGTAATTGTGAAAATGTTAACTTTTGCGATTAATGAACATACTTAAAAACTTCATTATTATTGTTTATAATGATGTGAGTTCAGTTGTGAGGTATTAGTAGTGTGTAAGCTAGGACTAGTAGGAGAAAATGGGAGGTCGATAAAAATAAAGTGGAATTTAAATCGAACTTGACTGAGTTAGATCGATAATTCATGACTAGCAGTGTTAGATCGAAGGTAAAATATTCTGAATTTTGATTTAATTATATCTTACTATTACTTCGTCTGCATATAGTTATATGCTATTAGGAGGTTAATATGGACAAAAAATTATCTAAAGACGCCTACGGTGGTGTCAAAGGAAAAGACTACGTTCCGTATATCACATCAGGCGATAAACTTGGTGGAAACCCGGTCGTCATGATTGCGGGTATTATCCTAGCAATCTTATTTGCAGCATCTACTGCTTACTCGGGAATGAAATCCGGTCTGACTGTAGCAGCGGGAATTCCAGGTTCCATTATCGGATCAGGAATCATCGCTGCCTTCGCTAAAAAGAAAGGAATACTCGGAAAGAACTTGCTTCAGGGTATGTCAGCTGGAGGTGAAACCGTCGCATCCGGTTTGATTTTTGTTCTTCCGGCAGTTCTACTAATTGGGGCAAAGATCAGCTTTATTGATGGTCTTGCTGTAGGTGTAGCCGGTGTATTGTTTGGTGTCGGTATATCAACTTTGGTACACGACTATCTTCTTGTGGAAGAACACGGTAATCTAATGTATCCTGAATCCTTAGCCATTTCAGAGACCCTGGTCGCATCTGAAGGCGTAGGAGATTCGCTAAAATTTATGGGCATTGGCTTTGGAATCGGCGGTGTGATCATGCTGTTCACAGGCGCCTTCCTTAACAAAGTCAACAACATCATTTCCTATGTCAATGAAACTTTTTACAAGTGGAGACTGGAAGTCGAAGTCAGCCCTATGCTCTTAGGTATCGGGTACATCGTTGGGATGGAAGTATCACTAATGATGTTTGCCGGATCCATTTTAGCCAATTTTGCTGTCCTTCCGCTGATCGGATATTTCTCCTCTTTTGCTGCAGAAGGTGCAACGGTTTGGAATAACCCAGATGTAGCCATTAACGCCATGAAGGTCGGCAACATCGCAGGCAGCTACTTAAGATACATTGGAGCCGGCATTATGCTTTCCGGTGGACTTATTGGAGCAGCAAAGCTTATTCCAACCATCATCACATCTGTCAAGAAAACGCTTAGCGCAAAAACAGCTGCTAAAGGAACAGAAGAAAGCACTGGCATGTCAAGAATCATTCTACTTGCCGGTATCGTGATCTCCTTTATAACGGGGTTCGTGATTTCAGGCGGAAACATTCTCATGGCTCTTCTTACAACTTTTTTAGCTCTTATTTTAGCAATGCTGTTCGTTATCGTTTCAGGCCGATTGACGGGAACCGTTGGAACCTCAAATCTTCCTGTATCAGGAATGACCATTGCCTCGCTGGTTCTGGTAACGCTCCTCTTCGTGGGCTTCGGCTGGGTCACTCCGGAGAATAATAAATCCCTGCTGCTATTTGGCGCATTCATTGTAACAGCTATCGCCATGGCTGGGGGATATACCCAGTCTCAAAAGGTCAGCATGCTATTAGGTGGAAGCCGTAATGAAATGTCAAAATATCTCACAATAGCTTCACTTGTTGGTGTCGTCACCGTTGTGGGAACCATCATGCTGCTGGCTGATCAGCTTGTCCTTACCGGTGCCGATGTTCAATTTGCACTGCCACAGGCTAATCTGATGGCAACCCTTACTGAAGGTATCATTTCGGGACGTCTGCCTTGGGGTATGATTATCGTTGGTATTGTTATGGGGATTTTCTTTTACCTGTTAAAACTTCCTGTCATGACTGTTGCCATCGGATTCTACCTTCCAATCGCTACTACTTCTATCATTCTTGTCGGTGCATTGGTTCGTAAGTTCATTGATATGACAGCTAAGTCTGAGGCTGATAAAGATGCCAAGTTAGCTAATGGTATTAGTTTGTCCGCAGGGCTAGTCGCAGGAAGCTCTATCATAGGTCTGGTGGGCATCATCCTCCAGGTGACCGGAGTGATTAAACCTTCAGAAATTACGGGATTTGCTGCCACCAACTATATGGCTTGGATTATTATGTTGATCCTCCTCGTCTTGGTTATTGGGATACTGCTTCGGGCAGGCGTAAAAAATGCTGAGAAAAAATAACCGAACATCTGATAAGGAATTGGTAAACTCCATCAAAGCAGTATTCAAACTTGTGGACCGCATCCATTTGGCTGAAGATGAATCAGGAATTGTCACGCTGTGGCAGCCCCAGGACCACAAGATCCAGAAACTGCTAAGACGGTTGAAGTTAAAAATTCCGGAGTTCACGACGCTGACTCTGGATGAATATGGAAGCTTTGTGATTAAACAAATAGACGGAGCCAACACTATAGAAGTCATTGGCATTCACTTGAAAGAAAAATTCGGTTCCAGTGTGGAGCCGCTCTATGAGCGGCTCATTCCTTACATGGACTATTTGGCTAAGAACCGTCGCCTGATCGAGAAGGTTCCGCATAATCCAAGATAATTAATAAACGTTTCAATCATTGATCAATTTGTTGTTGCAACAGTATTTTAATGGAAGAAAAGAGGACTATAAATGGAAGAATTAAAAAAATCAATATGTGCAGAAGTATTTCAATATTTCAAAGAAATAAACCAGATTCCCAGAGGATCCGGTAATGAGCAAGCTATCAGCGACTGGCTTGTTAAGTTCGCCAAAGATCATTCTCTGGATGTAACTCAGGACAAAGCGCTGAATATCATCATCAGGAAACCTGGCAGCAAAGGCTATGAAAATGCCGCGCCAGTAATTCTGCAAGGGCACATGGATATCGTCTGCGAAAAGGAAGAAGACAAGGAACATGACTTTTTAAAAGATCCCATCGAACTTATCGTGGAAGGGGACAAGATCCATGCTGATCGAACCACTCTGGGTGCTGATAACGGCATTGCTGTCAGCTATGGACTGGCAATCCTCGCGTCCCAAGAGATTGCCCATCCGCCCATTGAATTCCTTGTTACCGTTTCTGAAGAAACCGGGATGGACGGGGCTTTTGCCTTGGATGCCACTCATATTTCAGGACGAAGCCTCATCAATATAGATGCGGAAGAAGAAGGCAAACTCATCGTCAGCTGCGCCGGTGGTATAGGTGCCACGCTACAGCTTCCTGTTGAATGGGAAGAGGCTTCTGAAGGCTACCTGGCTTTGAATCTTACCATTGAGGGTCTACAGGGTGGACACTCTGGGATGGAAATCGTCAAACAAAGGGGAAGTGCCAACAAAATCATGGGTCGCCTCCTCCTCGACTTGGAAAAAGTCATGGACCTCCGAGTCTTTGCTGTCAACGGCGGAACCAAGCATAATGCCATCCCGAGAAAAGCCATTGCAGGACTTCTGGTGAAAGCGAAGGAAGAGAGCCTTCTTAATGAAAAGCTGGCTGCTTGGACGCTCGTTCTCCAAAATGAACTGCAGGGCGTGGATGAAGGAGTGCAATTAAGTATCAAGAAGTCCGGCGAGACGGTGAAGAAAGTCTTCTCCGCTAAAACTACCCGTGCTGTCATTGAGATTCTGTGCCTTATCCCAGCCGGTGTCATTAACATGAGTGCCGCGATACCTGGTCTCGTACAAACCTCCAGCAATCTGGGCGTTGTAGTGACACTGGAGGATATGGTGACTTTTGAAAACACCATTCGTAGCTCTGTGCGTTCCAATCGGACGACAGTGGCCGATGAAATGGGGCTCCTTGGCGAAGTTACCGGGGCAAAAGTTGTTTATGCGTCTGAATATCCTGAATGGCAGTACAATCCTTCCTCTAAATTGCGTGAGATTTTTACCGATACTTATAACGAGCTGTATGGGAAAAAGCCTGAGATCTCGGCGATCCATGCAGGTCTCGAATGTGGACTGTTCAGTGAAAAGTTTGATGGGAAAATCGACTTGATTTCCTTCGGACCCAATCTGTATGATGTGCACACTCCCAAGGAGTATCTCAGCATATCTTCAGTGGAACGAACCTGGAGCTATCTCCTGAAAGTACTGGAAAAACTCAATCAATAGGATAGCGAAATTCACGCTCAGACTATTCCTGAGAATGATGTAAGGACTGCCCGAGGGCAGTCCTTTTTTTGAGCCTACAATTAAGTCTAGGGTGGCACTATTATAGGATAAACGCATCGTTTTAAAACTAATTAGTAGAAAATGCAAGGTCCCCTCTGGCTTTGACAAGCCGAAGGGATCTTGCATTTTTAATTGTTTTTGGGCGAAATTTTTCTGAGCTGGGATTTTTATGCCCATTCTCCTATTTTTCAGGGTTTTTCGCATTTTCTAAAGCGTTTTTTAGTACACCTTCATCAAAAGCATTGAGCAACATCGCAAGGTTTTCTTCAAAACTCCAGGAGAATTCTTTTCTGATCGATCGGATGCTTCGGTTTTTCATCAAGGGTTGGGCGAGTTTGCACAGGGAGAGAGCCATCTTGTTGAGAATGCTCAGGTTTGTGAAATCTTTTCTGTTCTCGCGAATCTTTTTCATGGACTCTGCCGTGAAACATGCCGAGTCGTCGAACTCTAGGTCCACTTGGTTTCCCTTCAACGCGCCAACGTATTTTCCACAGCCTTCGTGGATAATCCTGATGGTCTTCGTCTGTGTGTGGAGGGCATCGAAGGTGACGATGGAGCCACTCAGCTGCATGCGTTTGAGGGCTTCCTGCGCTACGGGAATCTCATTGGTTTTGGCTTCGATCGGAGTTGAACACAGGCAGATTCCGCTGGAGGCGTCGTAAATGTGGAGGGTCTGCAGATTGCGTATTTCTTCGGCTGTGCCTTATTTTCTTCCGGTACCTCGCTCTTCTTTTCCGTCAACGCAGAGCTGGCGCTCTGACGATTTGATGTTCAAGGATTTTTTGATGGCATCGATGTTTTCCAGAAGAAACATCAGAGTGACCTTTTGAAGCTGTTCCGGATCAATCAGCGAGAACACCCGTCGGAAGGTGTCGTGGGAGAGAATCCCGTTTTTCAGCGCGAAGAATTTTCTCAGCCATTTTTCCTTTGCAATCCCAAATCGCTCAATCTCGTTCCACCTGGAGGCATGGGCAAGAACGGCCAGAAAGGCGACAAGCAGAATTTCGTGGAGGGGATATTCTGTCATAGCCTGGATTCTGGCGTCGTCAATCTCCTTGAAGATTCGGATGAAACGCTTCATGG
>Ga0209100_1001432_pt1 | contig 16277 bp, 17 predicted proteins | sample lystaG_FD_185480 | JGI IMG/M metagenome (GOLD analysis project Ga0209100, IMG submission 185480) | Glacier valley bacterial and archeal communities from Borup Fiord, Nunavut, Canada, to study Microbial Dark Matter (Phase II) -... | ecosystem: Environmental > Aquatic > Freshwater > Ice > Glacier ...
TCCCGCAGTGTCAGCAGAGGCGACGCCGACGGCCTCTTCGCCGAACGCTGTCGCTGAGTCCATCCAGCATTCACAGCAGTCGAAGTCACCGCGGTTGCGAGTGAGCGCCGGGATCGCCGGGATCGCCCGGATCGCCTGTCGCTCGAGACCGCGCCCTCGTCGTCTACGCCTCCGCGGTGTAGACGGCCGACGGCATCCAGCCGGGGGGATCCGTACCGGCCATCCCACTGTCAATCGGCGCGAGCATGCACATCAACCGGCGGAACCTCAACGGCGGCGGCGAGGCTGTCGTGCAGTGTGCGCTGCAATTCGTGGGCAATGGGCTCGGCGTGGACGGTGGCAATTCCCCCACCACAGGCTTCAAGTTGTGACACCGTCCTGCGCTACGTGGCGGGGGTTGCGACCTGTCGCGGTCCCTCGCGGCGGGGGTTACGACCTCGCGGCGGGGGATACGACCTGTCGCGGTCCCACGCGGCGGGGGTTACGACCTCGCGGCGGGAGTTGCACCTCCCTCCGCGACGCACACCGGCCGCCGCGAGTCGGCGTGTCCCCCGCCACGAGGCCTGATCGCGAGCAAGTCCCCCACAGTAATCATCCCGCGACCCCTGGGAGGACTCATCAGCCCTCGCGCTAATTTGGCCGGTGGGGAAACGACGTCGCGGCGGGAGTTGCTCCTCCCTCCGCGACTTCGTTTCCCCGCCACCAGGGCATATCCCCCGCCACCACGGTTTCAGAGCACCACGGTTTCAGAGCACCACGGTTTCAGAGCACGCGGTCGCAGCATGCGCAGCGGAGCGCGCGAACACCGCCGCGGAACCCAGAGACCCCGCAGAACTCAGACCGCGACGGGCGCCTTGATCGCCGGATGATGCTGGTAGTCGAGCACCTCGATGTCTTCGAACACATAGTCGTCGATGCTGTCGCGCGCGGCGAGACGCAGGGTCGGCACCGGGAACGGATGCCGCGTGAGCTGCTCCGTCACCTGGTCGACATGATTGTCGTAAATGTGGCAATCGCCCCCGGTCCAGATGAACTCGCCGACACCGAGTCCCGCCTGCGCCGCGATCATGTGGGTGAGCAGCGCATAGCTCGCGATGTTGAACGGCACGCCGAGAAACAGATCCGCGCTGCGCTGGTAGAGCTGGCAACTGAGCTTGCCGTCGGCCACATAGAACTGGAACAGCAGGTGGCAGGGCGCCAGGGCCATGCTCGGGATGTCCGCTACATTCCACGCCGAGACGATCAGGCGGCGCGAATCCGGGTTGGTTGTGATGGCCTCGATGACCTCGGCGATCTGGTCGATCGTGCCGCCATCGCGGGTCGGCCAGGAGCGCCACTGCACACCGTAGACGGGGCCGAGGTCGCCGTCGGCATCCGCCCACTCGTCCCAGATGGTCACTCGGTTGTCCTGCAGCCAGCGTGCGTTGCCGTCTCCGCGCAGGAACCACAGCAGTTCGTACGCGATCGATCGAAAGTGCACTCGCTTGGTGGTGATGAGGGGAAAGCCCTCCGCGAGGTCGAAACGAAGCTGCCGACCGAACACGCTGCGGGTGCCCGTGCCGGTGCGGTCCGACTTCCGCGCACCGTTCGCGAGGGTGTCGCGCAGGAGGTCTTCGTAGGGGGTGAGAATCGGCGTGGTCACGTCTCGAGCGTAGAGCCAAACTCCGACATTCGGGACCTTCGACCCGGCCTCCACCAGCCGGCACTGATGGACTGGACATCGTCACCCCACGCGAGGAGCCCTGATGCCCGAATCCACCGAATCCCCCTCCGAATCCCCCGTTGACGTTCTCGGCGACGAGGCGAGCTGGCACCTGCTGGCATCCACTGATCTCGGTCGACTTGCCGTGTCTATCGACGGCGACGGCGACGGCGGGGTCGATATCTTTCCGATCAACTACGTGGTGGCGGATCGGGTGATCTTCTTCCGCACCGCTCCCGGATCGAAGCTCATGGACCTGACGAAGCATCCGATCGTCGCACTCGAAACGGATGGCACGCTCCACCGCCGCCGCTGGAGCGTGGTGGTGAAGGGATCCGCTGTTCGCCTCGGGCTGGATGAGGAGATCGAGGCATCAGGAGTTCTGGCCCTGCACTCACAGGTACCCACCGAGAAGTGGAACTACGTGCGCATCACCGCATCATCGATCACTGGGCGGCAGTTCACGAGCTCCCGCCAGTCCTGATCAGCTCAGTCCTGATCAGCGCAGTCCTGATCAGCGCGGTCCGAGCGGTGCGAATCGGCGCAGGCGAAGGCTGTTGGTCACGACGAACACTGACGAGAACGCCATCGCCGCTCCGGCCAGCAGAGGGTTGAGAAGCCCGAGCATCGCGATCGGGATCGCCGCCACGTTGTAGGCGAAGGCCCAGAACAGGTTGCCCTTGATGGTGCCAAGGGTCCGGCGGGCGAGCCGCACCGCGTCGGCCACGACGAGCAGGTCACCGCTGACGACGGTGAGGTCGCTCGCCGCGATCGCCGCATCCGTGCCGCCGCCCATGGCGATTCCGAGGTCTGCGGCCGCGAGGGCAGCGGAATCGTTGACACCGTCCCCGACCATCGCGACGACGTGTCCGGCGGCCTGCAGCGCTTGGATCAGGTCGAGTTTGCCCTGCGGAGTCACCCCGGCGTGTACCTCGTCGATCCCCACCTCCGCGGCCACACTCTGCGCGGATCCCGCGTTGTCCCCGGTGAGCAGCACCGGGCGAAGACCGAGCGCGTGGAAGCGGGCGACAGCCTCAGCACTCGTCGGCTTCACGGCATCCCGCACGGTGATGATGCCGCGCAGTTCGCCGTCCCAGGCGATGGCGATCACGGTGGCGGCGGCATCCTCACCGGATTTGACGGCCGCGGAGGCAGCGGGTGAGAGTGCAATTGACCAGGAGTCGGCGAGCCAGGAGGCCCGCCCGGCCAGCGTCAGCCGGCCGTCCACGACGGCCTGCACTCCCTGTCCGGCCTGCGCGCTGAACGACGTGGATTCGACGGGAAGGATGCTTTCCGCCGCGGCCAGCGCTGCGATTGCCCGCGCGACCGGATGCTCCGATCCGCTCTCGACCGATGCGGCGGCACTCAGAAGTTCGCCGTGTGATGTCGCGCCGAGGGGCTGCACCGAGACGACCGCCATCGTGCCGGTGGTGATAGTGCCGGTCTTATCGAGCACGATGGTGTCGACCGTGCGGGTCTGCTCGAGCACCTGGGGTCCGCGGATGATGATGCCGAGCTGCGACCCGCGGCCGGTGCCGACGAGCAGTGCGGTGGGAGTCGCGAGACCGAGAGCACAGGGGCACGCGATTATGAGCGTCGCCACCGCGGCGGTGAAGGCGGCTTCGACCGTCCCGCCGGCGAGCAACCAGCCCACGAACGCGACGGCCGAGAGCACGAACACGACGGGCACGAAGATCGCTGAGACGCGGTCGGCCAGCCGCTGCGCCTGGGCTTTGCCGCTCTGCGCTTCTTCCACCAGGCGACCGATGCGAGCCAGCTCGGTGTCGGCACCCACCCGGGTCACCTCCACGACGAGGCGACCGCCGACGTTGACGGTGGCTCCGACAACCCGGTCGCCGACCTTCACCTCGACCGGCACCGATTCGCCGGTGATCATGCTGCGATCGATCGCGGATGCCCCGTCGGTGACGAGGCCATCGGTGGCGATCTTCTCGCCGGGGCGAACGACGAAACTGTCGCCGGCAGCGAGGGAGGCGACCGGCACGCGAGTCTCTGCCCCACCTCGAAGTAGGGTCGCTTCCTTCGCGCCGAGGCGGAGCAGGGCGTGCAGCGCCGCTCCCGACTCCCGCTTCGCCCGGGCCTCGATGTAGCGGCCGCCGAGGATGAAGACCGTCACCGACGATGCGACCTCGAGATAGATCTCGCTCGCGCCGGAGCGATTGCCCACCAGCTGGAAGGTCATGTGCATGCCGGGTTCACCGGCGGTGCCGAAAAAGAGGGCATAAAGCGACCACATGAAGGCGGCGATAACGCCGACGCTGACCAGGGTGTCCATCGTGGCCGCACCGTGGCGCGCGTTGACCGCGGCGGCACGATGGAACGGCCAGGCTCCCCACGCCACGACCGGTGCCGCAAGGGTGAGGGCCATCCACTGCCAGTTGGTGAACTGCAGGGCGGGGATCATCGAGAGCAAAACGACCGGCAGCGCGAGGCTCGCCGAGATGACCAGGCGGCGGCGCAGCTCGGTGGCTTCGCGATCGACCGGCGGTGCGGCATCCGCTTTGACTGGTATCGGCACCGGCAGCACTGCGGTGTATCCCGCCGCCTCGACGGCGGCGATGAGGGAGGCGGTATCAACGCCGGTGGACTGCACACGGGCCTTTTCCGTCGCGTAGTTGACCGTGGCGGAGACGCCCTCGATGCGGTTGAGCTTGCGCTCGATGCGTGTGGCACAGGAGGCGCAGGTCATGCCCCCGATCTCGAGGTTCACATCATCCAGCTTGAGCTCGGTATTGGCCATGTCTACGCCGTCACCAGCACATAGCCCGCTTCGGTGACGGCAGCACGGATGTCCTCGAGCGGCACCGGCGAAGATGTCAGGACCGTGACATCTGACGCCCCACCCACCTTCAGGTCGACACTCACGCTCTCGACGCCGGCGACTTCGGAGATCTCTTCGGTGACGCTCGCGACGCAGTGGTTACAGGTCATTCCCTCGACGAGGTAGTGCTGCGCGGTCATGCCGGTCTCAGTCATGGTGACGTCCTTATTCATTGAAGGGTAGGAAGAGGCATGGTCGGTCAGGAAGAGGGATTTTCGGTTAGGAGCGCACGAGTCGCGCGATGGCGGCGGAGGCTTCCCTGATCTTCTCGTCGGCAACCGGTCCGCCTTCGCGGGCGGCTTCAGCCACGCAGTGCGCGAGATGGTCGTCGAGCAGCGCGAGGGCCACGTTTTCCAGTGCCTTCGTCGCAGCCGAGACCTGGGTCAGGATATCGATGCAGTAGGTGTCGGTCTCGACCATGCGCTGGATGCCGCGCACCTGTCCCTCTGCCCGCCGCAGTCGCTTGACGAGGTCGTCTTTGTTCTGGCTGTACCCGACCATCTGGCGATCCTCCCGATATACCCCTATGGGGTATTGAGTCTAAGGCGAACGCGCGCCGAAGTCAACCGCAGTAGGCTCCGACCATGCCAAGCACTCGCGCTCTCAAACTGATGGAATCGTCGCACCGCCTCCTGCAGAGACTCACCAGGGGCAGGGCCGGCTGGAACATTGCCGGCATGCCGGTTGTCGAGCTCACGACCGTTGGACGACGCAGCGGTGAGCGCCGGGCGACCATGCTCACGAGCCCCGTCAAAGACGGGGATGCCTGGGTGGTGGTCGCCTCTCGTGGCGGAGATGACCGCCATCCGGCATGGTTTCTCAACCTTCGCGACGATCCGAATGTGGAGGTCGTAGTCGAGGCGCGGCCCAGCGTCGCGATGCTCGCGAAAATTGCGAATGCGGAGCAACGCGCCCGCCTCTGGCCGCTCATCACCGCAAAGTATGCGAACTACGCCGGTTACCAGGAGAAGACCGACCGCGAGATTCCCCTCGTGCTGCTGGAACCGAGTCCCGATGCCGGTACCGGTCCCGAACGAGCTGCCGATTAACAGCTCTCAGCAATGTGTCGTGACGTATCGTCGAACCGTGAGCGACTGGCCACACCCGTCCAGAAAGGACACCCCATGCGTACCCCATCTTCCGCCGGCTTCGACCTGTGGGAGGCCGTTGACGGCCTCCGCGAAACCTTCACGCCCCGCATGGCCGGGTATATGAGGCCCGGGTCCATGAGGTCTGGCCAGATGGGGCGGATGGGGCGCGGTGATGTCCGCACCGCCATCCTGCTCGCCCTTGCCGAGGAGCCGATGCACGGCTACCAGATCATCCAAGCCATTGAGGCGCGCACGAAGGGTGCCTGGAAGCCGAGCCCCGGTTCCGTGTATCCCACGCTCCAGCTACTCGCCGACGAGGGTCTGGTCAGCTCGGAGCAGGTCGGCGAGCGCAAGGTCTACTCGCTGACGGAGGCGGGCAAAGAGGCGGCTGCGGAGTTCTCGGGCGGCCCAACTCCATGGGAGCCGCGCCGGTCGTGGAACTCCGGGGGTGGCACGGCCCTGCCGAAGGCGGGCGCAAAGCTCGCCCAGGCGGCCGCGCAGGTCGCGCAGAGCGGCAGCCCCGACCAGACGGAGCGCGCCGTCGCCGCGATCGACGAGGCGCGCCGCAAGCTTTACGCGATCCTCGCCGAGGACTGAGGGGATGCCGCCCGATCGCGGCACCAGCACTGCAGCCGAGATCGATCCCGCCTACCGGGCGCGCTACCGCCGCATCATGCGGTTCGCAGCGTCCGCCCTGGCCCAGACCTGGTGGTTCGAACTCGTGCTGCCGCGACTCGGCCTCCGCCGGCTCGCAGCTCGCAGCCGAACCAAGCGGGTGCAGGGCATCGCCCGCAGTTTTTACGTGCTCGCTGCCGATCTTGGTGGCCTCATGATCAAGGTGGGCCAGTTCCTGTCATCGCGCCTCGACATCCTTCCTCCCGAGATCACGCGTGAGCTCGAGGGGTTGCAGGATGAGGTCGAGCCCGAGTTGTTCGAGAGCATCCGCCGACAGGCCGAAGGCGAGCTGGGGATGCCGCTCGAGTTGGCGTACGCCTCGTTCGAGCCAGTTCCCATCGCCGCAGCATCCCTGGGCCAGGCCCATCGTGCACGGCTGACCGCGGGGATCGCCGCCGACGTCGGGTTCGAGAATGTCGTCGTCAAGGTGCAACGGCCGGGCATCGAGTCAATTGTCGCCGTCGACCTCGCGGCGCTGCGCCGGGTCGCCGGCTGGCTCTCGAAAGTAAAAATCGTCTCATCGCGCGCCGACGCCCCCGCGCTCGTCGAGGAGTTCGCCGCGACCAGTCTCGAGGAGATCGACTACCTCCACGAGGCGGCGAGCGCCGAGCGCTTCGCGGAGGACTTCGCAGACGACCGGCGCATTGGCGCGCCCGTCATCGTCTGGGACCGCTCCGCGCTTCGGGTGCTCACGCTGTCTGACGTGACCGCGATCAAGATCTCTGACGTCGCGGGCCTCACCGCGGCGGGGATCGACCCGGCAGAGGTCGCACAGGAGCTCGCACGCTCCACGTTCCAGCAGATCTTCGTCAGCGGCTTCTTCCACGCCGATCCGCACCCGGGCAACATCTTCATCACCCCCGGCACACCCGGGTCGGGCTCAAACGACGGTACTGGCTGGCGCCTCACCTACGTCGACTTCGGCATGATGGGCGAGATCTCCGAATCGCTGCGCGGCGGGCTGCGCGACTTCATCCTCGCTGCGGTCGGTCGCGACGGGCGCGCACTGGTCGCGTCGCTCGAGCGGCTCGGCGTGCTGCTCAAGTCGGCGGACACCAACGAGCTCGAACGCGCCATGACTGCCCTCTTCGATCGTTTCGGTGGCATGGGCGTCGCCGAGCTGCAAACCGTCGACCCGCGTGAGCTGGAGAAATTCGCGAGAGGTTTCGGCGAGACAATTCGGTCCCTGCCATTCCAGCTACCCGAAAATTTCCTGCTGCTGGTGCGGAGCATCTCGCTCATCTCGGGCGTGACGAGCGCCCTCAACAAAGACTTCAATATGTGGGATGCCGTGGATCCGTTTGCCCGCACCGTGCTGAACGCGAACAGCGGCAACGCCCTGCGGGGCCTCGGCCAGCAGGCGGTTACGTACGCGAATACCCTGGCCCGACTGCCCCGGCGGCTCGACGAGCTCGCAACGCGCCTGGACCGCGGCCAGGTGGCCGTGCGAGCTCCGGAGGTTGACCGCCGACTCCGATCGATCGATCGCTCCGTGGGCCGCCTCGCCTCGGCGCTCGTCTTCGCGACGCTGCTCATCGCTGGCGTGCTACTGCGGCCGACGGATGAGGCGCTCGGTTGGGTGCTCATGGCGTCGTCAGCGCTGCCGCTGCTGCACGTGATCCTTACGTCGAGAAGCAGGTAGGTCAGGCGAGTCGCTTTCGGCCAACCGCCTCACTGGCCGTCTGTCTGACACGAGCTTGCTTTGGAGGCTATCGCGGCAGGCCTAAAGACATTTCCGCGGGAACTTACCAGCGATCCACGTTCAGTCTCTGCCGCAGGACGGGAGATAGCGGGCAGTTCCGAGGCATCCCCGATCAGCGGGGCCTCGACATCCGGTGACTGGCTCGGAATGTAAAGGTAATCCCGCCGGGCGCGAAAAACGCGAGCAGGTCACCCCGACGCGCCGCCGGCTGGCGCACGACGCCCTGCCCGTGGATCACGAGATCGATGGCGACAGGCTCCCGACCGGACGCTGCTGGCGCGGCCCGTCCGGGCCAGGTCGAATCCAAAAATTTGCCGCAGAGCCTGCTGAGCAAATAACCAGATCAGACCGCACCGGACATTTGGCCGCGCCTGTGCACCGCTATCCGTTGCCGGTCAGGAACAACCTCCCCCACAGCTTCCGCAGGTATTCCCCGAATTCCTCGGGGGTCCACTCGCGCCCTGCAACCAACTGCACATAGTGCTCGAAACCGGCGGTCGCCCAGACCACGTCCGCGACGTATCGGTCGCTGAGCTCGGGCCGCAGCTCACCGGTTGAGCGCAGGTCTGCTGCGAGCCTGAGCATGTTCGCGGCGCGGCGGTTCGTGATCTCGGTGAAGAGGGCAGCGCAGTCCGGGTCGGTCTGGGCGGCATCGCGCAGGGCCACGAAGATGGGTGCGGTTCGTGGACTCATGGCGGCCACGGCGTCCGCATAGATTGTGATCTTCTCGGTCGCGCCGGATGCCGCGCGCACGTGGTTGACGTAGTCACGCTGTTCGGCGGGGACGGTGTCGTCGGTACCGCTGATCGCACTCTCCACGACCGCGCGCAGGAGGTCGGGCTTGCGGCCGACCGTCGTGTACAGCGTGTCGACAGAGACCTCCGCCAGCGCTGCAACCCGGCCGACGGTTGTGGCCGCGAACCCGCGGGTTGTGAAGAGCTCCCACGCTGCGGCGAGCACCCGGTGCCGGGTCGCCACCGCCTGGCCGACACGCAGCGGCGAACTGTACGTTCGCCGGCTATTGACACTGTTCGCCATAGAGTCCACAGTAGTTGATATTCATCCGAAATACATTCGTATCAATTAAGGAGTGGAAGAAATGGTTTACGCATACACGCAGGACGTCCCTATCGACGAAGCCGGATACCGGCGCGTCATGCAGAATCTGGGCGGCGAACCGCTCGCCGGCTCACTGCTGCACCTCTGCGTCCGGCGCGACGACGGTGGCCTCCGCTATATCGACGTCTGGGAGTCGGAAGAAGTCTGCACGCGCGCCTTCGACGAGCGAATCCACAGCGCCGTCGACGCCGCATTCGGCGGAGCCCGCCCCGCCACCGAACCCGAGGTCAGGGTGCTCGAGGTGCTCGACATGACCGGGTCGGTCGTGTCGTGACCAGCTTCGCGGCCCGCCTGCTCCTGGAGGGATGAGCGACCGCCACGCCGGTGAACCCGGCGAACCCAGCCGCTGGCCTCTTCGAGATTGTTCTTGGACTTGGCATCCAAAGGGTGCACAGAGCAGTGGTGTCGACGATGGGGACCACACTGCTAGAACTCGCAGAAAATCCCTCCGCAGCAGGCAACGACCTGCTCTGCATCAGCGAGGCCGGCGTTGCCTCCCCCGCGGTTCTCGCAATCGCGGCGCTTCTCGAAGTCGCAGCCGACATCCGTTCCTATGGCGCCGAGCCCGAGAGCTCTTTCAACCCCGTGGGAGGCACGCTCCGGATACGGCAGAGAGTCGTGAGCCCGCTTGCGGCGGAGTTGCGCACCAGACGGATCCCGATGATGTGAATCGGCCCGCTTTCCAACCGAGAGCTCATCGGGCCACCCGTGTGCGGCGAGGGTCACCCGCGTCAGTGGGTTGGGAGCCCCCGCTGCCCGGCAAGCGTGCTGATCGCCTGGACGATCTTGGGAGCGAATGGGTTTGCGACTCCTTCTGCGGCGTCAGCGAAGGCTTTCACAAGCCCGTTCCCGATCTCGATCACACGTTGGGCGGCCCAGCTGGAATCGAGAGAAAGTCGCCGCGCGACAACGAGAAGATCCTTCATCCCGATCGCCGAGATCCGGTATTCGCTGCCGAACTTCATGGCGCTTTTCAGCGGAGTCAATGACGGATATGGCGCGGTCGTTCCGAGGTCATACAGCGGGGCGAAGTTCACCGAGCGTCCCCGCAGCAGCAGCGCATAGTTTTTCGCGTGCGCATCGGTTGAACCAGAGAAAATAGTGAAGACGAGCGCGCCGAAGAAATGCTCCTGCGCGCGTCGCCGTCCGGTGAGGTCAGCAATCGAGTCGCGCAGTACGACTGCGATCTGCTCAATACCAGGACCACCGTCCGACTCGTATTGCTTCGCTGGAGTGGCTGAGAGCGCTTGACAGAGGTCTTCCTGATGGAGACGGTGCCATCGTCCTTTGATTTTTGCGCGGTCGTAGCGCGGGGAAATGAACACATGATCGCCAGCAGCGGTGGTCAGGATGCTGTGATCCGCCACTTCGAGCCCGAGTCGTTTCGCCGCGCCCATGGTCACATGCTCGTTGACACCGTTATCGCCGTAGGGGTAGATCGCGGGCTTGATGATGTGCGTGGTCGGCGTCGAATCCCGCGGTATGCCCCAGGCCCCATCCGGGAACTGGAAGAGGGCAATCTTCGGTTTCGCACCGGGCAAGGTCCAGCGGCCTTCGGGTGCAGAGCGCATCCCCCAAGTGTCTGGATTCTCGACAATATTTCGGATCAGGTCGGAGAAATCGTCGTCAGAGAGCCGCTCGACGTCACCGTGACGAACCGCCGCGTCGTCGGCATCTTCGGCATCGACACCTGGCAGCAGCAATTGAATCGCCCCGGCCGCATCTCGACCCACGTGCGTGAGCAAAGCGAAGGGGTTGGTCGAGGTCTGATACTCCGCCGCGAGTCGTGCGAGCCGCGCGCCATTGTCGGGAAGTAGTCCCTGCAGGAAGGGCACAGTCACCCGAGACAGGTGGCGTTCCTGTGTCAGTGGCATCGAGACTGACAGCGGCGTGGCATCCGGGCCGTGGCGGTATTGGTCGTCGTAACTGAACGTCGTGTTTCTCTGTGGGGTCTGCCGGATAGTTCCGGCTCGCACCCCGTCCATGTAGACAAAGAGTTCTTTGTCAGCCATTCGACTCGCTCACGTCCAGGACCAGCTCGAGGGCAGCCAGCACATCGAACACTCTGCTCACAGGCACGGTCGCCTTGCCGTTTTCGAAGCGCACCAGCCAGTCTCGAGTCACTGCCGCGCGGTCAGCAACCTCCTGCTGGGTGAGCGCGAGCCGCTCTCGACGGTCGCGAACCAGTCCGCCCAGTTCTCTCACAGTGTGTATACGCATGGTTGCCTTCCCGTGCGCGATCGCGCGCATTTTCTATTGTGCGTGATCGCGCACAATCTGTAAAGTGCGTGATCGCGCACACTCCGACGATCGATCGCCTGAGCAGTCGATGCTTCGGTGTGCTTCATGCCACGAGGTCGGTACCGGTGGGCGCGAAAGGGTGAATACCCCGACTCGACGCCCTACTTCTTCACTCGGGCACGATTGTGATCGATGGCGGCGCGCACGAGAGCCTGAAGCGAAGGGTCGTCGATGACATCCGTCTCGAAGAAGTCGATACCCCGCCTCTTGTTGCCCTCCAACTCCGCGTTGAAGAGGGTGTCGGGATCACTCAGGGCCGCGCCATCCATGAAGACGAGCTTCACCTTGTTCTTGAAGATGTTGCCCACACAGAGAATGCCGTCGAGCTCCCAGACCGGCGAGCCCATCCACTTCCACGTCTCCACGATGCCGGAATCGACCCCGAGAATGGTGGCGCGCAGGCTGGCCAGCTTGGCACCGCGCCAGTCCGGATGCTTCGCGATGAGGCCGTCGATCTCTTCGGTCGGATTCATGGCCGTGCCTTTCGTGTCGTCAGCGCCCCGGCCTGAGTAGCGTGTGCCACGACTGCTATCCGGAGCGTAGTTGGCGGCGCGTGCCAGTGCGGGTCGGCCCGGACAGGGACCGTTTTTGTCCCAACGCAAGCGTGAGCGTATCGACTGGTGGGCATGATGATCACAAAAGTCTCCGGACTGGTCCGGGACACCAGCACCGCCGCAGAAGTCCTAGGGAGGGTTCTCGGCCTCCGCGTGGACCCGGCCGAGCTCGTGGACGGCTTCGGCATGAAGAAATTGGGACGCGGGAGGGTGAAGGGCGCCGTAATTGGCGAAAGGTATGCCTCGACGGCGTGATGCGGGGAGGGACGGTCCGTCTGCGCACCCCGCAGGAAGAGGAAAATAAGCTGCCGGACCTGCGCACCCCGGCGACCACCGAACCCCGCGGTCGAGCAGGCGGTGAACGACGGATGCGGCGACCCGGCAAGCGCCAGAATGATCGACCGCGAATCGGTCGGCGAGGGAGTCGCGGTAACCAGCTCGGCCTCCCGAAGCTTGACGATCAGTTGAGTCACGGCTCCCGCGGTGATGCGCATCGCTGCCGCCGAGGCTCTCGGGGGACACTGTTTCGATGCGCGATGAGAAACAGCGCTTGAGATGCGACCGGCCGAGTTCCAGGCCGGCGAACGGCGTGACCCGGGGGCGCGGGATCACCCGGTTGACCTCGATGAACTATTCCAGCACCCGGCCGATGGCGGCGGACCGATCCGACCCGGCGTCACGCGGAGACGAGGGGAAGCGCGCGCAAGAACTGCCGGTCATCCACCCGAGTCAGGATGAGGTCGGCCGAATCGTCCCGGCTGATCTGTGTTCCCGTGCCCACTCCAACCCAGCCAACCCGATAATTTCCGGCGCCCGGCCCTCGGTGAGTCTCGGACCGCGGACAACCGTCCAGTCGTGATCGCTGTCATGGAGTACGTGAAGGTACCCCTTCGCGTCAGCCAGCACCTGTGCGGCGAAGGTCTTTCGCTCCGGGTGCCAAATGATACTCATGGACGTTGAAACCGAACTGGAGTTTGGTCCGGGCGACCTCGCAATCATCCAGCCAGGCCACGATGCGCGGGTCGTGGGTGACAGGCCGGATGGCCTCCTCGAGCTTTTCGGCGACTTAACGGCTCTGGTCCCGCGGGATAACGACCCATCACGGTCTCGTCGACTCTGCCTCCGGCCAGCGTTGACGAACTCACGCCTGAGCCCCGGGGTGGAGCGCTGAGGCTATCCGGTGACCAGCGCGTAGCCGGCCGCGGTCACCGCTGCCCGAAGGTCAGCTGCCGGCACGGGGGCCGAGCTGACGACCATGATGCGGGAGGTCCCGCCGGCGTTCAGGTCAACACTCACCGTGTGCACGCCGTCCAGTGCCGAGATTTCCTCCGTAACGCTGGACACGCAGTGGCTGCATGTCATGCCGTCCACGAGGTAATGCTCACGGATTGCATCCCCTGGGCTGGGTGGGGTCGACTCGGCATGAGAGTCCCCGCCGCAGGTGCAGCTGTGATTCTTATCGGTAAGGCCCAGCTCATTGCCTGCCGCGGTGCTGGTGGTGCACATGATGTGTTCCGTTTCTTCCAGTTTGTCAATCACTTCCTCTGATAATTTACCCCATGGGGGTATCCCCAACAACACTCAGCCGGGAGTTCTGCCGGCGTAAGAGAACTTGACTGATACCCTATGGGGGTATAGTTTGGCGCGTATGGACCATGCGCTTATGCAACACGATGGAATGACGCACAGCGGTGGCCATGGGGATCATGTGGGGCAGTTTCGTCGCCTGTTCTGGATCATGCTCGTCGTTGCCGTGCCGGTCGTTGCCTTCAGCCACATGTTCGCCATGATTCTCGGCTACCCACTTCCCGAAACCGCATTCATCGGCTGGATATCGCCCGTTTTCGGCACGGTGATGTATGTGTGGGGCGGCAGGCCGTTCCTCACCGGTGCCCTCTCAGAGCTGAAGGCGCGAAAGCCAGGAATGATGCTCCTGATCGCCCTGGCGATCACCGTCGCCTTCGTCGCCTCCTGGGGGGCGAGCTTGGGCATCCTGGATGGGCAGCTCGATTTCTGGTGGGAACTCGCGCTGCTGATCGTCATCATGCTTCTCGGACACTGGATCGAGATGCGATCTCTCGCCCAGACCTCCACCGCGCTCGAATCCCTGGCCGCCCTGCTGCCCGATCAGGCCGAACGCGTGACCGGGGACACCGTCGAGGTGGTGTCCCCGAGCGACCTCCAGGTCGGCGACGTGGTGGTCGTACGCCCGGGCGGCCGCGTACCCGCCGATGGCACGGTCACCGAAGGCACCGCCGACGTCGATGAATCAATGATCACCGGCGAATCACGACCGGTCAGCCGCGGCCCGGGCGCGCATGTTGTCGCTGGCACCGTCGCCACCGACACAGCCGTCCGGGTTGAAGTAACGGCTGTCGGTGCCGATACGGCCCTTGCCGGCATCCAGCGCTTGGTGACGGAAGCGCAGAATTCTTCTTCTCCCGCCCAGCGGATCGCCGACACTGCCGCGGGCTGGCTGTTCTGGTTCGCGCTCGGCGCCGCCGTCATCACCGCCATCGTGTGGACTCTCGTTGGCAGCCCCAACGACGCGATCATCCGAACCATTACAGTTCTCGTGATCGCCTGCCCGCACGCTCTGGGGCTGGCGATCCCCCTAGTGGTCTCGATTTCGACCGAGAAGGCTGCTCAAGCGGGCGTGCTCATCAAAGATCGTCTGGCGCTGGAAAGCATGCGAACCGTCACCACCGTGTTACTCGACAAGACCGGAACCCTCACCAAGGGTGAGCCGATCGTCTCGAATCTGGCCGTCGTCGGCTCCGAAACCGAGGATGATCTCCTGGCCCTCGCGGCAGCCGCCGAAGGCGATAGCGAACATCCGCTCGCCAAAGCCATCGTCCGCGCGGCGGAGAAGCGCGGCGTCCAAGCGAGTAGAGCGACGGATTTCCACTCATCAACGACCGTCGGTGTCAGCGCTACCGTTGGCGGCAAGCAGGTCAGCGTCGGAGGCCCCGGCATGCTCGCCAGCCAGAACGCACAACCGCTGCCCGAGACCGCTGCGTGGGAAAGCCAGGGCTCGATCATCCTGCACGTGCTTGCCGACGGGGCCGTCATCGGCGCAATCGGACTTGCGGATGAAATTCGACCGGAGTCCCAGCAGGCCGTCGACTCGCTCCATGCGCTTGGCATCCAGGTCGTGATGATCACCGGAGACGCGGAAGCTGTCGCCCAATCCGTAGGCGCAACTCTCGGTATTGACCGAGTGTTTGCCGGAGTGCACCCCGAGGACAAAGCAGCGAAGGTCGCCGAACTCCAACACGAGGGACGAAAGGTCGCCATGGTCGGAGACGGGGTCAATGACGCGCCGGCACTCGCACAAGCGGATGTCGGCATCGCCATCGGCGCCGGGACAGACGTCGCCATCGCCTCCGCCGGAGTGATCCTGGCCAGCGACGACCCGCGGTCTGTGCTCTCCGTCATCGAGCTCTCGCGCACGAGCTACCGCAAGATGAGACAGAACCTCTGGTGGGCCGCCGGCTATAACCTGCTCTCCGTACCCCTGGCCGCCGGCGTGCTCGCCCCCGTCGGATTCATCCTGCCCATGGAGGTGGGCGCGCTCCTCATGTCAGCGTCCACTGTTGTCGTCGCATTGAACGCGCAACTGCTTCGCCGGCTCGACCTGCGACCACAGCGGCTGACCGCTGCCCCGGTCACGGCGGCTACCGTCGGGGCCAGGTAGGTACAGGTCACAACTCACGCGAGGCAGCGATTACACGCCAGCTCAGGCAGTGCGTGGGAGGTCTGTTCTTGCCTGCCCCTCGATCAACGAAGGCGAGAACCGGGTGCGGGGTACGTGGTACACCGAATGGAGATATCCCCGTCAAGTGGCATCCGCCACTCGTGCAGCCTTCCGATCTCCTTATGGCCGGGGCACGGCGACCAGATTGATCGGCACCCGGATTCCCGCCATTCCACCGTCCACCGAGAGGATGGTGCCCGTGGTCGACGAGGACATCGGCGACGCGAGGTAGACGACGGCGTAGGCGACCTCGTCCGCTGTCACGAGGCGGCCCATCGGTTGGCGTGCCTTGAGCGCGGCGAGGGCGGCCACGGGATCCTCGGCATCATCGAGCAGACGGCCGACCCACGGGGTGTCGGCAGTCCCCGGCGAGACAGCGTTCACACGGATGCGCTCGCTGACGTGATCGGCCGCCATCGCGAGTGTCACCGCGGCAACGGCACCTTTGCTCGCGGAATACAGCGCGCGGTTTGGCACGCCGACGACAGCGACCACCGAGCAGGTGTTGACGATCGCGGCGTGATCCGACTGCCG
>Ga0209100_1001437_pt1 | contig 16252 bp, 16 predicted proteins | sample lystaG_FD_185480 | JGI IMG/M metagenome (GOLD analysis project Ga0209100, IMG submission 185480) | Glacier valley bacterial and archeal communities from Borup Fiord, Nunavut, Canada, to study Microbial Dark Matter (Phase II) -... | ecosystem: Environmental > Aquatic > Freshwater > Ice > Glacier ...
GGACTCAGGCGGCGCGGCATCCGGGTCCAGTTCGGGCGCGAGGAGTTCATTCACCCGCCGGTCGAACAGCGCGCCTATCGACCCCGCTGTGGACTGCTCGGCAGCCGACTTCTCTGCGCCCGACTTCTCTGCGCCTGACTTCTCTGCCGCGCGGGTTCCGGATGCCCGGCGCAGGATCTCCCGGCGAAGGTCGTCCGCTGCCGCCGAGCTGAGGTAGGAGAGGTGTACATTCGCGTCGTTGCCGGCCTGGCTGATCTCGAGCTTCGCCGCGCCGAACAATCGAGCGATGAATGGCCGGACGATATTGATGCCCTGGATGCGGTCGAGCCGTGCCTTGCGATTGGTGCGGAAGAGGATGCCCGAACGCACCTCGACCACCTCACTGGTGATGCGGAAGCTGTGCATGCGCCAGGAGACGTAGAAACCGGAGATCAGCATGACCAGCAGCAGCGCGACCGCTGCGAGGACCTGCAGGATGATGCCGTGGCTCACGACATAGTCCACGGGATCCCCTCCTTCGTCGAACCGCGGCAGGAACATCCCCAGCAGCCTCTCGCGCAGGTTACTGACGATGTAACCGAGCACAACGATGAGTGCGAAGCCGCCCTTGAGCAGCGGTGTCGCCGGGTGAAGTCGATGCCACTCGCCGTCGGTGAGTCGCGCGACGACCCCCGGAAGAGCACCACCGGACACAGAAACCGGGGCCGAGATCTCGTGCTCGCTCACAGTCCCGCCCGACGACTCTCCGCAACCGACACCAGGTGGTCACGCAATTCCTCGGCCTCCGCCTCGGTGAGGCCGGGGATAGTCACCCCGGCGGCAGCCGCAGCCGTCACGAACTTGAGTTCGCTGAGCCCAAGCGAGCGGGCGATCGGGCCGCGGTTAATATCCACCAGCTGCATGCGCCCGTAGGGCACTGCGACGAAGCGCTGCCACATGATGCCGCGGCGGAACAACAGGTCGTCCTCGCGCAACTGGTAGCCAATGGAACGCACCCGGCGAGGGGTGAGTGCGAGGTTCACGATCGCAACGATGGCGATGACGCCGAGCGCTGCCACGGGGATCCAGACCTGCAACAGGAACATCACCACCCCTGCTGCGAGCACCACCACGAGGGATCCAGCCCCGCCGGCGAGTTCAACCCAGACGAGCCGGGGAGAGACGCGTCGCCAGGTCACGTCGGGGAGTTCGAGCCGCTCCATGCTGTTCCTCGCCATTCTCACAGTGTCACTGTCCCACGGTCTCACTGCTTCGCAGGCACGACCCGGTTGCCTTTGTCGTCATCGTCGTCCGGCGGGATGGTGCACATGTGCTCGGCGATCAGCCCGCCGACCAGCAGGCCCGCGGCCCCGACGAGCGTGGCCACCCCCTGCGCGATTGAGCCTACCCCGGGCACGACGGAGCGGCTGAGGAGATAGATGAACACTCCGGCACCGAAGCCTGCGAGCAGCGAACCGCCCAGTGCGCTCGCCTTGGCGAGCACGAGCACCCGTGTCGAGTAGAACGGATCGATCGGCCGGGAGGCCTTGCCGCGGGTCAGTCGGCGAATGGGAAGCGCCAGCACCACGACCATGACCCCGATGGCCAGGAGCGCGATTCCGAGGGTGAACGGTGGTAGCACGATCGGCCGCCCGGATGCGGCGAGAGCGGCCTCTAGGAATCCGCCCCCGATGCCGCCGATGAGCGCGAGCAGCACGAGGGACGCGAAGTTCGAGCGTTTCATTTGCGCTGCCGTTTCATTTCTGCACCTGGAGCGTTGGCGCCTCAAACGGCCACACTTCGTCGGAGTGCGCCACCGCGAGCGAGTCGATGCGGCCATGCCCGCGGATCTCGGCATCGGGGTCGATCTGAAGCCAGGGCACGATCACGAACGCGCGCTCCCAGGCCCGCGGATGCGGCAGGGTGAGGTCCTCTGCATCGCGCTCCAGCCCGGCGAAGTCGATGATGTCGAGATCGAGCGTTCGATCGCCCCACCGTTCGACGCGCACGCGACCGTGGTCGGCCTCGATGCGATTCAGTTCCACAAGCAGGGCATCGGGGTGCAGTGCGCTCTGCACGAGCATCACCGCGTTGAGGTAGGTGGGAGCCTCGGCATCCGTTCCCATCGGTTTGACCGCGTGGGATTGCACTATGCCGGACACCGCGGTCACGGTGACTCCGTCGAGAGCGGCGATGTCGTGCACGGCGGCGCGCAGGTTGTCTTCGCGGTCCCCGAGATTTGACCCGAGCGCGATGACGGCCGGGAGCACGATTCGGCGCCTCACGCCGGTGTTCCGGTCGGCCGGCTGCGGGTGATACTCACCGAGACATCGCCGAAGGGCACGGTGATCGGCGCGGCCGGCTTATGGATGGTTACGATCACCCGGGCGGCACGCTCGTTGGCCAGGACGACGGCCGCAACCCGTTCGGCTACGGTTTCGATGAGGTCCACTACGTCCGCCTGCACCGCGGCGTAGACCGCCTCGGCGAGTTCGCCGTAGTGGATCGTCTTCGTCACGTCGTCGGATGCCGCAGCCGGTGCGAGGTCGACCGCGATTTCGAGATCGATGATGAACTCCTGGCCCTGCTCCCGCTCGAAATCGAGTACGCCGTGGTGCGCGAAGACGCGAAGCCCGGTCAGTCGGATGTTGTCAACCGGAGTGCCACCGTCGCTCATGACTGCGTTGCTCATAACTGCGTTGCTCATTGCTGCGTCGCTCATGGCTGCATCGCCTCCCACACGTCGAGGGCATCGTTCGTAGCCGCAACGTTGTGCACGCGAACACCCCAGACTCCGGCCTGGGCGGCGAGGGCGCTGATGGTCGCGGTGGCGGGGTCACGTGCCGAGGTCGGAGCATCCGGCGGCACGAACGCCCCGAGGAAGCGCTTGCGGGATGCCCCGATCAACACCGGATAACCGATGGTGTTGAGGGCGGCGATGTTGGAGAGCAGTCGCCAATTCTGCTCGGCGGTCTTGGCGAACCCGATACCGGGATCGAGGATGATGCGATCCGGACGCACCCCGTTGACGATGAGTTCGGCGACCCGGTTCTTCAACTCGTTGCGCACGTCGCGCAGTACGTTTCCATAGCTGGTGCTCTGTCGGCTCGTGTCTCCAGGCGCGTTCGGCCCGCGCCAGTGGCTTGCGATGAAGTGGAGACCGGTCTCGGCCGCGACCCTCGCCATGCCGGAATCGGCAAGGCCTGCAGATACGTCGTTGATGATCACCGCGCCGAGTTCCGCCGCCGCCCGGGCGGTCGAGGCGTTCATCGTGTCGACACTCACCGGGATTCCGAGATCGGCCAGCGCCTCGATCACCGGAAGCACGCGACGCTGTTCCTCGATCGCAGGCACCCGATCCGCTCCGGGACGGGTCGATTCCCCGCCGACGTCCACGAGCTGGGCGCCAGCGGCGACGAGTTCTTCGGCGTGCGCAACGGCGGCATCCAGTTCGAGGTAATCGCCGCCGTCGCTGAACGAGTCCGGGGTCACGTTGACGATGCCCATAATGCGGGGGCGGGTGAGGCCGGTCGGGCGGTACGGCCGGAGGGAGACGAGTTCTCCACTCACGCGGCGACTCCGATCAGAGCGATGATCTCGGCGCGTTCGACGGGGTCGGAGAGGACGCCTCGGCTCGCGAGCGTGACGGTGGTGCTGCGCGTCTGGCGGCTGCCCCGCGCGGTGACACAACCCTGTGTGGCGTCGAGCACGACGAGCACGCCCCGCGCGTTCAGACCGACCTCCAGGGCATCCGCGATCTCTTCAGTGAGGCGCTCCTGGAGTTGGGGACGCGCCGCGAGTGTCTCGACGACCCGCGGAAGAGCCCCGAGCCCGACGATGCGGTCGTTCGGCAGGTAGGCGATGTGCGCAACCCCGGTGAAGGGCAGAAGGTGGTGTTCGCACATGGAGCGGAATTCGATATCGCGCAGCAGCACGACCTCACCGATCTCGGACGAATCAGCCGTGAAATTCGCACTCGGGGCGAGATGGTCGAGGGGATCCTCCGCGAGCCCGGCGAAGAACTCGCCGTAGGACTGCGCGATCCGCTTCGGTGTGCGGAGAAGGCCGGGCCGGGCCGGATCCTCGCCGATTGCGGCGAGGATCTCGAGCACGGCAGCCTCAATCCGTGCAGTGTCGATAGTCACGGTTACGGGCGTAGGGGGGTCATGCGGTGGCGATGTCGGGACGCTTACGCGGCCGAGGCGTGTGTGCCTTTTTCACCGGCTCAGAGGTCACACCGCCGTCGACCACCCCGGCGTCGATCGGCGCCTTCTGCGGCACGAGCACGGGAGGAAGAGCCGAAACCGGACGCTTAGTGCTCGACAGCCACTGCGGGCGTTCAGGCATTTTCTTCACGTCCTTGAAGATCTCGGCGAGCTCGGTGTGGTCGAGCGTCTCCTTCTCCAGGAGCGCCGTTGCGAGACTGTCGAGGATGTCGCGGTTCTCGTTGAGAACCTCCCAGGCCTCATTGTGCGCGTTCTCGATGAGAGTGCGCACCTCCGCGTCCACCTGCTCGGAGAGCCGTTCGGAGTAATCGCGCTGGCTGCCCATGTCGCGGCCCAGAAACATCTCGCCCGATCCGGAACCGAGCTTGACCGATCCGATGTTCGACGACATGCCGAATTCGGTGACCATCTTGCGAGCGGTCGAGGTGGCCTTCTCGATGTCGTTGGAGGCGCCGGTCGTGGGGTCGTGGAACACGACCTCTTCCGCGACCCGGCCACCCATCGCATAGGCGAGCTGGTCGAGCAGCTCGTTGCGGCTGATCGAATACCGGTCCTCGAGTGGGAGCACCATCGTGTAGCCGAGCGCGCGCCCTCGCGGGAGGATGGTGACCTTCGTCACCGGGTCGGTGTTCCGCATCGCGGTGGCGACCAGGGCGTGCCCACCCTCGTGGTACGCCGTGATCAACTTCTCGTGATCCCGCATCACCCGGGTGCGGCGCTGCGGACCGGCCATAACGCGGTCGACCGCCTCATCGAGCGCCCGGTTGTCGATGAGCTGCGCGTTAGAGCGGGCGGTGAGCAGTGCGGCCTCGTTGAGCACGTTCGCGAGGTCGGCACCGGTGAACCCGGGTGTCTTGCGTGCGAGCACCTCCAGGTCGACTCCGGCGGCGAGGGGCTTGCCTTTGCCGTGTACCTCGAGGATCTGCTTGCGGCCGAGCAGGTCGGGAGCATCCACTCCGATCTGGCGGTCGAAACGACCGGGACGAAGAAGCGCCGGGTCCAGGATGTCGGGACGGTTGGTCGCCGCGATCAGGATGACGTTCGTCTTGACGTCGAATCCGTCCATCTCGACCAACAGCTGGTTGAGGGTCTGCTCGCGCTCGTCATGTCCGCCGCCCATACCGGAGCCACGGTGGCGCCCGACGGCGTCGATCTCATCGACGAAGATGATGGCCGGGGAGTTCTCCTTGGCCTGGGCGAAGAGGTCTCGTACGCGGCTGGCGCCGACTCCGACGAACATCTCGACGAAGTCCGACCCACTGATCGAATAGAACGGCACGTTCGCTTCGCCAGCCACCGCGCGGGCGAGCAGGGTCTTGCCGGTGCCGGGAGGGCCGTAAAGTAGCACGCCCTTAGGAATGCGCGCGCCAACCGCGAGGAACCTGGCCGGATCCTTCAGGAAGTCCTTGATTTCCTCGAGCTCTTCGATCGCCTCGTCGGCACCCGCGACATCCGCGAATGTGACCTTGGGGCTCTCCTTGGAGACGAGCTTCGCCTTGGACTTGCCGAACTGCATGACCTTCGAGCCCCCACCCTGCATGCTCGACAGCAGGAACCAGAAGATCACCCCGATGATGATGAACGGGATGACGAGACCGAGGAGGGATGAGACCCAGTTGCCCTTGTCGACTTGGTCGTCGTACTTGGCTCCGGAGGAGTCCACGGCCTTCACGATGTCGGCGCCGCGAGCGGCCGCGTAGTAGAACTGCACCTGCTTGCCGTCGGCACCCGCCGCCGCCAGGGTGAGGTCCACCCGCTGTTCACTGTCGACGATCTTGGCGGAGGCCACCTTGTCGTCCTGCAGCAGGGCCAGGCCATCCTTGGTCGTGATCTCCTTGAAACCGGATCCGCTCAGGAGGCTGAATCCGACCGACACGACGATTACCGCCAGCAGGATGTAGATGAGCGGGCCGCGGAGAAATCGCTTGAAATCCATAGTGTTCCGGAGGTTACGCCCGGCACCTTTCTGAGGAAGATTGTGTCGCAAGGCTACCCGAGCGGCACTGGGTGGCTGCTGCATGTTTGCCGTGGGCGTAATCCATGCCCTCCGGTGGTCAGGCAGGGCGCTCCGCGACCGTATCTACGGGTCGAGACCTAGGCGTATATGTGTGGCGCCAACACGCCAATGTCCCGGTAGTTACGGTACTTCTCCGCATAGTCCAGGCCGTAGCCCACCACGAACGCATTCGGAATCTCGAATCCGACGTATCGGACCTCGACGGCCAGCTTGGCAGCGGCGGGCTTTCGCAGCAGCGCACAGATCTCCACCGAATCCGCGCCGCGCATTCCAAGGTTCGCGCGCAGCCACGAGAGGGTGAGGCCCGAGTCGATGATGTCCTCGACGATGAGCACCTTGCGACCGTGCAAATCGGTGTCGAGGTCCTTGAGAATTCGCACGACGCCGGATGACTCGGTGCCGGAGCCATAGGACGAGACGGCCATCCAGTCCATCTCTATCGGCAGGGTGAGCTCCCTCGCGAGGTCGGCCATCACCATCACTGCGCCGCGAAGTACCCCCACGAGCAACAGCGACTCGCCAACGTAGTCCGCCTCGATACGGCGGGCGAGTTCGGCTATCTTGTCGCGAATCTCCTGCTCGGTGATGAGTACGCTGTCGAGGTCATCGGCGATATCGCTGTATTCCATTGCCCCATCCTTTCATCGGCAGTGGTGTTCACCGGCACTGTTATCGGCTCTAATCGCTGCGGGTCGAACGGAACTGCAATAGGCCGCCGACTCGCTGCACGCTGATGCCCGGCAGGTCGACTGCGGCCTGCCCGTGCCAGTCGGTGACCAGCCTGCTCACCTCCATGGTCTGCGTTCGGCTGAGACTCACGCCGAACTCGGCAAGCACCGTGGCGCGGATGATGCGCTGCCGCAGCGCCGGCGGATCGTGTTCAAGCGCCCGAGCCGCGAGCGAGATGCCGGCCTCGGCATGGTGGGCCAGCTCCTCGAGCTGGTCGGCCGCGAACTGGTCGAGCGCATCGCTATCTTCTCGCGCCAGGCCAGCAGTGCGGGCGAGTGCCTCGGCGAAACCGGGACCGAGCTCACGTTCGAGCATGGGAAGCACACTCTTGCGAATACGCACCCGGGCGAATCGCTCGTCGTCGTTCTGCGGATCGTTCCACGGCTGCAGCCCGGAGTCGACGCAGAACTGCACGGTGGTCGCCCGGGCAATGGCGAGGAGCGGACGAAGGTAGATCCCTGACTCCGCCGCCATGCCCTTGATGCTTCCGAGACCGCTGCCGCGTGCAAGCCCGAGCAACACGGACTCGGCCTGGTCGTCCCTGGTGTGCCCGAGCAGCACCCGGGTCGTGCCAGTCTCCCGCGCCGCGGCGGCGAGCGCGGCGTACCGGGCGGTTCGAGCGGCGGCCTCGGGTCCGCCCTCGGACCCGACGACCACAGTCGTCACGATGACCGGGTCGAGCCCGAGCTCTCGAGCGTGCCGTGCTGCTCGCTCCGCGACATCCGCCGAGCCCGGCTGGAGGCCATGGTCCACGATCACGGCACCCGCCCGGATGCCAGCCCGTGGCGCCTCGAAGGCCGTGGCAGCGGCGAGCGCGAGCGAGTCGGGCCCGCCGCTGAGGGCCACGAGCACCAGGTCGCACCCCGCATCGGGCTTCCCCGCCGCAGCATCCCACCCCGCAGCATCCCGCCCCGCAGCATCGCACCCCGCAGCATCCCGCCCCGGAGCAGTGCGAAATGCAGGACTGACGGTGACGGATGTCGCCTCGGACGTCTCACCTGCCGCGGGAGTCACGCTCGGTCCTGCATTTCGAACTGGGAGAGGTGAGGGAGGGGGTGAGGGAAGGAGTGAGGGAAGGAGCGCCGGGGCAGCATCGCGAGTGTCAATCCCGCCCAGCGCAGCGCGCACCGCGGAGCGCAGGTCGGCGATCGCGGGAGTCAGGCGGGGGCGTGTGGTCATCCGATAACGTTATTGCGTCATCCACCGAACTCTAGGAGCGCCCCATATGGCCAGCTACGACGCGATCATCGAGATCCCCAAGGGCAGCAAGAATAAATACGAGGTGGATCACGTCACCGGTCGCGTCTTTCTCGACCGGGTGCTGTTTACCGGCTTCGTCTACCCGACTGACTATGGCTTCTTCGAGAACACCCTGGGCCTCGACGGTGACCCAGTGGACGTGCTCGTGCTGCTCGACTACCCGCTCTTACCGGGCGTCGGAGTGAAGGTACGCCCGGTCGGCGTCTTCAACATGACGGATGACGGCGGTTCAGACGCCAAGGTGATCGCCGTGCAGGCGAAAGACCCGCGCTGGTCGTGGATCCAGGATGTCGACGACATTCCGGAATATACGCGCAAGGAGATCGAGCACTTCTTCGAGCACTACAAGGACCTCGAGCCCGGCAAGTGGGTCAAGACCGAAGGCTGGGGTAATGCCGCCGAAGCCGAAGCCATCGTTCAAGCCGGTATCGCGAAGCTTGCCGAAGAGGGATCTCATTAAGTTCAGACGGTGATGGGGCCCTCGTGCTGACGGGCTCAATCACCGGTCCCATCGTGCCGCAGTTAACCCAGGGGGGCCCCGCGGGCAGCCATGAACGGCGCGGGGTCGATGGCCGTTCCATTCGGTCGAACCTCGAAGTGCAGGTGGCAGCCAGTGGAGTTTCCCGTGTTACCGACGCTGGCGATCAGCTGGCCCGCACTCACCTGCTCGCCAGCGCTCACGAAGATGCCGCCGGTGACGATGTGACCGTACCCGGTGGAGATGCCGTCGCCATTGTTGAGCAGGATGAAGTTGCCGTAGCCACCGTTGTAGCCCGCATAGATGACCACTCCGGAGTGCGCCGCCACGATGGGTGCGTTGCAACCAGCCGCCAGGTCGGTACCCCCGTGCAGGGCGTAAGCGCCGGAGTAGGGGTTGACTCGCCATCCGTAGGGGCTGGAAATATTCCCGCCCGAGGGTCGGACCCAGCCGCTCGGACTCGCGCTCGTGCCGCCATTTCCGGCCGGGCGGGTCGCGGGCTGATGCGCCGCGGCATAGGCCTGCGCTGCCCTCGCATCGGCCTCGGCCTTTGCTCTCGCCGCGGCCTCTGCGGCAGCCTTTGCGGCTGCCCGGACCTGCACACCGGTGTTGTAGTCGGCTTCGGTGGTGGTGGTGTTATTCACGAGGACGGCGCGCTGGGCCTCGAGTCGCTCCTTGTTGCCAGCCTGCGCATCGAGGGCGGAAGCGGCCTTCTCGGAGGCCGAGGTTGCTTCCTCGAGAGCAGTCTGCGCGGCAGCAGCGAGCACCTTGAGCGCGTCTTTGGCGACGTTGGCCTGATCGGTGAGCGACTGCGCGGAATTCTGGTCTTGGGTGGCCTTGTCGTAGAGGCCGGCCGACTGGTCCTTAACCATGCTGGCGAGCCCGAGCTGCGAGAGGAGGCTCTTTGCCTCACCCCCGTTGAAGAACAGGCGGGCCGAGAGATCGCTGCCGCCGGCGCGGGCGAGACGTGCGGCGAGCTGGCCGGCCTGCTGCTTGGACTTCGCAGCTTTCGCTGCCGCGACATCCGCCTGCTTCTGGAGTTCGCCTGCTTTGAAGGACGATTCGTCGAACTTCTGCTGGGCAGCCTGCCACTCGGCACCCTTCTGCTCGGCGATGGCCCGCGTAGCATCCACTTGGGACTGCAGTCCGGTGAGAAGAGCGTCGAGCTGGACGATCTGCGCTTCCTTGGCCTTTACGCTGTTGCGGGCGGCCTGCACGTCCGCCCAGGTGGGATAATCGGCCGCGAAGGCGGACTGGCCAGCATGGCCGAGGATGGTGCCCGCCACCACGATCGCGAGGGCTGCCACGATCGCGGTGACGCGAGAGGCCCGGATGCCGATAGTGGATCGTGGATCGCGCGCATCTGCGGCAGCGCCGGAAGTCGCCTGGGCGGCCCAGCGGCCGAGCAAAGTGGATTTCATCATTCCCCGAGTCGTGCCGCAATTCCCCCTGCGGTCACAGTTTCATTCACTTGAGTAACACTGTTAACACGTGCCACAGTAGCAAGCGGTCGTAAAACGCGCCAGTCCCACGAACGGGTGAGGGGCATCCGCCGCTCGAGACGGTCGGGTCAGTTCGCGAGTTCGACGCCCATCGCACGCATGAATGGCACGGGATCCTGGGTGCCGCCGTCGTGATGGATCTCGAAATGCAAATGGCACCCCGTCGACATCCCGGTGCTGCCGACACGGGCGATATTCTGGCCCACCTGCACGGTCTGCCCGATGTGCACCAGGGTTCCGCCGTTGACGATGTGCCCATAGGCCGTCTCGTAGCTGCCGTCACCGTCGTTGCGGATACGGATGTAGTTGCCATAACCGCCATAGGGGCCCGCGAGCACAACAGTGCCGCCGTGCGCGGCATAGATCGGGGTGCCGCATCCGGCAGCCAGGTCGGTGCCGGCGTGAAACGCATAGTCGCCGTTGTAGGGATCGATGCGATACCCGTAGGGGCTTGAGACATGTCCCCCGGCCGGCCGCGCCCATCCCGCGGACGAGATTTGGCCCGCGCGCGGCGCGGCGGCCAGCCGTGCGGCGAGGGCTGCCGCGGCGGCTATACGGGCCACCTCGATACCCGTCGCGTAGTCAGCTTCCGTCTGGTTCGTATTGGTTACCAAAATGGCGAGCTGGGCAGTGAGCTCCCCCTGGTGCGCCTGCTGTTCGGTGAGAGCGGAGGTAGCGGCCACCGCAGCGTCGGCAGCGGCCTGAGCGGCCTGCTGTGCCTCGACCGCGAGCGCCTTGAGCGCCTCTTTCGCCACATCAGCCTGGTCGGTGAGCGCTCTCGCGACGTTCTGGTTCTGGATTGCCTTCTCGTAGATGCCCACCGACTGGTCCTTGACCATGCTCGCGAGCCCGAGCTGCGAGAGCAGGCTCTTCGCGTCGCTGCTATTGAAGAAGAGGGTGTTACTGAGGTCGCTGCCCCCGGAGCGCGCGAGCCGGGCGGCCAACTGGCCGGCCTGCTGCTTTGAGCGGTCTGCGCGAGCCTGGGCGTCATCCGCCTGACTCTTCAATTTGACGGCCCTGGCCGCGGCTTCATCGTATTTCTGCTGGGCGGCCTGCGCTGCGTTCCCCTTCTGCACGGCATCCGCCTGCGTGGACGCGACGGCGGCCTGCAACGTCGCCAGAAGCTGGTTCAGGGTGGTGATCTCGGCCTGTTTGGCCGCTTCGCTTTGCCGGGCATTTTGCACATCGGCATAGCTTGGATAGCTGGTGGCAAACGCTGCGGAGGTCGGGCCGACGATGCATCCGCTCGCCAGCACCGAGAGCACCGCGAGGATCGATAGCCAGCGTCGTGGTCCGGGGCGCGACCGTTGTCCACGCGCTCCTGATGCGTCCGCGTGTCCGTGCCGCGCGCATTGTGCGGTCCCGCCATTGACGAGTGCCATCAGTCCCCGCTCCTGTGACATCGATGATAGCGAGCCACTCCAGTAACACTGTTAACTGCCGTCACACTAACAACCTGTTGCGTGATGGCCGTTGTTTGCCCGGGCGCGGCGGTGAGACGGTATGGGTGGCATCGGCCGGGGTCGCCCGGCACTGGCCCCACCGAACACCTCCGCGCCGACGAGTGACACTCGCGTGCGAAAGTTCGGGCGCGCGTGTCACTCGTCGGCGCGGAGGCAGCCCGGCTGGTGCGAACCCACCGGCGGAGAGCAGACAGCGCTCAGTTCGCCAGTTCGATACCGTTGCCGCGCGAGAACGGCACGGCGTCGAGGGCGTTGCCATCCTGCCGCACCTCGTAGTGCAGGTGGCATCCCGTGGAGTGCCCGGTGCTACCGACGGCTGCGATCGGCTGCCCGGGGCCCACCGGCTGGCCGACGCTCACGTGGATGCCGCCATTGACGATATGCCCGTATCCAGTTGAGATTCCGTTGCCGTTGTCGATCAACACGAAGTTGCCGTAGCCGCCGTTCGGACCGGCGTAGATCACAGTTCCGCCATGGGCCGCGAAGATCGGCGAGTTGCAATTGGCGCCGAAGTCAGTACCGGAATGGAATGCATAGGAGTGGGTGAATGGGTTGATGCGGAATCCGAAGGGGCTCGATATGTGGCCACCAGCCGGACGCACCCAGCCGGTCGTCGAGATCTTGCCCGCTCCGAGCCCCGCGAGTTCACCCCAGAGCGCCTTGATCCCGTCGACGTACTCGCTCTCGAGATGATCGACGTTCGTCGTGAGGGTGGCGAGCTGAGCCTGCAAGCGAGCCGAGTTATCACTCTGCTCCGTGTAGGCGGCCGCAGCCGCAGCCGCCGCGACCGTGGCCTCGGCCAGCGCCTTCTGCGCGGCCTCCGCGAGAATCTTGAGGGCCGCTTTAGCGACATCCGCCTGGTCGGTCAGCGATTGGGCGGTGTTCTGGTCCTGAATCGCTTTCTCGTAGATGCCCGCGGACTGGTCTTTCACCATGCTCTCGAGCCCGAGTTGGGCGAGGTACGCCTTCGAATCTCCGCCGCTGAAAAACAGGCGGGTGGAGAGGTCGTTTCCCGCGGAGCGGGAGAGCCGCGCGGCGAGCTGGCCGGCCTGCTGCTTCGACTTCGCAGCTTTCGTCTGGGCGGCATCCGCCTGCTTCTGCAGCTCGAAAGCCTTGAAAGCGGCCTCGTCGTATTTCTGCTGTGCGGCCTGATACGCGTCGCCCTTCTGCACGGCGACGGCCTGGGTCGAATCTGCCGCGGCCTGCAATCCGGCGAGCAGTCCCTGCACACGCGTGACCTCGGCCGAAGTGGCGGACTGGCTCTGGCGGGCCGCCTGCACGTCATCCCAGCTGGGGTAGTCCGCGGCGAATGCGGGAGCTCCAGCCTGTCCTAGGATCGATCCGGTGCTCAGCACCGCGAGCATGGCGACAGTCGCGATCAACCGGGGCGCGCGCAGCCCACGGCCGGAGAGAATGGTGCGCTTGTGCCCGCTGCTGTGTGCCATGTTTCCCCGAAGTCTCGACTGCACGTTGAACCTACCGCCGAGGGGTGACGAATGCACGCATCAATGCGGAGTGGCGAGCGGATGCTTCGGCCCTCGCCATCCGGTTCGGGGCGTCGTTTGGAAAAGGGGCCGGGCTCCCCTATGCTTGACCCTCGGCAGCTAAGAAGGTTTTTTCTTCACGGCCCCATCGTTTAGTGGCCTAGGACGGCGCCCTTTCACGGCGTTAACACGGGTTCGAATCCCGTTGGGGTCACGAAACATAGCTAGGCCCTGTAGCGCAGTTGGTTAGCGCGCCGCCCTGTCACGGCGGAGGTCGCCGGTTCAAGTCCGGTCAGGGTCGCAAGGCACGGTCATCTCTCGCCAGACGGCCGTGCCTTATTACGTCTATCGTTAGGCGCTAAGGCTCTGTAGCTCAGTTGGTAGAGCGTTCGACTGAAAATCGAGAGGTCACGGGATCGACGCCCGTCGGAGCCACTGTTTAAAGTGCGGGAGGATCAGGCTTTTCCTGGCCGCTCCCGCCGCTTCTCCCCCAGGTCTGCTGAGTTCGGGCCATTCTTGGGCCATTTCTACGACTGGATGCGCCCCTGCGCTTGGCTCCGGCGGCCTTGCCGGGTGCGCCGCCGAGGGCTTGGTCGAGTACGGCACCGGCGCGCAGTGCGACGCCCTCGCGGGCGCGGGAGTACCGCTCGGTGACCTGGAGGCTGGAGTGCCCGAGAGTCGCCTGCACGTCCGGGGCGCTAGCCCCGGCGTCGAACAAGATGGTGGCGAAGGTGTGCCGCAGGTCATGCACGCGCAGATCGGGGCGGCCGATCACTTTCCGCAACTTGTCCCAGTCGACCGCGCGGCGCAGGTTGTGATTAGTGAGTCGGCCGCCGTCGGGGCCAGCGAACAGCAGTTCGTTTGGCTGCTTGCCGCGGGCGGCTTCCTCGGCGCAGGGTCGCAGCGCGTCGATGAGCGGCACCTCGCGGGACTTGTGGCTCTTCGGGGACTGCTCGATCAGTTCGCCGTGCTTGCCGGGGCTGAGGGAGCGGCTGATTCGGATGATGCCGCGCTCGAAGTCGACATCTCCGACGCGCAACGCCGTCCCCTCGCCAGCGCGCATGCCCGTGTAGACGAGGGCGGCGATGTAGCGGCGGTAGACACCTTCCGGTACGAGACCGAGCAGAATTCGCACCTGGTCAACGGTCAAGGCCCGCGAGATCGGAGAGATGGAGTCGCGCATGCTCGGCCGCTTGACCTCGCGGGCGGGGTTGTAGTCGATGAAGCGGGAGCGGCGCGCGGCGTCGAGCAGGCGCGATAGCACGGCGAGCGCGTCGTTCTTCGCCGATGCGCCTCCAGACCAGGTGGCCATTGCGGACTCGATCATTGGCGAGGTGATGTCCTCCAACCGGTGCTGGCCCAGGCCCGGCTTCACCCGCAGCCGCCAGCCCACGTCGTAGCAACGCGCGGTCGCCGGCCGCACCGAGGACTCGATCGCCGGCCAGTACCGCTCGTGCCACTGCTCCAGCGTCATCGACCCATTCGGGTTGCGCCCAGCCACGACCTTCGCCAGTTCGCGCTTCGCCTCCGCGAGCGTCAGAAACATCCGCGAACGCTCAGTCGCCCCGCCGTCGACGCTCGGGCCGACGACGCGGATTTGATACCGCTGCCGGTCGGCACGCCAGCGAATGCCCTCCGGCAGCGGCCGGCCGGTGCGCGGGTCGATCCGTGCCGGCGAGTCCTTACCGGGCCGCCCGGCCATCAGGTGTCTGTCCCTCCGCGGGCGAGCAGCTCGTCGAGCGTGTCAGCCCGCCAAAGAAGGTGCTTGCCCATCCGGGCGTCTGGCTCGGGTACCAGCCCGTCCCGGCGCAGCTTGTCGAAGGTGGAGACCGGGACGCGGCAGCGCTCAGCGGCCTCGACACGGTTCAGGTACTCGACCCGCAAGGCGGTCTCGGCCATGCTGCGCTCCTTCGGACCCGATCCACTGCCTCACCCACACTCACAATGAGCGCAGATATTTGCAGCTATCTGAGCATAGCACTGCGTCGCAGATTCCAGCAACTATCTGAGATAAACGCTCAGGATGGCTAGACTTGGGACATGCCCGCTCGCACTCCGCGCCCCGGCGACCAGTCCTACGACGGCCTGCTCGTCCAGAACGACCTGCCCGAAGGTTGGCATCTACCCAGCCGGTTCCCCGGCGAGCGCGACGACGATGCCAGCGGCGACATCGACCGCATCCTCGGCTACAACGACCAGCTCGTAAGCGACGAGCACCGGCAGGCCAAGCAGGACTTCGAGCAGAACGAGACGGTCGACGGCCGCTGGCGCTACATCGAGCACGCGGCGACCGCGACGCGGGTTTTCATTCGGCTCCAGCGGCAGACCTTCTCCGTGCCGGAGGAGGTGCGCATCACCGGAGTCGTCTACCTGCCGTGGCGACCGGGCGACCCGATCACCAGCCAGCTCCTGCGCGAACTACCGACCGCCCGCATCGAGGCTGCGATCAACCAGCGCCTGTTCGCCATGAAGCGCGTCGAGGCGATCACCGGCGGCAAGATCGTCCTGCCCTCCGGCCGGAAGGTCTCCAAACGCGACCTGCTCAAGCCCCTGGCCGACCCGAAGCGCACCCCCGACTTCTACGAACTCGTCGCCCTCCAGCACGGCCGGCTCACCCAACAGGGCGACAAGAACCCGAGCGCGACGATGGCCCAGATCAGCAGCGTCGCCCTCAGCACCGCCCAGGGCTGGATCACCAAAGCCCGCGACCGCGAACTCCTGCCACCCGGCCGACGAGGCCGGGCAGGGTAGCAACGCAAGGGGAGTCGAACTGTTCAGTACGCCTTCACGTGCAGAATCACGAATCGGGATTCTGGTCCGCAAACAAAGGGAACGCTGCGGGTCGCCCTGTGGACAACTGCATCGAGATACCCGCACCTACACAACGCTTAGCGCCTGAGTTGGCACTTTTTGCAGCGCTGATCTCCCCGGCTTTAGCGGCGTGCAGCACGCCTGAACGAAGGAAGCCATCAAGGCAGTTCCGACCGTACCCACCTCGTGCGTATGACGCCCGCGCATCGGGCTTAATGTCGGGACACCTATACGCGTATCTTTGTGTGCCGAGAGGGTTCGATGTCACTAACGGCGGGGGAGTGCCCGGTGATCGTCCGGCTT
>Ga0209100_1001438_pt1 | contig 16251 bp, 13 predicted proteins | sample lystaG_FD_185480 | JGI IMG/M metagenome (GOLD analysis project Ga0209100, IMG submission 185480) | Glacier valley bacterial and archeal communities from Borup Fiord, Nunavut, Canada, to study Microbial Dark Matter (Phase II) -... | ecosystem: Environmental > Aquatic > Freshwater > Ice > Glacier ...
ACAGTCCTTAGCTTGGAGTCATACTCTTCGGCCTGAATACAAAGGGACTGAAGTTTAATCATCCAAGAATCCCCTTGCTTTAGCTATGGGGAGTGTCAAGAGTTGCTGCACAGTTTTCGAGATTACAAAACCTAAGAATATTTCGTTTTTAGAGTATCTCAAATCGGTAATATCTTGCCATATTTTCTATTGTGAGTTTCAATTCGCATAAAATCGGTTTGTTATATTTCAAATGATGTAAAGGCTATATACATACAATAATTCTCATTATGACCATTTGGACTGGTCTTTTATTCGACTCTGCTATATAATTAAAATAGCTTTAATTATAATTATCTCTAGATTATTTGTAGATAACACTAAATTTAAATAATGAATCGTTGATTACAAATGAAAAAATATCAGTTTTATCTTCTATGCCAGGCACAACCGACGTTCCACCAAAAGCTGATTTCTTCATGAATTCATTCAAAAAACCAACTATTCTAGAGAAATACTATATTGAAGAGGTGAGTAGATACATCTTATCGCGATAAAGGCACAAAAGTTAAAAGAAAAAATCCACACTAGATTAAGTGATAAAGCAGAAGACATTCTTTACACTTTTCAATTTCCGAGAATCTGTACCCCATAAAAGAGTACTCTTAATAACATGGAAACTAATCGAGAAATGTGGAATTGCTACTGCACGTCGATAATCATCATCAAGGAGAATCAAAATTGAAGAATTTATTTGAAAAATTGATATACTTTATACAAAACAATCAAAAAAAGGCTGCAATATTTTTCATCGCTATTCTGATTTCAATAATAGGTCTGATTTATTTTTCAGCCACTCGCTCCGGTTTGGGAAAAGAAAAAGATCCAGGTTACAATTTAACAGTTTCGGTGCAAACTCAAGTTGAGACTGCCACAGGAAATGCCCAAACGCCTACTGAAATAACAACTGTGTCAGCATTTCCTCTAGAACCGGTTTCCACCGGCGCTGAAGAAGCTCCGGTAGATCCAGAGCTTATCGTTCCAACAAACACAGCAGAAGATCCGCAAACCAATGGCACCAGTGGTGTGGCACAGGATTCCAGTGTGATGAAAGCTCCTTCAAAAACCACTGAAATCAAAACCTATGGAATAGATGTGTCCAAATGGCAAGGAATCATCGACTGGAAACAGGTTAAGGCCTCTGGTGTTGAATTTGTCATGATCAGAGTCGGATACCGTTCAACAGTTTCCGGAATCATTACTGAAGATGACTATGCCAGATACAATCTGCAGCAGGCAAAAGCAAATGGAATAAAGATTGGTGCATATTTCTTCTCTACTGCAATCAATGCAGCAGAAGCAAAAGAAGAAGCAGCGTGGGTTGCAAAATTTATCGGTCCTTACCCGATCACCTATCCTGTAACCTTTAACTGCGAGGGATTTTATGACACTGGCAACAGGCAGCATGGATTAGGAAAAGATGAACGGACCAACATTGCCATTGCTTTCTTGGATGAAATCAAAAGCAATGGCTATAAGGCCATGTTTTATGCCTCAAAAGCAGAAATGGAACAGAATGCAGATTGGAATACCACGACACTGAGCAGTAAATATCAGATCTGGGTTACCCAGTATCCGAATATGCCTTATTTGGATACCTCAAAATCATCCTACAGTGGAAAGATTTCCATGTGGCAATACACCAACAAAGGAAATGTTCCTGGAATTAAAAAACCAGTAGATTTCAATGTGGCCTATTTTGGATTCAAAGAAGAGTCAGCGGCTGTTGATGACACTCCTCAGGAAGTCGTCGTTCCGGATCCCGTAGCACTCATTGACTTCAAAGAAGTTAATGATACGGTAACCGCGAAAAATGAAGTCTCTCTGCGTTCCTTACCAAGTCAGGAAGCTTCATCAACGGTAGTCGCGACGCTGAAGAACGGTGAAACAGCGAAGCGTCTCGGAACTGCAGCGAATGGCTGGTCCAAAATAGGGTATGCAGGAAAAATTCTGTATGCGGTTGACAGTCTGCTCACTAACGATTTAACCTATATTCCAGGTTTTACCGCTGTGAGCGATCAGGTTACAGCAAAAGAAGAAGCTAATCTACGAAGCAGACCAAGTACCGATAATGGCAGCACTGTCTTAGGCAAGCTTGCCTACGGAGAAATTGCAAACCGCACTGGTGTCAGTGATAGTGGCTGGTCCAGGCTAAGCTACAATGGGAAAACCGTCTATGCCAAATCAAGTGTCTTAACAACCGATTTGAATTACCACATTAATAAGCTCCCTACGCTTGAAAATCCAGAGAATGGCATAGTATTCACGGAAGTCAATGAAGAAGTTACCGCGACCCTTGAAACTAATCTCCGGTTGGTTCCAACGACAGAAATCGCAAATACCACTGTGGTAAAAATATACAATGGCGATTTGGCCATTCGTACAGGCGTTGGTGACAACGGCTGGTCCAGAGTGCTCTATAACGGAAAAGTCCTTTATGCTGTTACAAAATACCTTACAGTAACCGGAAACTAATTCATCTCATGGGGGAATCCATCATGCAAAATTTTGAAATCAGAAGACCACGTATAGAAGATACTCTATCGATCAATGATTTTTTTAGTCTGGTCATTAATGACACCTACACCCAGGAAGGTCTAGGAGAAAGGCTTAAAGATATTCTGGATGAAATTGAAACCAAGAAAGCATTCCTGCAATCAGACATTTCACAAAGGTTGAACCACAGGCACTTCCTCATCGCCCTTCTGGATGGCGAAGTCATCGGCACTGCAGAATATGGCACGCCTAATGAGATCATAAGGGATTTACCTGGTGATCCTTATAAGGAACTGGTTGAAATCGGCACGGTATTTGTTCATCCTGAAAAGCAAGGACGTGGCATCGGCAGTCAATTGCTTCACGCCCTGTTCATCACCTTAAAAGAACATGGGATCGAAGAGTTTTGCCTGGATAGTGGCTACACGAAAGCCAAACTGATCTGGCGGAAGAAATTTGGAGACCCTGCACATATTCTTAAGGATTATTGGGGTCCGGGTTTTGACCATTTTATCTGGCATGTTAAAATCCATGAATTAATTTAACATTCACGAAGGGAAGCCAACAGGCTTCTCCTTTTTCTATAATTTACAATAAAAGGAAATTGATTTTAAAATCTTTAAAATCGCCATATATGATAAGCATTTCACTCTTGGATTAGTTATAATACTCTTATAGGAATAAATGACGAAGAAGTTCAATTTTCGAAAAGGAGGTATCAGCATTTCTTTAAAGTTTAATCATGTGGAGAAATCTGAGAAATATATGATGGATAGTTTTAAAAATCGAATCATTTATCAAATTTGGCCAAGATCATTTAAAGACAGCAATGGTGACGGGATTGGCGACCTTCAGGGAATCCTATCAAAGCTTGATTACCTGAAGTACCTGGGAATTGACACGATTTGGCTGTCTCCAGTCTATGCTTCTGGAAATAAAGATTACGGCTATGACATTGATGACTATTACAAGATCAATCCAGAGTTCGGCACGATGTCGGATTTTGATGAACTTCTCGAAAAAGCGAAATCCCTTGGAATTGAAATCATCATGGATCTCGTTGCAAACCATACCTCAGATCAGCACGATTGGTTCAAGAAAGCCTTATCGGATAAGGACTCTCCCTATCGAGACTACTATTTCTTTAAAAAAGGTCGAAAGGACAAGAGTGGAAACTCAATCCCACCGAATAATTGGCTGAGCGCCTTTGGAGGCTCTGCATGGCAGAAGGATGAAATTCATGATGAGTATTACCTCTGCATGTTCACACCGAACCAATGCGATCTCAATTGGGAAAACAAAAACGTTCGGGAAGGAATCTACAACATCATGCGCTTCTGGCTAGATAAAGGTGTCCTGGGCTTTAGACTCGATGTCATCAACACCATAAGCAAACGAGAAGGACTTCCTAATGCTGGAAATTCGGACAAGCTCAATTTTCCCTTTGAACATATCGTTTCCCTCCCAAGAACCCACGATTTTCTCAAAGAGATGCATCAAGAGGTATTATCCCAATATGGGGATAATCGCCCTCCTGTCTTCACCGTTGGTGAAGGAATGCTGACCAGCAAAGAAATGCTAAATGTGTATACAAATCCTAAGGAAAAAGAGTTGAACATGATGTTCCAGTTTGATCTTCATATGCTGGGATGCGGGCTTCTTGGAAAATACGACTTTAGAAAGTTCTATTATTGGACAGTTAAGCAAATGAAGGAGACTATCGAATCCTGGCAGCTAAGCACCCAGGAAGGTGGCGGCTGGCTTGGAAATTACCTATCCAACCACGACCAGCCAAGGCAGGTATCGAGATTTGGCAACGACAAGCTCTTTAGAAGGAAATCTGCTAAAGCTTTGGCGCTCCTTAACATGACACTAAGAGGCACCCCTTTCATCTTTCAGGGAGAAGAAATCGGTATGACAAACTGCCATCTGGAAATGGAGGAGTGGAAAGACTACGAAGCCATCAATGACCATATCGTTCTTCAAGAAATGCTGCACCTTCCGAAATTCTTTTCAAAAAAAGTGATTCAGAAGATGACTCGGGACCAAGCAAGAACGCCTATGCAATGGACAAATGGCGAGAATTCTGGCTTTTCCACCGTAACGCCATGGATCAAGCTTAATCCCAATTACAAATGGATCAATGTTCAGCATGAACTTGAAAATGAGAACTCCCTCATCGATTTCTACAGAGGACTGATTTTTCTCAGGAAAGAAAGTGTGGCCTTGATCTATGGGAGCTATACCCCGATTGAACGGGAGAACAAACAAGTCATTGCCTATATCAGGGAGTTTGAACAAGATAAACTTCTGATCCTCATTAACCTTAGTGCAAAAAAAGCGAAAATAAATCTTCAAAAATTCGAGAAAAACCGCCTTACCTATATCCTTGGAACCTATCACGAACGGAAAAAGGCAGAAACCTTATTTCTTGAACCCTATGAGGGCATGATCTTTCAGGTAGAATAGAGTTTTTGTGCCAAATAAAAGGTCTGATTCAAACACTGGTTAATTCCAGTTCTGAATCAGACCTTTTAGATATTACACGGTAACCTTTGATAACTTCAAACATCTAGTCATGACTTAATCAATTTCCACGGGTTTAACCTTCGCCTTTTCTGTAAGTTCATCTAAAATATGAAGATAATTTTCTTCATTAATGGTGTACTTCTTCGAATATACGATGTAGCTAAGGAGAATCAACAATAGCGGCAGAAGCATCATTGCAGATTTCATGATAATCAGTCCTCTTTCTGAAAGCAGCTCCCCTTCAGCTAATGAATTGATTCCCGAAAGAACAAGCGTATACCCCAGAACCCCATTAGCTATGGCAGCCCCCATCTTGTTGATGAAAGGTTGGATGGCAAAAGTGACACTTTCATTTCTTTTCCCTAGTTTCAGATGGCCGTATTCTATGGTATCGGCCAGGAAGACCAGCATAAGAAGCTGAATGAACGCCTCTCCGACAAAAAGCAGTATTCCTGCTGTTCCAACAAATATCATATTAGCCGGAGAAAAGAAAAATATGAGATATCCGACAATGATCAACACTGTCGACGCCGCATAAAGAATTTTCCTGGAATACCTTCTGCTAAACCAGGGGAAAACCATAAGAGCGGAAATTTGCGAAATTCCAAGGATAATTGCAAAAATCGTGTACATGCCCTCATTTCTAAAGACATATTTGAAGTAATAAACCCCAAAGCTCGTGGTCGTCACATAACCAATCATAAAAAGAGCCATGCAAATAGCCGTGATTAAGAGCTGGTCATTCTGCGTTAATGCCCTTACCATAATTTTGAGCGTTGTCTTCGTCGTATCCACGCCCCCGATTTCAGGAGCTTCTTTCACACCCAGAATGGTAAAGAACTGGAACAGGATCATGATGACAATCAGGATCACCATAAACACCGTAAATCCAGTCTTCAGACTGCCGAAGATTCCTCCGAGCAGATTAGTTACAGGAATGATTGCACCGACGACAACAAAAAGTCCGATATTCGCTGAAATTCTTGCAAATGCGCCAATTTCTTCTCGTTCTTTCTGATCATAGGTTAAGCTTGGCATCATGGACCAATAGGCAATGTCATTCATTGTCCAGCCGACATCCCAAAGGATATAGAAAATAGTGAAATAGATGACATAACTCATTCCCGTAAGATTAAAATCCATAAAAAGGAATAATGCCACAAAAGCACTAAAGAATACCCCAATGGTAATCCATGGTTTGTATTTTCCCCATCGGGAACGGGTATTGTCTACAACAACGCCCATCAAAGGATCATTGAAGGCATCAAATACCCTTGCAAACATCATAATAGTCGTGATGCTGATGAGCGTAGCATCACTGACGCCAACAGCTTCTGTTATAAAAACCATAAGGTACATGCTGACCATTGTATAGACCATGTCTCTTCCAATGGTTCCAAGACCGAAGAAAATCTTATTTTTCTTGAAATTGTCGTTTTGGTTCAATTTATACACCATCCTCTATTATTTTTACTTCCATGAGTTGAGAGCCAAAATCCTTCAGTATTCTCGTATTCTTTTGATACCCTGTTCCCATATACTGCTGGTTGATCCTGATTCCAGAGCTGAGCATGTCGCCGTAGGCGATGTAGACCTCTTTATTGTTTGGCAGCCTGTAATATTTTCTTGCCTCGCTCATGATGTGGCCATCAAATTTCAGCTTAAATGGGAGCACATGCTTGACGAGATGTCCAAAGAACTTGATGTCCATGCTTTGCTGCAATGTCATCACCTTATACTGAACATCTTCTCTTAGTCCCTTGAACATAAGCACATCAAAAGATGGACTGGACTCTTGCAGAATTTGAAAATTACCCAAAACAGAATTTTTCCCCTCCTGATCCGTTACCTGAAAGTTAATCCGGTTAGCCTTCTCCTTCTCGAATCGGTAAAATCTTCCATATTGCATCAGTCTTCTATTTTTCTTATACCAGGCAATCTGCGCTTTGATTTCTTGCTTTTCCTTTAAGTTCAATTCAGAGAGATCAAGTTCATAGCCAAGAAGACCGAATGCAGCCACATTGAATCGGGTCTCAAGCGGGGTATTTCTTAAGGTCTGCTGATGAGGACTTTGAGAAACATGAGCACCTAAAGTAGATAGAGGATAGAAGTAGCTAAGCCCTTCTTGAATCTTAACCCGCTCGATGGGGTCGGTATTATCCGAGGCCCACACTTGCGGCATATAGGAAAGCATGCCCAGGTCGAACCTGTTTCCTCCGCTGGAACACGATTCAAAGAGCACCTCCGGGTTTTCTTCTGTAATTCTCTTTAGCACCCTGTATAATCCGATGATATAAGAATGGTAAAACATCCCCTGGTGTTTTACCTCATCTGAATGCATATCAGAGATGTGCCTGTTCATGTCCCATTTGACATAGGAGATTTCTGCACTTTTCAGTAAGGTATTAACTTGTTCAATGATATAGTCCTGTACATCTTTTCTACAGAGATCCAGCACAAGCTGATTTCTTCCAAGTGAAGGCTCTCGTCTCTTTATTTTTACTGCATACTCAGGATGTTTTCGATAAAGGTCACTATCTGCATTCACCATCTCCGGCTCAATCCAAAGTCCAAAATTCATCCCAAGCGTCTTTATTTTTTGGGCTATGCCCGTGAGTCCGCCAGGCAATTTCTTCAAATTGACATGATAGTCTCCAAGACCTTTGGTATCGTCATTTCTTTCTCCAAACCATCCATCATCAAGCACAAACAGTTCTACTCCAAGTTTTTTTGCTTCCTTTGCCAGGTTCATGAGTTTTCGCTCATTGAAATCGAAGAATGTCGCCTCCCAGTTGTTCATCAGAACAGGCCTTTCCTTGTCCCTAAACTCACCGCGAACAATATGATGATTGACAAAGTCATGCATATGGTGACTTAGTCCATTCAAACCTTCAGAAGAAAATGTCATCGCGGCTTCCGGTGTTTCGAATTCCTCTCCATGTTCAAGAATCCAGTTGAAATTATAGGGATTAATCCCCGTCATGATCCTTAGCAGATCGTGATTCGATCTTTCAACTGCCGTATAATGATTAGAGCTATAGACCAGATTAAAGCCATAGCAAATTCCTGTATCCTCCATGGTGCCATTCTTTGCAAGGATTACGCCAGGATTGTGCCTGTTGCTGCTTGCACCTGTTGTGGAATCATTTACCGTGATTCCATAACTGAGTTCCCTTCGATGTGCATTAGCCTCCTTAATCCATCCACCATCCAGTGTTATCATGTCATAGCCGTATCCAAGAATGTCCAGACTCAAGCTCATGATTTTGCGCAAGACTATTTTCTCATTGGCATGATTTATGAGTTTCACTCGCCTTGTAATGACGTCAGAATCATAAAACACCGTGTAGTAGAGAAGTAGCTCCACAGGAAAGAGTTTGTCCTTTAATGTTATGATTAGCGTCTCGCACTCATTATCATCGCCATGTGCAGCGGGAAGCGTATTCATGGCGACGATTCCTTTTCTGACCTCATGATGGTCAAATATAAAGTCGCATACATAAGTCCCATCAGGCATCTCCAGTTCCAGTGGCATATGTCTGTAATCCCCTTTTCCATTAAAGGAGTATTCCAGCGGTAAAAGATCCATCGAAACCGCTTGTTTCTCTTTGGAATAAATGACACTGCTTCCAGCTCCGGCATTTAACTTCATTTCAATGGCCTTAAAATCCTGATTTCTTAACTTGTTTCCATAATGAAGATTTTCAAGCTGTCCTGTGTGTCTTACCTTAAAAATATAACTGGTATGCTTTGTGACGAGATAAAATACTCGTCCATTTTCCTCAATCATCTATTCACATCCTTTATATCAAGTTAATGAGTGATGCCGCTATTGAATCATATCAATCTATATTAATTTTACCATGAAAACCATTCCATCCATATCTTTCGATAAAATTTATTCATTTTATACCGAAAATCAAAAATCATGGCTATTGTAGCAAATTCGAAATTCTATCTTTTTTAGGATACCGAATTGAACTTAACTATCTTTCTTTGACTGCTTGAAAACTTTATTTTATCTTTCTAATTCTCCTCTTCTTAACAAATACATCCAAAATCAAACTGATGAAGGTCTAATTATCTTTCATAGATGAGTATGAGCGCTGTCCACGGACAATACGATTGATTTCTGGAAACCATTAAAAAAATGCATAAGAAAACTCCTCTCATAGAGTAGTTGATCTACTCACAGAAGAGGAGTTTTCCCGTCATCCAACTTTATAATTATTCTTTACGGACCTCATTTTTAAACTTGCCGACATGAGCTCCATCACAATAGGGTTTGCTCTTGGATAAGCCACATCTGCAAAGATGGAGATTAGAAGAAATCTCCAAGACATTCCCTTCCCCATCGAGTAGTTCTACTTCACCCTTGATGACCAACGGAGAATCATCCAGAGCTTGAATCGTAACTTTTGACATTGTCACCCCTCCTTGGTTTTGTAATAAAACAAGTCCTCACTGCTTTCTCAGGTTGTGGAACACTTGATGTTTCAAGTCCCTTTACTTTTATGACCTCAACCCTTTGATCAATCCCTTGGCCATTTTCTCATGTCACATATTCCATTCTCCCAGGTTAAAAATCTAATGGACTTTTTCATCTAATGACTTTTCCTCATCATATTCACGAAGGAGATTTTTCATCAGCTTTCATTTTCTTACACTCTTCACAGTGTCCCATTCGATTCCCATGCATGCAGTGCCCCATGTTTTCACCATGGGATTCGCTCATCCACATTTTTTTCAACCACATTACGTTTATGCAAACCAGCGGTACCACCAAGAGTAGGAGCGCAAGTTTTGCACAATGTCTTTTTTCAGTCATCTTTGGCTCCTCCTTATTTAAAAAATCAGTAATACTTCTTTTCAATTGTTATTATAGAACGAAAGTTGGCTGAACAATTCATGTTCACCTTAAATTATCGGATTTGTCATAGAACGTCCAAAATTCAATCCCTAGTTTTCCCTGAATAGCGCTTAGTAAAGAAACCTAAAGCTATATAAGCAGGAACCAGAAAGTCATCCCTCTACAAGGAAAGGGATGACTTTTAGTCTGGCTAGGTTTAAAGTCGCGCAAAAAAAGATGAGGACTTAGTGTTTCACTAAACCTCATCTCTAATCTAACAGGGTTGTCTTTATCTTTTTGTTAAATTCGGAGTTCTGTTCTCATTCAAAAACTGAATTTATTCGTTTGTATAACTCAGAACAACCGTGCCTTCTTTACTATCCTTTGTTAATTCCAAGGTGTTTGCTTTTAAAATCCTGACATCTTTACGCAGTCTGATAAAGTCTTCCACTTTCGCAAGCTGATCAAATCCCCACTCTTCTGTCTTGTAGTGCATGGGGATGACAATCTTTGGCTTGAGGATATCGATTAATTCAGCTGCGCCATTTGCATCAATCGTAAAGAATCCCCCAACAGGGATCATGGCAACGTCAAGTTTTCCAATTTCATTGATTTGTTCCTTCTCCAAAGCACTGCCTAAATCGCCAAAGTGTCCGACTCTTAATCCCTCGGCTTCAAAGACGTGTATCAGATTCATTCCTCGTTTCTTTCCACCGGCCTCATCGTGCGCACATTGGATTTTCGTCACATGAAATGGGGATAGTGATTTCTTTTGTTTCAGCTTTACCGCTCGAACGTAATTATGATCCTCATGGTCATGACTGCAAAATACTTCATCCGCATTTATAGAAAGGGGCTTAAGTCCTGGGACCTTGCCATCCTTATAAGGATCTATAACAAGAGAGTAATCAGCATAGGTCAATTTAAAACAGGAATGGCCAAACCAAGTAATCCATAACTTATTCATGATAAAATCTCCTTTGAGTATTTCGTTAATCCCATCATAACGCGACACCACAACATAATAAATAAAAAATTTACTTAATATCCAAAGGTTTTCTTTTTAATTTGCCTTCAATCATCTGAACCGTTTAATGTAACGACAACAATTTCTGGATGGTTGAATAGTCGTTGAGGAATAATGCTGTTGCCAAGCCCTCTTGAAATCACCATGCTTGTTGCTCCAACAACATGCACGTTTTCCGTATATTCCGGAAATAACCCTTGTCCTGGTGCAACGAATCCCCCAACAAATGGCAGCCTGACTTGACCCCCATGGGCATGCCCTGAGAAGACCAAATCAAAATTCGCTTCACTGTAATAATGGATCAGTTCAGGTCGATGTGCAAGGAGGATATGGTAATGGTCCTTATCCCTTGCTAAAGAATTCAGGGTTCTTTTGAATTTTATTCCAGTACCTGACTGGGAATTCGATAAGACCTCACGATCAGAGATCCCTGAAATAAGAATTTCCCCTTCCCCTCTCTTTAAAATCGCTGTTTCATCATCAAGAATGATTACCCCATTATCTTGAAGCATTTGCTTGAAGGTCAAAAAAACGGAGGAAGACTCCTCATGATTCCCCGTGACAAAGTAGATTGGAGAGACATCCTTGATTCCGCTGATGAGATCCGTGCAAGGTTCAATTCGATTCGACCGATAATCGATAAAATCTCCGGTAAGAAAGATAAAATCCGGTTTAAGTGACCTGATGATTTCAATTAATCGCTTCTGGTCCTTCCCAAAAGATTTGCTATGGAGATCAGATATTTGAAGGATTTTAACCCCCTCAAATTCAACTGGAATTTTAATGTTACCCACAGCGTAATGACTGATATCCACAGTATTATTCTCATAGTAAAGAAATCCAAAAATTACTACCATGATCGTAATAATTCTTAAGACTTTAATTCCCTTGCTATTCTTATTCAAGTCTTTTTTTCGTTCATCAATTTGCGTTTTCATTTTTTTGATATCCTTCCGGATAAGTCACCTTGTAAAAGGTGGCCATCTGAAAATGAGGCATGTCCTGTTGCCCATTTTCCCAAAAGAAACCTGCTTCCAGACCAATGCTTTTTGCAATTTCTGCACACTGTCTAAAAAAGTCAACATCGTCATATTCGTGCCCTGCTAAATTTTTCGCAATATCAAAGGCATTCCTTTTGGAATGCATGGAATTTTTGGTCCAGGTCACCACAAGCCCTTCATTGGTCCTCCCCTGTGAATAGAGATAATCCTGACGCTCCTGTGTCCGATAAGTCTCCGTAACCATGACATCAAGCCCTTGATCTTTTGCAATTCTTAGAAATAGCGTCAAAGCTTCTTTTGTCTTGTCGTTCAGTTCGTCTGCGCTGTTTATCCGTGCAGTGGGATCTGAATATGACCTGTCTTCTTCCTTAAGGATTAGCGAACTCACGAAATATACCATGAAAATAAGTAGGAGAAGACTTCCGACCAGAATAATCTTGTATTCAGGTTTTAACTTCCTTTTCTTCTTATATTTTAAGGTTGCCCTAGATTGTGCCATGAGTCCACCTCCTTATCCAATACCATCATTATGCCGATAAAAGCTTAATATTCCGTGAGGATATTCTTCCTTTTCCCTAAAACCTTTAGTCATTTTACAGCAATTGCTGTAAAATATAGTCAATGAGAAAAAATTACGCTTTTAACCTTACACTTAATTGATTTGGAGGATGATTATGCAACAATTCTATAGAAACGTCCAGAGACAGAAAAAGTTATTCTGGATTTCTACTCTAACCATGATTTTCTTGATTGGAAGTTTTATGTTTCCGGTCAATATTTCCTTTCAAAAGATCGACCAGCTAATCCTTTTCATGTTATTTATATTGATGAGTGGCTTTGTATTCAACGCATTGTTGCCAAATAAGCCTTCAAACGTGTTTATTTGGTGTCTTGTTTTTACAGGACTTGGAATCGCATTAAGGTATGCCTTTGAATTTGGAAACAGCTCAAACGCTCTCCTTTTCACCAGCATAAATATGACCATATCGCTTATCGCATTACCGCTTCTCATCACATTGACCTACCTTGTCATACAGCGGTATTCTTAATTATAAATGAGATTTTCATTTACTCGGCAACTGCGTTCCCTTGTTTACATTTCTCAATCAGAATCTCAAGGAGATCCGCTTCCATGATGGCCTGACCCGGAAAAGGATATTTGTTTTTGACGTCTAATCCCTTATGGGCTAATTCCATTGCTTTAAGACAATTATGATTGATTTTGTATTCAAAATAAGCTTTTACCCTTAATCCATTAATATCCTGGTCCTTATGAAGTACTTTCGCTGATAGCGAAAAGTACTTTTTTGCTTCTTCTTCGTTTTTCATCAGGCTATGATAAAAGATCAGTTCATAATGATAAGCCGGAAGGGCAAAAGGGGGAATCTTCTCTAAATTATTACTCAGCAAATTGAGGTACTCTCGTGCTTTCTCGATATTTCCCGAATCAATTTCCTTGAAATAGTGATAAAGGAGCAGGATATGATCCGAGAGATCTATTGGATCATTGTAATCAATTTCCTTGAGCTCAATATCTCTTGTCCTTTTTCCTTCCATGATCTGCTTAGAAATTAAATTATTTCGATAAAATCGTTCAGCAATCGGTGCTTTTTTTAGAATGCTCATGATGACCATACCATCGGTTGGTTGATTCATACTGATGAACGGAATCGCATTAATAATACTGAAAAAAATCGAAATAAAGCCGATCAGCATCATCGGAAAGAAAAATACCGGTCTCAAGTTGAAAAATGGAACAATAAGAATAATCTTGATTCCAAAAATCAAGTTAAACAGGATTCCTCCAGAAGAATATATCGCATACTGATTTAGTGTAGAGCCATTGGGTGGAATCATCGCACAAAGTCCGCCATACCCTATATTTTTCACGAGATTTAGTTTTAGCTTTTCATTTTCTCTTTGCAATGAAAATATCCCGGCTCTAATCATCAGCAAGCGATAGCCCATGATTTTCCCCATAATGAAATGGCCAAGCTCATGAATATTCACTAAAATAAATATGCCGATATAAACTTCAATCAGCATGACTGGAACTTCATAGAGAGAAATTTCATCAAACGGATTAATCGGGAAATTATATTTCTCGAGTGTCAATCCCATGAATATTCCGAGTACAATCATCACAATCAAGCTGACAAACTGAAAAGTCATCTTTTTCTTTCGTTTCATTTTTTCGCTGAGATCATTCTCTTCCATATTTCCTCCACTAAAACTAGATATGTAGAATCAGCTCCGCCAGGTAGAAATAAATCATCAGGGATAGTGCATCAACAATCGTTGTAATCATAGGCGACGCCATGATCGCAGGGTCAACCTTAAAGAATTTTGCAACTAATGGCAGTAATCCTCCAACCATTTTTGCAATCATGACGGTAAAGAATATCGCTATGGATACGACAAGGATAATATCGTACCTTCCTGGATAAGTAAGGATCAGTCTGATGTAATTAATAACGGCCAGAAATATTCCCACAATAATACTGACTCTGAGTTCTTTCCAAAGCACCTTGAGTCCATCATTCATTTTGATTTCATTTAGCACCATACCACGAATGACCAGCGTGCTCGCCTGGGAACCTGCATTACCACCGGTATTGGTCATCATGGGGATAAACGTCACAAGAAGAGGGATCGCTATAAATGCATCTTCATATTTCGCCAGTATCCCTCCGGTGATCATTCCTGAAATCATCAGGATTGTAAGCCAGACAATTCTATTTCTGGCGAGTACCCAAGGGGACGTTTTCAAGTACGGCTTTAAAGAAGGAAATGTACCGGCCATCTTTTCAAAATCCTCTGTGGTCTCGTCTTCCATGACATCGATGATGTCATCAACTGTAATGATACCCACCAGTCTATCTTCAGAATCAACAACTGGAAGAGTCAGATAATCATATTTTGTAAAGAGCTGAGCAACCATTTCTTTGTCATTATCTGTGTGAACCTTGATTACGTTGCTATCCATGATATCAATGACCTTTTCCTCATCCTTTGAGAGGAGTAAGGTTCTTAAAGTCACCATGCCATCAAGAACCCGATCTTCATCGATGACAAAACAGGTATAGATTGTCTCACTGTCCTCACCATTCACTCTGAGATATTCAATGGCTTCCTTAACGGTCATGTTGGCACGAAGATTGGTATACTCGGCAGTCATGATGCTTCCTGCAGTATCTTTTCCATACTTTAGAAAGGTATTGATGGTTCCCCTGGTCTTCTCATCAGTATTTTTTAATACCCTTTTAACTACACCAGCGGGAAGCTCTTCCAGCATATCCACCATATCATCCATAAACATCTCATGCAGGATCACTCCAAGTTCCTGGTCAGTGATCTCGTTGATGACTTTCTCCTGAAATTCTACTTCCAGATTTGAAAACACTTCCGCTGCAAGATCCTTCGGTAAGGTCCTGAAGACGATCACGGCTTTCTCTTTGGGCAAGTTTTCTATGAATTCAGAAATGTCTGCTTCATTTTGTTCAATGATCACTTCTCTTAATTTCTTAAGGTTTTTACTTTCAAGCAAGAGATTCATCTCTTCAATTCTTTCTTTGCTATCCATAATGCCATCCTCCTCTTGCCCTAAAGCTTTGTCTTTTGTTCTTTCCATCATTTACTCTTTAAAATTATAACCTAATTTTAGCTTCATAAGAAAGCAAATCATGAGGTTTCTGATTCAAATCGTTTAATGAATCAATAATCCCGGAAATGCTTCCGGGATTATCATCTTTAGCCATAAAGTCAGCAATAATTCAGGTTGCTTTTGAAATGACAAGATATTCAATTGATTATCCAGCAAGGGACTGTAACTACTCGATCAAATCTTCAAAATGCCGATAGCATTCAGGAAGACGATAATCAGCATGACAGGTGTGATAAATTTAAGTACGAAAAGTAGCAGCTTAACCGATGAGCCATTGTTAAGTGTTCCATCGTTGTTGAATTCTTCAAGAATGTTTGATTTCTTGACAAAATATCCAACAAAGATTGTAATCAGAAGTCCACCTACCGGTAAGAATATATTGGATGACACATAGTCAAAAAAGTCGAAGAAACTTTTCCCCATGACCTGGGCACTTCCAAACAGACTATGTGGGTGTGTCGTTAGAACACCAATCACGAACATGACGGATGTGCTGATCAGTACCGCTTTTTTGCGATCAAGCTTGAACTCTTCCTTTAAAATGGCCACCGGAACCTCCACCATGGAGATCATGGCTGTAGTCGCTGCAATTGCAGTCAGGAAAAAGAACGAAATAAGAAGGATATTTCCAAAAGGTATCAATGAA
>Ga0209100_1001439_pt1 | contig 16227 bp, 18 predicted proteins | sample lystaG_FD_185480 | JGI IMG/M metagenome (GOLD analysis project Ga0209100, IMG submission 185480) | Glacier valley bacterial and archeal communities from Borup Fiord, Nunavut, Canada, to study Microbial Dark Matter (Phase II) -... | ecosystem: Environmental > Aquatic > Freshwater > Ice > Glacier ...
AGAGTATGAGGTTAAAGAGACACCCAACGGTAAGCAGGTAACTTTCTCCATCAAATTTGTGACGAAGAAAGGTGAAATCATCTTCATCCCGCGCGCTGTAGCTGCCGGATTGAAGTTCAACATGAAAGATAACAGGATGCGCGGCGTACTGTCGGTTGACGCAAAGGATGAAGCAATTGGTCATGTTACTCCTGTACACATTGACGGAATTATTGAGTGGAACGGTAAAAAAATCAAGATGTAATGTCAGATATACTATTCAGCAAAGAGGGTGTTCCGTTAATCGCTTACGGCAAAAGCTACCAGGCAAGTACCACAGGTGTTCCTGCCGATAAACCCAAAAATACTTCACAGCCAAAGAATCCACTGGAGGATTATATGAATGTTGGAAGCATCAAGGTATCGTCCTGGGGACCAAACAACGACTTCCCAACGCTTGCCGATGGAATCATCAACAGCGTTGGTGTACTCAATACCGGGTTAAAGTTCACTCGCAACTTCACATTAGGTCAGGGGATATTTGCCTGCAAGGTGAAAGATTACGATGAATCAGGCAACGAGATACTTGAACGCGTGAAAGATAAGACATTGGTTGCTTTTGCCAACTCACGTCTCGTGCGCAGGTACATGGCCAAAGCACTGCGCGATTACTTAAAGTTTGGTTGTGCCTTCGTGCAGATCATGATGAATGCAGATGGCAGTCAGATTGTTGGAATAAATACGATCAACGCAAAGTATTGCAGGTTAAGTTTTGCAAATATAAATGGCGTTATTGAAAAGTGTATTGTCTCCGGTAAATGGCCTGATACACCCAGTGAATCTGATTGCCAGGTGTTGGATGTACTCGACGAATACGATCCGTTTGCTGACCTGCAACGTCGCAGATGGGGTAATAAAACTGCCGGTAAATCATTTATCTATGTGATCCGCGACTCCTGGGGTAACGGAGAATACTACAGTTCTGCAATTTGGTGGGCTGCTTACCTTGCCGGATGGGTAGACATTGCCAAAACTGTTCCTGCATTTCTGAAGAAGGCTTACTCGAATCAGATCACCTGGAAGTGGCACATTCAAATTCCTTATGCATTCTGGGATAAACAGTTTCCAAAAACCGAGTTTGCAACAATCGATTTGCGAAAGCAGGCAATCGAAAGTTATATGGACAGCCTCGAATCAAATCTTTGTGGAACCGAAGGTGCTGATAAACCCATCTTTACTTTCTTTGAAATCAATCCGCAAAATGGTAAGGCTGAAGAGCAGTGGATTATCAAACCCCTCGAAAACAAACTGAGTAACGATCAAAATCTTGTTACCAGTGCTGCTGCCAATTCCGAAATCATGTTTTCAATCATGGTCAATCCTAATGTATTGGGTGCCGGTATGCCCGGAGGAACTTATGCAGGTAACCAGGGAGGCAGCAATATCCGCGAGGCTTACCTCGTGAACATTGCAAACTGCTGGCTCGATCGTCAGGACCTCATGGATCCGCTTGAATTGATGACTCGCTACAATGGTGCCGATGATGATCTGGAATGGCGCTTCCGAAATACCGTATTAACTACGCTTGACACTGGTGCAGGAACAACTAAAACACTTAGCTAATGTTATTCTCAAAAGAAAAGAATCCAAAAATGGAGGAGATCAGGAACTTTGTTTCTGTCACCTCTTCTTCAACCTTCGAAAATGTTGTACCGCATATTGCGAATGCAGAACGCGATTACCTCGTACCGGTAATCGGTATTGATATGTATGATGAATTGGTTGAATTTTACGAAATGGATCCTCCGGCAACGCTAACCGATGTGCAGATTAAAATGGCTGAATTACTTCGTCTATCACAATCGGCAGTGATACACATTGCTTTCTGGATCGGGTTTGACCTGTTAAATGTCCTGGTTACGGATGGTGGGTTTAAACGCACGGAATCAGAAAGCGTTAAAAGTCTGTATAAATATCAGGAAACGAACCTGAAAATTTATTTTCGCACGAATGGGTTTAATGGTATCGATACTGTTTTGCAATATCTTGAATCAAACCTTACCAGTTTTACTGAATTCTCTGCATCTACTGCCTGCACGTTGTTTAAAACTGCATTGATTCCGAAGACCGAAATCTTCAATAATATTGTGTTCATCAACAAAAGCCGGTTAACCTTCCTGCGGATGAAGCCACATATGCAACTGATTGAAGATACAGAGATTGCCACAATACTGGGACCTGTTGCTTTTGAATACGTGAAATCAGAGATCGTAAAGGAAACCCCATCTGAAAAAGTAAAGGCATTGCTTCCTTACGTTCGTAAGCCAATTGCTTTCCTCGCATCCGCTTTTTTGATGGAAGAAAGTGGCGCTGACCTGACAGATAACGGGCTTTATTTTTATCAAACCATAGCAGGTTACAACAATGATACAGACCACAAACCATCATCATCAGATAGAATTGCGATACTGGTAATGCGCAACCGCAATATCGGAAATGCTTTTTTAGATCAATTGCGCACTTACCTAAAGGTAAAGGCTGCTGACTGGACCGATGTAACACCTTCGAGCGGTAAACTTTTCCGCAGGGATAATACAGATAAAAAAACCTTCTGGGCATGATGGACATAGAAATCACATACCCGTTTCTGTTTTTCAAACGAAAAGCAAAAGGCACAGTTCCAACATCATGGGATGAATTGACCGAACGTCAGTTTTTGGCCATCTCGCGCACGATCCACGGAGCAGAACCCGACTTTCGGTTTCTATCTGTTCTTACTGGCATTGCTCAAAATTTGCTGAAAAAACTTCATCCTTACGATCTGTTGAAACTATCTGAAGGGATTGAATTTGTAAGCAAAGCAGGGAATGTCCATTCTGAATTTATCATCAGGGAGATCCACGGAACTGACTTCGTTTGCCCTAAACCAAAACTTGGAGCAATGCCCTTCGGTCAGTTTATTTTTGCTGATTCGTATTACAACGATTGGATGGCCACAAAAGATGTAAAGGCGCTCGACAACTTTGTTGCGTCGCTTTACCTGTTACCAGGTGAATCATTCGATAGCGAAACTATTGCCCAAAAGGTTTGGATAATTGTGAATGCTGATATTGAAATTCGTAAAGCAATTGCATTCAACTACTCACTGATACTTTGTTGGCTTCAAAAATGTTATCCACTGATATTCCAGTCTCCGGGCGAAGATTCGGAAACTGAAAAGAAAGATGTAAAAAAGTCAAAACAATCAGGATGGTTAAAACTATTTGAATCCCTTGTTGGTGAAGATCTAATCAACCGTGATCGCTATGCAGAACTTCCGGTCAATACAGTATTCCGTCATTTGACCACCAAATACAAAGAGAACGCAAAACGCTAATCCATATAATCATGAATTCAAAATTTTCAGAAATTATCCAATATTTCAAAACCCTCGCCACACAACATGTTACGATCGGTCATAGTCTTGCTGAAAAGCATTTTTACCGCTTTGAACTCGAAGAGATCCTAAGCAACCTAAAGAATGTAAACTATCCTGCATTGATTTTGGAAGGATACCGTTATTCACTCAGTGATAAATCGAGTGACAATGTGATGAAAGAACGCACAGGAGCATTTGTTCTGGTTGATCACCTGAGTGATATAAATGATTTCGATAAGATGCATGAGGTTTGGGACAATATGGAATCTATTTGTGACGAAATAATTGCCCGGATTAAATCTGATAAACGGAATTCAGCGTTAAAAGCAATACGTGATTTCGATCTGGGCAGTGTTCAGGTTGCATTAATCGCCAACCAAACCGATAAGAATTACGGCATCCGTTGCACGTTTACCATCTCATCATCATTTACAACCGATATAGATCCTCTGAAGTGGGATCTTGAACGGGAAGTACCTGAATAATAAAAACACTACAATGGCGAACGGAAACAATATAGGTGGTAATTATGCTTCTGGTCTTAATGGTGGAAATGGTATAACCCCGACATTTTCAGGAGGCGATTTAAACATCGAAGAACAGAACGCAGCCATTACTCAATGGGCATCGATGGTACAACGATATTTACGTGGTGCTGCAGTATTATTAACACATGGCAAGGAGGGTTCAATTACGCGTCCCGGACGTACGGAGCGAAAACTGGAAGACAGTATCAGAACGCAAAACCGTAAAACATATGGCGTAATCACCGGACAATCATTCATTTTTGAGAGACACGGTGTATTTGTGCATAAAGGCGTTGGACGCGGTTACGAAATGCAGGGTGGAATGGTTGTGCGTACAGCAAAAGAAGACTCGATTTTTAGTAACAATATGGGTAAGGTTAGAGTGACTTTCGAATGGTTCAATCCTGTTCTTCTGCAATCGCTTCCGGAACTGGCCGATAAACTGGCCAATATCAATGCCGATGCTGCGGTAAATGCAACCAGAATGTTGATCAGATAGTTATTTTTGTTAAGTTTGTTGGATAAACTTTAAAACAAACTTATTATGAAAAAACTATTTTTTATTACGCAAGTAGTATTTGCTTTAATATTCTATTCTTGCGGTCAAAACAAACCATCAGAAAAACAAACTATCGCTCTTAAAAGCCAAGAAACTGTTAATGAAACTGACAATTTGTATAAAATAATATCGGAAAAGGAACATGTTGATCCCAAGTTTGGTTATAATAAATGCAACCTTAAGATTGAATTAAATGACAAAATTTCAATAGATAAATTAAAATCAATTGCATATAAACTTCGTGAGACAAGAAGATCCTATGACAAATTATGGATATTTTACAGTTTGGCCGGAACTACAGCCGAAACTGGTGCATGGGCAATATCACATTTCACCCCCAATTTAGAAGTTCAAATATTGGGGGCAACTTACACTGAAGATGAAAAAATGAATAGTGTATCAGTTGATGGAAAAATTATTGGAAGATGGCAAGATGTTCGGCCAATGGCTGAAAGAGGTATGATTATATATGAGAAGAATAATAAGATATATATGAAACATACATTTAGTGATGGAAGCACTGGTGATTATGAGTTTATAAAGAAAAAATACGATGGTAAAATGCGTTTTGAGCCAAAACAAAACATGCATCAAGAATACTATTTAATTGAGAACAATGGGAATTTAGGAATGTACGGGAAGGACGGAAAATTCAGCGAAGCAATAAAGAAGGTTGAAAATAACAAACCTAAAAACGTAGCTGCAGAAGCTAAAGAAGAAATAAAAAAATATCAAGAACCAAAGGTTGAAATCCAACAACCTGTAGCTATGCTTGATGAAGATTTTGCGAGAAAAGCATATGTAATCGCCATGTCGTTTGTTGAACAAAGCCTTAAATCTCCCAAATCAGCAGATTTTCCTTTTCTAGATTACACTTATTCAAAAGTTGAGAATAATACTATTACTATAAGATCATATGTAGATGCACAAAATTCCTTAGGCGCAGAAATCCGTAATAAGTATGTGATTGTATTGAAATTGGTTGGTAGTGAATGGACTGACATTTCAAACTGGAAGATATTGAGCCTTAAATTTGAATAGCACGTTTTAATTTGTAATTTGTTATCAATAAAAAAACCCGGTCATTCGCCGGGTTTTTCTGTTGATAACTGTTCTTGCATGTGCTTTAATAGAATCATTTCAACATAGTTATTGACAGATCTAAAATCTTTACCTGCTTCCTTCCTTAAAAATTCCATTAATCCAGCATCTAACCTAAGTGATATAGTTTCCTTCATGATTAAATTATTTAAATGCAAAGATAAGCAAATAAAAACATAAAAAATAATTGCTATGTATTGCAAAGCAATGATTTTATTTGTATGTTTGTGCCATAAATCATTTAAACAAATAAAAATGAAAGAATGGACAGATCAGGAAATTGTTGCTGAATTCAAAAAAGAAGGATTAACGGCTGAATTAAACGGAGAAATAGCTCCAACAATGACTATTAAAAACTTACAACGGGTAATATTTGATCCGCGTTTCCCGGAATCGAAAAAAGAACTGGGATTGCAATTAATGAATGCTTTTAAAGAAAATGGTGTTTTAAACCTTAATACAAAAACAGATGATCGTAATTAAAAAATTCAATGGAGAACTGCCAGTATCGTTCGATCCATTTATGCAGGAAAAAGAGTGCATGGTTAATGCTACCGAAATGGCAAACATTTTCGGCAAGCGAGTGAAGGACTATCTGAAAAATGACAGAACACGAGCATTTTTAAAAGTGTTGGAAATTGAACTTGGAAACTCAAAAAAAGATGACGAAAAAGATCAAAATTTGAAAGTTCAAAGGGAGAATCCTCCCTTTGAAACCGAAAATATACGGTCTGAAAATGATCGTAATTTAGAATCTCAAGAGGATGATTCTCCTTTTGAAACGGATGACGAGTTTTCAGAAAACATTTTGAAGGTCGTAAAAGGTGGTCGTAATTCCGGAACTTGGATTCATCGATATGTGGCTATTGATTTTGCCATGTGGCTTGATCCACGTTTTAATTATTGGGTAGTTAAAACAATCGAAGAAATTCTATTCGGATATGCCCGTAAGCGCGATCTTTCTTTTAAACGTACGCTGGAAATAAAAGACCGGATGAAACTTCTGAAAGAAAAAGAAAATCCAACTGGAGAAGATTTCACTGAATTTCTTCAATTGGATGCAGAGCAAAAACAAGAGCAGAACAACAGATCCCACTTAACTTCTACGCGAATCAGCGAAATTCAGATTCTTATTTTTACTGAAAGTGATATGTTGGGTAAGTAAATCAAAAAACCCCGGCAGTGCTCGAAACACTAACCGGGGGTAAGTTTAAATTTTAACAGATCAAAAATTAAACAGTTCAAAAGTATGAAAAATACAGAAACAAAACACCATATAGAGATTGAAGGGGTAATCCTTACGGAAAAAGCGATAAATCAATTAAAATATTTTCAGGATGGAAATAACGATGACTTGAATTTTAACCTTGAAACCATTGCCAATGCTATTTGTTACATTGCTAGTCGCATGTATGACAAAGTAGGTGAAGAACTGAAAGAGTCAGCGATGATCATCAGTGGTTTAAGTAATGTACGTGATAATATTGTTAATCTCAGAAAGCCATGAACGAAAACGATGAAAAACAGCCAACGCCATCATTCTCCGAAAAACTTTTTGACGCGCTGATGGCATTTTATACTCCTGCCGAAAACTCTGCATCGGCAGATGAAATGAAAAGTACCCAGGACCTGATTGAAGAAATGGAACAGACACTTCCTTCCGTTTCACCCAATGAAATCAATACTATAATGGAAACTAACGGCTTTAAACTCCATTATACCGGAAGTGGTTACGTTTGGTTATTAAAAATAAGATAGCATTTGGGGTAGTCATATTTGACTGCCCTTTTTCTTTTTCCCTAAAAATCTGTCCTTTCCATCCTTCCGTCTCAGGTATAACTTAGCCAAAAATCAAAAGAAATGGCAAGTTACGACCGCAGGATCAATCTCTACATTAACGGACAACAGGTTAGTAATGATGTGCGAAGCATACGCGCAGAAATGACAAAACTTATTAACCAACAGTCCCGAATGACAATCGGTAGCCGCGAATACATTGCCGCTGCAAGTCAAATCCGCACTTTACGCGGAATTCTGGCACAACATCAACAACAAATTGCAGCAGTAACCTCCTCATGGAGCTTCAGGGGAATGGCAGATGGCTTTAACCGGTATTTTGGATTGATAACTGCTTTTCTTGCATCGTTTGCCGGTATTGCTTTGACTGTAAAATCAGCCATTAAAGCTTATGCCGAATTTGATGATAAACTGGCAGATGTACGGAAAACAACAGGACTCACCAAAGATCAGGTATTTGCACTAAACGATGAACTTCGGAAAATTGACACCCGTACTGGTCAAAAAGAATTACTAGATCTTGCCCGTGTAGCCGGGAAACTTGGTATTTCTGATCCGGAAGAAATACTTGGATTTGTAAGAGCAGCCGATAAAATAGCTGTTGCACTTACCGAAGACTTAGGTGGAAATGTTGAAGAATCGGTGAACGAATTAGGAAAACTGGTTGACATTTTCAAACTAAAAGATGAATTTGGAATGGAACAATCGTTGATAAAAGTTGGTTCTGCGATCAATTCACTTGGTGCTGCCGGTACTGCAAACGAAGGTTACCTGGTCGATTTTGCAAAACGGGTTGCCGGTATTGCCCCTTCTGCAAAAATCAGCATTCAAAATGTTTTAGGATTGGGAACTACCCTTGACGAACTTGGCCAGACAGCCGAGGTTTCGGGCACAGTTTACAATTCGGTTATTTCAGCCATGTTTAAAAGTACGCCAATGTATGCAAACATGGCAAGAATGTCGGTTGACGATTTTACTGAATTATTAAAAACCGATGCAAATGAGGCTTTTATAAAAGTACTGGCCGGTGCAAAAGGATCCGGAAAAGGTTTTTCTGAAATGGCCGTCAATCTTGATCAATTGGGACTCGACGGTGCACGTTCAACCTCTGTATTGGCAGTACTGGCAAATAACATCGATAAACTGAGAGAGAAGCAGGCATATAGTAATCAGGAGTTTGAAAAAGGTACATCACTGCAAAAAGAATTTGACATTAAAAACAATACCGCTCAGGCCAATCTCGACAAGGCAAAAAAAGGTTTCGACGAGCTGGCCCGTAAGCTTGGCAAAGAACTTACACCAGCTTACGCATCTGTAATCAGCAAAAGTTCATTGCTTTTAAACGGTATCAGCATAATGGTTGCCTTCCTGTACAAATACTCCGGAGCTATTATTGCGGTAACAGCAACCATTGCAGCTTATGCGCTCGTTGTAAAAGTTTCATCGTATTGGGATAGTATCCATTATGGATTTCTGGTTGCAAAATCTGCTGTTACGACAGCCTACACGTACGTTGTAGGCGTACTGACAGGCAGGATAACGCTGGCAACCGTAGCACAGAATGCCTGGAATCTGGCACAAAAACTGAATCCTATCGGCTTGGTCATTGGTTTACTCGTTGCTGCCGGTGCTGCATTATACCTGTATTCAAAAAGATTAACTACTGCCGAGGTTGCACAAAGGGCGTTGAACGACATCAATATGAAGGCACAGCAAAGCATCAGCGCCGAGAAAACAGAAATGGAGCAGCTGCTTAGGGTTGCTCAAAACGAAGTGCTTTCAAAAGCCATGCGGCAGGCTGCTATTGAAAAATTAAACCAGTTGTCTCCCGAATATCTTGGTGGGTTAACCCTCGAAACCATTAACACAGATGCCGCTAAAGTGGCAACCGATAAATACATAGACAGTCTGCTTAAAAAAGCAGAATTAGAGGCCGCTACAGAAAATTTAAAAGAAGTCAAAAAAGAGATTGGAAAGCTTGAAGCAGGAGATGTTGATCCTGGATTTGCACAAAATGCGTTGGGTATAATTAAACACCCATCGATGACCTGGGCGGCGGTGAAAGCAACGACGAAAAAAGAAAATATAGACGAACAATTACCCATAAAAAAAATAGAAGCCAAAGTTTATCAGGATAAAATAGATGAGATAGTTAAAAATCAGTCTGCCGCTATTACTACATCTGACGAACCTAAAGATCCAGACCCTCCCATCCCCACACCCGAAACCCCGGCAGAGAAAAAAGCGAGGGAAGAAAAGGAAAAGGCAGACAAGGCAGCTGCTGCTAAAGCACTAAGGGAAACCAATAAAGTCAAAAAAACAGAACTCGAACTGGTTGAAGCGGCAAACAATCATATTGTTGCATCAATCAATAAAAGACACATTGAGGGTAAAACATCCGAGGATCAATATAATGCCGATCTGCTTGAGCAGGAGTTTATTTTTCTTCAATCGAAAATGGATCTTTATAAAGTAGGCAGCAAGGAATATGAAGATGCTCATGCTCAGTTTTTAGAAAAGCAGGTCGCTTCTGAGAAAAAAGTAAAAGATTTACTCCTTGAAGCGCAGAAAGAACTGGCCAACGCGAAAATTGACAACCTGAAAGATGGAATCGCGAAAGAAAAAGCCATCGAGGAACAACGATGGAAAGATGAATTGGATGGTCTTAAAAAACAGTTGCTCGACAAAGAGAATTTATCGAAGGATGAATTACTATATAACGATACGATCAATAAATTGATTGAGGAGAAAACAACTGCACATCTTAAAACTACGAACGACCTGATTTTGGCCGGAGAGTTGGAAAAACAAATGAATAAGGCGCTGATCGACGAAGCAAATGCCGGATCTGATGAAGAAAGGTGGATTGCAGAAACGGAACTTGCGCAGGCTAAATATGACGAAGAGTTGAAGACTGCTGATGGTAACGCTGTGAAAATAGCACAGGCAGAACGCAATTTAGCTGATACAACAATCAAGATAAAAATTGATGAGTTAAACAAGCGTGAAGAGATCGGGAATGCTGTTTTTAATGCAGCAAATAATGCCTTTGGCGCACTGGCCGAAATTGCGGGAAAAGAATCCGCATTAGGGAAAGCAATGTTTTTGGCACAGCAAGCTTCCGCAATTGGACAGATTATATTTAATACTGCGATTGCCAATTCCAAGGCAGTGGCTATGTCGCCAGCCACATTCGGTCAACCTTGGGTAACCATTAACACAATATCTGCTGCAGTGAGCATTGCGTCTGTTGTGGCACAGGCATTAAAAGAATTTGCCGGTGGTGGTTACACAGGTGATGGTGACAAATACGAACCAGCCGGAATTGTGCATAAAGGGGAGTATGTAGTCACAAAAGAAGAGGTAGGCAGTATTGGTTTACAACCGCTTAGAAGTATGATTAAAATGCTGCGCAATACCAATTCAAATACACGGCTTGATCTTAACCCAGCAGTGCAAACGATGAACCGATCAGGAGGATTTGCTTCTGGTGGTTATGTATCGTCTGGTGGATCCGCTACACCTGGTTCGTCAACTGTAATAAATTCAGATCCTGAATTAAAAGCCCTGATCAAAGAGTTAACCAATCAAGTTAAAGGCGGTATCAAAGCCCAGATCAATAAATATGGCACCAACGGCCTCTCTGATGCAATGGATGATATCACAAAATTCAATACAAAAGTTTACAAGAAATGAAATTAACCATAGCAGGAAAACCAGTTGCGATACCGGTTGATACGAAAATCAGCCTTCAGCGATCATCACCGGCATTGAATGAAGATACAGGATCCTTCTCCTACCCGTTTTCTATTCCGCGCTTACCTAATCAGCACGTTATCGGTTGGCCAGGCAAACTTCAGCGAATTGGTGCAATTGCCGATCAGACGTTTATTCTGGAAGATAATGGATTACAGATTTTTGAAGGTGAAGTTGACTATGATACAGTAACAAAGGATCAGATTGGCGTAATTCTGAAATCTGGCTATACGGTTTTTAGGGGGAAAATGGAAGGAAAGAAGCTTACTGATATTGATTATGGTTTCGAAAGCTGGCTTCCTGAATATTTTACCGATGAAGAATTAACTGCAAAAATGGCCGAATGGGATGCTGCAAATACGGTAAGCAATGACAAATATGTAGTTTCTCCATGTCATATCAACGGTGGATTACCCAGCGGGACAAATGTAAATTACGTCCTAAAATCGACAGGAAATCTGATAAACGGACAAATATATTGCCTCCAATTTCGGGCATACTTCATGCTAGAGAAGATTTTCGAAAGTTTGGGGTACACTATTTTAGTGGACGAATTGAAGACAAGTGAATTTAAGGATCTGGTTATTTTTTCTCGGATCATGCGTGGAGCAGGGTATGAAGGACATTACACCTGGTGTATTCCCGGACTCGAACCGGGATTTCTTCACTATGCAAAGCTGATGCCAAACGTTTTGGTTCTTGACTTTGTTGACGAAATCACAAAACTACTCTGCATGGTGTGTGATGTAGATGAACGAATGAAGACAGTACGCATTATTTTCAAGAAAAATATTTTTGTGCCTGGCAATATCGATCCACTGAAAATGGTTGAACTGGTAGGTTGGGAACATAGTGAGAAACAAAACACAAAAGGGTTCAGTATTGGATATAAGTCACAAACTGAAAGCCTTGACATAGAATCCGGATATATTCCAGATGCAGAAGTAGCGACAACACTTCCAGTTGCCACTAAGGAAGGGGCGGTTATTCATGTTGTTTCTTTAGGGTATGATTACGTAACAGAAAATAACAGTGATGTTCTGGAATGGAAACAAATCGGAAGGTTAAAAGATTATACATCGGGCACTGATCCCGAAAAAATAGAGTTTGCATTTAAAGTACCGGTTGGAATAATCGATGGAGAAGGTGATGGTACCCGGTATATATCACCGCATCTTGATATTTCACTACCTATGTTGACCGATACGAATAACGGGATGAATGAGTTAATGATATCACTTTACCATGGCCGAAAAAGCAATATTCCTTTTCTTTCGGGGGTTCATTGGGAAATAACTGAAGTCTGGACAATTGAATTACCTGTTTACCTGACTCCTGCCTATTTACTTCCACTTCATACCGACTTTCTGAACTGGAAAGCTTACCAGGCGCGTGCCTTCACAAAATATATTCAGCTCACATTGCCTGAAGTACTATCACTCCGATGGGATAAAAAATATGTGATCGATGGAATTGAAGTTATCCTGGATAAAATAAACTTTGAACTTCCCCATAAAGGAACAGTGAAGATTGAAGGGTTTACGGCGTAGATTTTGTCCTTTCCCTCGTCCCTCCCCCATCCTATCTTTCGAAAAATTTAAAAATCATTGCTATGATACTAAATGACAAGAATGGAAAAAAAATTAACCCGGCATCAGCCGAAGGGCTTGCAGACATTGCCACGTCAGTATGTAATGGATGTGTAACCGCAATACTATCTGATACGGTTGATTTGGCGCATCCGGGATATATTCAACCCCGCCTTCTTGCGGGTAATATCAAAGTTACAGACGTAAACGGCAATGTTAGTACACTTGCTTTCGAACTGAAAGAAATCTCTTTATTCCGGGTAAAAAGGGTTTGGAGCACAGGTACAACGGCAAACATGGGAATCCTAATTGTATACTAAATATTTTTATTATGCTAACAAGATCATTAAGTCTTGGAGTACCAAATAGGGTTCAGAATGGGGCAAGGCTGAACCTTTGGTACGGCGTAGAGCGTGACCTAACTATCGCATCCGCGGACTGGACGAGAATAGCCAGTTCACAATCTGCAATGTCGCTTCATGCTTCGCTTCCGGTTCAAAGTTCACTCAAAGGTTGTCTCCTGAAAGCTGACAAAACCGTAAATTACTATCTGAAAACCGATGACTGGACAAAGAAAGTAGACGGAACGGCTTCGATCCTCACAGGCGCTGACGGTAATGTAATGGTTAGAAAAGACATTGATACTTACTGGCAATTCGAAACAGTTGGCAATATTCAACGTGCTAAATGCTCGATTTATCCGCTTGCAGGATTTACAAAATATCCAAAATGGAATGTCGGAGCGTATGAGGCTAAACTTGTAGCCACAAAGCTGAGCTCTATTGCCGGCGTGCTTCCTACCACTTCACGATCAGAAACGCAATTCCGTATAGACGCAAGGGCAAACGGTGCGGGTTATGATCAAATTTGGAATGAACCAAACACCGAGATTGCATGGATGCAAATCGTTGAATTTGCTTCATTTAATCTTCAAAAACCTGTTGATAATACATTGACTGTTGAAGGTTACAGAAAAGGCGGTTTGGGAAATGGTGTAACGACAGCAGTTAGTGCGGAGTGGTCAGCGTTCAACGGATACAATCCCTTTGTTGTTTGTGGATCAAGTGATTCGTTAGGCAACAAATCCGGGGAAGTTGCTGTAATCATTCCAAATTTCGGAGGTGCTGGTATTAGTAGGACTTTCACTGTTCCACGTTATCGTGGTCTTGAAAATTCATTTGGCCACATCTGGAAATGGGTTGATGGTGTGAGCTTTAATCACCTTGCAGATAGGCGTGAATGTTACATATTTGATGATCCATCTTTAATCGCTGATAATACAAGTGTTGGCGCGAGATTAGCCGGTAATTTATCACTCACGGAAGGATGGGTGAAAACCATTTTATTCGGTGCAAAAGGTGATATATTCCCTACCAGCGTAGGCGGTTCATCAACTACCCAATTCTGCGATTACTTCTACGCCCCTGCTTTGGGATCGGGCTGGCGGGCTCTGCTCTTCGGTGGTATTGCGAATTATGAGGCGCATGCGGGTCGGATTGCGTTTACGTATTACGGCGCGTCGTCTACGTATACGTTTATCGGGGCGCGCCTCTCTGCACGATAACGAACACGGGAACGGAATTTTTATTCCGTTCAGTTTGAAATATTTAAGGTTGTATGTTCTTTGCTCTGATCTTCAGTAAATAAATATAATATTAGCTTTGATATTCGGATATAAATAACTATATTTGTATCAAACAATTAAAAAGGTTAGTTATGGAAATCTGGAAGTCAATTAATGGTTACGAAGGTCTTTATGAAGTCAGTTCTTTAGGTGGGGTTAAAAGTGTTCGCAGAAATATTGTACTTAAACAAAGAACTGATAAGAATGGATATAGTGCTTGTACTCTTTGCGATGTGAGTAAAAAGACTGTAAAAGTTCACAGATTAGTGTATGAATCATTTATAGGAAAACTTGACAAAACGCTTGTAATTGATCATAGAGATACAATCAAAGCAAACAATAAGGCTGATAATTTAAGACAAATAACATCGAGAGAAAACACAACTATAAGCAAAACAAGAGTATCAAACTTTAGGGGTGTTCGATTATTTAAGCCTAATAACAAGTGGGGTGCTGAAATTCAAATTGATGGAAGCAGGTATTTTTTAGGATTATATGAAAGTGCTGAATTAGCTTCTATCCAATACGAAATGACATTGTCAAGTTGGTTGAATAATAAGATTAAACCTGTTACGATAAAGGAAGGTTTTAAAATTTGTAGGGTGTGTTTGCGTGAACTAGAAGTAACTGAATTCCACACTACAAAAACAATGAAGGGCACAGCCTCATTAATGTATCAATGCAAGGAGTGTGAAAGTAAGGCGAAGAAAATTAGGTATAATAATAAAAAATTTAGTTAATCATGAAAAAATATTCAAATGATGCGATTCCTGCAATAGTGGATTTAGGAGACGGAGGTTATGAGTTTTGCTTTAATCAAACAACCGAAACAAAAGATGGAGAGGGCGAAGGCACTCACACAGGCTTTGTGAGCGATGTTGTAACAATTGAGGGCAGACCCAAAAAGGAGGCTATCATATCCGCTTTAATAGCTGACGGAAAAACAGAAATTGAGGCAAACAACCTTGTAGTTAACTTAGTGATTTAGGTTCAACTATAGGAACCTTTTGAAATAAAAACTTTAAATAACCATGAATATAAAATGTTTTTTGCTCGTACCGACTGATAAAACAGTTGAAAGAAAAGGAACATATTCTGATGGGTCAGGATCTTTCACGGCTTACGATCCAATTTATAAACGAAGCGATACAGGCGAAGAAATAATCTTGAACAAAGCTCCTGTTGGTGCGATTTGGGAAAACACGTGGTATTACAACGAAGTCTCATTAAAAGGATGGTTGGGCGAAGATGGCAGGTCATTTACGATAAGAACACCTGGAGGTGATTGGTGCTGCGATAGAAAAGCAAGCAATTGCACTAAACTTGAAGATCATGTGCATAAATGCTGGTGTAGACATGGTGACGCTCCAGTCTTTACTATTGATAAAATCGGCAATACCTGCAATGCAGGCGCAGGCAGTATTTTAATTGGCGACTATCACGGATTCTTGATAAATGGCGAGTTAACACAATGCTAAAAGGTTTAGTTATACGGACGAACAGAACCTTTATTGAAACAATTTTATCAAAAAAAACGACTAATTTAACATGTAAATTGGTCGTTTTTTCGTAATTTAGAGGTGCTAAAAATTTCGAAAAAAACAAAATTAATCCTTAAATTTGGGGCGTAGCCCTGAGTGTTCCGTGACAGTGATGTCCGGACGGTGTCGAAAGCCGTAGCACACTCGGGGCTATGCCTTTTAGGAGGATTTACCATGATTACTGCATTAAAGTTAGTTAAAGGCGCTTCAGGAAAGCGCGACTACATCAACCGACTGGTTGAATCTGAACCGAAAACCGGAGTATTATTTAGAGATTTCGTATCCGAGACTGCCTTGCGGAAATCGAAAAGAATGAGTCCGATGTACACAAAGAAC
>Ga0209100_1001446_pt1 | contig 16178 bp, 14 predicted proteins | sample lystaG_FD_185480 | JGI IMG/M metagenome (GOLD analysis project Ga0209100, IMG submission 185480) | Glacier valley bacterial and archeal communities from Borup Fiord, Nunavut, Canada, to study Microbial Dark Matter (Phase II) -... | ecosystem: Environmental > Aquatic > Freshwater > Ice > Glacier ...
GAGCGTGAGAATGCGGTACGGACCCTCGAGCCGCAGCCCCGTGACCGTTTGCGGGGTCAGCACCTCCACCCCGAAGCGCTGGGCCTGGGTGAGCGCCCGCCGCGCCAAATCCGCGCCCGACAGCCCCGAGGGAAAGCCCAGATAGTTCTCGATTCGGCTCGAGGTCCCAGCCTGCCCTCCGGGGGCCTCCTGCTCGATGAGCAGGGTTTTGAGGCCCTCAGACGCGCCGTACACCGCCGCTGCCAGACCCGCCGGACCCGCACCCACGATGGCCAGGTCGTAAAACGGTTTCTGAGCCTCGCTCGAGAGTCCGAGTTTGGCGGCCACATCGGACACGGTGGGCGTCTGCAACACCTCGCCCTCGTTCAGAACGACCAGCGGCAACTGGGGGTTCTCGAGCGCCAGCTTCTCGAGCGCTTCCTGGGCCGCCGGACTTTCAATCTCGAGAAACTGATACGGAATCTGGTTTCTGGACAGAAAATCGCGCAAATCGTGGCTCTTGTCCGACCAGCGGCTACCGATGATTTTGAGACCGTCGTAACCGGGTTTAAAGTGACTCTTCCAATCCTCGAGCTGGTCGTCAAGCACCGGGTAGAGCTTTTCCTCGGGCGGGTTCCACGGTTTGACCAGATAGTAATGCACCTGCGACGAGTTGATGGCCGCAATCGCCGCGCCGGTATCGGCATAGGCGGTGAGCAAAACCCGGCGAGCGTCTGGGTGCAGCAGTCTGGCCTGCTGGAGCACCTGGGTTCCGTTTAGGCGCGGCATCCGCTGGTCAGAGAGCACCAGGGCCACCGCCTGACCCTTCTCGGCCAACTCTTTGAGCGCGTCAATGGCTTCCTCGCCGGAGTTGGCCCGCAAAATGCGGTATTCGCTCGAGTAGCGGGCGCGCAAATCTCGAGCCACCGCGCTCAAAACTTCGGGTTCGTCGTCAATGGCTAAAATGGCAGGTTTTACAGGCATAGGTTTGGGTATCCAGGGTTGGGAGGGTGAGAGGGTGAGAGGGTTGGAGGGTTGGAGGGTTGGAGGGTTGGAGGGTTGGAGGGTAAGAAACAGAGCGCCTCCGGCGGGTTATTAGTTCTTAGTTCTTGGTCGGTTTGATTTCAGGCGCTTCAATGCAGACCAACCAATGACCAAATACCAAGAACCCGCCGGAGGCGCAAAACTTGCTATCGGCGTGCCCCTTCAAGCTCGAGGGTCTGCGGCGTGCTCGAGGATTCTAGCGTTTCTGCCAGTGGCAGCGACACCCTGAACTCGGTGCGGCCCGGTCTCGAGTCCAAATCTATGCGGCCCCCATGGGTGCGGACCACAATAGCTCGAGTGATGTCCAGGCCCATTCCGGTGCCCTCACCCACGTCTTTGGTTGTAAAAAATGGCTCGAAGATGCGGTCCTTGATGGCGTCGGGCACGCCCGCTCCGTTGTCAATCACGCTGACCCGTAGGCAGTTTGTGCCGTCCAGGGCGACCTCGAGCCGCAGGGTTCCACCTTCGGGCAGTACGTCAATGGCGTTGACGATTAAGTTGGTCCACACCTGATTGAGTTCACCGCCGTAACCCAGCACCAGGGGCGGGTTCTGGGGGTAATCGCGCTCGAGTGTGATGCTCTTGGCCCGCAGCTTGTGGCCCAGCATGGTCAGGGTGGTCTCCAGGCCCTGCACCATGTCGGTAGGTCCCTTGTCTCGAGCGCTGTCCATGTGGGTGTAGCCCTTGATGGACCCCACCAATCCACTGATACGGTCACTGGCCCCCTCAACCTCGGCCAGCATCTGCTCGGTGCTTAAGGACCACTCGAGCCAGCGCAGGACATCCGGTAGGGCGTCCGCGCCAAAGCAGTCGGGCATCTCCTCGAGTTCGGCCAGCGTGACGCCCGCGTTGACAAAGGTGGGCGCGAGGTCGTAGGCATCCACTACCCCCTTGTCCTCGAGCCAGTCGGCCATGTCGTCCTCGAGTTCGGCGCGCCCCACGGTACTGAGCGGCGCGTGGGGGCGGGCCTCGAGATGAAACTCCTTGAGGAAAGCAATTTGCTCCCCGCTCAGGCCGCGCACCATCACTCGGGCCATGATTTTGGGGAAACCGCGAAAGCGCAGCCGCAGCTCGGTAGACGTGCGCCGCACCGCCGCCGCCGGGTTGTTGAGTTCGTGGGCCAGACCTGCCGAGAGCTTGCCTAAAGACATCATCTTTTCCTGCTGCTGCTGCTGGGTGGACGACTCTCGAGTGCGGTCTACCAGCGCGGCCACGAATTTGAAGCCCAACTGCGGCACCCTGGCCAGCAGCTCGAGAAAGCGACTTTCGTGCAAAAACCCGACCCTCACATCCTCGAGCACGGTGCTATCTGCCGGAAAAGTCTTCATGCGCGAATACGGGATGATACCGCCCAGTTCTCCGGCCCGGATGCCGAAGCCCGCCCCGCCCTGCCCCTTGCGCTTGGCCTCGAGCCTGCCCTCAAACACCGCCATCATATCGTGGGCTTCGTCGCCCTCATGAAACATAATTTGCCCCGCCTCGAGCGACTTTTCAGTGAACATGGGGGCCAGCCACTCGAGGTCTGAGTGCTCGAGGTCGGAGAAAACGTGAATTTGACGCAGGTCTTGGGCGGTAATCATGGGTGTACCTCATTGTTGGGGCGATGAGTGATGAGCTTTGTGTTTAGGACTTTGGTTTTCGGTTATCGGTCCTCAGTTTTCGGTAGTCAGATTTGGCGTTCATAGTCTGGATGGCTCATCACTCACCACTCATCACTTCGTCTCAAAGCTCCCCCACCATTATCTCGTCTGCGTAACACCACACCCACGATTCACCGCGCTCGAGGGAGCGCACCAGAGGGTGTTTGCTCGAGTGAAAGTGCGCTGTGGCGTGCTTATTCACGCTCGAGTCGCAACACCCGACATAACCGCACTCTAGGCACAGTCGCAGGTGAACCCAGCTATCGCCCTTGGCCACGCATTCGGGGCAGACGTTGGTCTGGCTTTCGGTGAAGTGGATGGTGTCGAGATGACTACAGGTCTGACTCATGAAGACTCCCTGAATGCAGTGAACTGATTCTCAGTTTTACTCGAGAATGTCACACTTTGCAGTGGGGAGCACACGGTTAAGCCCACCTGCCCGAAAGGTCAGGTTAGAGCGCACAGGTTTGCGAGCGCGCAGGTCAAAGGGTGAGCGGCACGGCCTCAATGCCCACCGCGTAGAGCACATCTTCTTTCACCTCGAGCTGAACGCGGGGCAAGCCCTCGAGCGCAGGCCCAAACAGGCTGGCCCCCTCACTTGCCGGGTCAAACACGCTGAAGTGGCACGGACAGCCCAGAACCGGGTGAAAGGGGGTGAGGCGGTAATTGAAACTCAGGGCCAGGGTTTCCTCGCTTCTGACCACCTCCACCGAACAGCCCAGGTGGGTACACACCCTCGAGAAGGCCACAAAATGCTGACCCTTCACGGTGATGCTCGAGCGGGTCGCTTGTGGCAGTCGCAGCGCGATGGCGGGCGTTTTACGCGTTCCCAGCGTGTAAACGAACTCCACCGCCTGATAATCAGCTTTAAAGCTCGAGAGCGACGCAATTTTGGTGCTCGAGCCGGGAACGTATTTGGCTTCACCCGGAATTTTTTTGTCGAATGTGATGCGGTAGGCACGAAGCCCCATCCAGCCCAGCACCCCGAAAGTGGCCCCCACCGGCAGGGTCCACCAATACTCGAGCAGCTTGCGGCGGCTGAGGGTCGCTTTGGAATTCTGGCTCGAGGATTGGGACATTTTGAACTCGAGGATAGCCGCTTGGGGGGTGAATTTCAAAGGCTCGAGTCCTGGGTTCGGGTAGGTTGTTCGGGGTAAAGGGGCGAGCTGCTGTCTTGGACAAAGCAGCACCTAGCGGGCCTGTCCGCGTCTTGGACAAAGCAGCACCTAGCGGGCCTGTCCGCGTCTTGGACAAAGCAGCACCTAGCGGGCCTGTCCGCGTCTTGGACAAAGCAGCACCTAGCGGGCCTGTCCGCGTCTTGGACAAAGCAGCACCTAGCGGGCCTGTCCGCGTCTTGGACAAAGCAGCACCTAGCGGGCCTGTCCGCGTCTTGGACAAAGCAGCACCTAGCGGGCCTGTCCGCAGCTCGCCCAAGAAACTCGAGCGCGTCAAACAACTCGAGGACCCTTTCACTCACCCCATCCGCTAAAATGCGGCTCATGAACTTTACAAAAACCATTGGGTGCTCGAGCGGAGAATCATGCGCCTGCTAGTGCTCGAGGACGACGCCGGAATCAGAGAGCCGCTGCTGGCCTTCCTGCGCGAGTCCGGCTACGCGGTGGACGCCGCGTTAAGGGCCTCCGAGGCCGACGCCCTGATTCGGCTCTACCCCTACGACGCGCTGATTTTCGACGTGCGCCTGCCCGAAGGCCCCAACGCAGGTTTCGAGCTGGTTCGCAAACTGCGGGCTGAGGGCTTCGAGCAACCGGTTTTGTTCCTGAGTGCCCGCGACAGCTTATCGGACCGACTCGAGGGCCTGGACAGCGGCGCGGACGACTATCTGGTCAAGCCCTTTCACTTAGCCGAGGTTCGCTCGAGGCTGCGGGCGCTGCTGCGGCGTACCCAAACCCAAAAAGCCGACGTGCTCGAGTGGAATGAAGTTCGTATGAACTGGCTCGAGCGCCGGGTGTGGCGCGCTTCAGCCGAGGTTCATCTCACTGGAAAAGAATTGGGTCTGCTCGAGCTGCTCTCCACCCATCCGGGCCGCCTGTTCTCGAGAGAAGACATCATCGAGCGGGTCTGGGACGCCGAATTCGATGCCGAGACCAACGTGGTGGACGTTTACGTGCGAAACCTGCGCCGAAAACTGGGCGACGGCGTGGTGGAAACGGTGCGGGGCGTGGGGTACCGCTTTCCCTCGAACTGAAGTTTGAGTGATGAGCTAAAAGGTTTGCGCCTCCGGCTGTCTTGGCCCAACTACAGCACCTTCCGGGCTGGGCCGCGTCTTGAGCAAGACGGCACCCCGTGGGGCCTGCTCGCGGGTTCTTGGTCATTGGTTCTTGGTTGGTCTGGACTCGAGCGCCTAAAATCAAACTGACCAAGAACCAACTACTAATGACCCGCGTCCTGGCCCGATAGGTGCCGCTCAGGACAAGACAGCCGGAGGCGCTCTGTCTCACCCTCCAACATTCCAACCCTCCAACCTGTCCCCTGTAACCCATAACCTCAAAATGTCCCTCCGCACCCGCCTGGTCCTTGCCGTTGGAACGGTCCTCTTCATCGCCCTGGTCGTTTTGGGTGTGCTGGGGGGCCGACTGCTGTACAACTCGAGGGTGAACGACCTGGGGCGCGAACTGCTCGAGCAGTGGCGGCGGGTCGAGCGCGCTGCCGAAGTGACCCGCAATTACGATTTTGGCAGCGAAGTGCTGGACGCGCTGGCCACCGGAAGCGAAGTCACCGACGCTCGAGTGTACGGGTTCTCGAGCTTCACCCCCGACCCGCAAACCCCCGACTGGGAAAGTGGATTTCGCAAGATGCCGATTTTGGGAAATTACCATAAAACCACCACGCTCGAGCAGCACGGCGGCTGGCTGATGGTGAGCGCTTTATCCAGGAGCGGCAGCCTAGTAATTCAGGTGGGCACCCCGCTGGGGTCGCTCAACCGCACTCTCGAGCTGTACGTCCGCGACACCATTTTGTTGCTGCTCAGCATTCTGGTATTCGCCACCCTCGCGCTCTACTGGGTGACTTCTAAGAGTCTCGAGCCGCTCGAGCGCCTGAAAAACCGGGTGCTGACCTTAGACAGTGACGCGCCCATTCCCAGCACCCACCAAAACGACGAGGTGGGCGAACTGGCCCGCGCGCTCGAGCGTTCGGTGCGCGAAATTCGGCAAACCCGCGAGGCCGAGCAGCGCTTTTTACAGGTCGCCAGCCACGAGCTTCGCACCCCGGTGGCGGCGATAAAGGCCGAACTCGAGCTGAACCTGTCGCGTCGGGGCCGTGAAGTCTCAAACGACGGACAGGGCGGCCTCGAGCGCACTTTACAGCGGGTTTACGGCAGCGCTCAGCACCTCGAGCGACTGACCCAGAATTTGCTGGTGTTGGGCCGGGTGCAGGGCCTTCCACTGCGCCGTGAAAATCTGGATTTGCTCGAGCTGTGCGGCGAAATTGTAGACCGGATGCAGCCCTTAGCCATCAGGAAGGGCCTGGACCTCACGCTCGAGGGCGCGCCTTACGCCTTTAAGGGAGACCCACTTCTGCTGAGCCGCACGCTCGAGAATCTGCTGTTCAACGCCATTCGCTTTACCGAATGTGGATTTGTGCGGCTGAAGGTCGAGAATCCTGAACTGGTGCTCGAGGACAGCGGTCCCGGCTTTCCCGAGGAGGTACTCGAGGGCCTCTCGAGCGTGCCCAAGGGAGATTTGGGCATCGGGCTACAGGTGGTGCGCGAGGTGGTGCGGGCGCACGGCGGCACGTTGACCATCGAGAATCTCGAGTCTGGCCATCTCGAGCAAAGGGGAAGCGGGAGCCGGGTCACGCTGGGATTTGCTGAAAGGTCGAGTTGATACGAACTACAGATAGCCCCTGAACCAGTTCTCGAGCACGGCCAGCGGTTCGCGCAGAAAGAACCGGGAAGCGTACTTCCCCTGATTCCAGCAAAAGCTACCTTGTGCAGGCGACAGGGTGAACTCGAGGCCCTGTTTACGGGCAATCCAGCCTGCACGGGTCTGGTGAAACGGCTCGGTGACGATAATCAGGCTCGAGAGCTTGTTTTTCTCGAGTATCGCTTGGGTAAAGCTCAGGTTCTCAAAAGTCGAGGTAGCGCGGCGCTCGAGCAGAATTTGGGTGGGATTTGCCCCCATTTGCAAGGCCAGCAGACGCATGGTTTCGGCCTCGTTGATGCCGTCTTCCACATCATTTCCACCCGAGAGTATCAAAACCTTACCGTAGCCCCGCTCGAGCAACTTCACGCCCTGCGCTACCCTGGACTCCAGGCAGATGTTGATGCGGCCACTCACGTAGGCTCAAGACCCCAAGACTAGAATCGCGTCGCTTTTGACCGCACCGTCTCGTTCTGCGTTCAGGCCCAGCATCACCAGCAGGACCCCATAAACCAGGAATCCCAGTCCAAAAAGCAGCGTGACCGCTCGAGTTATCCAGCGTGGGCGTTTTGACATTCAAGACTTCGCTCGAGACTTGGTTACAGGTCGAGAGTATTCCGGCTCGAGGGTAAGGATTGTCGAGCACATGGGGAAATCTTATCAGGTGGAACTCGAGACTCGAGTTCAAACCGTCCACCGACCCCCGTCGGCTAGACTGACCGCATGAAAGTACGCCTTAAAGCTGGAAAAGACAAAAAACTGCTCAACTATTACCCGTTTGGCTACGCCGCCGACATTTTCGAGGCCGAGGCCGGAATCTCGAGCGGGGACTTGGTAGACGTTCACGCCGAGAGCGGAACCTTCGTGGGGCGCGGCTATTACAACGAAAACGGTAGCATTCCGCTGCGGATGCTGACCCTGCGGCGCGAACCCGTGGACCTCAAATTCTTTGAAAAGCGCATTAACCGGGCGCTCGAGCGGCGCAAAACCATAACCGGAACCGACGCCATGCGGATTCTGCACGCCGAGGCCGACGGGATGCCGGGAGTGGTGGTGGACCGCTTCGGAGACACCCTGGCGGTGCAGCTTCGCAATCTGGGCGTGGAAAAACAGCGCGAGGTCATTCTCGAGGCGCTTAAAAACGTCACCGGAGCGACCAGTGCCTTCGAGCGTTCCGACACCGGGGAGCGGGTCAAAGAGGGCCTCGAGCAGAAAACTGGCCTGCTGTGGGGCGAGGTTCCGGCCAAGGTGGAGTTCTTCGAGGACGACCTGAGCTTCGAGTTCAGCCCGATGGAGAGTCAGAAAACTGGGTTCTTTCTGGACCAGCGCGACAACCGCCGCCTGCTTCGCTCGTTCATCACCCCTGGCATGAAGTTTCTGGATGTCTACAGCTACGTGGGAGCCTTCAGTCTGCACGCGGCCAGGGCGGGGGCCAAAACCCTGGCCATTGACAAGGACAGCACCGCGCTGCACACGCTCGAGACTCTAGCCAAGCGCAACAACGTGGCGAGTGAAGTGGGAATGCGGATGGGTGACGCGCTCGAGGTTCTGGGGGCTATCGAGAAGGAGGGCCGCAAATTCGGCGCGGCGGTGTTCGACCCGCCTACGCTGGCCAAGCGCAAGGATGACGTGTCCAACGCCAAGCGCATCTTTGCCGACGGCTGCGCCAAGGTCATGCGAATGCTCGAGCCAGGAGGGGTTCTACTGGTCTCGAGCTGCTCACACTACATGCGGCTCGAGGACATGCTCGACGCTTGCCGTCTGGCAGCAGGTCAGGCCGAGCGTCAGGCCGAGGTTTTAACCGCCACCTATCAACCTGCGGACCACCCGTGGATGTTGCTGGTGCCGGAGAGTTTGTATTTGAAATCGCTGCTGCTACGGGTGGAGTAGGTTTTTTCGGCTTTTCAGGTTTTTCTAGGCTCGAGTGAAAGTGGTCGAGTTCCACTTGAGCTGAAGGCCCTCACCCTGGCCCTATCTGGCCTGTCCCTCTCCCACACATGTGGGAGAGGGTTTTTGGCGGTTTACCCTCTGCCAGTACGGGAGAGGGTAAACCGCAAAGCGGCAGGGTGAGGGCCTTTCAGGCAAGTTGCCATATGCTCAAGCGCACCCTTCTCCAACCCCAGGCGTGAGATGGCCTACATCTCACCTCACCCGCTCGAGAGATAGTTAAACCATGCAAACCCTGAAACGCACGACCCTACTGGCTCTGCTGGTGATGTGGACCTCGAGCGTGGCCCAGGCCGCTAACTACGCGCTCGAACCCGGCTCGAGCGTGGTTTACGCGGCCTCGGCGGGCGAGGGAGACCGTTGGAACGGACGCGCTCCGCTCGAGAAGCTGGACCTCAAACTCGACCCCAGCAAGCCGCTCGAGGCCAAGTTCACGGTTGTGTTACGCCCGGAGCGCTTCGACACCGGAAACGGCATCCGCGATGCCAACGCCCGCAATGACGTGTTCAGAACCGGGCAATTCCCTGAGATTACTTTTCGCTCGAGCCGCATTGAGGGCGACGCAACGCCCCTGCTCGAGGGTCAGGCGCGGCGCTTTAAGCTGGTGGGCAAGCTCACCGTGACCGACCTCACTCGAGAGGTGGTTCTAAACGCCCAAGTGACCCGGCGAGGGGACAAGCTCGAGGTGCAGGCCGGATTTGGCTTTACGCTCTCGAGCTTCAAACTCACCCGGCCCCAGTTTTTGTGGATTGTAGTGGACGACGCCCTGAGTTTAAATATGAAATTTAGTGCTTCCCCCCAACCCTGAAGGTCTGAAACAAATTTCTGGCTGTCCTGCTCGAGCCGGATTCACCAGATTCAATTAAAGGAGAAAACATGCTCACCCGAACCGCTTTAAGTCGTTGTTTGTGGATGGTTTTCGTGCTCACCGCCTGCACCCCAGAAACCAAAACCACCCCTGAACCCGCCGACCTCGAGCCAGACGCTTTTACGTTTGCACCCGTCACAGACGTTGAACCCAAACCCGTATTGTCCATCCGCAGCCAGACCATCACCCTGAGCGGGTTCAATCGCCCGCTGCTGCTCAAGGCCACTTCGGGAACCACGGTCTATATCAATGGCGAGTACCGCGATTACTTTAACGACAACTCGACCGGATTTAACGTCACGAGCGGACAAACCGTGGCGCTGGCGGTCTCGCCCAGCAATCAGCCCAACACGGACACCGTGACCACCCTCGAGGTAGGTTCGTACAAAACCACTTTCCGGGTCATGACCCGCAGCACACCCTGATTCGGTGTCACGTTTGCTCAAATGAACGGGAATGAGAAAAAGCCGCCCTCGAGCGGCTTTTTTAAGTTTTTTGATAACTGAAAACCCATGAATCGCACTCGAGCAAGCTGCTACATCACCCAGGTCACGAGCGCGTAAAACCCACTGGCAGAAACCCGTCAAAATTCAATCAAAAAACGCTCGAGACCCGCTCGAGCGCGAAAAAGGCAGAGGAGTGGATCAGCGGCGCGGTCTACGAACCGGCACGGGGATGGGGACCAGTTGGGGTTGCTCGGCCTGGGGAGTGAGCGCCTCGCGTACTCTTCGAATCAGCTCCTCGAGCTGCTCTCCCCACTTTTTAGCTTGCTCTTTCACGCTTCTCCCTCCTGAATTCAGTCTACGCCGATAGCGTGAAAACAATGTATTCGATTAGCACATCTTTGCATCAGTTAAAGAACTTGTGTACACCCGCTCAGGGGGTTGCGGTCTGGGGTGAGAAAGCGGTCTGGAGCGCCAATTTAACTTTAACAGCGGCTCAGGCGAAACACAGCCCTCGAGCGGGTGGACCACAGTTAGTACCAAGTTGGCTTGAAGAAGTTCCATCTCTTCAAGGCTTCGCTGCGCGAGAAAACTAAAATACCAGGTTGCTGTAATGGATTTCCACCCCGGTGTTTTTCCGGGGTGGAAAGTAATGAAGGCAACTTGGTATGAGAGACGCTCGAGCGAAGATGAAGGTTCATGCTTTGTTTTACCCTCGAGCGGACGAATTGGATTTGTGGCCTTTCACTTTACAGGACCGTTACATCACCCTCGAGCACATTACCCGTCGCGGCGCATCTTGTAGCCCAGCAAATCCACGTACATCTTGCTGCGGTATTTGAACCCTTCCCAGAAACCGCGCTTTTTTTCCTTCATCACCTGGCTCAGTCCCGGCAGGTCCACGAAGGTCCAGCGTGCGCCACTGGTTTTGAGGTGGTCCTTGATGGCGGGTTCGGGCCAGCGCTCTTCGCGCAGACGTGGCACCTCGAGCAGCCACGCCCTGCGGCAGGCCCTTTGACCGCTGAGGTGCGGGGTCACACGGTTACCAAAGTCGGTGAGCGCCTTGCCCGAGTTGAAGATGCCGATGGTCATGTCCTGCTGCCCCTCGAGCACCGGTTTTAAGAGCCGCTCGAAGTGATTTTTAGTGAGACCGACCAAATCGGCGTCGAGCAGCAGCACGAACTCGGTGGTGGCGCTCGAGGCCCCGGCGAAGATGGCTTCACCTTTTCCAGCGTTGATTTGTTGGTCAATGACTCTGGCCCCTGCTTCTCTGGCCTTTGCGACAGTGGAGTCTTCGCTGCCGTCCGAGACCACGATGACCTCACACTCGAGCACACTGACCGCCCTGACCACCTCCGCGATGGTCTCCTCCTCGTTGTACGCAGGAATGATGACAGTAACGCGAGCAGGGCTGATGAGCGGCATGACGGGCATTGTAGCAGGGAAATGCATGGGAAAAAGACGCTTACATCCTCGAGCCAGTAGCTCGAGCTACTGGCTCGAATTCAAGTGAATTCCGAAACCCCTTAAAGTCCTGCCTCGCGCAACTCACGCCGAATTCGCATCAGAATCTTGCCCAGCATATTCTGGCCACTGCCGTCGCCCCCGTCGCCAAAGTGTTTGTGGTAGATGGTTTTGAGCACCAGTTCCTCGTCTTCGGTGGCCAGCAGCCGCGCCCGGAGCGTGGGGTGCTGCGCGAATTTAGCCGCGTTGGCACGGTACATCGCCTCGTCGCGCATCTGCGGCCATTCCGCTCGAGGGAATTGTCCCTTGATGCGGGTGGAAAGCCGCAAAAGCTGGCTGGCCCTGGTATTCCTAATTTTTTCCTGAAACCACGGGTCTGCGAACATCTGGGCGGTGATGTAATGCTCGACGCTGGGCCACAGCTTACCCTCGAGTTCAATCGGGGTCTCGGTAGCGATGCTTAGAAAGTCGTTGGCGTGCTTGAGACGGTAGAATTCAATCGCCATAGCGCTATTTTAGCACAACTGAACGTATCTAGAGAAATCCTTCACAGATTTTATGTTCGCTTGAGTGCTCGAGCAAGTGCTTCCTCGAGCGGGGTTTGACGGGCCGAAACGTAGCCCTCTAGCCTCTCAAACTCGAGAGCACTAAATTCGAGAAAACTTTCGGAGAGTCCTCCCCACACGCCCACTTCGGACACATCGGCCTCGAGTTTCAATTCCTCGAGGAGAGTTTGCCCTCGAGAAACCCAATCCTGCACAGCTTTTTGCGCTCGAGCCTCACCCAGACGGGCATTCTCGAGCAGCGTGGGCGCAAAGCGTGCGTAATCGCCTGCGCTCCAACCTCGAGCTGCATCTATTAGCGCTCTGGGTGAGGGGAAATTGTGCTCGAGAGGGTCACGAAAGGCACTCGAGCGGCCCGCTTCCCAGTCGAGCAAACCCAGCCGAACCGCCTGCATACCCAAGTCCGCGCCGCCGCCCTGCTCGAGCGGAAAACCCCAGCCCATGCGCCGCTTCACGGTTCCGTCAGACGCTCGAGCCAGCGCAATACAGCCCGTTCCCACGATGAGCAGTGCTCCCCGCGAGCCAGACACACTCGAGCCAGAAAAATAGGCATCCAGTGCAAGCAAAGCGTCAGACGTGACCTCGAGCCGAGAGTAAGGATGCGGGTACTCGAGAAAGGCCGAAACGTCGATTTCGGTGGCGAGTCCGGCGAGTCCCGCGAACACGGCGCACTCTCGCAACTCCGGCTCGAGCTGGGCATTCTCAAAAGCCCTCACAATGGCCCGCTCGAGCTGAGCGTGGCTCTCCCCCACCCCGACCTGACGCGGGTTGGCGGACCCGGCGAGGCCGTCGGCCAGGGTTTGATGTCCTCGAGCGAGACGCGCTCGAGTGGAGGTTCCGCCTGCGTCGATTCCAATGGAGTAGGTGTGGGTCATGGTAAGTGTTTGAGTTTGCGCCTCCGGCTGTCTTGGCCCAACTACAGCACCTTCCGGGCTGGGCCGCGTCTTGAGCAGAACGGCACCTAGCGGGCCTGCTCGCGGGTTTTTGGTTTTTGGTTCTTGGTCGGTTTGATTTAGGGCGCTCGAGTGCAAACCAACCAAGTACCAATGACTAATTACCCGCCGGAGGCGTTCTGTTTCACCCTCGAGTGCCCGTCTCGAGCGCCACCCTCAAACGCCCACCCGCCGCCTCGAGCCGCAAAACCGCTTCCTCCACACTCAAATTCTGCTCGAGCATGAGCACCGCTACCGGGACCCGAAACCCGGCCTGCTCGAGCGCCGCCGTCGCCTGCGCTTCACTGGCCCTGGTCAGGCTGAGGGTCAGGTTGAGCGCCCGAATCCGCAATTTTTCGTTCGAGGCCCTCAAGTCCACCATCCGGTTGCCGTAAACCTTGCCCAGCCGCACCATTATCGCGCTCGAGAAGGTGTTCAGGGCAATCTTTTGCGCGGTTCCAGCCTTGAGCCGGGTGGAACCGGAAATCACCTCCGGGCCGGTGTCGAGCAGAATTCCGATTTCAGCGGCGGCCTCGAGCGGAGAATTCGGATTGTTCGAGATACCCACGGTCAGCAGGCCCAGCGCTCGAGCGTACCCCACGGCAGCCACCGCGTAGGGGGTGCTTCCCGAGGCCGCAATGCCGATTAAAACGTCGTCCGGGGTGGGGTTTTGCTCGAGCAGGTCCCGAATTCCCGCCTCACTATCATCCTCGGCCCCTTCTTTGGCGGCCCACATGGCGTCACGGCCTCCGGCCAGCAGGGCCACCGCACGGGAGGAGGGCCAGGAAAAGGTCGGCGGCAGCTCGGCGGCGTCGAGCAGGGCCAGCCGTCCACTGGTGCCCGCACCGACGTAGAGCAAGCGCCCACCGCGCTCGAGCCGCTGGAAGGCCAGTTCCACCGCACTGGCTAGCGGTTCCCTGGCTTTAAGCACCGCTTGAGCGGCTTTCATCTGGTCCTCGAGCAAAACGGTCACAAGCTCAAGGGCCTCGAGCTGGTCGAGGTTAGCGTGGTCGGGGGAGGTTTTTTCGGTCTCGAGCATGGGTGTAGGTTACAGGTTGGGGGGGTAGAGGGAAGCGCCTCCGGCGGGTTCTTAGTAGTTGGTTCTTGGTTGGTTTGATTTAGGGCGCTGTCTGTCTTGGCCCAACTACATCACCTCACGGGCCAGACCGCTCGAGAACAGACCAACCAAAAACCAAAAACCAACGACCCGCGAGCAGGCCCGGTAGGTGCCGTTCTGCTCAAGACGCGGCCCAGCCCGGAAGGTGCTGTAGTTGGGCCAAGACAGCCGGAGGCGCAACGCTCATCACTCATTACCCATCGCTCTGTGAACTGCATCAGCAAATTCGCGCCTCAGCACGATAATTTCATCTCCGGTTTCCCTGGTAGGATGCACCCGGTTGGTCAGCAATACCATAGCGTAACCGCGCTCGGGTTCGACCCACAAACTCGTTCCGGTGAACCCGGTGTGTCCAAACGCTCGAGGACTCGCCAGAGTACCGCCTGAACAGGTCGGATGGCCTAAAACCCAGCCTAACCCGCGTGGACAACCGCTTTTTTCACGCACTCGAGGGGTAGCCATCAAAGCCAGCCGCTCTGGTGAACTTTTCAGCCAGAAGCGCGCCGCCTTGATAGTGTCCTCGAGCGTGCCAAACGCGCCTGCGTGTCCGGCCACGCCGTCCATCACAAACGCCTTTTCGTCGTGAACCTCGCCCTGCACCATGTGCCCCCGCCAGGAATCGAACTCGGTGGCCACGCACGGCCCGGTGGGTCGGTAACGCACAAAGCCGCGCTCGAGGGCCAGCCGCTCGAGCGGATAAAGCCCGTCTGTCCCTGTTCCCTTTAACGTGTTCCCTGCCCCCTGTTTCTCGAGCAAATCTCCCAGCAGGATAAAGCCCAAATCCGAGTATTCGTAGTGTCCCAGCGGGTTGGGCGGCTCCATCTCGAGAATCTGTGTGACGACCTCCACCCTCGAGTGAGCCGTCAGGTTGAGCGGCTGAGTCGCGTGATGGCCGCTGGTGTGGGTCAACAGGTGCTCCAAGCTGGCCTGACCTAACGGTTTACCCTCGAGCTGTGGATAAAAAGTGTCCAGGCGGCGCTCGAGCGTCCAGGTTCCCGCCTCGAGCAAATCCAGAACTTCGGGCAGCGTGACCAGCACTTTGGTGAGGCTGGCCAGGTCGTACTGGTGCGCCGGGGTCAGCACCTCACCCGTCTCGAGGTTGGCAAAGCCGTTTTGAAAGGTAAAAATGGGGCCATCTCGGGTGACGACGGCAGCGGACACCGCAGGCATCACCGCGTGCTCGAGCAAGTGAAGGGCAGCTTCAAACATAGTCCTCGAGTTCGAGGGTTCCGGGGAATTCGCCGTGCTCGAGGGCGTAAATCAGCGCTTGTACGTTGGCCTCGCCAAAGCCGTAGGTGTAGACCGTGAGCAAGCCAAGGCTCAGAAACGGATTCCACAGATTGGCATGAACCGCTCGAGGGTGGCGTTTCAGACGTGTAGCAATCTGTTTCTGACCCTCGAGCAGGCGGGTGCGTTGCGCGGTGACGAACACCACCGCCTCAGCCCGCTCAAGTGCGGTCTCGAGTTCATTGAGGTTGGCGTTTTCTGGGTTGTACTCGAGCAGAGTTGCGAGGGTGAAATGCCCACCCACTGCGCTGTGCAGCCGCGCCCAGATAGAGTCCGAGTCGTTGGCCCCGCCGCCGCGCACATCGGGCGGAACCAGAAACAGGGTGGGCGCGCCCATATCGAGCAAACCCGAAAATCCGCGCACCATAGTCGCTTTGCGGGCCACTTTAGCAATGCTCGAGCGGTCCGCCGCCACTAGCTCCGCCAGTTCCACACGTTCAGGACGTTTAAACGGATACTTCTGCACCGTCCGCTCGAAGCGCTCGAGCGCGGGCCGCATCTGCTCAAAGGTGGGTTGGAAGTGCTCCAGGGTCTGCTCGAGGGTGTTCGAGTCCAGCACCAATAAATTGTCGGCTCCGGCCTCGAGCGACTGCAAAGCCACCTTCCAGGCGGGGTTCTCGCCTACCACGGCCTTCATGTCCAGCGCGTCGGTAAAAATCAGGCCATCAAACTTCATCTCCCGGCGCAGGTAGCCCAGAATCTCCGGGCTGAGCGTGGCCGGAAGCTTAGAGATGCGCGGGAAGGTGATGTGCGCGGTCATCACCGCCTCGAGTCCGATTGCAAAGGCGGCGCGAAAGGGCCTGAGTTCGAGCTGCTCGAGTTCGGCAAAATCTTTGTCCAGAATGGGAAGGCTGAGGTGCGAGTCCACCGCCGTGTCGCCGTGTCCGGGGTAGTGCTTGCCCACCGCCAGAATTCCAGCGTCCTGATGCGCCCGAATATAGGGCAGCGCGTGCCGGATGACCTTCTCAAAAGTCAGGCCCAGAGCGCGGTCAGCAATTACCGGGTTTTGTGGG
>Ga0209100_1001447_pt1 | contig 16174 bp, 10 predicted proteins | sample lystaG_FD_185480 | JGI IMG/M metagenome (GOLD analysis project Ga0209100, IMG submission 185480) | Glacier valley bacterial and archeal communities from Borup Fiord, Nunavut, Canada, to study Microbial Dark Matter (Phase II) -... | ecosystem: Environmental > Aquatic > Freshwater > Ice > Glacier ...
AGCCATGGATAAGCTCTCCTTTTAATCCATTGAAAGGCATTCATTCCCTACAAAACTTGACAAATACATACGAAGTTCCTATACTTAGCATATACAATGAAATTACCAATAAATGTATTGGGCTAACTTTATAATTTTGAACTAGCCTAAATTATTTCAAATAAAGGAGATGAAAAGGTTGCATAAAAAAGAAAATCAAACCTAATGAATTTGAGCGCATGTTAAAGCATGCAGATTGGAGTAAAATGAAAAATACAAAGAAGTTTTTGATTTTAATGTTATTTATCTTAATAATAAGCATTCCTTCCTTTAGCAGCGATACATCAGAGGCTGCCACAAAAGCGAACATGTTGAAATATACCTTCATGGTTAATGACCTTAACTATGAGATTAGTAAAGTTGCCAGCACTCAGACAACAGGTGAAGTAATTTTACTTGGAACCAAAAATAATAAATTAGTCACTTTGACAGTCCCTAAAACTGTAGCTAATTCTGGTAAGTCTTATACGGTAACCAAAATCGGAGACAATGCCTTCCAGGACAAAACAAAATTAAAGTCAGTAAGTTTACCCAATTCAATCAAAGAGGCCGGCACCAGCATCTTCTGGTATTGTACTTCGTTAGAACAAGTCAATATTCCTACGAAAATGACGTTTCTACCGAATTGCACCTTTGCTGGCTGCTCTAGTTTAAAAAGTATTACTATTCCAGAAAATATTACATTGATTGATTACTCCGCATTTTCTAGTTGTAGTTCTCTCATTAATGTAAACCTTCCTTCCACAGTTACTCAAATCGGAAATAATGCTTTTGCACACTGCAAATCGCTAAAGACCATCACTCTTCCTGAACAGCTTACTATCATTCCAGATGAGTTATTTTATAACTGCTCTTCCCTGAGTGAAATAAGCCTTCCAAAGAATATAAAATCGATTGGTAATAACGTTTTTTCCAATTGTGAGAAGTTAGAAGAGATTACCATGTCTGAAAATGTTACCTCAATCGGTAGACAAGTATTCTTAGGATGTGTTGCTCTTCAGAAAATTAAATTATCGGATACGATCGAAAATATGGGTGAAAGCACATTCTGGGGTTGTACTTCCTTAGAACAGGCGAATATTCCTGCTAAATTAACAGTAATCCCTAGATGGACATTTTCCGGTTGTTCCAGTTTGAAAAGTGTTAATATTTCTGAGCGTATTACCTTTATTGACTTCTCAGCTTTTAATGGTTGTAGCTCGTTTACAGATCTTGTGATTCCATCAACTGTAACTAAAATTGGTTCATGGGCATTTAGTGACTGTACTTCTCTTAAGACAGTTACGCTACCAGATAATCTTGAAATAATTCCACAGTCTTTATTTATTGGATGCTCCTCCTTGAGTGAAATAAAGCTACCAGATAATCTGAAATCAATTGGTAGTAGCGCCTTCGCTTCCTGTGTTATGCTGAAGGAAATAATCATTCCGGATTATGTTAATTCTATCGGAGCAAGTGCATTTAGTAAATGTATTTCACTAGAAAAAATAAGTTTAAATCAAATACTTACAACGATTGAGGGAAGTACATTTATTGGTTGTAGTAATTTACAATCCATTATAATTCCAAATACCGTAACTTCAATTGGTGCGAGTGCCTTTGAAAAATGTACTTCATTAAATCAAATAACACTGAATCAAATACTGACAACGATCAAAGAAAATGCATTTATGGACTGCAGTAGCTTACAAGTTATTAAATTGCCAGAAACCGTAACCTCCATTGGCTCACAAGCATTTAAAAACTGCAATAAACTAACAGAATTTGCGCTGCCAAGCAGCATTACCAGTATCACTTCCGATGCCTTTGAAGGAACAGAGATTGCCTCAAATCAAACAGGGGATTTCTTTATTCTTAGCGGAATTCTTCTAGATGGGCATAAGACCTCAGGCAATATTCAGATACCGAGTACTGTTCGTTATATCGCTAGTGGTGCTTTCATGAATAATGCTACGATCACTAAGGTAACGATACCAGTATCTGTGACAGTAATTGGATCCGATGCCTTTAACCAGTGTACTTTATTAAAGACAGTTGTTCTTCCGGATACACTTAAAATATTATCAGATGGGGCGTTTGCTAATTGTACGAGCTTGACAACAATTAAAATTGGGCCACTAATCACTGAGATTGCTGCCAATACCTTTACTAATTGCAGCAAACTAAAGACATTAACTATGCCGAAGACTCTGATTACAATAGGATTAAGAGCTTTTGAAAAATGTAGTAGTTTATCAGAAGTTACGATACCAAATAGTGTTATCTCAATTGGGAATTTTGCTTTTAGCGAATGTAATAGCCTTACGAAATTAACCATTCCAAAGACAGTACTGTATCTCGGAGATTCTGCATTTTTCTCCTGTAAATCACTTAAAACCGTCAATGCCTCAGCAAAATTTATTGGTTGCGATGCTTTTAAATCATGTAAAAAACTTGCTACCGTAACAATGAATAGTTATGTAAAAAACGTAGGATCCAATGCTTTTAAAAACTGTGAATCGCTAGTGAAGGTTACTCTTTCGAAAAACCTAACCAGCCTTGAATACAATTTATTTGCCGAATGTAGTAAGTTAGAATCCATAATAATACCGAATAGTGTTGAATATATTTTAGATGGTGTCTTCAGTAATTGCACAAAACTGAAAAAGATATCGTTACCACAATATAATTGCTTTATTGACGATAATGCTTTTAGCGGTTGCGGAAAACTGAATAAAACAACAACCAAAGGTCATGATGGTTATCCTACCTTAACCGACGATATTAAGACACCTATTACAGCACGAGCTGATAGTACTACTGCAATTCAGACGGAGGATGCTGTATATTATATCTCTGGGGTATTATCCTATCAACAAAGTTGTAATTTGTATAAGCAAATGGATGACTCAGAAGATAGTATTAAAATTGGTACGCTAGGATACAACGGATATTCTCTATTCAATGGATTTATGCTATACAAAAATTATATTTACTATTACAATAATAAGAAGGCACTTTGTCGTGTCTCAACCTCTGGAAGTAAGCAAGTGGAACTTGTTAAGGATGTAAGTGTATTCTTGGCAATACAAGAGGATTATCTTTATTATATAATTGACGATGTGGTATACCGTTCAAGCCTAAGTGGTAAAAAGCAGGAAAAGATTCTGACCCTAACGTCGAATAGTAACCATCCACAGGGTTTCAATTATGATTTAAATATAGGAATTTCAGGTGATAAATTATATTATATTACAAAATCAAATGTAAACCAGTTATATAACCTTGAACAAATTGATCTTGATGGTAAGAATCAAAAAATCATTCTGAAGAATATCGACCTTAGTGATAATAATGATCACATCTATGCAGCAGGAGGTAAAATTTATTATGAATCAATTGATTCACATATAACCAGCGTTGATGAGAGTGGTAAAATAACCATCATAACCCAAGGAAGCATTTCCACAATGATTAACGACGAACTATATTATGAAGATAGCTCTGGTCTATGCAAAATAACTTCGCAGGGTACAAAAAAATTACTTCTCGCACAGAAGTATTTACCAGGAGACGGTGAAATAGTTGATGTATCTACGGATGGTAGATGGATCGCTTATTGTTATTCGGGCAATGATGATAGTGAAAGAGGATATCTTTATGTGATAGATTTATATAAAAAGGAGCCCCAGTTGATAACAGTTGTTGATTCGATGGGCTCAGCAAAATTGATTGGTGACTATGTATACTATAATATGGATTATGATTACGAAAACGGTCCGATGTACTACGTTAGAACAAGATTTAAGTAAGTAATTAGTGCATGCTGTAACTAACAACCCGGAATAAATGACAAATATGAATGGTTAAAGGAGAAATAGTAAATGAAGAAATTGATTTTAGTGACATCCCCACCTGCTTGTGGAAAAACATATGTCTCAAAGCAGTTAGCAAAGGCATTGCATCATGTTGTATATTTGGATAAGGATACCCTAATTTGTTTATCTAAGCAGATCTTTAAGGTGGCCGGTGAGGAATATAATAGGAGTTCTCCATTTTTTGAGGAGCATATCCGTAACTATGAGTATGAGGCTATTGTTGACGTGGCCCTTGAAGCTCTTGACTATGATGATATTGTATTAATAAATGCTCCATTTACAAGAGAAATTCGCCAGACTGATTATATTAATAATTTAAAAAGTAAATTGATAGAAAAGGATGCAAGTTTGGTAGTGATATGGGTAGAAACTACGGTTGAGGTTTGCAAACAGAGAATGATTGATAGAAATTCAGATAGGGATGTTTGGAAGCTTGCTAATTGGGAGGAGTATATAGCTACTTGCAATTTTAATATTCCAATTACCTTGGATGATCCTAAAGTTATCGATGACCTGTTAATATTTAAAAACTCATCTGATACAGAATTTAATGAGTCTTTAAAGAATATCGTTGATATTCTAGAATCATAAATCCACTATCCCCAAACATTCAGTCCTTCAATATACAAGCGCTTCATAAAAAAATATAAAATATACAGATAAACACAACATTTAGAGATAAACACAACCTTCACAAACAAACACAACCTTCACAGACAAACACAACATTCACAGATAAACACATAATTACTATAGAAACACAAAATCCATCCATAGATAAAAACACTATAAAGTTGACATATTGTAAATTTATAGTTACAATATGTATAACAAGGAGGGATTTCTATGGGTAGTACATTTTCTGAGAATTTGAAGTTAGCTCGTAAAGCGAGAGGTTATACGCAAAAGGTTGTGGCAAAAATGATAAATATGTCCGGTTCTTCCTACTGTTTCTATGAAAGTGGTGAGCGGGAACCAAGTCTTGCTACTATTGAGAAAATAGCACATGCATTATATATTTCGGTTGATGAATTGTTTGGACTCTATAATTTTGGAACAGAGAATTTAATTAAAGAGGCATCTGAAATTTACCATACCAGACCTACTTGTACCTGGAGTGAGTATTATGATTTGCCAGATGGAGAGCATGCAGAATTAATTCATGGTGAGCTTTTCTATATGCCTGCACCTAGTAGAATTCACCAGAAATTAGTTGGGGAATTGTATTTTGCATTATCTTCGTATATAAAAGGCATGAAAGCCCCATGTGAAGTTTATCCTGCTCCATTTGCAGTAAAGCTGAGTGAGGAAGATAATACGATTCTTCAACCAGATATATCAGTTATTTGTGATAAGAATAAGTTGGATGATCGGGGCTGTAATGGCGGACCCAGTTTAGTAATCGAAATCTTGTCACCTAGTAATAAAAAAAGAGATTGTATTGAAAAATTAAAATTATATGCAGATTATGCAGTAGAAGAATATTGGATTGTTGATTCTGATACCAGAAAAGTTGTCGTGTATCATCTATTAGAGGACAATGTCATACCAAATATTTATGGATTTGATAGCAGGATTAAGGTTAATATTTTTGAGGAATTATATATCCAAATTGATGAGTTGTTATCATAAATGATATCAAAATTGATATCTTATTGTTATCTAGAAAGTCCAAATGTAAGTTACATTATGAATATTGAGGCATATATATATTCGGTTTGCTTAAGGGTAAGGAAACCAAAAAGTATAGATATGACGATATTTATTTGGAATCTATGTTGGACTTTTTTGACGACAATCATATATAATAAATATAATACTGTCACATTATTGTCTGGAGGAACTCTACTTGAAAAAAATCTTTACCTACTTAAAACCATATAGAATTAGAATGCTTCTTGGTTTCCTCATTAAGGTGTCTGGTACCTTTATGGATTTGGGATTACCTTGGATCTTAGCATATATTATCGATGATATTATACCCATTGGGAAAATATCTTTGATTTTGTGGTGGGGTGCCGCAATGATTATTTTATCTATTGGTGCACGAAGCTGTAATGTCCTTGCTAATCGTATGGCATCTAGAGTGGCTAGGGATTCGGTAGAAAATCTACGCCATGATTTGTTTAGTAAAATTCAGAGCCTTTCTGGTACGCAACTGGATTCTCTTACGATACCATCACTTGTCTCTAGAATGACCTCGGATTCCTACAATATTCATCAAATGATTGGAACGATGCAGCGTTTGGGTGTGAGGGCGCCAATCATTTTATTTGGTGGTATTATCATTACAAGTACGTTAGAACCTGTACTCACGTTAGTATTAATTAGCATTCTTCCATTTCTTGCAATTGTCGTTATCTTTGTTTCGAAAAAAGGTATTCCCCTATATACAAAATTACAGTCATCGACGGATGAAATGATCCGGGTAGTGAGAGAAAATATCAGTGGTGTTCGAGTGATTAAAGCATTGTCTAAGTCACAATATGAGAAGAACCGCTTTTTTGATATCAATAATGAAGTAGTGAATCGAGAACAAAAAGCAGGGATTACGATGGCCATTTCGAATCCAATCATGAACTTTCTTTTGAATATTGGATTAACCTTAGTAGTGGTAGTTGGTGCTTTCCGTGTAAATAGCGGAGCCTCCGAACCAGGAAAAATTGTAGCCTTTCTTTCCTATTTTATGATTATGCTTCAAGCTGTAATGGCAATTACAAGAATATTTGTAACATATTCTAAGGCAAGCGCATCTGCAATTCGTATATCGGAGGTTCTAGATACCGAGGAAGCGCTACAAGAACAACAAATTGCTCCTACAAAATCAGAGGTGCATATTGCTTTTCATCATGTAACCTTTTCCTATACGAAGGAACCCTGTATTACTGATATTAATTTTCAAATTAAAAAGGGAGAGAGCTTGGGAATCATAGGATCAACTGGATCGGGAAAAACTACATTGATCAATTTATTAATGCGTTTTTATGATGTTACAGAGGGAAGTATCACCATTCATGGACAGGACATTCGATCCTTTGATCAGCAAAATTTACATAAAATGTTTGGCACGGTATTTCAAAATGATGTGCTATTTGCAAATACGGTATATGAAAATATTAGCTTTGGCAGAGATATTCCAAAAGAACGAGTGAAGGAAGCCGCAGAGCATGCACAAGCAGCTTCCTTTATTGAGGAGTTAGATAATACCTATGAGTTTAAGCTATCGATTAAGGGAAGCAATCTAAGTGGTGGGCAAAAACAGCGCCTTTTCGTTGCACGTGCTTTGGCTGGAAAACCGGAGATTCTAATTCTGGATGATTCATCAAGTGCACTTGATTATAAGACGGATTCCCTCCTACGCAGGGCAATTAGAGAAAATTATCAGGATACCACAACAATTATCATAGCACAGAGAATTAGCTCTGTGATGAATCTGGACTCTATTCTTGTATTAGAAGAGGGACAGATAGTTGGATATGGAACTCATGAGGAGCTCCTAGCTTCTAGCGAAGTGTATCAAGAAATTTATCATTCTCAGATGATGTGAAGGAGGGCCATATGCCAGCAAACGTTTCTATTGGAAAACAAAAAGTAAGTGACAAGACGGATAAACCCAAAGATACAAAATATGTACTAGTGCGACTTTGGCACTATATTAATCATTATAAATGGCTTTTGGTTGTAGCGATTATTCTTACCATAGTGAGTAATTTGTTTTCCCTTGTGGGTCCCATGCTGTCAGGTTATGCGATTGATGCAATCGAGCCAGGTAAGGGAAAGGTTATCTTTGAGACTGTATTTTATTATGCAACTTTGATGATTATCTTTTATGTGCTGTCATCAATCTTTTCCTATGTGTTATCTGTTCTTATGATACATATCAGCCAGAAAATCATAAGAAAAATGAGAGAAGATGTATTCACAAAGCTGGTCGATTTACCAGTGGGATATTTTGATCGCAATCAATCGGGTGATATTATTAGTCGTATTTCTTATGATATTGACACCATTAATACCTCTCTTTCCACAGATGTTGTACAAATATTTGCCAGTGTTATTACCGTAATTGGCTCATTTATCATGATGGTTATTATTTCACCCAAATTGGTACTTGTCATGTTGATAACGATACCACTTTCCTTCGTGTATACCAGATTCATGTCGAAAAAGATTAGACCACTATTTCGAAAACGTTCCTCACGATTGGGAGAACTAAATGGTTTTGTTGAAGAAATGGTTTCAGGACAAAAGACAATCAAAGCATATGCGGTTGAGGATACGATTGTCAGTCGCTTTGATCAAGTAAATAAAGAAGCAGTAGATGCGTACTATGATGCAGAATATTATGCAAGCATGATTGGTCCATCGGTGAATTTTATCAATAATTTATCACTTTCATTAATCACCGTATTTGGAGCAATTTTATATCTTTATGGAAAGATGACACTCGGAAATATTTCCTCCTTCGTTCTATATAGTAGAAAATTTTCGGGGCCAATTAATGAGGCTGCTAATATTGTGAGTGAATTGCAATCCGCTGCGGCAGCTGCAGAACGTGTCTTTAAGTTAATGGATGAAGAACCGGAAATAAAGGACCGTATGCAGGCAGAGGAGCTTACCAATGTTTCGGGAGATGTCTTACTGCAAGAGGTTACATTTGGATATTCACGGGATAAGATTATTATTAAAAATCTCTATTTACACGCAAAACCTGGCAGTCTAACCGCAATTGTAGGACCGACTGGAGCAGGAAAGACAACAATAATTAATTTGTTGATGCGATTTTACGATGTATGGCAGGGAGCCATTTTTGTAGATCAAAGTGATATTAGAAACTTAACAAGGGAAAGTCTTAGAAAATCTTTTGCTATGGTATTGCAGGATACCTGGATGTTTCAGGGAACTATTTTCGATAATATCGCTTACGGAAAGGAAAATGCTACGGAGGAGGAAGTGATTATGGTCGCGAAGCTGGCTGGAATTCATTCCTTTATTAATCGATTACCGAGGGGTTATCATACGATTGTGAATGAGGATGGTATTAATATTTCCAAGGGACAGAAACAACTGCTTACGATTGCACGAGCGATGCTCTTGGATGCGAAGATGCTAATCTTAGACGAGGCCACCTCTAATGTAGATACAAGAACAGAGGTTAAAATCCAAAAAGCGATGCGTAAACTAATGGAACAAAAGACCTGCTTTGTTATAGCACATCGTTTATCAACGATTCGGGGTGCAGATAACATCTTGGTGGTGGATCAGGGTAATGTGGTAGAGCAGGGAAATCACACAGAATTGATGGAAAAGAAGGGCTTTTATTATAGGTTGTATAATTCACAATTTGAATAACAGCCTTCTAATGAATTCTATTACGTGAAAATATCTAAATTCAATAACGAGGAAATATCTCACAATCAATTATGTGGAAATATCTCAAATCTAATTATGTGGAAATATCTCAAAGCTCATACAATTACGTGGAAATATCTCAATTCTCTTGACAAATGAAAACCGTATAGTTATACTAATGTGCAAATATAATTTTATATCATAAAAGCAATGAAGAGAACAAGTAAGAATTTGAATTTTCCTACAGAAAGTTACCGGTTGATGAGAGGTGCAAGAAAACAAATTCTGAATACGTCTCCAAGCTTCACACCGAACAGAGTAATCTAAGTAGGCTGTTGACGGATCCCTGCACACGTTATCGTGCTAGAGTATAACCAAGATTTTTCAAATATTTATCAAAGTGGAAAATATTACGGCGTACTCAAAGAGGTTAGCTATGTGAATAGTTAATAAAATGAGGTGGTACCGCGAGAGTTATCCCGCCCTCTAAGTGATTAGAGGCGCGGGATTTTTTATGCTTAAAATTACTGATATGAGATAGATTTGGCAAATATGTGATAAGCAATATATGAGATTGAGAGTAAATAATGTTGGCAAGAAATGAAAGAAATCAGGAAATGAATGATAGGAAAGAAATGGAGGATAGGAAAGAAATGGAGGATAGGAAGGAAATTGGGGATATGCAGGAAATGAAGGATAGGAAGGAAATAAGGGATAGAAAGGAAATTGGAGATAGAAAGGAAATGGGTGATAAAGAGGATAAGAAAGAAGTGAAGGATATGAATGAAATGAATGATATGAATGATATGAATGAAATAATGGACAGGAATGAAAAGGGGGATAGGAAGAAGATGGAGGATGTGAAGAAAATGGAGGATAGGAAGGAAATGGGGGATGTGAAGAAAATGGAGGATAGGAAGGAAATGGGGGATGTGAAAAAAATGGAGGATAGGAAGGAAAAGGGGGATGTGAAAAAAATGGAGGATAGGAAGGAAATGGGGGATATGAAGAAAATGAAGGAAATGAAGGATATGAAAGATATGAAGGATATGAAAGATATGGAGGATGTAAAGGAAATGCAGGATAGGATAGATGTGGAGGATGTAGAAAAAATAGAGGATAGGAAAGATATGGAAAATGTGGAAGAAATGGGGGATATAAAGGAAATGGAGGATAGTAAGGATATGAAAGATAGTAAGGATATGAAAGATACCAAGGATATGATGAATAGGAAGGATACGAGAGATATGAATGAAAGGAAGAATATGAATGGAATGAAAGAAATGAAAGAGATGCTGGGCGTTGAAGAACAAATTAGGATCATGAAGAAAGGAGCAGCAGAATTTATTACAGAAGATGAGTTAAGAGAAAAACTTATAGTTGCGCAAAAAGAGGGAAGACCGCTAATTATTAAGTTGGGGCTTGACCCGAGTGCGCCGGATATCCATCTTGGGCATGCGGTGGTGTTACGAAAAATCAAACAGATGCAGGACTTGGGACATCATGCAATCATCATTATAGGTGATTTTACAGGTAAAATTGGAGATCCAACGGGAAAATCAAAGACACGAAAATCACTTACAGAGGAACAGGTAATAGAAAACGCCGAGACCTATACGAAGCAGATATTTAAAATATTAGACCCAAGTAAAACGACGGTCCGATTTAATAGTGAGTGGTTATCCAAACTGAACTTTAATGATGTGATAAAGTTAGCTGCTAGTACTACCGTTGCAAGACTTCTTGAACGTGACGATTTCCAAAGCCGCTATATGAAGAAGGAGCCAATTGGGTTACACGAGTTTTTTTATCCCCTCATGCAAGGCTATGACTCGGTAGAAATTAAGGCAGATATCGAACTTGGAGGAACAGATCAAACATTTAATATCTTAATGGGAAGAACCTTACAAAAGAGTGTAGGAATGAGTCAACAGATTGCAATTTTTATGCCTATATTAGAGGGTCTTGATGGCGTAGAGAAAATGAGTAAAAGTCTTGGAAATTATATTGGCGTGAACGAACCAGCCGAAGTTATGTTTAAAAAGGTGATGGAAATACCGGATCACCTCATTCTTCGTTATTATGAACTAGCAACTGATGTACATCCGGATAAGATTAATGAAATAAGAAATTTAATGAAGGAAGGTACAAATCCAAGAGATTTAAAATTAGATTTAGCTGAGATTATCACTGGATTATATCATGACCAGGAAGCTGTAATAAAATCCAAGGAGTATTTTATTACAGTATTTCAAAAAGGCGCGCTCCCCGAAGAAATGATGGAGATAATGCTTCCTGCAAATTGTAAAACCTTACTTGATGTAATTCCTTTTCTCACAAAACTAAAGATTGTGGTTTCAAGTAGCGAGTTTAGACGTCTCGTTATGCAAGGTGGAGTTCAACTTAATCAAGAGAAAGTCTTTGATATTAGCATGGAATTGAAAGAAAAAGAGACTGTTCTAAAGTTGGGCAAGAAAAAATTTGTAAAACTAATATGTGAATTGTAAGATATATTCAGTTGACTCATCAAGTAGATTGATTTTTTTTGATAAATAAGATATAATATCGAAAAATGTATCAATAAATCAGGTATTATCGAATTATATTATTTCAAAGGGGGAAGTTTCAAATGAATGAGTTTGAGGAGATGCTAGATTATGTTAAGAATAAGTTGGTCGGAGCAAAATCGCAAGGTGGTGCTTCAAAAACTACAATTAACTATGACCGATTTGAACATATTAAACGCGTATATGCTTGGATGCAAAATATTTTAACTGAACTTTCACCGGAGATTTGGGTTAATGAGAGGGTATTACGTACTGCAACCATATTTCATGATGCTGGTTATGGTGTATACACAGATAATAAATTGCATGCCGAGGCAAGTACTGAAATATGTAAAAATTATTTAGTGGAAATGGGCTATGAAGATAAATTTATTGAAGAAGTAACCTTGTTAGTAGCTAATCACAGTCAGAAACAATTCTTAATTCAAAATAATACTTCGATTGAATTAATTATTTTAATGGAAGCAGATTTACTTGATGATACTGGAGCGATGGGAATTATCATGGATTCTATGGTACAAGCAAGACGGGAGCATTTGGATTTCAGAAAGGTATATGAGCATATAGTAGCGCATACATGTAAGGCTATGAAGGAAGATCCAATGGTTACAGAACCGGCAAAGCGGTTTTGGAAGGAAAAACAGTGGTTGGCATTTGAATTTGTGAGGCAACTTGAAAGAGATCTCCACATGAATTAGTGGACTAAGTACATAATAATAATTCGGATAAGTAATATGCTATTCAATATCAAAATCGCAGAAAATACCGCCATAAACTCAATTCTATCATTTGGGGTTATCGGCGGTATTTTCTGCGTACTGGAACTTATGATAAACTTCTAAGATCTGAATAAAAGTTAGGATACGAAATATTGACGCAATCTGCATCTTGTATGATAGTCTCGCCTTCTGCCATTAAATTCGCAATGGCAAAGGACATAGCGATTCGGTGATCTGACTTGCTTTCGATGGAGGCACCATGAAGAGGCTTTCCACCATTAATGATCATTCCGTCTGCAGTAGCGGTAATGTCAGCACCCATCTTAGTTAAATTTTCGACCATGACATCAATACGGTTGGATTCCTTAACCTTTAATTCGGCGGCGTCTTTGATGATTGTTTGACCCTTTGCAAAGCAGGCCAGTATTGCTATGATAGGGATTTCGTCAATCAGGGTAGGGATTAAGCTACCACCAACATTTATTCCATGCAACTCACTATGTCGAACAATAATATCTGCGACTGGTTCACCAGCGGTATCTACTATATTCTCTAAGGTTATGTCGGCTCCCATTTGCCTCACGACATGAAGAATTCCATCTCTGGTTGGATTAATACCAACGTTCTTAATTATAATTTCTGAATTAGGAACGATCAGTCCGGCAGCAATGAAATAGGCAGCAGACGAGATATCACCTGGAACCATAATCTTTTTCCCGACTAAGGTAGGTTCTGGTAATATAGTAGCGGTACAATCCTTAGAATAAATGGTTGCACCAAATCCTGCCAACATTAGCTCGGTATGATTTCTAGAAAGAGATGGTTCTGTGACAGAAGTCTCACCATCTGCATACAAGCCCGCTAATAACACACAAGATTTTATTTGAGCAGATGCAACAGGAGAATAGTAGTGGATTCCTTTTAGCTTCATTTGACGCGTCAAATCATTACGTTCAAGTGAATTTATGAGCAGAGGGGCACAATCATTACCAGTACTACTTATAATATCAGCACCCATCTTGCGAAGTGGTGTCATTACTCTACCCATTGGCCGCTTCTGAATGGATTCATCACCGATTAGCGTAACAGGAAAGTCCTGTCCACATAAGATGCCCGATATTAATCGGATTGTAGTACCACTATTACCCACATCTAAAATGTTGTTTGGTTCTTTCAAACCATGCAATCCTTTGCCATGTATGATAACAGAATCAGAGGCAGCATTATTTTCAATCTCAATACCTAACTGCCGAAAACAGTGAATTGAGGAGAGGCAGTCGGCACCCTGTAGGAAGTTAGTAACCTCAGTAGTTCCTGCGGCAAGAGCACCAAACATAATTGCTCTATGGGAAATTGATTTGTCACCTGGAACGGTGATTTGTCCTTTTAATGAATTCGTTTTTTGAAATGTCATAACAAAACTCCTTACGTGACTATTTTATTAAGGCCAAAGTCCTCAACTTCTATATGTGTGTTTTATTGATAGTTCATCACTTCGTTCAGAGTTATCAAATAATCATCATTTTTCATATACACGGTAGTTATATTCCTTTAATAAAGTAGTAGCACTCGTTGCTCCGACCTCATCATAGAATTCAATTCGTAATACACCCTCTTCAAATTCTCTGTTATGAATAATACCAATATTCTTGATACTAATTTGATTGCTTGCTAAAAGCGTTGCGATTATAGCAATAGCACCGGCTTCATCAGCAATATCTAGGTAAATTTCAAATACTTTCTTCAGCATACCAATCGATTTGTTTGATATGGAACTTCGGTATTCACTGGCAGTATCGAATATTTTGTAAAGGTAATCTTCATCCATACGCATCAGTGCTTTTGAAACTTCACTTAGGGATGTAATATAACGATCCAAAAGCCTCTTGATACTAGGTGCATTGGTTAAGCAAATATTTTGCCACATGGTAGGAGAGGAGGAAGCAATTCTCGTGATGTCTTTAAAACCACCCGCTGCGAGAACTCTCATTTTTTCCTCTTGGTCATCGGATTCGCGAACTAAATTCACTAATTGTGCTGCAATAATATGTGGAACATGGCTAATTGCGGCTGTGATTTCATCGTGCTCCTTCGCATCAAGTACGATTGGGAGTGAACCAAATTTCTCAACCAAATCATACAAAGTATGAATCATCTCTGATGATACGCAGTTGGTAGGGGTTAAAATGTAATAGGCATTTTCTAAAAGCAGGGCATGAGAATTGTGGTATCCAGTCTTTTCGGAACCTGTCATTGGATGTCCACCGATAAACTGCTTTTCCAGATCCAGTTCCGTTACTGCAGTATGGATATTACCCTTCACACTTCCTACATCTGTTAAAATGCAAGTCGGCTTTATCAATGGTTTTAACTGCTGCAAATAAGTGATATTTGCAAGAACAGGAGCACACAGAAATATAATATCACAATCCGGAAATCCAACCTCTAATGAATTTGTAACATGGTCTAGAACTCCATCGGATATGGCACAATCTAAATCTGTATTCGGTTTGTCCTTATGATATTGGTAAGCCATTAGGGTAAAATCTTTATTAATTACCTTTAGTGCTCGGGCAATTGAGCCACCAATTAATCCAAAACCAATAAATCCAATCGTTAAATTTTCCATGGAGCCTCCTTAAAAACCTACAATTCTTAAAACTTCTTTCCAAACAAAGCTGCCAGTGGTCTGAGCTCATTGCATAATTCATCAAACTGCGCAAAGGTAAGTGATTGTGGTCCATCCGATAACGCAGTCGCTGGATTAGGGTGAGTCTCAATCATCAAACCGTCAGCTCCGGCTGCAACGGCACTCATAGATAGAGGTTTTACATATTGTCTAACTCCGGTAGCATGACTTGGATCTACTATAATAGGAAGATGACTTCTCTCCTTGATAACTGGAACAGCACTAATATCTAACGTATTTCTGGTTGCAGTCTCGAAGGTACGAATTCCACGTTCACATAGAACCACATTCGGATTTCCTTCCGCAATAATATATTCGGATGCATTTAACCACTCATCTATCGTAGCAGAAAGTCCTCTTTTTAACAATACCGGAAGACCAGATTTTCCGGCTTCTTTAAGAAGATAGAAGTTTTGCATGTTTCTAGCACCTATTTGTAGCATATCCACATATTTTACGGCAGCCTCAATTGCAGCAAGGCTGGTTACTTCACAAATTACAGCAAGCCCGGTCTCGTCACGTGCTTCCTTCATGTATCTTAAACCTTCTTCTTCTAAGCCTTGAAAAGCATAAGGAGAGGTTCTTGGTTTATAAGCACCACCTCTTAATATCTGAGCACCAGATTTCTTAATTGCATGTGCGGTAGCGAGTACCTGTTCTCTACTTTCAACGGCGCAAGGACCAGACATAATGACAAGAGAATCACCACCAATATAGGTATTTCCTACTTTAATTATAGATGGTTCTGGATGAAATTTCTTGTTCGCTAATTTATAACTTTCCGTAACAGGAACAATTTTATCAACATCTTCGAATATCTCTAAGTTTTGATCTTGTAATCTGGTTTTATCTCCAATTACACCGATAATTGTAACTTCTCTACCATCAGAAATGTGAGCACCTAGGCCTTTTGCTTCAATTACTGACTTGATTTTTTGAATGGATTCGGGC
>Ga0209100_1001449_pt1 | contig 16166 bp, 16 predicted proteins | sample lystaG_FD_185480 | JGI IMG/M metagenome (GOLD analysis project Ga0209100, IMG submission 185480) | Glacier valley bacterial and archeal communities from Borup Fiord, Nunavut, Canada, to study Microbial Dark Matter (Phase II) -... | ecosystem: Environmental > Aquatic > Freshwater > Ice > Glacier ...
TTATTCCTGTGTTCGAATACTATTTCCTCGAGGGTTACCGCTTCGTTTTTAAGCAATTCATTATCCATGATTCAAATCCATTTATTATGGTTTATTTAATGGCGGTAACTGGTGGTTTCGAAACAAGGCGAGCTTGAACCATCATTTTTTCCACTGGGTTAATATCGACAAGTGAATACCGGGCAATATTTGTTATAGCCATTTCATCGATAATGTCAACAATATTTCTATATTTAACACCATCAGCTGCCTTGATTAGAACAATCGGCCCAAATTTATCAGCTTTATAAAAGCGCTTGACTCTGCCCTCTACTGAGTCGGGTCGTAACTTTAGTTTTCCCTCTACCAAATCCCTGTTCATCTTTGTGATATTAGTAAACAGTTGCTTGTTTCGTTGTAAAAGTACCTTGCGAATACCTTCTTTCGAAAAGTCAGCCTCAGCAAGTACTGTTTTACCAGGTTCAGCAATACCGATATACCAAAGTACTTTGTCGTTTTCGACAAGTATAATATTAAGGGCCCTGTCTTTATCAAGCTCTGGTGGTTTCTCATTTTCCTTCGGTTTTTCGGGCATAATAACCTCCATTACCTTAGGCTTATTGAAAGCAGTCGTAAGCATGAAAAAGGTGAGCAGTAAGCAGGCAAGGTCAACCATAGGCGTCATATCGATATGCGTTCCGTGTTTCTTGGCCTTCCTCTTTCCTTTACCTTTGTGACCCTCTTCTTGAACTATTTCAGCCATTTTGGAATGTCTTTAAAATTACTTAATAATAAATTCTGCTGGTAATTCAGCTGCTATACCGGTTTTCGGGTCGGTGGTCAAATTGAATTTGCTAACACCACTATCCTGTAAAACAGCTAACACTTTTTTAACAATAGGGTATGTTGCTTCACCATCACCTTTTACCGCAAATGCCAAATCAGTATTGTATGTGCGGGCAAACCTGACCCACATCAACAATTGATTATCGATTGAGTCAATTGGAATTCCTATCTGCATAGCTTCACGCGTCTTTTGATCTGGTGCATTCAAAAATGCCTTGAGATTTGCTGCAGGTAATCCAAATGATGCTAAACCTTCGAATTTTTTGAGCTCTTTAGGAGTAAATTTAATCTTGTAATTACTACCTATCGCAGCCAACACTTTTGCACGAATGTGAAGCGACGAATCGGTACCATTATCAACATTAAAAAAAATCTTGTCTCCCTTTGAAATCATAATTGTACCAAGATTGGCATCAGGAATCGGTTTCTGTGACGTTGAAGTTGGTGTTTTAATTGGTGCTGCTTCCTCCGGACGAAATGTCGCCGTCAAAATAAAGAAGACGAGTAGAAGGAAAAACAAGTCCACCATTGGAGTCATGTCAATACTTGGTGATTTTACAGCTATTTTTATTTTACTCATTATTTCTCATTTTGTTTTTCTTCAATGTCTGTCTAAGCAAAATATAAAACATTACTTCAATGTTGAAGCAAATGTTGAGGTAAGGCTAAAACTGGCCTCATCCATTTTGTAAGTCACTCCATCGATCCTGGCTGAGAAATAGTTGTAAGCGATGATAGCGATCGTTGATCCAGTAATACCAAATGCAGTATTAACAAGAGCTTCCGAAATACCATTTGCCAAAGCCAATGAATCGGGGGCACCAGCAGTAGCCAAAGCACCGAATGCACGGATCATACCAAGTACTGTACCAATAAGTCCCACAAGTACAGAAACAGATGCTATGGTCGACATAATAATCAGGTTCTGAGAAAGTACAGGTAATTCAAGCGCAGTAGCCTCTTCAAGGTCTTTCTGCAGTGCAAGAACTTTCTGGTCGTTCATCAAAGTTTTGTCAGCTTGTAAAATTCTGTAACGTGATAAACCTGCTTTCATAACGTTAGCAAGAGAACCTCTTTGTTTGTCGCATAAACTTGAAGCTTCTTCAATTTTGTTGTCGTTGAGCTTTGTTTGGAGTTCACGTACAAAAGCGTTTAGGTTACCTTTACCACTTGCTGCTGATAAACTGATCATGCGCTCAACAATAAATGTGAGAAGGATGAGGTTAATTGCGATCAATAATGGTACAATGAAACCGCCTTTGTAAACAATGGCCAAATAGTTTCCCGGAATTGGATGACCAGCATTATTTCCACCTTCAAAGTTAACGGGGCTACCCATAATCTGAGACCAAATCAAGTAACCAGCTAATGCGCAAAGCAAGATAACCGCCAATACGAAAGACGATTTAAGTGCATCTTTTAATGTTTGTCCTTTCATTTTCAATTTTTGTTTAATGTAAATATAACGATTAGTGAATATTCAATGGGTACAAAGAAAGTGATTTTTTTTATATTGCCATACCTCATGTCAAATTTTAGTCACAATTTTTGTACTTTTTTTATAAATATATATATATCTATTTTATGTTATTTTTTTTGAGCTGCCGCAGCTGCCGCAGCAGCCTTTATTGCTTTATTGTAATCATTTATTGTTTTCTCAATATTTTGGTACCCAGGATCAAGCTTTTGAATTTCAATGAAATAATCTCTGGCTTCTGCATACTTCTTTTCTCCGTGAGCAATCATAGCTTGAAATGTCAGAGACTGTATTTGCCATTTTTTGTTTGATGGATCAAGATCAAATAATTTTCTAGCCCACATTTTGGAAGTTGTGTAGTCTTTCTTTTGCAGGTAATATGGGACAAGATACGAATAAGCTTCCTGCAATTCTTTTGTATACTTGGTAGTTTCTGCACCAATCTTTTCAATCAGTGCTTCAAATTTTGGCTTGGCTAAGCCTTGTTCACTTGTTGGATCCATACTTGAGTATGTTCTGGCCACCCATAGATATGCCTGCATGTCATCAGGTTGATTTACGATAATCTGGCTAAATATGCTATCTGCTTTGGGGAATTCTGCAAGTTGATAATACGATTTACCAATTAACATCAAATCATTTTTATCCGATTTCCCTTTTCTGTTTTTTATATTCAACCATGTAATTGCTTCCTTGTACATACGCGAATAGTAATAATTCGAAGCTATTTCTGATACCAGGTTAATATTGTTTGAATCTGCGGCATAAGCTTTTTTGTAAGTGTCAAATGCCTTGAGTAACATCAACGAGTCATTTTTTGCACTTTTAAAAAGTATCTGGCTGTAATAGAGGTAGTCTCTTGGAATAATACTTTCCGGATCAGTGTTTTTAAAGAAGGTTTCGATATACATTTTCCCTTTTTCAAGTTCCGGCGGCTTTTTATCATAACAGCAATAAGCTGCAAGGCGGTTCAAATAATTACGCGATTTATCAACTGCTAAAACCTCTTCAAGTGTTTCTAATGCAGTGGCATAATCTTTTGATCTAAAAAGTGCTTTTGCATATTGGATTTTAGCAGGAATGTTATCGCCTGACAAATCGAGGAACTTACGAAAATTAGTCTTTGCAAGGCTGAACTGACCGGCCATCGTATACAATTCACCAAGTTGGCGATAAACCGGCGCGAAAGTAGAATCAATATCGCGGGCTTCTTCAAAGTAAGGGCGTGCTGCATTTAAATTTGGGGCGCGCATGTAAATATCACCAATTTTAATTTTTGGTAATGGCGATTTAGGATCAAAATAGAGTGATCTGTTATAACTTGCAAGTGCATTTTTAGCATCGTTCTGCATGATGTACACATTACCCATTGCAAGATAAATCGCTGCATTATTGGGTTCAATTTCCTGTGCTCTTGTAAGATAATTGATTGCCTTATTAAACCTGTTTACAGTACCCAAAAGTTGAGATGTTCCTAATTTCGTAAGTATACGCGCATCTCTGGGTGACATGAATTTTAGTTTTACCGGTAGTGCGGCTTCAGCTAAGGAAAAGTATTTATCTGCAGCAACTGTATCACTCTTAAGGAAAAGAACGATTGAACCTAAACCAACGTTATTTATTTGGTTTGTTGGATCTTGTGTAATACCTTTTTTAAATAACTGATCAGCTTTGGTGGCCATCTCTTTCAATGAATTCGATAGCGTATCTGCCAGATACTCTTTTATAACCGTTTCGCCGTAATAATAATATACATCTCCATTTGCTGGCTCTTTTTTTAATAAAGCCTCGAAAGCTTGTCCGGCATTTTCATATTGCTCACTTGCAGCAAGCTTTAAGGCAGCAGTTAACTCAGGGCCAAACGCAGATACAGGAGGGGCATTAGAATCAGATTTTTTTCTCTGGCTAAATCCCGTAACTGTAATAAGCGAGAACAGTACTATCAGTATGAGTCTCATTTTAAATAAATATTTAGTTACAATAATTTCTAATTTATCTTAATCTCTACAAGCTTGTCTTGATCTCTACAAGTCTTACCGGCTGCGATGCCGGCAACATTCCCATTCTCAAGATGATTCTTTGTCCTGAATCTCCGGCAATAAATGACGTTAAGCCTGTACCAAGTCCCGAAAAGGTTTCCCGGTTAATCGTATATACCTCCCTCGTAAAGGGGTACATTTGATTTGCTATATAGGCAGGATGCGGTGAATAGAAGTCGGAACCATCTGAATCGAATTCGGAGGTTATCGAAACCACTTTTATTTTAGTCAGAAACGAATGACTGATTGAGTCAGTCGGATCGCTAACCCAGTTCACACTTATGATACCCATTGCTCCAGGATTCTTCTCGACAAAACTTACAACTTCAGCGTTTTTATTTGCGGAATAACAATTGCCGGGTAACGAACCTGATATTCCAAATTTGTTCATGATGGTTTTCACATTGTTCGACCCCGGGTTATCAAATACAACCTGAATATCGCCTGATTTAGATTTTGGATTGATTTGATCCCATTTAGTGGTTTTGCCTGCAAAAATATCTTTGATTGTGTTATACCTTATTAATGAATCAGGATTCGATTTATTAACGATGAAAGCAAGCGCATCGTATGCAATTTTTGTAGTTCTGGCAATAATTGCTTTTCCTCGAAGATAAGCAACTTCATTGTCGGTCAATTTGGTACTAGAAATAATTACGTTGATGGAGTCTGCCAGTAATAATTTCAATATGCTGTCTCCAGATAAATAGATCGGCGTAACCTTGGCATCTTTGTAGATGGACTGGAATGTGGAAAGTTCAGCCTCCGCCATCAATTGGTATGATTCATCAACTGCAATCTTGATGGTTCCCCGCGTAGGAGTTTCATCAGTGAATTTTTTCGGGGTCATTTTACATGAAAACATGCAAATAGTTGCTACAATTAATAGTAAGCCGGTTGTCGATTTTAAAAGGTTCATTGCTTTTCCTCCTTATTTTTGAATTTACTGAATATAGTCACTGCTCGATAAAACCCGTAAGTAATAATAACTCCTGCAAAAATCATGCGAAAATATTTAGGTTGATTGTCTAATGAAGGTGATAATAAAATGTAAACCCCTACAGCAATGATGAGGAGTACGATCATTATTCCAAAAACCAACATCAAATGTGCTAAATATTCTTTTTTCATCTATTTCGGTTCAACTTCCGACTTCACGGCATTGATATGACTAATTGTTTTTTGACGCCGTAAAACTATTAAAAAAATTAGTTTAAAACCAACAACTATTGAAAATGTTTATTTTTAAACCAAAAATAATGAAGTTGATTCAATGTTACTGAAAAACAATCTTCTGTAGTCATTTAATTATTGACAGGCGTTTAAGTACTCATTAAAAATGTTAAGTATGATGAGTTTCATAATAATGTGTTGTCTTATATTTATATTGTCGGAATAGAGGTAAGAAGTCCTTGTTTTTTGCCGTAATTATTAACTTTGCGGTTGGCAGATTTGAAAAAATCATCTGCTAAATATATATTGTTGTAATATTTTGAAAAAATGGAAGCAAAGGAACGTATTTATTTGATTTTTAGGTTTTTTATGGTTTTGATTTATTTGGCGTTGGGCGTGATGATATTGTTTTTCGACGCATTGCCTTTCCCAATCAGCAATACCGGTAAAGCCTTAATTGGAATTGTATTTTTGCTTTATGGTGTCTTCAGAATCTATACCATCTTTAAATCTTTCATGACGAAAGATGATGAAGATTAGTTATGAATCTTTTACTTACTTTAGATTACCTGTGATTGTAAGTTCTTAAAAGCGTTATTATGACTGAAAAAGAAAAAATGTTAGCCGGAGATATTTACGATTGCGGTGATCCTGAATTGATGAATCGTTGGCATAGGGCGAAACAATTCCTTCATGAATACAATCAGACGGATTCAACAAATGGAAAAAGACTAAGCGAAATTTTGGGTGATCTTTTAGGCTCAAAAGGTGATTCCCTATGGATTAATGCTCCGTTTTATTGTGATTATGGTGAGAATATTCACATCGGTGATAATTGTGAAATAAATGCCAATTGTGTGTTCCTTGATTGCAACAGCATTAGAATTGGTTCAAATGTCCTTATCGGTCCGAGTGTGCAAATTTACACTGTTTTTCATCCGGTTAAAGCAGAGGACCGGCTTCCGAATAGAGAGAATAACGCATTTCCTTTCTGTAAATCGTTGACGGCTCCGGTAACAATTGGCAACAATGTTTGGATTTGCGGAGGTGCAATCATTTTACCTGGTGTTACGATTGGTAACAATGTAACAATAGGAGCAGGGTCGGTCGTGACGAAGGACATTCCGGATAACGTATTAGCGTTTGGTAATCCGTGCAGCGTGATCCGGGAATTGTAAAGGAAAGCAGCAGAAAAAGTATTTGCTTGAAAGCAAAACCTAATGATATGCAGGTTTATACTACCTTTGTAAGCAAATGTATCAATCTTTATTCCTGTAAGCTGGATGCTAGAAAATGAAGTTGTCCTTGCTGGTGAAAAGATCTTTTTGATAGAAATTTTGACAAAATATGATCAGAATCCGAAAAATATCCAATCCGTATCTCGAGGTAAATATTCGGAAGATGGAGAAGGTGAAGGAGATTATCAAGGCCCAGATTCCGCTTCTTGCCGATAAAAAGATCGGAGAAATCGAAGATCAGATGATCGATCCGCTCAAATATAAATACCAGACAACCTTATTTATTGCTGAAGATATAAATGACGCTGTAAGAGGATTTGCCCTGATGTTGTACATGTCGGACCTTGGTTTTTGTTTTCTTGATTACATCGCGGTTTCGCCCGAAAAGACTTCGTCAGGTTTGGGCGGAGCATTATATGAAAGAATCAGGGAAGAGGCGGAATCGCTGGATGCCTTTGGAATTCTCTTCGAATGTTTACCCGATGACCCCGACCTATGTGGCGATAATGCGTTGTTATTAAAACAAAATCAACAAAGGCTCGCTTTTTACGAACGTTTCGGGGCAAGGCCTGTTGCGAATACAAGCTACGAAACAACCGTTGACCCTGAGGATGATTCTCCGCCATACCTTGTTTTTGACGGACTTAGCAAACGTAATAGTATTCCAAACGGCAGGGCCCGCGAGATTGTGAAGGCTATTTTAGATCGAAAATATGGCGACTATTGTCCCAAATCATATATTCAAATGGTGATCGATAGTATTCAGGATGATCCGGTTGTGCTCCGGCCACCTAAATATACACGCAAGAAAGATCTCCGTTTGTACAAGAAACCGCTCAACGAAAAGAATAAGATTGTATTGATTGTGAATGACAAGCATATTATTCATCACATCAAGGAAAGAGGCTATGTGGAGTCGCCGGTACGTGTAAAGAGTATTCAAAAAGAGCTCGATAAGTCGGGCCTTTTCCGATATGGAAAGGTCAGGGAGTATCCCGATAAATTTATTCTGGAGGTTCACGACCGTCATTATTTTAACTACTTCAGGAAAGTCTGCCAGAATTTGCCAAAGGGTAAATCGGTTTATCCTTATGTCTTTCCGCTGCGCAATCCTGCACGACCACCGAAAGACCTGTCGGTAAAAGCCGGCTATTATTGCTTCGATACGTTTACACCTCTGAATCAGAATGCATTTCTTGCTGCGCGCGGAGGAGTTAATTGTACCTTAACTGCCACCGACGAGATTGTTGCGGGTCGTAAGATTGCTTATGTGCTGACACGGCCGCCAGGACATCATACCGAACGATCGGTGTTTGGCGGTTTTTGCTATTTTAACAATTGTGCCATTGCTGCAAACCGGTTTAGTAAATTGGGGAAAGTGGCAATTTTGGACATCGATTTTCACCATGGAAACGGACAACAACAGATTTTCTACCAGCGCAATGATGTTTTGACGGTCTCAATTCATGGTCATCCTTCGTTTGCATATCCTTATTTTACAGGGTTTGTTGATGAAAAAGGGGCGGATTTAGGTTTGGGCTTCAATGTGAACTTTCCTTTGCCCGAGAAGATATCCTTCGAATATTATACAAAGACACTTGGCAAAGCATTGAAAATGATACAGGATTTCAAGCCAGACTATTTGGTGGTTGCCCTGGGACTCGATACAGCCAAGGGCGATCCAACGGGAACATGGGATTTCACCCAGAATAGTTTTCTCGCAACTGGAGCACTCATTGGAAACCTGAAAATTCCGTCGCTGATTGTGCAGGAGGGTGGTTACAAAAGTCAATCACTGGGTTTGAACGCAAGGGCATTTTTCACCGGATTTCACCAGGCGTTCAGCAACAAATAAATTCACGGATGTTTTAGAGGCATACGGCCGTGCGTCTCAACAAGATAAAATTACATATCCGGTGTATGCAGCAGTTTTTCGATATCCTTTAACTTGCCAAACAAAACGACCAGGTCGCCTGACTGCAGCCGCTGATTGGCCGATGGTAACCCAAGTGATTTTTTCTTTAGCTGGACATGGCCAAATATCGATTTTGATTCTTCGGTTTTGATGATCGTAAGAACCAGCAGCGAATGTGTGTTCGTAAAATCAACTTCACTCAACAACATCCCATCGTACCGGTCGGGCAGACGTGCTTCAATAATTTTATAATCGTCGGTAACATCAAAGGAGTTGCTAAGGCCAGAAAACAGGATGCTGTCCGCAAACCGCGATGCGGCATCGTACTCAGGCTGAAGGATCAGATCGACGCCAAGCGCTTCGATTACTTTGTGATGCAACGGGTTTATGGCCCTGCTCACAATCTTTTTGACGCCTGCCTGTTTCAGCAGCGCCGTCACCATGATAGATGCCCCAAAGTCTTCTCCGATTGCAACAACGGCATAGTCGCACTCTTTTAACGGAAGTGTTGAAAGCGCCTGTTCGCTGGTGCTGTCAAGACAGATGGTCTGGGTGATCACATCTTTATAAATTTCAACCTTTTCCTTTTTTTCGTCAATGCCGATCACTTCATGACCCATTGAAGTGAGCCTGACTGCCAATGATGAACCAAAATTACCGAGGCCAATAACGATGAATTTCATATGTGAGTAATTAGTTTTTTTAACATTATTTCTTCAACTGTGAACGAATAAATATTTTGAAAATTTCATTGAACAGCAACGGAACCAATCCTAACGAAATGGCTATTATCCAACCTTCAAAATCAAGCATTTGCAAATGAAATGCTTTTTGCATCACAGGAATTTCTACTACGATCAATTGAAGAAGCACACCCAATACAATGGCTACTATCAGATATTTATTGGAGAAAACTCCAATCTGGAAAATTGATTTTGAACTATTCCTAACAGCAAGGGAGTAGAACAGCTGGCACATCACCAAAACCATAAAAGCCATCGTTCGGGCATATTCTACTGTATTTTCCGGAACTGAATCGGCAAACGGGCTGTATCCATGTTCATAATATCCAAACCAGAATGCTAAAATGGTCAATATTCCAATTAAAACACCACCAAGAATAACATGAAGACCTGCGCCCCCGGCAAAGAAACTCTCTTTTGCGTCACGCGGTTTTTCTTTCATCACATCCGGGTTTCCAGGATCCATGCCCAGCGCAATCGCCGGGAAAGAGTCTGTAATAAGGTTGATCCACAGGAGTTGAGTTGCAATTAATGGGGCTTCCAGACCTATAAGTAATGTTACAAACATCGTGATTACTTCTCCCAGATTACAGGTAAGAAGAAATATAACCGACTTTTTAATATTACTGTAAATATTTCGCCCTTGTTCGATCGCAGAAACAATTGTTGAAAAATTATCATCCATAAGTATCATATCCGAGGCTCCCTTTGCAACATCGGTACCGGTAATTCCCATTGCAACACCGATATCCGCCGCATTCAGCGAGGGGGCATCGTTAACTCCGTCACCTGTCATGGATACAATATTACCATGTGACTTAAGCGCGTGAACAATTTTCACTTTATGCTCTGGCGAAACACGTGCAAATACGCGATACCCTACAACTTTTTCGATGAATTCTTTATCCGAAAAGTCATCCATCTCTTTACCAGTAATTGCCTGATCAATGGTTTCGGCCATTCCCAGTTCAGAAGCAATAGCGAAGGCCGTATTTTTATGATCACCTGTAATCATCACCGATGTAATTCCGGCGCCTTTTGCCAATTGAATAGAAGCCTTCACTTCTGGTCGGGGCGGGTCGATCATTCCGACGAGCCCGGCAAAGATCAGGTCTTTCTCCATCTCAGAAGCTTCAATGACCGTATTTGTCGGTTTATAAGCCACTGCAAGTGTACGGAGTGCATTGTTCGACATCTTATCGGTTGCAATTTGGTACCTTTTTTTGTGAGCTTCTGTAATCGGAACGACTTCTCCTTTCTCTAAAACATGTGTGGAAATTTCGATCAGGTTGCCGATGGCGCCTTTCGTATAAACGGTATACTTCCCGTTTTCTTCCGTCAGCGTTGACATTAATTTACGGTCCGAATCGAAAGAATATTCACCGGCACGTTTGTTACTGGTATTCAATTTTTTTCTGTCGATTCCCAGATCATCACCTAAAAGCAGCAACGCAATTTCTGTTGGGTCGCCTGTTCCATGTCCGTTTTCGTAGGTTGCATCGGAACTTAGGATCATTGCTTTTGCAAGTAATATCACATCATCGGTGGCACTGTTTTTATTATTCCGTTCAACAGCTATTTCTCCCTCCAGGTTGAAATAGGTTGTAACCGTCATCTTGTTTTGAGTTAGGGTTCCCGTTTTATCGGAGCAGATAATATTGACAGAACCGAGCGTTTCAACAGCTGGCAACTTCTTAATAATCGCTTTCTTCTTCGACATACTGGTAACCCCAATAGAAAGCACAACTGCTACAATGGCTGCAAGACCTTCGGGTATGGCCGCTACCGCCAGCGAAACTGACAGAATAAACATATCTGCCAGATCACGACCCTGCAACAAGGCAATGATAAAAATAAAAACACAGATTCCGATGGCAATCTTACCGAGGGTTTTCCCTAACTGATCTAACCTGATTTCCAAAGGTGTTTTCGACTTTTCCTCCGTGTTGATGAGGTTTGCTATTTTACCAACTTCGGTATTCATGCCGGTTTCAATCACCACCCCTAACCCTCTTCCACTGGTTACGAGGGTCGACATAAAAGCAATGTTCGCTCTGTCTCCCAGCGGAGTTTTAGGATCGCTGAGAAGAAGCGATGCATCTTTACTGGCAGGAACAGACTCACCCGTCAGTGCAGATTCCTCTATCTGAAGATTGGCCGACTCAATTAAACGAATATCCGCGGCAATGATCCGTCCGGCATCAAGAATCAAAATATCACCGGGTACAACATCATGGGAATACACCTCTTTAACTTCCCCGTTTCTGCGGACAAGCGCCTTTGGAAATGACATTTTCTGAAGCGCTTCAATCGCTTTGCCTGCTTTAACTTCCTGAATTACCCCAAGAACCGCATTTGTAATGATAACGAGGATGATGATTGTTGCATCAATGTACTCACCCATAAACAGCGTAATAATTACAGCTGCAAATAAGATATAAATAAGCCATTCCTGAAGTTGGGCAACGAACATTTGGAATAGGTTCTTCTTCTTTTTACCCAGCAGCCTGTTTGCACCATATTGACCCAATCTGGATTTTGCTTCATCTGCTGAAAGGCCCTGCGCCTGATCAACATTAATTTCTTTAAGTACTTCTTCTGTTGATTTGGAAAACCACATTCTTACAAGTATAACTAATTTAAATTCGCGCCACACTGATCTAATCCGGTTCGCTCATTACAGTTGCTGTGCAACGAATAACCATATTTAGACAATATAAGGCAAAATTAGGCGATCTCGGGGAGAGAACTGTTACACAATTCGGTTGCAGATTTACATGATTCATAGATTTATTTTTTAATTGATCATTACATCTTCTGAAGGATAGTTGTATTCGTAGTTCCGCATTCTCCTGAACAGGCCTACCAGGATCGTGAGCGTCCCGACTCGTCCGAGGAACATTGTAACTATCAGTACCCATTTCCCGGCCAACGACAGCTGCGAAGTAATCCCCAGCGACAAACCTACCGTGCCGAAAGCCGAAATCACTTCAAAGATAATTTTAGTGAGATCCAAATTGCCATCTGAAATTGTGAGCATAAGCACCGACAGTCCAATGACGAGGAACGACAAAAAGATTACCGAAAAGGCCCTTCTTCCCGATTCGTTGGTCAGTTCGCGGCCAAAAACTTCCGTTCGGTCTTTCCCTTTCGACATGCTGACAAAATTAAGGATTGCCACGGCAAAGGTGGTGGTTTTGATGCCGCCTCCCGTTGATGCGGGCGAAGCGCCAATCCACATCAGGAAGAAATAGACCAAAATAGTTGCCGGTGCGAGCATAGACATATCAACTGTATTAAACCCTGCTGTGCGTGTGGTAACGGACCCGAAAAATGCACCCGCCACTTTTCCTCCCCACGAAAGTCCTTTGAGAGAATGATCGTATTCCGAAAACATAAAAAAGACAAATCCGCCTGCCAGCAGAATCAGCGTGGTAATCACAACCAGACGTGTATTTGCATTGATTATTTTCGGGGTGTGAATATACTTGCTGTTGGTGGCGATTTGTTTGTACTTGTTTCTGATGAAATGGTTTAAGAGGCGGTAATAATTGAAGACGATGGGAAATCCCAATCCACCCAGAATAATCAAGGTCCCAATGATATAATGAAGGTTGTAATTGTTCCTGAAACCAGGTTCATAAAGGTTTCCCGAAAGCGTTGAAAAACCGGCGTTGCAAAAGGCCGAAATTGAATGAAAAACCGAGAACCCAAGAACGTTTAAACGGCCATTGAACAAAGAGGTATCGAGGGTCGAATAAATAATCAAAGCTCCGATTGCCTCAATGAAGAAAGTGATCGCAATGATCTTTAAAAGCGTATTAAATATTTCTCCGAGCTTCTCCTCGTTAATCAGGTCTTTCAGCAGAAACTCGTTGCCAAAAGAGGCCCCGCCTTTAAAGAAGTATCCAAAGAAACTTGTGAATGTCATGATTCCCAGTCCGCCTATCTGTATCAGAATGATGATAAAGATCTGGCCCAATGGGGTAAAATAGGTGGCTGTATCAACTACAATCAGGCCTGTGACACAAACAGCGCTTGTCGAAGTAAAGAACGCATCTGTAAACCCGATTCCGGTATAGGTCGCATTGGGCAACAACAACAGTCCCGTTCCTAAAAGAATGATAAAAATGAAACTGAATGCAAAAAGAAGCCCGGGATTCGTATTGCGGTTATTAAAGTTAAGCGAACTTGTGGAGATTTCAACAACCAGCGAAAGGATGATTATTGTATGCACGGCGAGACTGCGGTTAAGAAAAAGGTGGAGTGATGTCTGCGACCAGTCAATACCTGTAAAACCCGTTCGGGCATCCAGAATGAGTAAAAGAACGGGCACGATGGCCAGTTCCGCGATCCGGAGCTTGAGCTGACCATACTGCCATTTTTTGATGTACACCCCTGCCAGTGCGCTAAGAACAATAATCCAAAGGATTACATTGAATAAATGCTGGATTACCAGCAATTCATCCGGCACATGTGTGAACCCGATGTGATAGATAAAGATGAGGAACCCCGCCAGCGCAGCCAGAATACCGATCGCATCCAAAAAAACCATGAACTGCTTGCGCTTACGGTTGAAAAAATCAATAATCCTGATAACCCTGATCCTTGAAGGCATGAAATCGTTGAATGATATTAAGTCAATATACAAAGTAAGCGATAATTTCTGCAACACCGCGTGCGGCAGAGACAAGGCGTTTGTAGAAACAAGGTGTTTGTAGAGACAAGGCATGCCTTGTCTCTACAAACACCGCAATTGCATGTACAATTATCAGGGAAAATATAGGTAAATAGGATTGAAATGAATAACAATCTGCTGAACGGAAGGCTTAAGTATCCCGATGCCAAACCTGCCTCAGCTGTGAATTAAGCAACTGTGAAGCCTTCATCAGAAGTAAAGGCTTCACTTTTTAAAAACAACATACTTTCTATATTTATATGAACTAAATGAAATATTCATTGTTATTGATGCAATATAGATTTATATAAAATGCCGCAAGATTATATACCTGTTTTAATTCAGACATTTGTTGTACTCGGCTTTGTGATTACAACGATGGTGCTGACCCATTTTTTGGGTCCCAAAAGATCGTCACGTGCCAAACTTGAAAATTTTGAGTGTGGTATCGAAGGGATGGGAAATGCACGGAGCCCGTTCTCGGTTAAATATTTCCTCATCGCGATTCTGTTTGTCCTTTTCGACGTGGAGGTTATATTTATGTATCCATGGGCAGTCAACTTCATAGAACTGGGTAAAGAAGGTTTTCTCGATATGCTCTTATTTATGACCCTTCTGCTTGCGGGTTTTATTTATATTATTCTGAAAGGCGCTTTGAAATGGGATAAGCGTTAATGTGTGTTATAAATACTCAAAGTCATGTCTGAAAATCAAAAACAAACAGATAAACCTACCGTAGCCGAGCCACCCGAAGGTGTTTCCGGTCAGGGATTTTTCGCCACATCCTTCGAAAAAGCGGTTGGACTGGCACGAAAAAATTCACTGTGGCCGTTGCCATTTGCCACCTCGTGTTGCGGTATCGAATTTATGGCGACGATGGGCGCTCATTACGATCTTGCACGGTTTGGTTCAGAGCGGTTAAGCTTTTCGCCGCGCCAAAGTGACCTGCTGATGGTGATGGGAACTGTAGCGAAGAAAATGGGACCTGTATTGCGTGAAGTCTACATCCAGATGGCAGAACCCAAATGGGTGATTGCTGTTGGTGCATGTGCCTCCAGCGGTGGTATTTTCGATACTTACAGTGTGATGCAAGGCATTGACCGCGTAATTCCTGTCGATGTATATGTGCCGGGTTGCCCGCCACGTCCCGAACAGATTATTGACGGTCTGATGAAAATACAGGAACTGGCCGGTAATGAATCGCTCAGGCGGAGACATTCTCAGGAATATGAAGACTTAATGAAGAAATACAATATTGAATAACGTGCAGAAAGGGTGTTGATTCACTCAGAATAGTTATGCAATTAGTTCGAACCATTTAAAATATAATTTAGTGTTCCCAATCATTCCAGAAAGAAACCAGTTGGTAGTTGCGACGCTTACTGACCATTTCGGCGAAGCCATCGAAAGTCATGAATTACTAAAAGACATGCTTTGCATCACGGTTCCGAAAGAGGTTATTCATGAGGTACTGCTTTTCCTTCGCGATGAAAAGGAGATGCAATTCAACTTTTTAACGACGTTGTGCGGAATGCATTACCCCGACAAAGAGCAACTTGGCGTCGTGTATCACCTGCATAGTTTTGTGAACAACCATAGGATCAGGATCAAAACATCGACTGGTATTAAGAACCCTGTAATCGCCACGGCAACAACGATCTGGCCTGCTGCTAACTGGATGGAGCGTGAAACTTACGATTTCTACGGAATACTTTTCGAAGGTCATCCGAACCTGGTACGTATCCTGAATATGGATGAAATGACCGACTTCCCAATGCGAAAAGAGTTTCCGCTCGAAGACCAGACCCGCGAGGATAAGGATGATTCGATGTTTGGGAGATAGTTTTTAGATTTAGGATTTAAGATTTAGGATTTAAGATTTAGGATTTGAGAATTAGGATTTAAGATTTATGTTTTAAGTGAAGTATGAAGAATTGCCGCGGGTTTTAACCCGTGGAGATTAGATACAAGAATACAATTTTACAGATATACAGTATACCATAAATGGCAATAGACTTTGATACTGATTATTGGGACAAAGATGTAGTCAGACCGGAAGAACCGAAAGAGTACAATAC
>Ga0209100_1001451_pt1 | contig 16156 bp, 18 predicted proteins | sample lystaG_FD_185480 | JGI IMG/M metagenome (GOLD analysis project Ga0209100, IMG submission 185480) | Glacier valley bacterial and archeal communities from Borup Fiord, Nunavut, Canada, to study Microbial Dark Matter (Phase II) -... | ecosystem: Environmental > Aquatic > Freshwater > Ice > Glacier ...
GCCCAGCAAAATATTCCCGATCGCTATCTAGAACAACTGCTTGCCACCCTCAGACGCGGCGGAATTATCCGCTCACAGCGCGGGGCAAAAGGCGGCTATACTCTAGCCCGCGAGCCTTGGAAAATCAATCTTCTAGAGGTCTTTATCTGCATAGAAGGGTTAGAAACGCAGCCGAATGCTCAAGACAGCGACGCAAAAAGCGACAAGACTCTAGAGGGTGCAGTGATTCTTGAAATCTGGCAAGAAGCTCATCGCGCTGCCAGTGCAATTCTGCAAAAATATACGCTGCAAGAGCTGCGCGATCGTCGCGACTCTCGGCGACAACTCGATTTTATGTATTACATCTAAAAGACTTAGCCTTTCCCAAAAAAACGGTTCTGGCAGAGCCAGTACTAGAGACTACCGAGATTGGACTGGCGATGGTGATGCCGCAAGAGATGATTGTCTGATCTTGACGATGCCCAAAACGAGGAGGGAGGAGAGACAAAATTTTTGTTCCCTCATGCTGCCTCCTCGCTTTAAAATGGCACTATGCCAGATTCATCCAGCTACTACCAAACTCTAGATGTTGAGCCAAATGCAACCCAGGCGGAGATTAAAAAAGCCTATCGGCAGATGGCAAAGCGGTTTCACCCAGATGTCAATCAAGACACCGCAACTCACGACAAAATTACTCGCATCAATCAAGCTTATGAAGTTTTAAGCGACCCGCAAAGTCGCAGATCGTATGACCATCAGCTTCAATATCAACTGAAGTTCGACGCGGATGGATTTGCGGGTGAAAGTGCCAGCGATCGCCAAAAACGCACGGCTGCCGCGCAGGCAGTTTATCGCCAACAGCGTCAGGCAGAGCAAGACGTTGATAGTCAGCTTCGGCTATGGCTCAACCGAGTTTTCACGCCAGTTAATCGGCAGTTAAATCTGATTTTGCGCCCTCTCAAGGCTCAGATGAAAGAGCTGTCTGCTGACCCGTTTGATGATCAACTGATGGAGGCGTTTCAGGCTTATATCAAAGACTGTCATCAGGCTCTCAGCAAAGCTCAAACCGTTCTTCGTTCGCTGCCTAACCCTGCGATCGCGGCAGGGGCAGCCGCCAATCTTTATCATTGCCTCAATCAGGTGTCTGATGGCATTGATGAATTGGAGTATTTCACAAATAATTACGACGATAGCCATCTCCATACAGGACAGGAGCTATTTAGAATTTCTGAACGCCTGCGAAGAGACGCATTGGCAGAGGTCCGAGAACTGCGTTAGTGATATCGGATACAAACAGACCCTCCATCTCAGGTTAGGTTAATATTTGGTTAAATCACCGTTAAGATAGAAATCCCTCCTGTCAAAGCTAGGAGCTTTTTGGTTAAACGACGAACATTCTCAAAGCCAGAAGTCCTGCAAACTCAGCGTTGCTGAAGCAGATAGATAGGAATGCTTTTCTGATAAGGAGATAAAAAATGGCTGACCAGTTCGATTTTTTGCATCCTCGCAGTCGCTATCGCGGTGAGGTCAAGCCTGAGAACCTAGTTTTTAATGCGAATTTGCAAGAGTTTTCTCAGCGCATCACCTACATTTGCTGTTTAGAGACTGGAGGCAAGTTGACTCCTGAAGAGTCTTATCGAGAAATTAAATCTCTTTGGAAACAACTTAAGAAAAGCAAGAAACAGCTTGGTATTGGCGGGAGTTCTTCGAGTCAAGATGGCGGGGATGTATGTTAGAACAAGGGGCTTAAGCCCCTTGTTGCTTCGACCGCAGCCCAGCATCCTAACGCAATTTCGTAGTGCCATATAAGCAGATAGACCAAGAATTATCCCGAATGAAAAAATTCTTGGTCTGTTTGCATGAATCGTTTCTTTACACAGCGGACACTTGCATTCCGGTTGCCATATCTAACGTATCTGCAATTCTTTCACCCGTGTGGTAGGCAGCCAACAAAACCTCACTGGTTTTGCCCCACGCGATCGCCCCGGTTGCATCCAGTCCGATCGCGCCCAGATCTCGCTTGTGGGTATGAGCTTCTTGCATTGATCGCTCAAAGGCAGCTTTTAGAGATAACCCGTCTGTAACGCGAATCACGATTTTGGCGGCGAGACACTCATCAATGATGTCTTCTCCAATCCCAGTGCAGCTAATACCCGCTTGTGCCGTGGCATAATTTCCAGCAGGCATCGCAGAATCGCTAACACGCCCAACTCGCTCAAAGCCTTTGCCGCCTGTTGAAGTGCCTGCCGCAATGTTGCCTTGACCGTCTAGCGCCACAACTCCGATCGTCCCTCGTCCCGCGTTGTCGCTGACCAGTTCTTGCTCTGCTACCACTCCCGCCATTGTTTTATCAAAGTTTCCGGCACGCTCCTGAATCCATTCTTGGAGTCGCAGATCGGTCGTAGGATCATAGAGCGGCACCTGCAATTCTCGCAGCAGTTCAGCCGAGCCATAGTCTGAAAGAATGCGATCGTCAACATCTTGCAGAAATAACGCCAGGTCGATCGGATGTCTGACGCGAGCGGTGTTGATCACTCCGCTAAACTTTTGAGTAGTGCCATCCATTAAAGATGCACTCATGCGAGTCTGCCCGTCAGATTGCAGCACCGAACCCGTTCCGGCATTAAAGCGCGGGTCGTCTTCTAAAAGTTGACAGCCCCGCACAACCGCTGCCTGAGCAGTTGCCCCTTCTTGCAAGAGCAGATAGACTTCCTCAATCACGCTGTAGAGCGACTGCCGGACTGCATCGGCTCCGCCTTTGCCCTTGAGTGAGCTACCTGCTCCGCCGTGAATGATGAGTTTGGGTAGAATCTGATTTGATGGACGGAAATCTGAAGAATCGCTAGACATAAAATCTGAAACCGTGAATAGTGGCTTGCTGGATCGATACAAACGTTTATTATCGCCGAACGGTTGAGTTGAGCCGCAGGTGATCTCTGACTTCCACAGATGATATATCGACAGTCGGCTCCAACGATTTGCTCTGCCGCGTTTGGTTGTTCCTGTGGCAGCCGACTACGCCATTTTTTTAGGTCTTGAGAGCAGGCGATGCCCAATTAGTCACCCATATTGGAGATCGAGAAGCGGATCTCTACGAGGAATGGGCAACCGTCCCAGACCGCTACAACCGTCTTCTAGTGAGAATCAAACAAGACCGTCGTCTGGTTGAGAAGGCTCAATCACTCTACTGCTATTTGTCGTCCCAGCCTTTTAGCGGGAGCTACCGCAGTAGGGTAGAAGGGGATTCTCGCCAAACCAGAACGACCAGAGAGGCAGTCCTGAGCGTCCGTTGCACTGCCGTAGACATCCAACGTCCCGATCCATTGAAGGATAAAAACTACCCAGACCGGATCAGACTGTACGCGGTCGAAGCCACGGAAGCCAATCCACCCAGGGGTCAAAAACCAGTGCATCAGCGTTTGATGACCACGCACGAAGTGGTCTGTCTAGAACAAGCATTACAGGTGATTGAGTGGGACTGCTGGCGATGACGGATCGAGCAACTCTTTGCCACCATCAAACAGAAGGGATCAAATGTCGAGGCGAGTCAAATGGAGTTCATATCCGCCATTCAGGGTCTGACCGTTTTAGCTTTATCGGTGGCAGTCAGAACATTACAGATGGTAGAGGGTCGGGATAATCCGACGATTTCAGCTTCTGTTGTTTTCTCTGAGGCACAACAGCAATGTCCATCGCAGATTGCGCCGAGTTTGGCAGGAAAAACGAAAAAATAGCAAAACCCTTCAACCCCTTCAACCCTGCCTTGGGCAGTTTGGTTCATTGCCAGAATGGGTGGATGGTCAGGCTGTAACACCCAAAGACCACCCGGAATGCCAACATTGGTGAGGGGGCTACGACAGTTTGAAGCCACCTTTATGGGTTGGAAAATGGCTCTGGGTGGACTTGTGTATACACGGTAGCCCCAAGGAGAGGGCTGGGGTGAGGGCGGAGTATGCAGGAGGTCTAATATCTAATACAGTCAAATTGCTAAACGTTGTTGCCCTGACCGCTGACCTTCCTCGATACAATGTGTGGCGTGGGCAGGTTGGAACGATCGTTGAGACATTGGCTAATGGCACAGCGTTTGAAGTTGAATTCAGCGATCGCAATGGACGCACTCACAAGTCTTTAGGACTACGCCCAGAGCAAATTATGGTGCTGCATTTTCAACCAGCATCGCCTGGATTTAAGCCTGAAAGGGGCACAGCATAGCGGAAAGGACGGACGAAAGCCAGTGGTGAGTTACCAAGGTTATCTACCAGTCAAACTCTAGGATAGTTGCCAAACTTTTATCGTATTGTCAGAACTGCCGCTCGCAAACTGGTGTCCATCAGCGCTAATCGCTACCACGTTGACAGAATTGGTGTGTTCGGTAAGGGTGCCAATTAACTCACCTGTTCCAAGATTCCACAGCTTTATCGTTTTATCGTGGCTGCCGCTAATCAGCGTTTTTCCGTCGGGGCTGATGACGATCGAGTTGACAATATCGGTGTGACCCAACAGCGTGCGAATGACTGCGCCTGTGTTGGGGTTCCACACCTTGATCGTTTTGTCTTTACTGCTGCTTGCCAAAATTTGCCCATCGGGGCTGATGGCGATCGACATGACTGAGTTGCTGTGTCCGGTCAGGGTTCGCACCAGATGCCCGGTGTTGAGGTTCCAGAGTTTAATGTGGTTATCGAGACCGCCACTGGCGAGAATCTGACTGTTGGGGCTGATTGCCACCGATCGCACCATTCCCGCCAAATCGGTAAAGCTTTGCAGCAGTTCCCCGGTTCTCAGTCGCCACACGCAAACCGTGCGGTCTTCGCTGCCACTGGCAAAAAACTGTCCGTCTGGGCTAACCGCGACCGAATTGACATCTCGACTGTGACCCGCCAGCGATCGCAGCATCGCTCCATTGGGCAACTGCCAGATCTTAATCGAGTCGTCGTCACTGCAGCTAATCAACGTCTTACCATCAGGACTTGTGGCTAAACAGTTGATCGGTTTGTTGTGCCCTGTGAGAATTCCGAGCCGTTCCCCGGTGCTCAAATCCCACAGCATAATGCGATCGTCTAACCCGCCACTGATCAGCGTTCTGCCATCAGAGGTGAGCGCGATCGACACGACCCAAGACGAGTGCCCACTCAACGTATGCAAACATCGACGAATCTTGGGGCTGCCAGAAATCGGTGAGCCATAGCTTCTCGGAGAGGAAGGTGGCATGATCGGCTGAGAAGGGCTTGCCGCAGAGGATAGTCTTTCTCTAGAGGGTCTGCTGTTAGAAGCGCTATTCCCTGAGTGGCTGGGCGTTCCAGAAGTGGGGGGTTGAGTCACCCCTGACGATGCACCCGTCAAGCGAGACGACCCTTGAGGAGAAGCAAAGGCAGGCGTAGACAGTGCCGATCGCAAATCGCGCATCGCTTCATCTGCGGTTTGATAGCGATCGTTCACCAAATCTTTGAGCATCTTGTCGAGCATCCACCCGATGCGATCGCTAATAGAGGCTCCTCGCTGGGCAATTTTGTCTCGCCACAGCCATCGACCTGCCAGCGGATCGTAGAGATCTTCGGGTCTGATTTGAGTCAGCAAATAAACGCAGGTTGCGCCCAAGCTATAAAAGTCACTCGCGGGATATGCCTGACCATTTCGCAACTGCTCAATAGGGGCATAGCCTTCGGTGCCGATCTTGGTGCCGGGCTGAGTGGCGGTGCTTTCGGTCAACAGTTTGGCGATCCCAAAATCGATTAAGACGAGTCTGCCGTCAAGTTTGCGGCGAATAATGTTGGTTGGTGTGATATCGCGATGAATAATGTGGCGATCGTGCACAAACTTCAAAATTGGCAGCAGCCGCACCAGCACTTCTCGAATCTTCTGTTCACTAAATGCCCCTTGCCGATGAAGCTCTTGCGCTAAAGTCGGACCTTCAACAAACTGCTGGACTAGATAGAGTCGCTGATCTTGCTCAAAATATGCCAGCAGAGCCGGAATGTGAGGATGTTCCCCCAATTCATGCAGGCGCATTGCCTCTTGCTCAAACAGTTTCACGGCTTTTTCTAGCGCTTTCGTGCCTTTAAGCTGGGGTGAAAATTGCTTGATCACACACTGGGTTTTTAGCCGATCTTCATCCAGGGCGAGAAACGTTTTGCCAAAACCTCCCTGACCCAACGGCTTCAAAACTCGATAGCGCCCCCGCAGTAGTGGCACCAGATTTGCACCGCAGCTTTGACAAAATTCTGCCCCGTCAAAATTTTGCGGACGCTTACAGTCAAGATTTAAGCAGTAGGTCATCAATCAGAAGGCATAAGTAACAGGATGGCGAGCAGTGGCAAGGCTTCACGCGCATCAGTGAAGCGGTGTTGTCTTAATTTTACTCCTCAAACGATCAGCTAGTAAGCTGATAGCCGATAGCTCATTCTTAACTGCTTTTAATCATGCCTGATTCCATCACGATCGTGGTCAAACTGTTTGCGGCTTATCAAGAAGCCTATGGGGTCTCAGAATTGAGGCTAGAACTCCCGACTGGGGCAACGGTGGCTCAGGTGCGCGATCGTCTGCTCGCCGAGCACCCCGAACTCACTCAATGGCGCGACCTGACTCGCTTTGGCGTGAATCTTCAGTTTGTTGAGCCTGACACTGTGTTGCAATCCGGTGACGAAGTGGTTTTCATTCCTCCAGTCAGCGGCGGACTCTAATCCCGACTCTTTTTATCGGGATTGTTTGACTCGATTTTTCGCCCATGTTAGTATCAATTTACATCAGACGTTAAACCTACAGAACGCTTGCACCGAGGGGACTTCACGATATGACTCAGGCGACTCAACTCAAAGCTCATTCCACCACTGCTGCCTTTGAAGCCTTGAAATGCAAAGAGTGTGGTGCCGAGTATGAACTCAAAGCGACCCATGTTTGCGAGTTTTGCTTCGGTCCGCTAGAAGTGAAATATGACTATGATTTGCTGCGTCGCACCGTCACTCGCGAAACGATTCAGGCTGGTCCTCACTCGATTTGGCGCTATCGTCCGTTTTTACCCGTCGCTACCAACACTCCGATCGATGTCGGCACTGGCATGACTCCCCTCGTGCAAGCCAACCGTTTAGCCCGTCGCCTGGGTCTCAAAAAGCTTTACATCAAAAATGACGCGGTGAATATGCCGACCCTGAGCTTTAAGGATCGGGTCGTATCGGTTGCGTTGACTCGTGCTCAAGAGCTAGGCTTCACCACCGTTTCGTGTGCTAGCACTGGAAATTTAGCAAACTCGACAGCCGCGATCGCCGCTCATGCGGGTTTAGAGTGCTGCGTGTTTATCCCGTCTGACTTAGAAGCAGGCAAAGTGATGGGCACTCTGATTTACAATCCGACTGTGATGTCAGTTCATGGCAATTACGATCAGGTGAATCGGCTTTGCTCTGAGGTCGCCAACACCCACGGATGGGGATTTGTGAATATCAATCTTCGCCCCTACTATTCAGAAGGCTCTAAGACGCTGGGCTATGAAGTCGCCGAACAGTTGGGCTGGCAGTTGCCCGACCATATCGTTGCGCCGTTGGCATCGGGTTCTCTGTTTACCAAGATTTACAAAGGCTTCCAAGAATTTGTTGAAGTTGGATTAGTCGATGCGAAGCCCGTGCGGTTTAGCGGTGCCCAAGCAGAAGGCTGTTCTCCGATCGCCAAAGCTTTTGAGGAAGGACGCGACTTTATCTCGCCTGTGAAGCCCAACACGATCGCGAAATCTATCGCGATCGGCAACCCCGCAGATGGGGTTTACGCGATCGATATCGCCCGTAAAACAAATGGCAACATCGCCTCCGTTAACGATGCCGAAATCATTGAGGGCATCAAGCTATTAGCCGAAACCGAAGGCATTTTCACCGAAACCGCAGGCGGAACGACGATCGCCGTTCTCAAAAAGCTGGTTGAAGCAGGTAAAATTGATCCCGAAGAAACCACGGTTGTCTACATCACGGGCAACGGTCTTAAAACGCAAGAAGCGGTTCAAGGCTATGTGGGCGAACCGTTTACGATCGAGCCAAAACTCGACAGCTTTGAGCGTGCCCTAGAGCGGTCAAAAACCCTCGATCGTCTAGAGTGGCAGCAAGTTCTGGTTTAGTTTTTCATTCCTGATCCTTCATTTTTTCTGATATGTCTGTTAAAGTTCTGATTCCGACTCCCCTTCAAAAATTGACTAATGATCAAGCCACTCTTGATTGCGATGGCACCAGCGTTGTCGAGTTGCTAGAGTCTCTAGAGCAAAGTTGTCCCGGCATCAAAGCCCGTTTGTGTGATGAACAAGGACAACTGCGCCGATTCGTTAATTTCTACGTTAACAGTGAAGATATTCGCTTTTTAGATGGCATTAACACATCTTTAAGTGATGGTGATGAAGTCAGCATCATTCCAGCGATCGCGGGCGGCTAATCACGCTCATCTATCCATCATTCATCAAGCCGTTGGTCAAGAATTCTTGACCAACGGCTTTTAGTATGTGTCAAACGGTTTGCGGATTCGCTAAAAAAACTTGAGTTTGATATTTCAGATAGACCCATCCTTCATCTGCCCACTTCTCATACAAACCATTGAGATCGGTGATTAGTTGTTCATAGTGGGTAGCTGGAACGATAGTCGGCGTAATTGGAAGCCCGATCGCTAAATCGATTCAACGGGTCAAGCTGATAAAGCGAAATAGACATAGACAGTATGGTTGGAAGGTGGACTACCTTACCGATCAATGCCGTGATCAGCGATAAAATACAAGGGTTTCTTCTTGCTGGTGCTCGCTATGGTCGATACCCTTCCCACCCAGACCAACGCTGACCCTGACGGCTGGAATCCTCCCATGCCGCCCACCGACTTGATCTTCGACGATGGAGAACCCTTGGAAACCAATCAACATCGCGTCGCGATGAATGTGCTGATTCGCTCTTATCAGCAATATCGGACCGGGCAGACCGACTTTTATGTCGGGGGCAATATGTTTATTTACTACAGCAGCACTCAGGTTAAAAATCGCGACTTTAGAGGACCTGATTTCTTTGTCGTACTAGACGTAGAAGGAACCCGCGATCGCCAAGGCTGGGTTGTCTGGGAAGAAGAGGGGCGCTATCCCGATGTCATTATTGAACTGATGTCTCCTAGCACTGCCAAGGTCGATTTGGGTCTAAAAAAGCAGCTATACGATCGGGTCTTTAAGACTCAAGATTACTTCGTCTATAATCCTTTTGATTCAACCTCACTGCAGGGCTGGCATCGAAGCAGCGCCTACGACGAGATTCTGCCTGACAGCCGGGGTTGGCTATGGTGTGAAACCTTGGGTTTATGGTTAGGCACTTGGACGGGAACCCTCGATCGCGAGACGACAAGCTGGCTGCGGTTTTATGACGCGAATGGCTCACTGGTGCTCTTACCCGAAGAGGTTGCTCAACAACGAGCGGAAGCAGAGACGCAACGAGCAGAAGCAGAGACACAACGAGCGGAAGCAGAGACACAACGAGCGGAAGTGGAACGACTCAGGGCTGAACGCTTGGCGGCTCGTCTGCGGGAGTTGGGTGAAGATCCAGATCTCATTTAGTGGTTCAGCATTCGGTGTCTTTCTTATCCACAAAAGACCCCCGACCAGTGCCAGGGGTGAATCATCAGGGTGCATCTACCATTCCTCTATCCTTTAGAAACCTACTGTGTACACACAAGTCGGTTGATCGGTCATTGCCAAAATCTTTCGCCCCTAAATCCCCCACGTCACTTGCCTTAAGTCGGGGAACCCGCCCAACGCAGTGACCCATCAAAATTGGGGGACTCTGAGACAGAAAGGGGTTCAAAGTTCAGCCACCGCTCCGGCTCAAAGTCCTCCAGAATGGGGGATTTAGTGGGCTGAAGCCGACCCAAACGAAGTGACGAGGACTTGTGTGTACACGGTAGCCTTTGAAAATAGAGCGCTTTCTGGAGAAAATCAAAGGAGGTCGATAAAGATTGTGCGGCGATCGGCTGTGCTGATTAGTGTCGCTGCCGATCGGCGGCTTGTTTAATTGGCTCCAGCAAGTTTAACGACAGATGCAAACTGTTGAGAGACGAATAATCATCGCGCTTGGTTTCGGGGTTGGGTCCGTGATAGTCGCTGCCGCCCGTCATCAGCAGTTGATACTCCTCACAGAGCGCTTCGAGTCGCGCCACTTGCCTGAGCGTGTGGCTGGGGTGAAATACTTCGATACCCATCAATCCCGCATCGACAAGTTGAGGCAAAATCTCTTCGACATAACCGCCTCGAAATAGACAGGGATGCGCCCACACCGGAACCGCTTTGCACGATCGCAGCAACTCTATTCCGTCCTCGCTGTCAAATTTTTCATAATGCACATAGGCTGGTTTATCGTCCCCCAGGAAGCGATCGAACGCCTCTCGCGATGAGCCGACATATCCAGCGCGCACCATTGCCGACGCAATGTGAGGACGACCGGGAGCCATGCCTTCTCCCATCTCTGGCAGTTCGACGGGATAGCCAAGATCGGCAAGTTTTTCGATGATTGCTTGCGATCGCCGTTTGCGTCCTTCCAATCGTTCATTTAACGGTGCAGATAGAAGATCTCGATCGGGGTAGAAGCCCAAAATGTGAAGAGAGCGATCATTGCAAACGGTGCTGAGTTCGAGTCCGGGGACGATCTCGATCTGGTCAATCGCGGCGGCAAACGCTTCATCCCAGCCGCTCATGGTGTCGTGGTCCGTGATCGCTAACGCCTGGACTTGTTTGGCGATCGCGGCGTTGACTAGCTCTGTAGGGGTAAGCGTGCCGTCAGAATAGGTTGTGTGACAGTGAAGTTCTAGCATACTTCTATTACAACACTGATTACTTAGGTCGTTGAGATGCCTGAAGGTCCAGAAATTAGACAAGCGGCTGACGAGGTGGCAAAGGCATTGGTCGATCGACCCGTGACTGAGATTTTCTTCGCGTTCGATCGGCTCAAATCATTTGAGGAAACGCTGACTGGAGAAACCATCACAGCGGTTAGAACGCGCGGAAAAGCGATGGTGATTTGCTTCTCCGTTCCGCTTTACATCTATAGCCACAATCAGCTTTATGGTCGCTGGTATGTGCGAAACTTGCAGTCTTACCCGACGACGAATCGGCAGTTGCGATTGGCGATTCACAACTCAAAAAAATCGGCTCTGCTCTACAGTGCGTCTGACATTCAGGTGTTAGATGAGCATGGGTTAGCGACTCATCCGTTTCTAGGTCGAGTCGAATTGGATGTGTTGGATCAAGCCGTCACGATCGAGGAAGTGGTCGATCGCTTTCTCGATAAACGATTCCATCGTCGGCAATTGACATCGCTCTTGCTAGACCAACACTTTTTAGGAGGATTAGGAAACTATCTTCGCAGCGAGATCTTGTTCGTCGCCAAAGTGCATCCGTCTTTACGCCCCGTAGACTGCGATACTGGACAGATTCAGGCGTTGGCGCAAGCAGTATTATCGGTGACCCATCAGTCTTATCTGACAAAGGGCATCACCAATGATTTACAGATTGTTGCCCAGCTTAAAGAGCAGCACTATAAACGCAGTGACTATCGGCACTATGTCTTTGGTCGTCAAGGCAAACCCTGTTTTTTGTGCGGAACGGCGATCGTCAAAGACATTTATGCAGGGCGGCGGCTCTATTTTTGTCCTCAATGTCAGGCTCTCTAAACCGAAATCTATGGAACTGATTCGTGTGATGCAAACGCTGTTCGATCGTCCTCCGATTCCGTTTGATCCCAATCGGCAGTCGCTGAAGAGTTGGGCAAAGTTTTGCCTGCAAGATCGCGGGTTTAAGGTGGTCTATGCTCAAAACGCAGACTTTGCGATCGAGACCAACACAGGCGAAAAAGTCTATTTCAAAGTCAGCACCCACGCTGAAGATTTAGATCTTGGAACGGGCTGGATTGTCGTTGACGAGTCGGGTCGAACCGCGACGGTGATTGCTCCTCAACTCTAACTGACTCTAGCTTTGCGAGACGCTCTGACGATCGCCACATCAGGACTGCGACGCAATCGATCGGAAGCGGTGCGTCGCCCTGCTCGATCGGGGCGCAACTCGACGGTGGCGCTTTGGTTGAGAATCGACATTCCTCTAACTTCTTGCCAAAAGGGACGATCGGACTTGTGCAAATCAAGCAATAGCAGCGTCACGCTCAGCAGCAAAATTCCGACTCCGACGACGAATAGCGTGAGAGCCGTTGTAATCAACCAAGTCGCGTCCCAAACCGTTCTGAGGGACAGAGCGAAGGTGCTGGCAACAAAAACCATAAAAGCGTAGTGAATGGCAACAGTGCTGTTTCGCGATAGTTTAACCTGCTGCTGGAGGTGACGAAGCTGCTTTTTGAGCAACAAAAGGCGATCGCCCTGAGAGCCATAGGCGAGGTGCAACACCTGATAATATTCTAAGCTGGTGGTTTGCAGGCGCTGTTCTAGGGCGCTTCGTCTCAGCAATAAGCCTGCCAAAATAAAGGCACAGGCGACCACCATCAGCACTGAGTTGAGAATTAGCTGAATCAGTTGGGTAGTCTGCTCAACACTCATAAAATTGCCTCCGCACCAGGTTTGAGATGAGGATAGCATAGTTTAGTATATTTGTACTAACTGCTTCTAGTAAAGTGACCAGTGATCATGAGACAGACCACGGAAAGTATCAACTCGCCAGTTTGACAACCGCTTGAGTCAGCCCTTCTAAGGTATATTCTTCGGCTTCTACGTCAACCCGTCCGAATAGAGCGTGGCAGGTTTTTGAGGTTTGAGGACCGATCGAGGCAATGCCGACATTTTCTAAATAAGTTTGCCACGCTTCGCCCAGCGACGTTTCGACGAGTTGACAGAAATATTTTACTGTTTTAGAACTGGCGAACGTAATCACATCAACCTGACGATTTTGCAGAGCGGCTAACGCGCTGGGGTCGATCGTCACAGGGCACCCCGACTGATAAGCCGCCACTTCCGTCACGTCTGCCCCTTGATCGCTAAACTCTTTCATCAACACTTCTCGCCCGCCCGTCTCGACTCGCGGAAACAGCAGTTTCTTGCCGCTCACAGGCTCTGGAAAATTGGCTACCATTGAGTCAGCGACAAACGCAGGAGGAATAAAATCTGCCTGTAGCCCTCGCTGCTTAAGAATAAACGCGGTTTTCTCACCCACCACTGCGATCTTGATCTCAGACAAGCCTCTCACATCTTGCAGCCGCGACGCTAACCGCTCAAAAAAATAGTCAACCGCATTGCCAGACGTGAGAATCAGCCAATCGAACTCATTGAGTTGAGCGATCGCGTCGTCTAAATCTTGCCAATCAGACGGCGGCGTGATTTCTAATGTGGGCATCTCAACCACGGTTGCACCTTGCTGTTGCAGCAGCTTAGTAAACTGGCTCGACTGCCCCGCCGATCGCGTGACGAGAATGGTTTTGCTAGAAAGAGGAAGGGTACACACAGCACATGTCGGGTAGAGGACTATATCAATAGAAATTCATCGCATTCCGACCGCACGATCGTGCGAGGTTAACCATCTAAAGTCGGATCAGGAAGATGAATAGACGGTTGCAGAAATGAATGCAACCCCACAACTTCGCCAATCACGATCACACAAGGCGATAGCGATTGGTTACCTGAGTGTGCCAGAATTTGGGACAGTGTGCTGATCCAAATCTGCTGTTGAGGGTGACCTGCCCACCGAATAATCGCGATCGGAGTCTGAGACGATCGTCCTTGTTTCTGCAATTGCTGAACGATCGCAGACAAATGCTGCCCTCCCATGAGAATCACTAAAGTATCAATTTGGGCGAGAGTCTGCCAGTTTAGATTATCGGGTTCGTGAGCGCTCAGAACAGTAAAACAGCGGCTGAGAACCAGATCGGTGAGGGGAATCCCCGCTAGCAGAGGAGCCGCCAGCGCTGAAGAGATGCCCGGAACGACTTCAAAATCACATCCTGCGGCGACCAGTGCCTGAATTTCGGAGGTCGATCGCCCAAAAATAAACGGGTCTCCACTTTTGAGACGGATGACTTGCTTTCCTTGTTGACACTGTTTGACCAGGAGGCGATCGATGTAAGGTTGTTTCATGCTAGGCTTCCCGCCTCGTTTGCCGACGTTGAGCTTGAGACAATGGTCAGGGACAAGTTGCAGCAACTCTACATCAACCAAGGCATCATAGACAAGAACTTCTGCTTGCGCCAGAAGCCGATAGCCTTTGACGGTCAGATAATCGACGGTTCCAGGTCCAGCGCCAACGAGATAAACTTTGCCCACTGAAGTCATAACGCCAAAAGATGAGAGATGAATTAAACCTATCGTGATTCATTCATCAGCTTTTTTGATCGTTTTTTTAATGTAAGAGACACGCGATCGGAAAAAGTAAGTATTCCAGAAAAAACATCTTCCAAATAAATTGATAAAACTTCGCGACTTCTTGCGGATCTTGCAGATCGACTTTCTGACTTCGCAACCACAAAACGCCCACCAGTATTAGGTGACTCACGATCAAAAAAGGCGCATTCACCAACGGCAACCAGAATGCAGCCGCGACCACTCCGAGATAACACGCCGTTAATACCCAGCGAGACAAGCTGAATACAGCTTTCTTACCGACTCTCAGACTAAAGGTGCTGATATTATATTGTCGATCGCCCTCCATGTCAGGAACATCTTTAAAGATCGCGATCGCAAATGTGAACACCAACACAAATAGCGTCAGTGCCCACACGTTAGCCGGAATCGGAAACCCATTGTTAAAGTGCAAAAACAATCCGAGATTGACGATCGCGCCCCGAACGCTAAAAATACACACCGAAGCCCAAAAGGGAAACCGCTTAAGACGAATCGGCGGCAGCGAATAGGCAGTGCCGATCGCCAAACTCAATCCCACCATTCCCAACAAATATTGCCCTTGTAAAGCAGCGAGAAGGATCGCCAAAATGCCTGTGATTGCGACGATCGCGACTCCTTGCGATCGCGAAAACTCTCCAGAGGCTAAGGGTAAATGAGGTTTATTGATGCGGTCGATCGCGACATCTTCTAGCTGATTGAGTCCGACGATATAAACGTTGCCACAGAGACACGCGATCAGAGGAAAGAGGAAGGAAGACGGGAAGGAGGATTGATTTGCCGCCGCGATCACATACATGCCCAAAACGCTGCAAGAAGTGCCAATGATGGTGTGAGGGCGAGAAAACTTCCAGAAAGCATAAAGCCAGGGAGCGTGTTTTTTAACGAAGTTTGAAGGAACCGAAGAAACGGATGATTTTGGAGAAGTGCGGCTCATAGGTAAGGCTGAATTTACGAATAGATGTCATCGTCAGCGATCGGGTTCGTCCCATTATTTGGTGGCACAGATCAACCCAAATTTAATCAACCCCCGATCGTAGCCTCGACTCATCAAGCCCAATGACAACGCGGCTTGAATCGTCGTCCAGCCAGAGGTTAAAAGCCCCCAAAAAGCGGCAGGTGTAAACGCTGAATCGATGACGACGTTCCAAAAAGGCGCGACAGCGGTTGACCAATCGGCTGATCTCAAGTTTTGTAGACCAACCTCACGGGCAATTTGTTCATACTCCGGCAGCGAAATCACGTAAGGCAAACAGTAGACTCGATAAATGTCTTCTAAGTGCGTTTGCTCGTCGGCGGTGAGCGCTTGGCGATCGGTCGATCGATGACACCACGTTGCAAAAATAAACGTGCCGCCCGGTTTGAGAACTCGGTAACACTCTTGCAAAAACTTCACCTTGTCGGGCATATGTTCGCCACTTTCTAGCGACCACACCAGATCAAAAGAATTATCCGCGAAGGGCATGTCTAACGCATTTGCCACTTGAAAATGGGCATTGAGGTTTGCGGATTGGGCACGCTCGATCGCTCGGTTTGCCTGCACCGGACTTAACGTGATCCCTGTTGCTTTTGCCGTGAATTTTTTTGCCAAATAAAGCGAACTGCCGCCAATACCGCAGCCAACATCCAAAATATTTTCAGCCTGGGTGACGTTTGCCCACCGCAATAGCTCTTCGATCAGATCGATCTGTGCCTGTCTGCGCTCTTTTGGCTCTCGACCGTCTGCCCCATAATAGCCGTGGTGCATGTGTTCTCCCCAAACCTGCTCCCACAGGCTCGAAGAAGCATCATAAAACTGCTGAATTTGTTGATAGAGCGTCGAAGTCATGCAGGAAATTTTCTAAAAGACTGAAAATAG
>Ga0209100_1001457_pt1 | contig 16091 bp, 20 predicted proteins | sample lystaG_FD_185480 | JGI IMG/M metagenome (GOLD analysis project Ga0209100, IMG submission 185480) | Glacier valley bacterial and archeal communities from Borup Fiord, Nunavut, Canada, to study Microbial Dark Matter (Phase II) -... | ecosystem: Environmental > Aquatic > Freshwater > Ice > Glacier ...
AGTCACCTGCTCTGGAACGGGCTTTTTATTTCTCATCGCTTTTAACATCAGATACCTTTGTCCTTCACAATCACAACGTGATTGAATATGAATAACCATGTATGCAATGCATGGAGGACCGATTACAAGAATCCCTGTGATTTAAGTATTTCTATCAAATCATCATGTTTTTTTGAGTAATTTCTTAGGGTCGTTATTAATTTGATAGTATTGGCTTCTGCCATAGAAGCTTGTGCCAAAGCAGGTTGCATAGCAGTACGTCGATCCCAGATCGTGTAACCGAGCATGAAAATGATAAGGGTGATTATTATACCAAAACCCCAGTAGAATAGTATTTTTATGTCATCAAGTTGTCTTTGTTGACCTTCAAATTTTAAATTCATATTGACTTCAAGTGCATTAATTTTTGCATCCAGTGCAACTATTTTTGCGTCGGTAAGGATAATACGGTCGCGGTCGGCTAGGGTATAAGGTACAACAACCTGCTTTTCCTGAGCCCTTAAGGAGAGGTTTAGCGAGGAGAAAAATAACAGTATGATCAACAAAGTTGGCTTCATCTACTTTGAATTTAATACGAAGTTATGAATAAAATACGAATTACACGAATTAAAAAGGTACGAATTTCACGAATTACGAATTTCACGAATTACGAATTTCACGAATTTAAAACGAATTACACGAATTGGGCAATCGTTAAACCCGTATTTCAAAAGATCGGCACGCAATCGTCAATCATTAATCGTCCAGATTACTGAGCAGGTGACCAAAAAAGTCACCAGCTCAGCTCACGATGCTTTCCCTGTCTGCCTCTGCTGATCTTTGCGGGGGTGGGTGCTGAGGGGAAATTGATCCCGATAAAAATCGGGAGAACGTCGATAAGTAAATCGATCCCGATTACTCGGGACCCATAAAAGCACTATGGGGCGAACGGGCCTTTTATTTCTAATTTCCTTTAACATCAGATAATGAGCAGGTGACTGATTCTGTAAATAATCAGGTAAGAACCAAGAATAATGTTGCGGTAGCGCCTGTCTATGGTTGGTAAATGCCTGCATTCCAAATGAAGGAGGTACATGTTGTCTAAACTCCATCCCGAGGGCCTCGGGACTATAAATATCGGCAACAAAACTTTTTGCAGCAATAGCCCCAAATACTTGTTCCCCGAATGTATAAACGGAAATAATGTCAAGATCGAATTGTTTGGAAATTCTTACTTCTTTTCTCTCGAGTTCAGCCATTGCTCAAAATTTTCCATAGATTCCTGAACAGTGCAGAACGGACCTTCTTCCGCTTTCAATATTCCAGAAAGCAATTCATCCTGACTCAGAGAATTCTTAAAAGCTTTGGAGGATGTTCCGGGGGGTACTGAGCGGGTGACTGAAAATAGTCACCGGCTCAGGGGATTTAAAGGTGCAGATTGCAAATCTGCACCAGTCGGGGGGAAAGGGAGGGGGAGGGGGTAGAATAAAGGGATTAAAAATCCCTGGTTTTAAGGTGCAGATTGCAAATCTGCACCAGCCATAGGTGACTTAAAAGTAGTTATCGGCTCAGTCACCGGCTCAGTGGCAGTCATTTTCTTTGTATACCCTGGTGAGAATGGCCCCATATAGGCCAATGCTGGCTTGGTGCGCAAGGTTCCGATGGTCTGTAAGTGAATAGCCAGGGCTGAAATAAGGGTTGCTCTGCTGCTGCTATTGCCACTGTCGGCACGTATAATTAATAGTGACCTCTGGCAGTTTCAATTTCTATCGTATTATTTTCAATATTTACACTGTAAACAAGTCGATCGATGAGCGTTATTCTTCTAGACCAGGAACCTAAAAGTTCGTATTTCAAGGATTCAGGTTTACCGATTCCTGTATAGGGATGCTTAACAATATCGTCAATCAATCCTGATATTTTCTTTTGTACAGCTTTATTGCCACTTTTTCTCTAGTAGCTTATATCGTCCAAAGCTTGTAATGAATAGATTATTTCCATAAATCCTTGGTGGCTATTTTTACACCTTTTCCCTGTTTGATTTCTTCTTTGGACAAAAGAACACGCTCTACAAATTGAGGATTATAGACTTTTTCTTCTTCAACTTCAAACTTGACTTTAAAAGCTTTGAAGACTGACTTAATTGCTTTTATTTGCGACTTATCTTCTGGGTATACCTTAAAATTTATTGCATTCATTTTGCTATATTTTAGTACGAAGATAGTAAATTCAATCCTAACTCTTTTACAGAATGGTTCAAAAACTCAAAATAAACATTCTGTGCCAGGTCACTGAGCCGGTGACTTTTTCAGTCACCCGCTCAGTAATCTTAAACGCTGAACTCCTGAGCCGGTGACTTTTTCAGGTCTCCCGCTCAGGAATTTTAAACGCTGAACTCCTGAGCCGGTGACTTTTTTGGTCACCTGCTCAGGAATTTTAAAAGGAGGGGGTAGGTTTTTTTACTGAGCAGGTGACTTAAAAATAGTCACCAGCTCAGGGGAATGATACTGAGCAGGTGACTTAAAAATAGTCACCAGCTCAGGGGGCGGGGGGAGGTTACTGAGCAGGTGACTTAAAAATAGTCACCAGCTCAGGGGCAAGATACTGAGCAGGTGACTTAAAAATAGTCACCAGCTCAGGGTCAAGATACTGAGCAGGTATCGCTTCAAAAATGAAAACATTTACTCAATAGGTGAACCACCTTAAGAATATTGGCTAATAAATTCAGATGGAGTGACTATTACCAATTTCGACTTTTTGAAATCGGCAATATTCCGGGTAATGATAATATTGATGTCATTTTGACTCGCACATTCACTTTGAACAGCATCTTCAAAATCTGTTAATTCAGAAATTAATGCTCTGATTACTACTTCTTTGTTTACACCGGCAATATCTATTTTGGGGGAATATCTTTTTGGGGGTTTACTGAGCAGGTGACTGAAAATAGTCACCAGCTCAGGGATTCTTTAAAAAAGAAATTGTCAATTGATGTCCCTTTGATTTTTTCAAAATATAGTAAATGTCAGTAACGGTTGTTGCAGTTACATCCCGAGTACTCGGGAGGGAATATTTAATTTATTGAGTGTCAGCATGAGTACTTTCAGATTAACGCTGTCAGGTCCTGCGGACGCTGACAGGTTGCCAAGTTATCGAGCACTCGGGGCAATCTGCACCGGCTGGGTTCATTGATAACTACCTATTTGAATAATCCATAGGATTTTTATATGCATGAATTATAGCCAGGATAATAATATTTTGGTTCAAATCATCGATTATGTAGTGAATTTGATAGGGGAATTGCTTTAATAAAACAGTTCTCACGTTTTTATATTTTTGTTGAAATCCAAGCGGATTTAGGGCGATGTTAGCCTTAGCTTCCCGAATACGAAACAAAAAACGATGTGCTAGTTTTGGTGAAATGTTTTTGTAATAATCAACAGCCTCTTTAAGGTCAGTTTCGACACTTGGGCGATTAACTAACTGATCGTTCAATAGTTTCGATGGTTTTATTAAAGTCGGCTACATCGTTTGGGTTTTGATAATAATCCGATAACCTGTCATCTAAAATTTGCTTTTGCCAGGTGTTGGGTTCAATAAAGTTTTCCGCTTCCTCTATTTGAAGATCTGAGTATTTTATTTTCAACGTTTGCCATTCTTCAATTGGAATAAAAACACCGGTAGTGTTTCCTCTGTTGTCGTGAATAAACTGTAGTGTCATCTGTATATTGAATTTAGATGTGAGAAAACGTTTATTTTTTTTACAAAGTTAATAAATTCATCACTTAAATACCAATTTCACGTGAAAGATTACACAGATTTTAATCCCGAGTACTCCCCGAGGGATCGGGACAGGCAGGGAACACGGATTAGTGCACAGTGCTCCCTATCCTTTGCCGTCTGGCTTTAGCCGACGGACATTCAAATCCCGGGTAATCAGGCATGGGTGAATATAACAGTTGACAAATTAAAGTTTATCAATTACATATTTTTGAAACCAAGCTGGAGCAAATTCGGTATTTACGATTGAAATTTCTTTGTTATTGGCAATTCCAAACATTTTAGGTTCTGAATAACTGTTGTCAAAAAGATAAGCTCTATCTGCAATCCGAATAGCATCTAACAATAAATTCATAGTTCTCTCATATCGTTCAATAACTTTATGAGCTGGAACATCATGGCCTTCTTGTTTTACCCTTGCTTCTACACGTGCAATGCAAAGTGCGGGATTGTCAAGAGCCACAAAATAAAGATAGATCCGATATCCACGTTCCTTTGCTAAATGAATGAATTCAAGTTTTGAAGGATGAGACAATTGTATGAAGTAAAATCCAGAAATCTATGGGAATTTAGCTCTTTTTTTATCTCATCTGCATTGATGAAAATGCCCAAATCTACATTTAGTTTTTCTACTAATTTAACCAAACTAGATTTTCCAGAGCCATTTGGACCTGCGAAGATACGTAACCTCTTCGTAGGGGTCATTATAATTTGAATATCTTCTGTGAAACTTTAAATTTAGTTTGAGTTACACTTGCTACAATAGAAGTGTTCCCATTGGGTTCAATTCGACAAATTTTGTTGCCTCTCAATACTGTGACAGGAACACCATTGGCTAGAGTTTCATCATAAGCTTTTCGTCCGTATTTACGTAAACCATCCAAAATAACTTCTTTTTCATTTTTCTCAACTTCCACTTTTGTTTTCATTGATTCCATTTTATCCAGGTTTCTGATGCATTTATACAAACATACGAAATTCTTTGATAACCTTTAGTATGCACGGAAACATTTCAGATAAATGAATGGATTGAAAAAAGATTAAAAATGGCTTAAATACGAATATACTCACTTTGCTCGCTATCCTTTGCCGTCTGGCTTTAGCCGACGGACATTCTAAGCATGTGAGCTGAAAAACAAAAGGTTAGGGGGTGCAAGTTACTGAGCGGGTGACCTGAGCCGGTGATCCCTGCCTGTCCCGATCCCTCGGGAAGTACTCGGATTGGCGTTAACTTCCTGCTATTTGTTTTTATAAACACCTGATTATTAGGAATAAATACGAGGTAAATAGATAAGATTTGGGTTCAGTGGGTTTACTTGAGTTATGATTTCATTAAAAAGTAAGATTTTTAAAAAACTTATGCTGACTACTGAGCGGCAGACATGGAGTCAGCCGCTCAGTGACTCCAACAACATTGGTGCCGGTTGTAGGTTGTACCCCTGTAACAGGCTGAATGAATGTGTATAAGATGGAAAAAGGGTATAACCATCAATTCATGAATATTCTTTAAAAATAAAAGGTTGGTTATAGGTAAAATGAGATTAAGCGACTGTTTATAAGTTAATTGTGGGGTTATAACCTATAACCTGCATAGCGGTAGTTTATTGAATTTTAATAGGCTGTTTGATTTATGCCAAATATTTATGGAATTACAAGTTATTCAAAATAAAATATACCAGATACGAGGTCAGCGGGGTAAAGGGATTGAAAATCCCAGGTTTAAAGGTGCAGATTGCAAATCTGCACCAGCCGCGGTTTGTAGGGGTGGCCCTGTGTGGCCACCCTTTTTACCCACAGTTACTAAGGTTATGAAGGTATAAGTACCGCGGTATGATTGAAGAACCCAACCTTATTAACCGGATCCAATACCCTAGCCCCCAAACCTTAGTAACCTTAAGACACCGCACTATTTTATTTTATAAATAGATTTACTAAATCACTGTATGTCAATGCTAATTATAAAGCAGATATAAAGTGAACCACATAAAGAAAATTGCTGAGTATTCGGGATCGGGAAGCTCTCGGGATAAAAAATCAAAGAATATGCTTGCTATTATGTAGGAGAAACATTATTTTTGAGCTGCATAACTTTTGATAAAACAATCTGCCTTATGAACTTTGTAAACAGAACAGAAGAACAAACCCGGATAAGAAAAATTCTTTCAGGTAAAAAAGCCGGTTTTATCGTTGTTTATGGTCGCAGAAGGTGTGGTAAATCAACGCTTTTAAAGCGCATTTTAAGCGATATGGATATTTACTTTATGGCCGATCAAACGGAAAGTACACAACAAATTACATTATTGGCCCAAACAATTGCGATACAAGTTCCGGGTTTTGACCTGGTGAAATATCCGAACATGGAAGCATTGTTTGTCACATTAAATCAGCGTATTACCGGGCGAATAAGCTTGTGCCTTGATGAATTTCCGTATATGGTAAAAAGCTCGCCGAGCTTGCCATCGGTTATTCAGAAATTGATTGACAAGGGAGATAATCGATTTAATTTGATCGTTTGCGGTTCTTCGCAGCAATTGATGAATGGTTTAATCATTGATAGTACTGCTCCTTTGTATGGTCGGGCTGATTTAATTCTGAAAGTTAAACCAATGAAACTAGCCTACCTTCAGGAAGTTCTTCAGTGTAGCGCATTGGAGGCGATTACTGAATTTTCGGTTTGGGGTGGAGTTCCACGTTACTGGGAATTACGACTGCAGGAAACATCGTTGACTGCTGCTTTGAAAACACATCTTTTTTCATCGTTTGGTATATTAATTGAAGAACCATTGCGATTATTTGTTGACGATATGCGTGATACGGCACAGTCATATACCATTCTTTCGCTCATTGGAGACGGGGTACACCGCATGTCGGAAATTGCAGCACGTTTGGAAAAACCTGCTACCAGCCTGGCGGGTCCTTTGGACAGATTGATTCAGCTGGGATATATTGAACGTGAATTACCGTTTGGTGAAAATGTACGAAACACAAAAAAAAGCTACTATCGCATTTCTGATCAATTCCTAAACTTCTACTTTACATACATCATCCCAAATCGTTCTTTAATTGAGTTAGACAAAGGGGATGCAGTTTTGCAGCGTTTGACAGAGAGTTTTACAAGTTACACTTCATTTTGGTGGGAGAAACTTTGTCGTCAGGCTGTTTCTGGCACTTTAATTGAAGGTCGTACCTTTGGGTTGGCCAGAAGTTGGTGGGGAAATGTATCAAAAAACGAACGAATTGAAATTGATGTGATTGCTGAGTCAACCGATGGGAAAGCATTGTTGGTTGGTGAATGCAAATGGACAAAAAGCGAAAATGCGGCCCGGCTGATCAACGAACTTGAAGAAAAAGCGAATAAACTTCCGTTTGCCAAAGGTAAAATGATCATTCCCTGCCTTTTCTTAAAAACAAAACCGGTTGATAACATTCTTCAAAAGATATTTTTTCCTGACGACATTGTACAAATGTTAAAATAGAAGAAAAAAAAGGATCCCGAAAGCTATCGGTACTAATCTATCCCTTTTGATTCATAATTGCCTTAAAATATTTTCTGATATTCAGGTTGTTATAGAATAAATTGAACGAAGTTAACGCCAATCCGAGTACTCGGGATAAAAGTGACTAAAGTATTTAAATTGTACCAAAGTGTCTAATGTCTGCGTTGAGGAGCAGGTGACCTGAGCTGGTGACTTTTTTGGTCACCTGCTCAGTAATCTTAAAGAGAGGGGTGGGTTTTTTTACTGAGCAGGTGACTGAAAAAGTCACCAGCTCAGGAGTCACCTGAGCTGGTGACTTTTTTGGTCACCTGCTCAGTAATCTTAAAGAGAGGGGTGGGTTTTTTTACTGAGCAGGTGACTGAAAAAGTCACCAGCTCAGGGGTCCCTGAGCTGGTGACTTTTTTGGTCACCTGCTCAGTAATCTTAAAGGGAGGGAGTAGGTTTTTTTACTGAGCAGGTGACTGAAAAAGTCACCAGCTCAGGAGTCAGAAATATTTCAATCCAAATTCTTTTACTCGGTTTTTATTGATCAGCTTTCCGTTTCTTAAACCGGCATAATCCCTGGCCGATGAATACTCCCATTCTTCGGGCAGTTTTACCAACCTATCTTTTACCGGATTGCCATGTATGTAATTAAAACAAACTTGTGGATATTCCTTTTCCGGGATGGAAACATTCATGATCGCTCCATACGCGGAATCAAACCATGCTTTGGAAATGCCATTCATCCGGGTCAAGCATGGGGCCTTAGTTCGGTGCTGGAAAAGGCTGCCTGTACGGTTTTCCTGCTTCTGAATAGCCTTGGTATAAGAAGATAGAAGGTTGCCGATATTGTTACTGAGCTGGTGACCTGAGCTGGTGACTTTTTTGGTCACTTGCTCAGTAAGATTAAATGCTGTAGAATACTGAGCAGGTGACTTAAAAATAGTCACCAGCTCAGGTTCCTTAACATGTATCATTAAATGAAAATGAGTGGGCATTAAGCACCAGGCAAGAATGTCGGCATGGGGCAGAATGTTTGTTTTGATCTTATTAAGGAAATACAAGTAATTGGCAGGAGTAAAGAATATCTTTTGTGAATTATTCCCACGATTGAAAACATGATAGAGGTGACCAGGTTCAAATTCCATAGCTTGATTTTTTATTAAAGTTATGGAAAGTAAAATTACGAAACAACTGAGCTGGTGATTATTTTTTGCAGCTCAGTATCTTTTTGAAGGTAGTGGGTTTTTTTACTGAGCAGGTGACTGAAAAAGTCACCAGCTCAGGGGGCGGGGGTTTACTGAGCAGGTGACTTAAAATAGTCACCAGCTCAGGGGGCGGGGGTTTACTGAGCTGGTGACTAAAAGTAGTCACCAGCTCAGGTTTCTTTAATCAATTATATAATATCCCCCTGTTTTTTTACTGCCTCTACGTTCTATTAAATTTTTCTTTATTAATACTTTTATGTGTTTATCAATTGTATCAATAGGCATATTTATAAGAATCGAAATATCTTTTACTTGCTGTCCTTCATTATCTTGAATAAATCGAAATACTTTTTGTTGTCCCTCATTTAATCCGCCATTTAATCCGCCATTTAATCCGCCATTTAATCCGCCAATTAATCCGCCATTTACTCCGCCAATTGGCGGTGTAAAATTTTGAACAAACTTTTCTTTCATCCTTACCCCGAAGATACCCAGGGGAACTATCTGTATTGATAAAACTTAATCGGCACATTAATCTCTGGTTACGTCCTGAGCAGTATTTTTTTTGATTTTCTCATTTAATTCCATCAAAAAGATAAATAATGAGTTATAACAAATCACCTGATCATTTCTTTCTTTTGACTTTTTGGAGTTCTTTTTTTAATACCATTCCTTTGGCTGTAAGTCGATAGCGTTGTTCCTGGTGTGTTGGTATCTCTGGAATAGTCATTTCAATGTAAGCTGAAACAAATGATGGCTCCAGATAGTTTGATACAAAATTTACCCGATCCCTCAATCCCAACAATTCTTGAATTTCAGCTCGTTTCAGATCACCTTCTAAAACCAATACAACTCTTTTTACAGAATCTAGGACTTCTTCATCAGCTTGTAGGGTAGCTTGTAGGGTAGCTTGTAGGGTAGCTTGTAGGGTAGCAACTTCATTAACTGCTTTAATATCTATAACTTCAGCTTGGTCAGTAGCTTTAAATTTACGCCAAATAACCGTTTTAAAATCTTCTTCCTGAACAAATTCCGGTTCTTTCAATCCTTCCTCATTGCACAAGCGGATAATATCACCGGTACCTGTACCCATCCGCTCAATATATCCTGCAAGGTACATCGGCTCTGCCAATAAAGGATTTGCAGGAATGGACCTATGCGGGTGACGGAGTTTCTCAGGACTCAAGCCCAAAGGCAAAGTCCCCGGATTCCAGATTTCAAGCCGGTCTTTGAATAACATCACCTGTACACTTCCATTACTGGTATAATCGCGGTGTGCTACGGCGTTCATCCCGAGACCTCGGGACTTCGGAAACAGCCCCTCGTGGAAGTTCATAGTGAACAGGTACCTGATTGCTGAATTCTCTGGTACCCACTGATACATCAATTTTAGACATCACAAAATCAACGGCCTGATCCACCAATTGAAACACATCGCCCTTATACACCTGATAGGAAGGAATGGGTTTAACTACATGAAAACCGTGAAAATGGGCACACCTTACTTCTGAGGTAATAAAAAAGCGTTGCGGTCGTTTGCCAAACAACAAAATGGCAGCATTACTTACCCGATTGTTATCCAATAAATCCAGATGGGTCAAAATGGTTTCCAGAGTCGAATCAATGGGCAATGGAAAATTTCTTTTGACTTTGGCGATATGCACAAACTCTTTGATTTTATCCCCCTCCAAATCCTCAATGGTGGCCTTCTCGTTAAAACTTGCATCAAAAGGTCTGGTGCGAATGATTTCTTTTTCCATGAGGTAGTTAACCAGGGAGGCATAAACACCAGAATTAAGGTCCTCACCCGAATTAAACCGTTTACGCACAAGGTCGATACCTACCTTTTGGATGAGCTTGTCCATTTTTGAATGTCTTTGCAAACTTGAATCACCTAACACATAAATTAGTCTGGTTTTGTGTTGACGGGTAGCTTCGTCAAATTCCCGTTCGGTGGGCGAAATACCTTCTGAATCTTCAAAACCGTAGGCTGAACCAAACAGACCAAGATAAATGTCGCATTTACCAACTTCATTGATGTATACCGCATCGATTCGCTGATCGGAAGCAGGTATGTTCTCAAACAGGAATGGCTCGAAAAAAAGTCCCAGCAAAGGGTCGCTGTGCAAATAATCAAAAAGGCCTTGCCTTTCCCTTGCAAATTCCTTTTGTACACTGCTAATAAAGACTTTTAGCTTTTTCATAGGTAGGTACGAATTTCTATGGATTAGATTGCACGGATTTGAAATGAATTACATAAAAAAAGGAATTACACGAATTAAGGTGATTGAAGTTGGAATATAAGGAGAGAAAGGGTGGGGTTGAAGTTTACTGAGCAGGTGACTTAAAAATAGGTACCAGCTCAGGGGCCTCTGAGCGGGTGACTTTTTTGGTCACCTGCTCAGTAATCTTAAAGGGAGGGAGTGCGTTTTTTTACTGAGCGGGTGACTGAAAAAGTCACCGGCTCAGGGGGCTACGAGGCACTTCGTTTGGTCTGCATGTCGGGGTTGATGGCTGACTGAGTAGATTCGGGTTGAAAATCCAGAACGGGTATTTCATCCAGCAGTTCGGCCCTGCCCATAAAAGGGTGGCGGGGGCGGGGGAGCAGTTTGTTTCTCATCTCTTTTAATACCAGGTACTGAGCAGGTGACCTGAGCAGGTGACTACTTTTGGTCACCTGCTCAGTATCTTGCGATAAATACTGAGCAGGTGACCTAAAAATAGTCACCAGCTCAGGAACAGGGAAGGCAGGCATTTTATGATGATGCAGTCCCGTTTGGTAGAATCTCTTTTTTATTAAAAATGGCCGACAAAAGATTTGATAAAATTAGCTACACTATCACATGTTAGGAAAAGTGAAAGCATTCCGGATAGCATTGCCGCAAACACCCAAAGAAGTAATTTTAAAAATCGATGTACTGAAAATCGTACTTTCAACCAATTTATTTCAGCGGTTTTCTGATCAATCTTATCTTCAAGTTCACAATATTGATTATAGGCTAACTGATATAGATCCAGAGATTTATAAACATCCAAAGATTCCATCTGTTTAGCCTTTCTTACCGATATTACAGTGTCTTTTTTTAGTTTGCTAAATACAGGGAAAAATTGCCCGTTGTCAAGCACGGTTAGATCGATATTTCTTGTTCTTTTATCAAAACTTAGAATCTTCTCATACAAGAAGACATCCAAATATTTAAAACAATCAAGGGTAATGCGGGTAATATGTCCCTCCGCTTTATTCAATTCCGCTACAATTTTTTCCTTACTTATTTTCTGTAAATAGCACCGGGCGATATGATCATTAAATGCTCTGATTTCATTAAATAATGGAGTGGGAAAGCTCTCTTGTCTTGCTTCAATTTCAGATATAAGAGGTCGGATTACTTCATTGTACGATGCATACAAAGTCGCTACTTTTTCTTGAAATGCAGCATCTAACAAAATATTAAATTTTAGAAAGTTTACGATCAATCTCTTTGCTACCAATCAAACGATTCAAATAAAGATATACTGAACCTCTATTTATGAATTGACCTATTTTATTGCGAATCCCCAAACGTTTACCCTGACGATGCTCAATATACTTATCAATTTCCTCAACACTCATTTCAACTAATTGTTGATAATCAAGACCTATTGTCTTTTTGAGGTTAGACTTTGTATGGCTGTTTAATTTAAAAGCAGGCATAATATTTGTTTGTTTACGAGTGTGTGTTTTCAGTTAATTATCCAATAGTACATTGTATACTTTCAAAAATTTATCTTGTAAATATAGCAATAATTTATAAGACGAGATAATCTCATTTAAATTTAATAAAAAAATAGGTTTTCTATTTTCAGTCACCCGCTCAGGAACCTTAAACGATGAGATCTTTTCTTCCGCCACGACCGCCAAGACCGCCAAACCGCCAAAAAGGTAGGGGGTGCGTTTTTTTACTGAGCGGGTGACTGAAAAAGTCACCGGCTCAGGGGTAGCTATCATCAAATCTCCCTTGCCCATGTAACCGGTTTTGGGGCGAACGGGTATTTTATTTCTCATCGCTTTTAACATCAGATACTGAGCAGGTGACCTGATTGGTACCTTTTTTGGTCACCTGCTCAGTAGAGCTTAGAGGTAGATTACTGAGCAGGTGACTGAAAGTAGGTACCAATCAGGTCCCATATAGGCAATGGCCGGTTTATTGCCCAAAGTGCCGATAGTAAGGGAGTTATCGTGACAAATTGTGATTAAAAATGACAGTTGATATTTCAACTATTTCTTTACGGCTTTGGATATTTTACATCCAATTCGCGAGGAATAAAATACCCTTTTATGCAGTTTGGGTTTCTAATTGCAATTTGAATATGATTGCTTCGTTTAAACCCTGCATTTTCATATAAATCTTTCCCTTCGAAAAATACCCCCCTGACAGAATCAAATTCAGGTTTATTTTTATCCCTCATAAATTGATGAATGGTTTCAATCACAGCACAGTCAAGATTTCGTTTTATCAAATCACCATCTTCCACCAAGGGTGTATTCTTAAGTGTTTCAAGACCAAATTTCTCCCTGTTATCTTTTAGTAATTTATATCCTTCATTTCCCAAAAGTAAATTCCATTACCAAGCCAATCATAATCATTCATACTTGGTATTAGCTGACCTCCTTCAATTGAAACCACTTTATCTCTTATGGAACGGTCACAACCATGAAATCCCAATACAAGACCTGCTCTTTTGGAATACACTCTATTTGAGTTTCTGAGGTGCCAGCGAAGTTGAAGCTGTATAAGGCTTGGTGAGTTTTCCCAATTTCGTATAGATACCCGCACGCATAAGAAACTGCAATGCTTCTTCCCGTGAAGCATTGATCTCTTTGGAAAATGCTTTAAATTCGTTTAATAATTGTTTGTGCTCCTGTGGGTTCATCTGTAATAGATTTTAATTGAAGATACAAAAATATGAAAACATTTTAATATAAAAAAAGTTTAATACTGACTAAAATTATTTTCCTTAGCAGGTGCCCCTGAGCAGGTGACTTTTTTGGTCACCTGCTCAGTAATCTTAAAGGGAGGGAGTAGGTTTTTTTACTGAGCGGGTGACTGAAAAAGTCACCTGCTCAGTTACGAGGCACTTCGTTTGGTCTGCATGTCGGGGTTGATGGCTGACTGGGTCGATTCGGGTTGAAAATCCAGAACGGGTATTTCATCCAGCAGTTCGGCCCTGCCCATAAAAGGGTGGCGGGGGCGGGGGAGCGGTTTGTTTCTCATCTCTTTTAATACCAGATACTGAGCAGGTGACCTGAGCTGGTGACTCTTTTGGTCACCTGCTCAGTAAGATCAAGATACTGAGCAGGTGACTTTTGGAATACTTTTATTCTTTTATTTCCCAATGACCACCTTTGTCGGGGCCGATTCTTCTAATTTGATTCTTATTTTTGAGTTTTTCAATATCTCTGTAAATTGTCATTCTTGCAACATTTAATTGTCCACTCAATTCTTCAAAAGATAAAGTTGGGTTCCTTCTCAAAAGTATAAGTATTTGGTTCAATCTATTTTCAGTAACATTTTCAGTAACATTTTCAGTAACATTTTCAGTAACATTTTCAGTAACATCGTTCATCAATGGCACTTTTACAATAAAAATATCTTCTTCCAGAAAAATTACTTTATCACTTCCTGAGTAAGCCTTTGAATATTTAAATACGTTACGAAGACCGGTACCAAGTTCTTCTGAGCGGCCCAATTGGGTAAAAAGTTGGGCCAAATGTGGGTTCTTAGGAAAAGGTTCAAAAGTGTCGGGGAATAATTGACCGTATAAATGAGGCCTATTCGCATTTTTTGTTTCCACCATGTCTTTAAAAATAATAAATGAGGTGGGTAAAGCATTGGTGTATTCGCGGTGAATAAGCATATTGGCAACAATTTCACGAAATATTTTATCTCGCAACGATATTCGCTGATCACCCTCCATGTAAAACTTATCGGGCAGGTGTTTTTCTACAAAATTCATTAATTTGTCATAGGCATCTATTACATTACATCGAATATTTTCACGGTCGTCATAACGGTCTAAATCTATCTTTCGTAACAGAGCATCTATCTTATAATGTGGAATTGCGCTCTGTATTGATTCATCCTTTCCGAACAGCAATAGAGCCGTCATTGTAAAGCCTTCAATACCATTGACAAAATCTTTTCTGTAGAGACCGGCTGTTCTATAAAACTCTTCGTTCGAAAGATCGTTCCAAGGATGATTTGCACGGTTTATTTTGATGATTTTACGGACACGTTCCACTATTCCCGGTACAAAATCGGTCTCAAATAAAAACGGATAAACAGTATTTTCAGAATAAAGTAAGTTTTTTCGTGTATAAAGATTTTTAATTTGATCATCAGTTTTTAGTTCAAAATCGCCATCAGCGCTGCGATCAAATACCTTTCCATTGCAACGGTGTACCTGGGAGGAGGCTGGGACAAAAACATGAATAAGTAACTTTCCCTGATAATCGACCACCGTTGATTCGAGTAAAAATGAGGGAAATAATTTCTGGGGATTATTACTCAGATTAGCAAGGTTTTTTATCATTGAATCTGCTTCAACAACATTGACACCTTCAATTGTTTTATCGTCAGTAACTCCTAAAATAACAATTCCACCATTTCGGTTGAGAAATGCACAGATCGTTTCAAACAGGCTTTCAGGGAGTTTACTTTTAGCTCTTTTAAACTCCAATGAAACACCTTCGCCTTGTTTTATCAGTTGAGGTATATTTATATTCATATTAAAATACGAATTACATTAAAATACGAATTACACGAATTAAAACGAATTTCACAAAAGTACGAATTATACGAATTAAAACGAATTACACGAAGGTGCGATTACTCTAAGTGATCCTGACATTGACCTAATGATGATGACTCAAGTCTTGTGACATACCTCCAATAACCTCAACAACCTCAACAACCTCAATAACCTCAATCCGACAAAGAGAAAAAGAAGAGCTACTGATAAAAACTGATAAGAAAGAAAAAAAAAAGAAAGAGGAACACTGATCTGACTGATGCTACTGATAAAAACGGATAAAAAAAGAAGAAAAGAAGAAAGAGGAACACTGATCTGACTGATGCTACTGATAAAAACGGATAAAAAAAAGAAGAAAAAAAGAAAGAGGAACACTGATCTGACTGATGCTACTAATAAAAACTGATAAGAAAAAGAAGAAAGGGGAACACTGATCTGACTGATGCTACTGATAAAAACGGATAAGAAAAAGAAGAAAGGGGAACACTGATCTGACTGATGCTACTGATAAAAACGGATAAAGAAAAGAAGAAAGGGGAACACTGATCTGACTGATGCTACTGATAAAAACTGATAAGAAAAAAGTAAAAAAAGAAAGACCCTTAGGGCACTGTGATGGTGTTTCTTTTATTTGTTTATTTTTTTTATCAGTTTTTATCTGTCGCATCAGTAAGATCAGTGTTCCCCTTTTTTTTCTTGCTCTTAATCTGTCTTCTTCTTCTTTTTTTTTAATCAGTCCTTATCTGTAGCATCAGTTAAATCAGTGTTCCCCTTTTATTCTTTCTATTAATCAGTGTTCCCCTTTTTTTCTTCGTTTTAATCAGTCTCTTTTTTTTCTTCCTTTTTTTTTGTTTTC
>Ga0209100_1001470_pt1 | contig 16010 bp, 16 predicted proteins | sample lystaG_FD_185480 | JGI IMG/M metagenome (GOLD analysis project Ga0209100, IMG submission 185480) | Glacier valley bacterial and archeal communities from Borup Fiord, Nunavut, Canada, to study Microbial Dark Matter (Phase II) -... | ecosystem: Environmental > Aquatic > Freshwater > Ice > Glacier ...
CCCGGTTCCATTCCGAACCCGGAAGCTAAGCCTTTCAGCGCCGATGGTACTGCACTGGAGATGGTGTGGGAGAGTAGGACGCTGCCGGACATAATTTCGAGAGGGGCCCCCATTTATGGGGGCCCCTGCTCGCATTCTCTGTCCATGATCTTTGCGCGGGAACGGTCCGCGCTGTCATTGTTGCCGAAGCTAGAGGGAGTACAACGTGAGCGAGGAGCCTCGACAGGCCTCCGGAGGAGACGACCGAAAGACGGGTCGTCCCGCTCGAGCGAATGACTCGCGAGGCGAGTCGCGCAACCGAAGCTCGTCAGCGGGTGCTGATCGTGGCCGCGGTGCATCCGGCGGTTCCTACGGCGACCGTGGCGGTTCAGGTGACGGCCGGCCGAGTTCAAGCTCGCGCGGTAGTTGGGGAGATAAGCGTTCCTCTGCCGCATCTGGTCGTGACGACTCCCGTGGTGCGACTAGTGGTTCCAGTGACTCGCGTCCAGGCTATGCAGGCTCTCAGAGCTCAGATCGTCCGCGCACGGGTGCTCCTCGTTCCGGTGAGCGCTCGTTTGGTGGACCGCGTTCGGGCGCCCCTAGTGGTGAGCGTTCCGGTGAGCGCTCGTTCGGTGGACCGCGTTCGGGCGGTCCGCGTACCGGCGCTCCACGCACGGGCGAACGTGGTGGTGAGCGTTCCGGTGAGCGCTCGTTCGGTGGACCCCGCACAGGGGTCTCCCGTGGTGGCGAACGTAGCGGTGGCCCCAATCGTGGTGGCGACCGTGGCGCTCCGCGAAGCGGCGAACGCGGTGGGATGAATCGCGGTGGATCCGATCGCGACGGAGCTCCCCGTATTGAAAGAACCATTCGCCGCGTCGATGCGCCCGACATCCCTGAAGAAGTGATGGCCTCGGAACTCGACAAGGACGCCCGTGGGCGTCTGCGTACGCTCTCCAAAGACAACGCGGATGATGTGGCACGACACTTGGTGATGGCAGGCCGGCTTCTGGACGACGATCCGGAGCTGGCCTATAAGCACGCCCAGGTGGCTCTTGCCCGCGGTGGCCGGGTGGATATCGTGCGAGAGGCGGCAGCCGTGACTGCGTATGCTACCGGCCGCTATGCCGAGGCGCTGCGTGAGTTCCGCACGGTGGTGCGTCTCAACGGTACAACTGAGCACCTTCCCCTCATGGCCGACTGTGAGAGGGGACTCGGAAGGCCCGCTCGCGTTCTCGAGCTCGCCGCCTCATCGGAGGCAGCGAGCCTCATTGGCGACCCCAAGATCGAAATGCAGATCGTCGTTGCGGGTGCCAGGGCCGACATGGGTGAATTCGATGCGGCGCTTCATGCCCTTGATTCCATCGTGGCCGAGGGATCCGAGACGGTGTCGCGAGTGGCCGAGGCTCGGTCCTCAATCCTCGCCATGATGGCGCCCACGTCGCACGTATCGGAGTCCCCTGGTAGCGTCGAGTCTTCTGTTGAGCAGGACGACGACTTCGACGATGAGGTGATCGTCTACGACCTTGAGGAGGACATCGATGACTGAGTCCGCACTCAAGGGCAGTGCCCAGGCTCTTCAGACGGCGTTCGACGCCGCGCTCGTAGACCTGGATGGCGTCGCCTATCGGGGCCCCAACGCCATCCCCACCGCTCCCGATGCGCTCAACGGCGCTCGGGCGGCAGGAATGCGCCTCGTGTACGTGACTAATAATGCAAGCCGCGAGCCGCATGAGGTGGCCGATCATCTCACTGCCCTCGGGATTCCCACAGGGCCATCCGAGGTTTTGACTGCTGCGCAGGCGGTGGCCCGCTTGATGGCTGGGGACCTCGACCCCGGCGCCACCGTACTTGCGGTGGGAGGGAAGGGACTCCGGTCGGCGCTCATCGAGTTTGGCTTCACGCTTGTGGCCTCCGCAGACGATGGCCCCGATGCCGTGGTTCAAGGCTTCGTCCCCGAAATCTCATGGCGAGAATTGGCCGAGGCCTCCTATGCGATTCAGGGCGGAGCGAGGTACTTTGCGTCGAACCTTGATCTCACCTTGCCCAATGATCGTGGAATCGCACCAGGAAACGGGTCGTTGGTTGGTGCCGTGGTGAACGCGACGGGAGTGGTGCCCCAATCGGCGGGAAAGCCAGAGCCAACAATGTTTCATCTTGCCGCAGCACTCGTGGGGTCGGTCAGGCCGCTCGCGATCGGAGACCGGTTGGATACGGACCTCAAGGGGGCCCGAGCAGCCGGAATGCCAGGCCTTTTGGTGTTTACGGGGGTGTCGTCGGCGAAGGATGCGGTCATGGCTCCCGCCGATCAGCGACCGTCGTTCATTGGTGAAGATCTTCGATGCCTCGAGGAATCTCATCCCGTACCGTCGCGTGTCGGCGATGTATGGAAGGTGGGTCCCGCATCGGCGAGTGTCGAGGGGCGAAGCCTTGTCGTCGACGGAGACGGGATCGACGCGGTCCGGGCGGCGTGCGCGGCCGCGTGGGCGGCTTCAGACAGGGGCGTGAGCGTCGACGTTGAAACGGTTCCGGACTTCAGAGTAGGCTCCTAGCATGAGTACTTTCGACGAATACCGTGAGCCGCTTGGTGAGGTGCATTATCCGCCGGAGGTGGAGAAGGCGCTCGAGGCCGTGACTGAGGTCCCCGAGGATCTTGAAGAGCAGGCCGAGTTCTTTGACAAAATCCAGGACTCTCTGACCTCGCGCATGCGCGAGGAGTCCTGAGCCGGATTCTCCATGCGGCTTGACCGCGTGGTAGCCGCGCGGGGCTTGGCACGCTCTCGATCCCACGCGCATGACCTGATTACGACCGGTCACGTCCTTGTCGACGGTGCGCTCGAACAGAGGCCCTCGCGGGACGTTGTCGACGGCGTGGCCGTGACCCTCGTGGAGGGCATCGACCCGTACGTATCGAGGGCGGCTCACAAACTCGTCGGCGCATTGGATGCTTTCGCGTCCCTCGGCCTCACTGTGGTTGGGCGGCGCGCGGTCGATGCGGGGGCGTCGACAGGGGGCTTCACGCAGGTACTGCTTGAACGCGGCGTCTCGCACGTCACCGCGATCGATGTGGGTCATGATCAGCTCGCACAGGTGGTGCGCGACGATCCGCGCGTCACGGTGATCGAGGGCGTCAACGTCCGTGACCTTGAGGCGACGTCCCCCGGATCCGGTGCCGATCTGGTGGTGGCCGATCTCTCCTTCATATCGCTGACTCTTGTGGTTGCCCCCCTCGCGGCGCTGGCCGCGAACGACGCTGATCTTGTGCTTTTGGTCAAGCCGCAATTCGAGGTGGGGCGCAGGCGCCTCGACAAGCAGGGTGTGGTGACGAGCCTGCGCGACAGGGCAGGCGCCGTGGCCAAGGTGTGCGAAGCGGTCCGACTCGAGGGGCTCGAGATCGTTTCACTGGTGGAGAGCGTCTTGCCTGGGCCGAGCGGCAATGTGGAATTCTTTCTGTGGGTCCGTCGGCCATGGCAGGCTAGGGGCGTGGCGGTACAGCCGAGCCTCGACGAAGAGGCCCTGGCCAAGGCAATCGCCACGATCGTGGAGAGAAGACCATGAACCGCCGCATTCTGATTGTTGCGAATCCCTTCAGGGCCGAGACACTTGAGGCCGCCGAGGTCGCGCGCAATGCGCTCGCTGCACGCGGCATCGAGTCGTGCACTGAAAAGGGCGACGGCCACATCGACGCGGCAATCGTGTTCGGTGGAGACGGGACGATGCTTCGTGCCGCGCGCGAGGTACACGGCACCGGTGCGCCGCTCCTGGGCGTGAACATGGGACACGTCGGCTTCTTGGCGCAGCTTGAGCGTGAGGATGTCTCGCACGCGGTCGACAAACTCGCGACGGGCGACTATGAGGTTGACGAACGGAGCACGGTCGATGTCGTCGTTCGGCAACCCGACGGCAGCATCGACAGAGGTTGGGCGCTCAACGAGGCAGCCATCGAACGGACCGAACTGTTGCGTACCCTCGACGTCGCGGTCGGCGTCGATGGTGAAGCGCTGGCGAGCTTCGGCTGCGACGGCATCATCATCTCGACGGCGACGGGTTCGACGGCCCACGCGTTCTCCGGAGGAGGCCCCGTCATGTGGCCAGACGTCGAAGCGCTCCTCATGGTGCCGCTTGCCGCACACGCGCTTTTCGCTCGGCCGCTCGTGGTGGGACCCCAATCGTGGTTTGTCGTTGAGGTATTGGAGCGCTCGCCGGTCGACGGCCTTGTCGTGCTCGACGGCGCCCAGACGATCGTGGCGCGCAGGGGGGCCCGCATCGAGGTGAGGCTTGGCAACGAGAAGGTGCGCCTCGCGCGCACGTCCGATGCCCCGTTCACGGAGAGGCTCGTGCGCAAGTTTGGGCTGGATACCGAGGGTTGGCGCGGGGCCAATCGGGGCCCGGGAGCGTAGGACATGCTTCACGAGCTGTCCATTTCGTCGCTCGGGGTGATCGAGGGCGCGCGCGTCACGTTGGGCCCAGGGCTGACAGTGGTCACGGGCGAAACTGGCGCGGGCAAGACGATGATTCTTACGGGCCTGAGCCTCATCCTTGGCGGAAAGTCGACGCCCGATGCGGTGCGTACCGGCGCCGCGGAGGCTTCGGCCGAGGCCGTGATGGACCTCCCGGAGGCGTCCCATGCGCGCGAGTTGGCGGAAGAGGCAGGAGCAACGGTCGACGACGACGGCACCGTCACTGTGGTCCGCACGGTGGGTGCGGCGAGTCGATCGCGCTCGATCCTGGGCGGCCGCACGGTGCCGCAGGGCCTGCTTGCCGAGCTTGGAGATGAACTGGTTACTGTGCACGGCCAGTCCGATCAGGTGAGGCTGCGTACGCCCGCCAAACAGCGGGAGACCCTCGATGCCTACGCGGGTACGGACCACGCGCGGGTTCTCGACGCCTACCGTTCCGCATGGGCTCTGTGGCGCGACGCTGCGGACAACCTTGACCGCCTCGAACAATCCGAGGGCGCTGAACGCGACCGCATGGGCAGGCTCCGAGCGGATCTCGCCATGCTTGAATCCACCGACGTTCAGCCGGGTGAGAAGGCCGAACTCGCTTCCGAGGCCGACGTCCTGGCACATGCGGAGACCCTGCGAGTCGACGCGGCCCTCGCTCACGATGCCCTCGCTGGGGATGCCGCCGTCACGGCAGCGTCGGCGCTCGAGGAGGCCCGACGCTCGCTTGCCGACGGCGGAGTTCACGATCCTGTTTTGAAAGCGCTCGCCGTCCGTGTTGCCGATTTCGCCTATGGGGCGGCCGACGTCTCGCAAGAACTCGCGTCGTACCTCGATAGGCTCGACGCCGATCCCACACGACTCGATGCGGTGCACTCGCGGCTTTCCGCGATCGGTGCGGCCGAGAGGCGCTTCGCATGCTCGGCGGAAGAGCTCGTGGCACTGAGGGAGAAGCTCGAGGCCGAATTGGGTCAGGGTGCCGACTGGGAGGAACTGGTCGGCAATGCGCGAGCAGCCGAGGAGTCTGCTCGCCGCGACATGGTCGACACGGCCGCGACTCTCACCGAAGGCAGGCGCGAGGCCGCGGTGCGCCTATCCGCTCAAGTGGGTGCTGAACTGGCTGCGCTTGCGATGCCCGCCGCGACGGTTGAGGTGCGGGTCACCGACAAGGAGCCTGGGCCCCACGGGGCGGATGACATCGCGTGGCTTCTGGCGGCCCACCCCGGCGCTCCCGCACGACCCATCGGCGATGCGGCGTCGGGCGGAGAACTCTCGCGGATCATGTTGGCCGTCGAGGTGTCGCTTGCGGGCGCAGGAGGCCCGTCGCGCACCTTCGTCTTTGACGAGGTCGACGCGGGCGTGGGCGGCAAGGCCGCCCAGTCGGTTGGCCAACGTCTTGCGGCTCTGGCGCGGTCACATCAGGTCATTGTCGTGACCCACCTAGCTCAGGTCGCTGCGTGTGCGGACCGGCACATTGTGGTGACCAAGGCCTCAGACGGCGCGGTCACCGTCTCCCACGTGATCGAGGTCAAGGGAGACGCACGGGTGCGCGAAGTCGCGCGCCTCCTCTCCGGCGAGGATGAGTCCGCAACCGCACGCGCCCACGCGCTTGAGCTCATCGATGCGGCTCGCGTGGCACCATGATGCGATGAAGCGTTCACGTTCAAATTCAGACGCATCTTCCGTATCGGGCGTCCTGCGCATCGGCCACGATCCGAGGATTCTCGCGCGTAGGCTCCGCAAAGGAGAGATCGCCGTGATCGACAGGGCCGATCTTGATGCTGCGTCGGCCGAGGCGCTCGCCGATCGGCGGCCGGCTTGCATCATCAATGCGAGCCCATCGCTCACGGGCAGATTTGCCGCGCGCGGTGCGGAACGGCTGGTCGCGCTGGGTGTTCCCGTTATTGACGTCAAGAACCGGTCCGTATTGGCCCTGACGGAGGGGACTTCGATCACGATCGACCTGGACGCACCCGGCGGAGGCGCGGCGTTTGCGGTCGACGAGGCGACCTTCGAAGGCGTGATTGTGGACTCCGCCCTTGTTGCCGAGCGATTGGCCGAGGCCAAGCCTGGCGCAACCCTGCGGGTACAGGGCCTCGCGGCGAGCGCGCTCGACCTACTGCGCAGGGATGGGCCCGCGCTCGTCGACGGCGTCGCTGTCCCCGGACTCGATCTCGATCTGAGCGGCAAGGACGTGCTCGTCGTGACGGCCGGTCCGGGTTTCCGTGCGCAGCTCAATGACTTGAAGCGCGCAATTCGTGATCTCAAGCCCGTCATCGTCGCCACCGGGGACGCTGCCGATGCGGTCGCCGAGCAGCACGGAATCGACGTCATCGTTGGCCCACTTGAGGGCGTCTCGGATGAGGTCCTCACCCGCGCGACCGAGGTGGTAATTCACGGCGAGTCCCTGGCCGTGGCGTCGAGCCGCATGGGCTCGCTAGGTGTGCGCTACGTCCCGAGCGAATCCCGATTGTCCTCCGAAGACCTCGCGGTTGCGCTTGCGGCCTCCGCTGGCGCGCGCATGATCGTGACGGTCGGGCTCGAATCGTCGTTCGCCGAACTCGTTGACTCACATCGCGGCGCCTCGTCGGTGCTCGCCAGGATGGCGGCGGGTCCTGCATGGATCGACTCGACGATGCTCGCGCGGCTTCACCGCTCGCCGTGGTCAAGGCTGCAGCGGTGGATCCTCATTTTCATCGCGGCGGTATCGGTCGCGGGCGCGTTGAGCCTGCACCCCGCCGTGAGAGATCTCTTTGAGAGGCTCGTGGGCGGCTCATGAGCTCGCGAGTGGTGACAGGAGCGCTCGTGGCGTCCGCGCTCGGCGTGGGCGTCCTGGTGGGCCTCGCTGCGCCACGAGGGATCGAGGACGGCGCGGCGTCGGCGTCGCCTGCGCCCGAGGTTGCGCAATCCATCGCAGACCTCGCCGCGAGGGATGAGTGGGTTTCGGCACTTGCGGACGCGGCAACCGCGGGCCGCCTCAACGGGATGCGCGTGGTGATGCTTGTCACGGACGGCGCCTCTGCGACGACCGTGGATGAGGTGTCGACGGCGCTTGCGGGCGGTGGTGCCACGGTGGAATCCATCGTGCATCTCGGCGTCGAGTGGTGGGATCCCGCCAGGTCGACGTTCCGTGGCGAACTTGCGGACCAGGTGTCGGCGACCGTGACGGGCGTGGAAGGTCTTGGTGCGACGGACGTGCTCGAACATGCGATCGTCCAGGCGATCGTGCCTGGTGCGCTCCCTCAAGGAGCGACAGATCTCGCCGCGGGAACGGACACCACAGGTGCCGACCCGAATGTCGAAGGTGCCACGCGTCAACAGGTGCTCCTCGAGGTGCTCACGCGCGCAGATATTCTGTCGGTCGACCATCCAGCGCTCGACGGCGTCGATGCGCTGGTGATCGTCTCAGGTGATGGCCCAGAGGGCGCTGGCGGAGCGGTCAATGCGGCAGCCTCCGTGTGGGAGCGCTACCTGGGCTCGACGCTCGTCGTGGTCGCAGGCGACCCCGACGCTTCGGATGGTGGTGTTCCCGCCACTGCGGCCGACGCCATCTCCGCAGGGGAGGGCCTGCCCGCTTCGACACGACCGAGCGTCGTCGTGATTGACGAGCAGGGTCTTGCTGAAGCCCAGGTCGTGATGGCCCTCACCGAACAGGCCTCTGGTGGCGCCGGAGTCTATGGAAATGTCGGCGGATTCGACCTGATTGCAGTCCCATAGGGACGTTCCGCGACGTCAGCCGGGCCCAATGGGTGATACTGTCGAAGCCCGTGGAGAGATCTCGTTTTGAGTCCCGTGCGGACCATGTCACCCGGCACATCTTCGTTACAGGTGGCGTCGTTTCGTCCCTCGGGAAGGGCCTGACGGCTTCAAGCCTCGGCCGCCTCCTCAGATCGCGGGGCATCCGCGTCACGATGCAAAAGCTCGATCCGTATCTGAACGTGGATCCTGGCACGATGAATCCGTTCCAGCACGGCGAGGTCTTTGTGACCGAGGACGGCGCCGAGACGGACCTCGACATCGGCCACTATGAGCGATTCCTCGACGTGCAGCTTTCTGCCACCTCGAACGTCACCACTGGGCAGGTGTACTCGCAGGTGATCGCCAAGGAGCGCCGCGGCGAGTACCTGGGCGACACCGTGCAGGTCATCCCTCACATCACCGACGAGATCAAGCGCCGCATGCGCGCCCAAGCGGGCCCCGACGTCGACGTGATCATCACCGAGGTAGGCGGCACTGTCGGTGACATCGAATCGCAGCCGTTCCTCGAGGCCGCGCGTCAGGTGCGCCACGAGGTGGGCCGCGACAACGTCTTCTTCCTCCACATCTCGCTCGTGCCGTACATCGGCCCTGCCAAGGAACTGAAGACCAAGCCGACCCAGCACTCGGTGGCCGCACTGCGCAGCATCGGCATCCAGCCCGACGCGATCGTGTGCCGCTCCGACCGCGATATCCCGCAGGCCATGAAGAACAAGATCGCACTCATGTGCGATGTCGACATTCAGGCCGTCGTGACCGCCAAGGACTCGCCGAGCATCTATGACATCCCCAAGGTGCTCCACGCCGAGGGCCTCGACGCATACGTGGTGCGCAGGCTCGACCTGCCGTTCCGCGATGTGCAGTGGGGTGCGTGGGAAGACCTCCTGGGTCGCGTTCACCACCCCTCTGAAGAGGTCGAGGTCGCGCTGGTGGGCAAGTACGTCGACCTGCCTGACGCCTACCTTTCGGTGAGCGAGGCGCTTCGCGCAGGCGGCTTCCACCACAACGCGAAGGTCAACATCCGCTGGGTGGCCTCCGACTCGTGCCAGACCGAAGAGGGCGCGAACCGCGCGCTCGGCGGAGTGGACGCGATCCTCATTCCCGGTGGCTTTGGCATTCGCGGAGTTGACGGCAAGATCGGCGCGGCCAGGTGGGCGCGCGAGCACCAGGTGCCGACGCTCGGCATCTGCCTGGGCTTGCAGGTCATGGTTATGGAGTATGCGCGGACGATTCTTGGCTTGGCAGGGGCGTCGAGCTCTGAATTCGACCCCGAGACGCCGCACCCCGTGATCGCCACGATGGAGGAGCAGCTCGAAATCGTCGATGGCAAGGGCGACATGGGCGGCACGATGCGCCTCGGTTCGTACCAGGCCGTACTTCAGCCGGGCTCCGTCACAGCCGAGACCTACGGTGCCACGACAGTGAGCGAACGCCACCGTCACCGCTACGAGGTCAACAACTCGTATAGGGCGAGCCTCGAGGAGGCTGGCCTGGTGGTATCAGGCGAATCACCCGACAGGCAGCTGGTCGAGTTCATCGAACTTCCTCGCGCCGCACACCCCTATTACGTGGCCACGCAGGCTCACCCCGAGTTCCTGTCAAGGCCCACCAAGGCTCATCCGCTGTTTGCCGGCCTGATTGGTGCGGCGATTACGAGGCAGCATGAAGCTGAGGAGGCCGCTCAGAGCGCGATCGACGCGGGTGCGACGACCGCCGCGGCGGCCTCGTCTGCGGCGTCTGCCTCCCTCACGTGACGGCTTCTTCAGCAGGCGGCCTGCCGTCCGGTGATTCATTGGCCGACGGCCTCTTGAAGGACGTGGTCGCGCCGCGGCGCGTGCTGTCCCAGACCCTGCGTTTCACGGGACGGGTGTGGGACGTCGTGACCGACGAGGTCGATTTGGGTGCAGGGGGAGTTGTCCACCGCGACTACGTGCGTCACACCGGAGCGGTCGCGATTATCGCGCTCAACGAGCGCGGCGAGGTGTACCTGGTCCACCAGTACCGCCACCCGGTGGGCCGAGTGTTGTGGGAGCCGCCCGCTGGGTTGCTCGACATGGAGGGTGAGCCCCCGCTCGAGGCCGCCAAGCGCGAGCTGTGGGAGGAGGCCGACCTGCGCGCGGCGACATGGCACACGCTCGCGGATTTCTTCACGACCCCTGGTGGCGTGAGCGAGCGCATCCGCGTCTTCTTGGCCAGGGACCTCACCGAGGTGCCCGAGGGCGAGCGCTTTGCCCGCGAGGCCGAAGAGCTCGACATGGAGGGCCGCTGGGTTCCCCTGACCGAGTTGCTTGAGGCGATTCAGGCGGGCCGCGTGGGTGGGCCGACGACGAGCCTCGGGGCGTTTGCCCTCGACGCGGCCATTCGCGCCGACTTTGCGACCCTGCGGCCCGCGGACGAGCCCTTCTCGCTGTAGTGGAGCGCCACATACGCGGGTTCTCTTGCCGCGGAGCCGCGCCTCGTTCTTTACCCGGTCGGGCCGGCGAGTCCCGTGATACTTGCCTCGCCGAGTGCGTGTTCATCGAGCGCGTTTTTGAGATCGCCGATGCCGAAGTCCGCCTCTAGGCCGAGCGTCGCGTCGAGGGCGTAGACCGTAAACACGTAGTGGTGATCGGGGCCTGGAGGGCACGGTCCAAAGTAGATGCCGCTCGAATTACCAGTGCGACCGCCGACGCCTGAAAGGGCATCGGCGCCACCTGCGGGGACCTCGGACACTGTTGCCGGAATGTCCGCCTTGGTCCAGTGGACGAAATTGTCGGCACTGATGTCGATCATGGTGATCGCATAGGCGGCGGTACCGTCAGGCGCGCCCGACCATGAAAGCTCGGGGCTGACGTTCTCGCCCGCGCATTGGCCACCCAGGCCGCTTGCCTTGGCGGATTCGGGAAGGTCTCCACCGTCGGCGAAGTCGGTGCTCGAGACGACGAACGATGCATCGGCTGCATGGGTGAACTCGGGAACGCGTGGACCTTTGTCGCCCGTGCCGGCGCAACCTGACGCAAGCATCGCAAGCGCGGCGGCGGACGCAAGAAGGCCGCCGATGCGCACTATCGGGCCGCCAGCACCTTATTGCGGTCGCGCTTGAGCAGATAGTACGCGGCCGAATGTGCTCCCGTGAGGGTCGCGGCGCCGGCGAGGTGAAGGCCAACGATGATCTCGGGAAGCCCCGTGAAGTACTGGATGTAGCCAATCGCACCTTGCGCAAGCGTCACCGCGGCGAGCACGATCCACGCCTTGCGCACCTCGTCCCTGTCGCCCTCGGAACGGTCACCTCGCACGCGCCAGATGATGATTGCGAGTATCCCGATGAAGGCCCACACGACCAGGGCATGGGCTCGTGCAACCTCGGTGGGGTCGAGGCCGAGCCTCTGGGTCGCCTCGGCGTCGCCCGAATGCGGACCCGCACCCGTCGTAAGCGTGCCGAGGACGAGCAGCCCGCCAAGGAGCAAGAGGCTCGCGCGCAGCGGGCCCTTGATGCACTTGCCCTCGCGTCGCGGAGCGTTGCGATACGTGAGGGCGAGCCACACAGCCTGCCACACGAGAGCGGTGGAAAGCAGGAGGTGCGGCGCAACGATCACGGGATTGAGGTGCGTAAGGACCGTGATTCCACCCAGGATCGCCTGGCCGACGACGCCCAAGAGTGGGACCAACCCCCACCAGCGCAGTTCGCGCCTCGTGTTCCAGATGGCGATCGCGAGCGCGAGGGTGATGATCATGAGCAGCCCGGTGATGGTGCGGTTCCCGAATTCGATATACGGGTGCAGGCTCGATGCGCCGAAGGGCTCGGGGGCGAACTGCCCTGGCTCGCATTGCGGCCACGTCGAACACCCGAGTCCGGAACCGGTGAGGCGCACTGCGGCGCCGGTGACAATGATGCCGCCCTGCGCGAAGATGTTCGCGATCGTCAGCGCGCGCGCGTGGCGGCCAAGAAAACTGGCACCGCGCCGGAGAAGTGCCCAAATAGGTGCATAGATACTTGCGGGGAGGGCGGTGTCTTCAGTAGGGCTCACCGCCCAAGTCTAGGACTCGAGGCGCGCGATGGCGGGCCACTGAGTGTGCGGCTGAGCGCGCGTGATGTGGGGAGGTAAGGCTTCCCTTGCTTGCGCTCGGGCATTTTCGGCACGACACTGTTGTTTAATCTTTCAGACCCACCTGCAGGCGTTCGCCCGAGTGCCTGCAGGTGGGCACACACCGCCGGAAGGAGACGATTGTGGCAACCGACACCACGCGAGAGCGAGTGCTTGGCCTGATCGTGTCCGCAGGCCCCATCACGGCGGCCACCATCGCCGAACAGTTCGAACTCACTCCCGCAGCCGTGCGTCGTCATCTGTCGGCGCTCTTCGATGGAGGCCTCATCGCCGACCACGAAGTCGCAGGTCTCACAGACCGCGGACGCGGGCGCCCCGCCAAATCCTTCGTGGCGACGCCCCAGGGCCAACTCGCTCTCAAGTCGGCATACTCCGACGTCGCTCAAGAGGCCATGGAGTTCCTCAAGGCCAAGGGAGAGCTTGCCTCGTTCGTCGCCGCGCATGGCGCCCGTCTCGAGAGCAAGCTCACCCCCCACATCGACAAGACCGCGCCGGTTGCCGCCCGCGTCGGCGCCCTCTCCGATGCCCTTGCCACGATGGGCTACGCGACGTCGGTGCGCCCGGGTCCCGGGGGTTACACCCTCCAACTGTGCCAGGGGCATTGCCCCGTTCAAGAGATCGCCCAGGCCACCCCCGAGTGGTGCGAAGAGGAGACCAAGGCCTTCTCCCGCTTGCTCGGAGTCCATGTTCAACGCTTGTCAACGCTCGCCCAGGGCGCGCACGTCTGTACCACCGCCATACCGCTCGCACCCGCCCTCAAGGAAGGATGACGATGAGCACCCCTACTGATACCCCCATCGCTACCCCAATGACGCAAGACGAAACCATCGCCTCGCTCGGAAACTACGAGTTTGGCTGGCACGACTCCGACGCCGCGGGCATGAGTGCCCAGCGCGGTCTCAGCGAGGCCGTCGTGCGCAACATCTCTGCGCTCAAGTCCGAGCCCCAGTGGATGCTCGACATCCGCCTCAAGGGACTGAACCTCTTTGGCAAGAAGCCGATGCCCACGTGGGGGTCCGACCTCACCGGAATCGACTTCGATAACATCAAGTACTTCGTGCGCTCCACGGAGAAGCAGGCCACCAGCTGGGAGGACCTGCCCGAGGACATCAAGCGCACGTACGACAAGTTGGGCATCCCCGAGGCCGAGAAGCAGCGCCTCGTCTCTGGTGTCGCGGCCCAGTACGAGTCCGAGGTGGTCTACCACCAGATCCGTGAGGACCTCGAGCAGCAGGGCGTCCTCTTCCTTGACACCGACACCGCACTTCGCGAGCACCCGGAGATCTTCGAGGAATACTTCGGCACCGTCATCCCCGTGGGAGACAACAAGTTTGCCGCGCTCAACACGGCCGTGTGGTCGGGAGGATCCTTCGTCTACGTCCCTCCGGGCGTCCACGTCGACATCCCGCTCCAGGCCTACTTCCGCATCAACACGGAGAACATGGGCCAGTTCGAGCGGACCCTGATCATCGCCGACGAGGGCTCGTACGTGCACTACGTCGAGGGCTGTACCGCGCCCATCTACACGTCGGACTCGCTCCACAGCGCCGTCGTCGAGATCATCGTCAAGAAGGGCGCACGCGTCCGTTACACGACCATCCAGAACTGGTCGAACAACGTGTACAACCTCGTCACCAAGCGCGCCGTCGCCCACGAGGGCGCGACCATGGAATGGGTCGACGGCAACATCGGCTCCAAGGTCACGATGAAGTACCCCGCGATCTACCTCATGGGCGAGCACGCCAAGGGCGAGACCCTGTCGATCGCCTTTGCCGGCGAGGGTCAGCACCAGGATGCGGGCGCCAAGATGGTGCACGCCGCCCCCAACACGTCGTCGAGCATCGTCTCGAAGTCCGTGGCGCGAGGCGGAGGACGTACGTCGTACCGCGGGCTCGTGCAGGTGCTTGAGGGCGCCAAGGGCTCGAAGTCAAATGTGCTGTGTGACGCACTCCTTGTTGACCAGATCAGCCGCTCGGACACGTATCCGTATGTGGACGTGCGCGAAGACGACGTGTCGATGGGCCACGAGGCGACGGTTTCCCGCGTGAGCCAGGAACAGCTGTTCTACCTGATGTCCCGAGGCATGCCCGAGACCGAAGCCATGGCCATGATCGTGCGCGGGTTCGTGGAGCCCATCGCGCGCGAGCTGCCCATGGAGTACGCGCTCGAGCTCAACCGCCTCATCGAAATGCAAATGGAAGGATCAGTCGGTTGAGCATCACCACAGATCAGTCACATTCAACGGATCACTCGCAGGCCACGGCCGACGCTGCCCACGTTCACGGGCAGAAGTATAACGGCACCACGGTGCCCGACAAGTCGCGTGCCGAACGCCTCACGACCTTTGACCCCGAAGCCTTCGGCGTGCCCAAGGGTCGCGAGGAAAACTGGCGCTTCACGCCGATGCGCACCATCGCGCCGCTCTTGTCGCTCGACGGCGGCGAGGGGCACCTCACGTGGGACGTTCCCACGCTCCCCGCGGGCGTGACTATTGTCGACGTCCCCGCAGCTGATGCCGAGGCTCGCTCCGTGCGCGCACCTGGCGACCGTGCGTCGGCCGTTGCCGTGGCCCGCTCCGGTGGAGCCAAGGCGCTTGTCATCGCCCGAGGAACCCAGGTGGAGGAGCCGATCGTCATCGGCATGTCAGGCCAGGGCGAGGACGTGCGAGGGCACCTGCTCTTCGAAATCGGCGCAGGGGCGGAGGCCACTGTCGTGGTGACTCGCACGGGCACCGCGACGTATGGCGAGTTCGTGTCTGTTGACGTGGGCGAGAACGCGGGGCTCAACCTTGTGCTCGTTCAGGAATGGGACGCCGATGCCATTCACGTGAGCGAAGTAGTCGCCACGCTTGGCCGCGACGCTCGCCTGCGCGGCTCGGTCGTCACGCTCGGAGGTAAAGTCGTGCGCCTCAACACCTCGGTAGCGCTCGCGGGAGAGGGTGCGCGCGTCGACCTGTTCGGCCTGTACTTCGCGGATTCCGGTCAGCACCAGGAACACCAGCTGTTCGTGGACCACGTGGCGCCGCGCTGCACCTCGCGCGTGACCTACAAGGGTGCGCTCGCGGGAGCCAAGGCCCACACCGTGTGGATCGGCGACGTGCTCATTCGCGCTGCGGCCGAGGGCACCGACACGTACGAGCTCAACCGCAACCTCGTGCTGAGCGACGGCGCGCGCGCCGACTCGGTTCCCAACCTCGAAATTGAGACGGGCGAAATCGCGGGGGCAGGTCACGCATCGGCCACAGGTCGCTTCGACGACGAGCAGATGTTCTACCTGCGCTCGCGCGGCATCAGCGAGGACCAGGCGCGCAGGCTCGTGGTGCGCGGCTTCTTCGCGGACCTGATCCGGGAGATTGGCGTCGAATCGGTTGAAACCGGCCTCATGGCCTCGATCGACGCCGAGCTCGCTCAGGTGGCAGGGGAGCTGGTGTGACGTGACCGAACAGTTCGCATGTCACGCTGCCGACCTCGAGCCAGGCACGGCTATGCAGTCCGTCCTCACCAACGCAAACGGCGAGCAGGTCGAGGTAGCGGTCGTGCGCTCCGATGATGGCGACTTTTACGCCATCAACGACGTCTGCAGCCACGGCGAGGTGTCGTTGGCCGAAGGCGAGGTCATCGGCTGTGAGCTCGAATGCTGGGCCCACGGCGCGCGCTTCGACCTCCGCACCGGAGAGGCCACCGAGCTTCCCGCAATCGACGCAGTCGAGGCCTACCCCATCCGTATCGATGGCGAGCGAGTGCTCGTA
>Ga0209100_1001476_pt1 | contig 15984 bp, 12 predicted proteins | sample lystaG_FD_185480 | JGI IMG/M metagenome (GOLD analysis project Ga0209100, IMG submission 185480) | Glacier valley bacterial and archeal communities from Borup Fiord, Nunavut, Canada, to study Microbial Dark Matter (Phase II) -... | ecosystem: Environmental > Aquatic > Freshwater > Ice > Glacier ...
GAACAGAAGTTATCCCACTGGCGGAAACCGCCCCACTGGGAGTACGCCTAGTTTGACCGTTTCGGTTGAGCAACGTACGCGCTCCGGCGCTAGCAGTCACTTCGCTTCAAGTTTCCGAACTTGAGGTTTGGGGACTACGGTATTACGCTTCAACAAGAAGCGTTCCGATAAACAACTCAGCGACGCATCTACTCCCACCGAAAGGATCGAGACTCTCATGATCCAACTGCTCTCTCATGGCGAGTGGATTCCTTTCAGTTCAGAAGGAGCGCTGTTGGAATACCTGGCGCCGGAGACCCACCTGAACCGCCAGCACTTGCGCGATATGGTTGCCACTAAGTTTCGCCCCGTCGTGCAGGCGTGCGCAATAGCGGATTTCCCTCTGGCGGCAATCGTTGGCATTACCGAGGAGGAGCGTGCCATCCTGTACTCTCCCGACGCGTCTGTAGAGAGTTGGCATGTCCTACCTCCGCTCGTGTTCGTGGGAAGTCCGGTAGATGCCCCCTTTATGACGGTCGTGGAAGGAGCGGGCACTGTGCGGGTAATCGACTCTACGAGTGATGTGGCGCTATTGGAGTCCCTGCGAGACTATCGAGTCATTCTGTGGCGCTACGACTCAGGAGTTGACTGCTCCGCGTAGGTGCTCAGATGCGCGCTCGGTAACTACCTCGCGCACATCATCTGCAAGAGCGTTAGCGGTTGAGGACGTCGGAACCCAACCCTTGTACGACTCCACCACGTCAATCATGTTTCCATGACCGCCAATCGTAGGAGCATTGTCATAGTTGTACTCGCTAGCCTCATCGCCATCAACTCCGACGATCATCTCCTGCTCAACGCGCTCAGGCTTAATCAGTTCGAGCATCCACGTGAGCGAGTGACGCGCATTCTGTGAGATCGCAAACCTGTCGAGACCTTCACGGGTTGACGTGGGAATGTTGATGACGCGCTGACGAAGAATCGGAGCCCTCATTGGATTGAACTCGCCGTCCTTCTCGTCTTCGCGAGTTGCCTCAAGTTGGTGGATGATGAGTTCAGTAATGGATGCCGCTGTCATAGACGCGGCGTCAATCACTTGAAGGTCAAACTGCGGTCGCTGGGGAATATCGTGATGTTCAACTTCAACGCGACCATCCTCGTGAATCTTGAAGAGAGTCCAACCCCTTGCACCCTCAGCGTCAGAGAACCCGCGACGAAGAGCGGAGCCCGCGTACCACGTGTTCAATGCGGCGTCACCAACTGGCACTCGCGAGTGGAAGTGACCGAGCATGCGCAGAACGAAATCCTCGGACATGATGATGTCTGGTCCGATGATCTGCTCGCGAGGGGAATCCATACAGCGCATGAGACCCATGTTATTCGGGTCTACGGCGGCTCCGTGAGCCATGAAGATGTTGAGGGCGCCATTTTCTGGAAGTAGCACTGGCGCATCATCTGCGTGTAGTCCGTGGTGGGAGAGGGAGTGAAGAACTATGCCATCGGTGAGGTTTCTCTTCACATACGGCTTGTAGTGAGCGAAGATTCCTCTATCTGGATCATCTAGAACTGCTACCGCTGCTGGGTAAGACCTATCGTCCGTGGCGTCGTGGTTGCCAGCAAGGATGTCAGAGGTAAGTCCTGCTCGCCAAAGTTCACGGAAGCCATGTTGGATGTTACAAATCGTTCGAATGTCCGGGTGAGAAACATGGAATGCATCCCCACCGACTGCTACTGCGTCAACTTGATCCCTATGGGCGATGATGTCGCTGACGATTGCATGGTAGGCGTCATAGCCATCGCGTACGCGAAGGTTCACGCCGAGGGCGTCAGTCTTCGTTCCATACTCGTATCCCGCATGGACGTCAGCGAAGAAGGCAATGTTATAAGAACTCATGCACCCATCATAGCATGCAATGACTTCTTCCAGTCTGCATTGGCGACGCCAACCTTTTCGTTCGGAGAGAGCGACTTCCACTGCACCCCTTCTACGCACACATGCGTCTGACCGGAAGCGTCGCGACGAACGTCGGTAATCTTGCCGTAGGCGCCGTAAGGGAGGTACTCGTGAGCCCTACCGAAGTCGGAAGCGGATAGAGGAACGTATTGCCCAGTCAACTCTTCGCCGGAAAGGTCTTTCACGGGGGTGGCGACCAGTCCGGTGTTGATTCCGGCAGTCTCTCGGCGCAGGCGCTCTTCGAAACGCGCCCTGTCGCTCCGCGCTTCCGCAGCGCGCTTTAGCGCTTCCGCAGCAACCTTGCCACTTTCGTCATTGTTCATCTGGTCAGCCGCAATGGCAGCCTCTTCGCGCTCGCGGACGCAAGTCCTCGAATACTCATTGAAGGTTGCTTCATCGATCTTTGAGCGCCCGCGCTGGTAAATGCGACTGGCAAGGTTCTGTGTCGCTCGGTCGTACTCAGCAAGCGCAAGTCTGGATTCGATGAGCGCTCGCTCATCTGACCCGAGGTCAAGACTCTGCGACTCTTCGCGGAGTTCTTCGATTCCACCGGTGGACGAATAGAAGTCTCGCTCCGCGTCACTCAGCGATCCGTGGATACTGTCAATATCCTGTAGGCGTCGACGCTTCTCGTCGTTATTGCGTCCATTCTTGACGGCGTCGTACCTATCGAGAGCCTCCGAGTATTGTGTCTGGATGCGCGCAAGGCTCGCACGGGCGTGCGGAGTGCAACGAAGACCTGGTTTTGCCTGACACATGAAGGTATGCTCCTATACATAGCAACGAGAAGAGGCGGGAAAGCGCCTTCTTGTTGAGTCCTATCGGGAATATCCGGAAAACGACCTAAAAGGGAGGCTTGTTTACCGTATTCGATGCGACTGCCGGAACCCCGGAGGGGATAGATGGACCCTGTGGGCGCCTTCCGGCACGCGCAATAACTGGTGCAAAACTACTTGAAGTAGTCGAGGTTCCGCGCGACGATCCAATGGCGATTCGACCAGGGTTCCCCGTGAAGCGAGGAAGACCTCTGCGATCACAGATGCCATCAATCCACGACTTATTCGCTTCGAGCAGTCGTGAGACCTCGCTGAACACATTGAAGAACGTCGGGGTCGCAGTGAAGACGAGCGGGTCTGATGGACCAATGCTCATGAACGGGTAGACACCAGTCGAAGACGGATCGGCAAACTGGTCGTAGATGCGGGTCTTCGCAGGGTCGCTCGTGAAGTCGTCCAGTACGCGGCGGTCTGCACCGATGATTCCGTGACCAACGTGAAGGTACGTCAACTGCTTACGAATCGTGTCGTTGAGGTCCTTGGGAGACTGGAGAATGTACGTCCACCCGATGCCGTACTTGCGAGTGTCAAGAGCCCAGCCAGCCAGTTTCCTGCTCAACTTGGCGATTGCACCGCGACGGTCAACCGATCCCTCATTCGGCGCATAGCGCCAGGCTTCATCGAACACAATCTGCGTGTCAAGGTTGCCGGAGTTTTCGTTGAAGATCGACTCTGCGTACTTCACGATTTGAGTGAGCACCGAAGACACGATGTGAGCCTTGACTTCAGTATTGTCAAGCACCTCTCGCATCTGACTCATGGGGTCCTCCTCTTCGACGCCAACAGATCGAGCGTACGCAGCGCGCGCGACGTTCCGAGTGTCAGCCGACATGTCTAAAACCACGTACGGAGCGACTTCCCCAGCAGCGCGGACCTTAAGAACGTCGGAGAGGAATCCGTGAGGACCGCTCAGCGGACGGCGCGGAGAACCAGTCAGGTTCTTACTCATGAACAGGTTAACGAGCGGCGTGAACACTTGCATCACTGAGGAGAAGGTTGAGTTGGCGTCGTCAATGTCTTCTGCTTCTGCGACCTCTTCCTCATCGTTCTTGTTGTAGTACGGCTCCCCCGTCATGTAACACAGAAGGTGCTTCAATGAGTCGCCAGCGTCTCCACTGCGAGCATAGACTCTTCCGAAGATGGATCGCGAGCGAACGATGGTTCGGAATGCGTTCATCAGAAGTTCGCGTTCGTCTGCGTCTTGGTTCTCAGAGATTCCTGCGATGACCTGCTTGGCGACCTCAACAGAGAAAGAGCGCGAGTTATCCTCACCCATGCGAGTCATGCGACCCCAGAGGTTCATCTCGTCCATCATGTACGCCATGAGTTCTTCGTTACGCGGCAGGCGGATGTCTTCGCTTACTCGAAGCACGCTTACCGGGCGACCAAGCGCCTTGGCGGCGGATTGGAGGGAGAAGAGGAATCCGCTTTCGGATGACCATTGACCCTGAGGATCGATGACGACAACGGCGTGAGACTCGTTGCGCATCTGCGAGAAGAAGAGAGTGTGAGCGAACGCGGTCTTGCCGGAACCAGATCGACCGATGATTGCCTGGTGTGTGGCTCCACGGCGCCCTGAGAAGCCAGGGATGAGCATGGGTAGGGGTTCGCCTCTGAGGTCGCGATACGTGCCCACGTACGAGCATTCTCCGAGCACGTCTCCGAGCACTTCCTGTGTCGTTTCTGCGGTAGAGATGTAGACCTTTGTGCGGATCGACGGCGATGTCGGCAAAGCGCCACCAGCCTGAGTCCACTTGCCACCGTCGACTCGCTTCCAAACAGCCTCAATAGTGAGTTCGATCTCGCGAACGTCAGTGCCAATGCCGGACATGTCGCGAGCGTTTGCCATCGTCATTGTGATGAGAGCGTCTTCACTTGCGCGGTTACTCGTTGTCACGCTTGTGATGGTTCCGAAAGCACGGTAAGTGAACCCGTCATCAAGAGCCATGTCGAAGTACGCCGTCATACCCATCGCTGGCTCTAGACCCTTTGCGGTCAGCGCAGCAAGCCTCACGCTCGTTGGCGTAGATGGAGACGTTACGAATCCGTATGAGTCTGTCAAGACAACTCCCTGTGACTTGGTCCTATCCATCTATAGTATCAGATGAAGAGGGTGGTGGGTTACTGAGAAATACGTCTCGTGACGAATGGTTCGTTGTTGGGGGACCCGCATAGCAAGAAGTTTCGATCAGCACGGTCGCGATTTCTGAGTTAAGCCCTGCGCGCTTCTCGGCACGACGAGCAAGAAACGCGATGCGGTAGCGGTATACGTTCCGCAGTATAAACCAGGTGCTCAAACCAATGAGGAACACCCGGACAGGGAGAGGATTCTCGAAGAAGCCACCGTTACTGAGGACGAGTGCGATGATTGGCATCAGGTCGGTATCGGGACATGTCGTTGCTGGAGGTTTTAGGATGATCGCTAGCCTTGAGCCGTCATGGCTGAAGGTATCTGACGTTGCGGTTGGATTGATGGGAACCATGATAAGACCTTATCTAGGCATGTCTGGGGGGCGGATTAGGCGGAAAACATGGCGAGTGAGGTCATTTATGGTTGCTGGTACTGTCGATCCTTCATCCTGTATATCGGATGGCTTTACATGCTTAGGTGCGGTACGACCCGAGTATTGCAGCAAGCGCACGTGGGTTATCGATGCTACTGGCGAGGTGCGCCCGTCGCATAGTGCTGACGACGGAAATCTGCTTCGCTTCCTTGTCTGCAAGGTATTGGCTCATGGGTTCGCGCGCCTCGGAGATGATGTCATGACAAAGGGGCTCAATGACGTGCTCCTTTGCGTAATCTCCAATAGCCTGTCCGAAACCGTCATCGTTGGGGTCGAGGTCGCTAGGTCGCACGAAGTCAACCTTGAGTGGACGGGCGTACTGATCTGCTGTGGGCGGCTTGAAATACGTGGTGTAGAGCCACTTCTCGTTGACGAGGCGAGCCATCGTCACAGGCGGTGCAATGCCGACACCAGTGGTATCCACCACCTCACCGAGCGCATGGTAGAAGTCTCGCAGGAGTTCCTCGCGACCGTCTTGCGACTCCTGCGCTTCCTTCCATCCTGCGAGGTCGCGCTGAGCGCCAGCGCTTCGAGGGTTGCGAGTTGATTGGACTGGAAGGTCGATGACGGGAAGCATCTCTCCGGGAGCGAGAGTGACGGAAGACAGAGTCCGGTCTCCGAGCGCGTACGCGGCACCAGCGTTGTCGATTCCCACTCGCGACAGGAACTGTGCGTAACTGCGCTGAGAGTCGGACTTTGAGATGGCGATCATGACTCCACCGGACCCATCGCTCAGTGGAGCGTTGATCCAAGGGCTGTTGCGTCGCTTGATAGCGCTGATTGCTTCGAACCCGTTGTCGCCGGAACCGGAGGACACCCAGTTGGCTAGGTAGTTGTTCAGAAGACGAGAAGAGTGAATGTTCCGCTGGAACGCGACCAAAATGGAAACGAGCGCACTAGTCCATGAGCCGTCAATGATGCGAATGCCATGCTGAAGCACGGTCTCGTTCTCAAGCAGCATCATTTCTTGCAGGCTCATAAGGTCGGTTGCTGCGTTACCGATGGCGCTACTGTGGTCGCGAAGGTAGTCAGACCAGTACATCTTCGGAGCGTCATCCGAGGTTGTGTAGAGTCTGCCTTCGGGTCCAAACGCGATACCCTCTGACGCCACAGCGCAGGAGTCGATGAGATCAATGCCAGCAAGTTGTTGAACAACACACGCCCCGTCAACCGTGACAACAGACTTCTCTTCGGGGGAGGCATTAATAGACCGCACAAGATTGCCGCGCAGCATGGCTTCACGAAGAGGAGCAGCAATCGAATCGAGAGCGTCAAACTCTCTGGCGATGTTACTGACGAACGCTGGAAGCGAGCGCATACCTAGGTCAACGACTGACGGCACGGAATCTCCTCTTCATCTCGGAGGGTTTTACCCTCATAGATCAAGTGTAACAGATGAACAGTATTCGCCTAGGCGGCTAGTTGAGCGAAAGGGTGAGCAACCACGCAGGAATGGCATCTAAACTGCCGACTGGTCCATTTACGTACATCACCGTAGAGTCATCCCACAGGTACATTTCGAGATATCGGCTTCCACCGTTACCGCCGTCTGTGATGACATAGGCGCCAACCTGCTTGCCTTTACCCGTCACGGTGCCATATGACACGAGTGCGTCATCCCTATCTCCAGACATCTCCCTTAACTGACGTAGGAGATATGTAGGCATGTCGATGCCGGTTGATTCAGAAATCTTGATCCCATTCACGAAGAACGAATCGATGGGAGCCTGATGAGCCTGCACCGTGATCGTATCTTGGTAGTAGAGTGTCGCGGATTGTCGTCCCGCAAGATTGAAGGCTGCTCCAGTGAAGTTCTTATCGACAGACAAGGTTTCCTTGGCATACTCGGTTGGCGCGCCGTCTATCGGAGGAGCGGGATCGATGATTACTCCATCGGATGATTGGACGGTGGCAAAACCGGCTACGTCGGCAGGGGTGGTTGGAGCCACGTATGACACATCCGATGCACCTCTTCCCGTGGCATCGACATTCTCCACTCCGTCTCGCACTGGATTAGAGTCTGTGGCTGACAGAACTTTGTCCCCGAATAGCAAAATAAACGCTATTCCCAGAACAACAAGAGAGCCTAGCGATATGGAGATAAACCTCCAGTCGATACCGCCCTCAGATCGCATCCTCATGATTCCTCCTCCTTCGTCACCTTAGAGATCGGATTCTTGTTCACAATCGCGTGCATGACGAGCAACTCGGAGAGTAGGAGGGCGAAAGAGAAGGATATCGCGAAAAGAACGGGAGCGTTAGAAGACCCTTCGACAACTAGGCGATTAAAGAAGAGTAAGCCCGTCACCGCTCCAGATACGGCTGCTAGCGACTCTGTCACCACAAGGAATGATGGAATACGGAATCCACAGCACTTGGCTACGCCCCTCACTCGAAGCCACCCTACTACTGGGACGTTCTCATACCACCGAAGAGGGCGCCCACAGGCACACGAAGACCTTCCTCCTACGCCCTGATTCGTTACGGACCTTTCAGCCACGACGCCAAGGAAAGAAGACAGCGAAGCGATCAGGAAAGCGCAACAAACCATCACGAGAACCTGGAAGGCTATGATCATTGCGCTGAACCGGAAACTACTACGTATTGGTCTGGATCACCAGATTCTGCGATCCACTTCTGTGCGTCGGCAATGGCTGCGGCTTGAGTTGGTACTGGCTGTGATTGCAAGGTCGAGTTCTTCCCATTGAATACTCGGAAACCCCACTGAATCTGTGGCTTATCCTTTGAGTCGACGTTAGAGATCGCAGGGAACGAATACACCACTGCTGCATGTTTGCCAGTTGCGGCGAAGAGGCGCGCATCAAGATCATCGATCCATGCACTAATGATCGTTAAGTCCTGCTGGCTGCTAATCTTCTCTACGTTCGGAAGAGCATCAACGCGGGCACTAGCGTCAGCGAGAACTGGAGCCGGAATAGTCGCATCCTTCTTAATAAGAACGAAACTTCCATCCTGCGACTCATATGCCGCGTAATCGGAAGGAAGATCAGCGGGAACATCCTTCACCACTTCTCCATTGAAAACAGACCCAGTAAATGGAGCGGGAGATGCCGATGGAGAAACGGCAGGCATGTTCGATGCCTCGATGGGAAATGGCGACTCTACCGGAAGCGTCTGTATTGGAGGAGACGGTAGCAACGAAGGATCGATGGGCTCATACGCCTTACTCTTTCCGCATCCAGAAAGTGACGCTACGGCGATCACGCCTATCACACCGAGTGCTAGCAGTTTCTTCATGGTTATCTCCTCGCGTTTCTGTCGCTGAAATGTTGCGTGATGTGGAATCGCTCTACGCCGCACCCGTCAGCGCGGCGTAGAGCGAAGACTGCGCCGGTTTTATCCAAATGCTCCATATGCGTAAACCGAAGGACCCCATCCGCCGTTCCAGTTCGACACGCACGCACTCTGAACTGTCATCGTTCCGCGACCCCATGCGCGGGTAGTCTGCGACCATGAAGTAGCCGTAGTCCATCCGTACGCAGCAGGAGCCGATCCAGTCTTACTGAAGTAGTAAACGGGGTACGATCCACCAGGGCAACCAGAGCCCCACTGCGCCCAACGGTACCCGCCAAGTCCAACCCACTGCCCAACGGGGGCAACCATAGGCGCTGGAAGGTAGCGTCCATCGTAGATGTTCTCTGGACCTTTAGTGGCGCCAACTGCACAGCGGATGCCGATTCCTGCAATCGCCGTGGCGTTCCACGCGATACCCGCACCGTAAGTAACAGATTGAGTAAGGTTTGGAGCCGTTGCGTACGCACTCCACGCGCCGTATGTTGGCGAAGAGTCCATCCTATCGTGATATTTAGACTCTAGAGTTGTTCCGGCAGGGCAGCCTCCCTGAGCGGCGCCATAGACAAGGAGAGTTGTTGAGGCGTATACAGAACTGCCATTCCAATATGGCGTGCCATCAGTCCAGTTGTAGGCGACAGGGGCAGGAAGGGTCTTTGCGGGTAGCGTGACGTTCCATGCCACCGAGCCACCAATAACGCCCGTTGTTGCGTTCCTACAGTACGCCACGTAGTTCACGTGAGTCGGCGTGCCCCAGACGCTTGCGTGGGTGTTCCGAACTACTGCCGGAGAGTTGTTAATGAACCATGCTGACCATGCTCCGTACGAGCCAGACGCTCGCCCACCGTCATCCTGATACTGCCATGCCACTTGCCCTGATGTGCAGGCGTACGTGAGACCACTCGTATAGTCGTTCGGAGCGACTCCAGCGTACTGGGATGGCGTAGGCATTGGGCGAGCGTAGTTAGATACAGCATTATATGCACTCGTTCCCGAGTACCCAACGGCTGCAATCTTAGCGCTGACGTTGTCTCCAGGCTGAATGTTGGTGAACATCTGCCAAAGTGCCGTGGTGGAAACGGTAACGTAGGCTGCACCGTTAACGCTGTAACTTACGTTATAGGAGTTGGCGTACGTCGATGCGTCCCATGCTGCCTGCACCTGAGTGGCGTCATATGGGGCGAGCCAGCGCCACGTAGGAGTGGCGGGAATCGGTTGAACGGTCGACATGGTGATCGTGTTTGACTGCGTTCCGTTCGCACTTGCTGCCGTAACTGGCACAACGTAGTACGTGATGTTACCGTTATTCCACCCAGTGAGGTCCGTCTTACCCGAGGTGACGTTGGATGCGATCTTTGTGCCGTTTTTGTAGAGGTTGTACGCCACTGCGCCAGGAACATTACCCCACGTAAGGGTGATGGTGACACCACTGGCGCCCTGTACTGTGGTTCCGCTAAGAGTCGGCGATGTCGGAAGCGGTCCAGTAAGTGTTACGCTGTTAGATTGTGGCGATGCTCCCACGTCGTTCATTGCTACGACATAGACGCTGACAGTCTGCCCAATAGCAGCGGAAATATCGAGAGAGGTGTCAGTCCCAGACCACAACTCTACGCCGGTGGTGGCGTTCCTCACAGAGTACTTCTCAGCCCAGGTGACAATGTTCCAGGTGATCGTTCCAGTGCGCTGTGAGGTTGTTCCGTTGACGTTGATGAGCGAAAGGCTAGGGGCGTTAGTGGGCTTCGACTTGGATGGACGGAGCGTCACTTCGTTCGAGTCGGCTGAATACCTTCCAGCAGAGTCAATCGCCTTGACGAGATACTTGGTCGACGTGTCAAGCGCCGTAGTGCCCTTCCATGTCGTTATCGCCCCGTCATTGATAGTGATGACCCAGGCGCCACTAGAGTAGACGGCGTACTTCGCTGCGCCGTCAACGGCACCCCAACTGAGGATTGGCTGGTTGGTGGAAGAGAGATCGCCAGAAAGGATCGGTTGAGAAGGTCCAGGAGCAGTCATCGTACAATCAGTGTCACTGATTGAGGTATCCCCCTCCTTATCTCCGCTGAGAAACATGGAAGTGTTTTCTCCGGGGATAGACATTTCTAGGCAGTATGCGTCCTTCGAGTTAGAGTGCGTATAGGCAACACTAGCCCCAGTGGGAATAACTACATCAGAGGAGAGAAGAGAAGGGTAGAGACCATTCGATCCGGTGCGCTCCTGCTTAAGAACAACAGATGCGCTAGTGAGCGCCGACTTCACCTCAGAGGCGCGAACCGTCTGTTGCTGGTTGCGGTAGATGGGGATAGCAATCGAAGCGAGAATGCTAATGATCACCATAACGACAATCACTTCAATGAGGCTAAATCCGCGCGCGTCAGTATCACGCATGTTCCTGGGAGTGAAGCGACGCATGGACTACTCTTTCTAAATGTTGGTTAACGCGAGGAATGTTAGGCATCCCTAGCATACATATCGGTATTTTGTGAGAAGCGAGAGAACTCTCCAAAGAAACCGGCTGTAAATGTTCGCTAGGGAATGTCGGTCCACGAAGCCGGAAGAGGAACATTCGGCTTCGCTGGCGGAGAAGGAATGGAGGGAATGTCCTGACTGATAATGCTTGGCTCTACGGGTGGACATACAGGAGGGGTAGGGGTCGGCGATGGTGAAGGGCTCGGAGTAGCCACCGTGGAAGCCACCGGGGAAGCGGATGGCGCCGGTGAAGGCTTGGGTGAAGGCTTGGGTGAAGGGCTTGGAGTCGGCGAAGGGCTTGGAGTCGGATTGGTCGCCATTTCCTTGCATGTGGAGACATCCAAGCCATACTGGATGATTGCCTTGTTTTGGCGTTTGATGAAATCATCGCGTGCGGAGATTTCGGCGTAGTATGCGTCAAGTGCGGTGCGGTACGTAGACCTCTGCGAATCTAGGTTCGCCCATGCAGACGTTACCGAGTTGTACTGAACTGCGTACTCGTTCCATGTCGCAATCTGCGTGGATAGGCTCACTGCGTCATCTCTCCATAACGCGTAACTCGCAAGGTAGTTCGTGTAGTTCTCAGCCAGAGTGTTTTCGGCATCAGTCACTAGTGCGTCAACGCGAGCCTTCTCGTCGGCATCATCGAATAGAGGGGCGCTTTGTCCCGCCCATACCCAGCCGCAACCTGGTCCATCGGGGTCTGCGACCCTCTCTGGAATCAACGTGGAATCTGCTGGAGCAACAGGAGGGGTTGAGGCGGAGTTTGGCTTGGTTGGCGCAGAGCCACTAGGGAGAGACGTTGGAAAATCGGTGGGGAGAGGGCTTTCTGGCACGCTTCGCGCGCTTAGCAGATCAACCACTTGAGCCGGATTCGAGTTAACGTCACCGATCCGATACCCCGATCCACTTACGCCACTCTCTTTAGAAAAGGCTCCCGGTCGAACTCCTACATACGAGGTGGGGATCGTGACAGTTCGACCCCTCTCCCAACCCGTATATGAAGCGGGTTGATAATAGGGGCTTCTCGTTGAATCAGCCTCAGACTCGTTGAGCGAGAGACACCCAGTAACGCTAAGCAAGGAGACTGCGCGCGCATCATACGCCTGCACAAGGCTGTTTAGGGCATCAACAGAGGGTGCCGACACTGCGAGAATCGCATCCCCACGAGCCCAAACGGCAACATAGTAAGCCTCACGTTGTTTTGTGGTTGAAACCGAATACTTGAAACCTGTGGCGTCGATGACTCCAGCGAGAGTCCCGCCTATCTTCGCGCTTCCATCCCGACCGGAACACGAGTTCAATCCGTTTCGGTACGACTTGAGCGCTGTCGTAGCCTGCCCAGAGCCGTATGACTGAATGATAACTGATGACATACTTCCAATGTCGCTCAATAATCCAAGCGAAGGGGATGGGCTTAGATCGATGTTCGAGCACATCCATGACACATGAGTTGTCGCAACTCCACGCGACTTAACGCTCGGGACGGAATATCCATCGGGTTGAAAACTAGCAAGTTCTGTGACGAAACTTACGGCGGGCACCTTATTGTCAGCCACGATGTCAAAAGGTGGAACAACCTCAGCGGTTCCATCCTCATTGAAACCAGGCAGTGCGGACATCACCTTGTCGGAGATCAACTTACTGGCGGAAGGCGAAGAGTCGTACGCAAGGTACGTAGAGCCAACTACGGTGGCAGTAACAAGGAGGATGCCGATCCACATCTTGTCGCGTGGTGGGCGTGGCGCCCTACGTCGCGTCATTATTAGCAAACGCTCCTTGTCTTAGATTTCTAGTGAATGGTGAGGTATCTATCGTATCATGCGCAAAGGGGACCCGTTTCACAGAGAATGGGTCCCCTTTGCGTCAAGTGCAGTTTTAGATGCTTGTTTTACGCGCTTCTTCGAGAGTGCGCTCAAGGAATGCAACCATCTCGGCGAGGTTCACCCTTGCGACGCGCTTAATCTCTTCTGCTTGCTGAGTAGTCGAACTCACGCTCGACTGAGCCTGACTAACAATCGCATCTGCCGACCTCTTTGCGTTTGCCACGTGCTCGTCAGCGAGCGCGGCAGCACGAGAAAGGAGTTCGGAAGCCTGAGACACCTCAGGCTTAACGACAGGCTTACTCTCTGCCTCGGCGCGAGCCTTGTTCGCGATCTCAAGCGCTGCGTTTGCACTCTCGATAGCCTCTCGAAGGTCGCTGTTAGCGGCAGTCACCTGCCCTAAGCGCTCCGAAAGAACTGCGGTCTCGCTTGACTCCGTCTCCCTTAGGGAGAGAATCTGCTCGCGGAGAGAATCTGCCTCATCGCCATACTGAGCAACGAGAGCGTTGATTGTGCCATCATGGGCGGCGACGGCGGCAAGGAGTTCATGCAACCTTTCCGTCTGTAGGTCCATGTGCTCCTGAGCGGCGCGCAGAAGCGAGTCGACCTGATCTGCGGAGTAGGCGCGCTCCTTGCGCTTGGGCGCGTTAACCACCACACTGAGGAGGTCTACCTCTCGGAGCGCTTCGTCTTCATCCGTTGAGCCAGTAGGCTCTTCAGAATCGGGTGTGGGGACGACGCCGACAGTCGTGTCGTCATCCATCGGACGTTCGTCGTTGGTGCTCATAGTTTTCTCCTGATGCGGGTTAAGTCGTTTCTTCTGTTGAATATCGGACAATCTGCGTCGACAGACCATGAAGCAACTTCACGTAGAATCTGGCAGTTTCGATCCATGAGTTAGCGTCAACGTCACGGTGATCTTGTCGACGTTGACGACACTGTTGCCTCCGGTGGCTTCCTGAGAGAATACAACATTCGGAACGAAGACTGCGCTCTCTTCTGCGGTCTCAGTGTTGAACGCCACCTTAAATCCCTGTGCCTCTAGAACACCCTTTGCCGCTGATGGCGTCATGCCTTGCACGTTCGGCACTTCGCTTCCGCTCGTGAGCGCGCCTATAGAAGCGTATGAGAAGTCTTCGACAGGCATATTCACCATTGCATTCGACATGATGCTCTGCCATAGCGGAGCAGCGATGTCAGAACCATAAACGTCGTATACGGTTCTGCCGTTGTAGCGGATTCCTCCGGTCAGCGGATATTTGAACCCACCCCGTGGGTCGCCCATCCACACGGCTGTTGACAACTGAGGGGTAATACCAACAAACCAGGCAGCAGAGTGACCAGTAGTCGTTCCCGTCTTACCCCCAGCAGGGCGACCAAGGCTAGCCGACTTCCCGGTGCGCCACTTCTCTGGTCCGTCAATGACCTGCGTGAGAGCCTGAGTAACTCTCTCAGCCGTTGATCTGCTCATCGCTTGGTAGCAACCGCTGTCGCCGCCTTCTAGCGCCTGTCCGTTGATATCTGTGATGCTCTCTACTCCGCGAGGAGCACAGTAGAGTCCACCGGAAGCGAACGCTGCGTACGCCGCCGCCATCTCTAGAGGGGAAGTAGACAGCGTTCCAAGAACGAACGATGCATCCTTACTGGTTACGTTCCCAGGAATGGTTACGCCTAGGTTTGAAGCCATGTCGGCAACGTTGAGAACTCCTGTATTCTGCGCGAGAGTTGCGTAGTAGGTGTTAGAAGAAAGCGCGGTTGCCTTGTCAATCGAAAGATATCCCGCCTCAATGCTAGAGAGGTTGTGGATTCCACCTGGAGGAACGTTCATGTTCCCAGGATTGAATACGGTAGGCGCGTACAGGATAGTGTCGCTCGGGAACCCAGCCTCTAATGCGGCGGCTAGAGCAAACGGCTTGAAAGATGAACCAGGTTGGAAAGATACGGCGTCAGGAAGAATAATCTCGGTAGACCCGGTCACTCCATCCTCGGACTTCCCCCACGTTCTGTTTTGAACGAGGGCTTTCACGTTCCCGGTTCCCGGCTCAACGATTGCCACTCCAGCGGCAACTCGGTTATCGTTTCCAAGCGAAGCGTCCAACACTTGCTGAGATGAATCTTGGATCGCCGGGTCTAACGTAGTCGTAATCGTGAGTCCACCCAAGTAGAGGCGATTGGTACGAGCAGTCTCGTCAACCCCGAGTCGCGAATCGCTCTTGAGGTTCTGGACGACCCATTGACAGAAGAAAGGGTACGCGCTTGTCGTGCAACCGTTGGGGGTCCTATGAACGTCGAGCGTGACCGGCTGACCCTTCGCGACGATTTTCTCTGTGAGCGTGATGTATCCAGCCGTGTACATTCTTTCAAGAACGAGGTCCCTTCTCGTGAGGGCTGCTTCTGGGTGATCAATGGGGTCATACCCAGTAGGGTTCTGAAGGAGCCCAACGAGTAACGCAGACTGACCGAGAGTTAGGTCGGAGGCTTCCACTCCGAAATAGTAGTAGGCAGCAGTTCCGATTCCGTACACGCCATTCGAGAACAGCACGATGTTGAGATACTGGTTCATAATCTCATCCTTGGAGAGTTTTTCTTCAAGGGACGCGGCATAGTGAGCCTCAAGCAACTTGCGTCGAATCGTGTTCTCGGTTGCTGCGGCATGCTCTTCGTCGGTGGTTGCTGCGAGAAGGAGCGTGTTCTTCACTAGTTGTTGAGTGATTGTCGAGCCACCCTGCACGTCATTACCGCTCGCGTTGTTACGCAACGCGCGCAGAATGCCTTCGCCATCTACTCCGTGATGCTCATAGAATCGTGCGTCCTCTGTGGCTACTAGTGCATTGACGACAAATGGATTAACCTTGTCGAGAGTGGTGACCACTCGATTCTCAGAATAGAACTCGGCAATCAGGTTGCCGTTCACATCGAGAATGTGCGAGCGCTGGGGGAGGGCGACAACCGGGAGTTCACTCGGCAGAGTATCCCAGTACTCGTCAACCGTCTGAACTCCGCCGCCAGCCAATAGAGCCAGAGGCATAGCCATGAGCGACAGGATCATA
>Ga0209100_1001478_pt1 | contig 15951 bp, 20 predicted proteins | sample lystaG_FD_185480 | JGI IMG/M metagenome (GOLD analysis project Ga0209100, IMG submission 185480) | Glacier valley bacterial and archeal communities from Borup Fiord, Nunavut, Canada, to study Microbial Dark Matter (Phase II) -... | ecosystem: Environmental > Aquatic > Freshwater > Ice > Glacier ...
GACACGGAGGAAACGCGATATGAACAAATCGATCGCACTCGGACTCGCTGCACTCATTCTCATGGCTTCCTCGAGCCAGTCGGCTCAAGCCGCGGGCAAAATGACCGTCGTCAACAACTCAAAATTTGCCTTGAACGGAAGCATCACGTACCACACCGCGCTCTGCAAAGACGACAAAATTCACGTGGCCGGAAGCGGCAAATGGTCGGTCAACTCGGGCCTCTGCGCGGTGAAAGGCTCATCGTTCTCGCTGACGGATAAGCAAGGCGTCAGCCATGTTTGCGCCTATGGAAGCGCCTCGCACACGGCGCAGAATTTCCGCATCTACCACCGGACCTCCATTCCGAACGCGTTTTGCGAAGTGACCAACGAAGCGCCGATGTACTAGCATGATAAAAACATTCAGTATCGCCCTCACCGGAATGCTTCTCTCGCTCGCGCTGATGCAGCCAGCTTCAGCCGCCACCCTTCAAGTAGCCAACAAAACGGACAAAGAGGCGGTCATCACCGTCACCTACCATACGAATTTGTGCCGAGACGATCGCGGCCTGCACGCCGTTGCGCATGAGACCATTTCGCTCAAGCCTGGTCTTTGTACCGTGAAAAGCGTGTATGCCAGCCTGAAGACGCAGCCGGGACTTGCACTCGTGTGCATTCCCCACAAACGAACTGGCGCGTCCCTCTACACGATCACCGCAGATAAAGATTACCGGAACTGCTACATCAATTAGCACCTTCGTACAAGACAAGAAGAGCCGGCTCCGACGAGCCGGCTCTTCTTGTTTCTTGGGCGCTGCGGGCGCTTAGTTCATCATGCTGTTTCCGCAGGTATTGGTCTTTGTGATTTTCAGCGCCGTGCCGAGCGGAATCACGACGTTGCCATCGACGTCTTTCGTCGTCTTACCCCAGCCGCCGGTAATGGTGTACGTCGGCTTGACGCTGCAGCGGAAGGGCCACGGCGGGCCTGCATACTGACCCTTGAGTTCGCCCTGGCCATTTGATACCAACGCCGCTCCGATGGTCTCCTTGGCTCCCGCCACAGCGGCAGCCTTCGCACCGGCGACGAGCGCCGCGCTGCCTACGGTGACGGTTGTCGATGTCGCCACTGCGGCTGCGGCTGCGGCTGCTCCGGCCGCGGGAGCTGCGATTGCGGCACCGACGCCGGCGGTCAGAGCGCTGAGGATGATGCCGCCCACAATCGCTGCGACGGGAAGCACGCACGAGGAAAGCGTCTTGTGTTCGATCGTATCCAATTGCTGTTGTGCGCTGATCGTGAACCACACCGCTCCGGTGTTGCGGTCGAACGCTTGACCCGCGGGCGCGACGCCATAATACAGGCACGAAACTTGATCGAGGCTCACTTCGACGGGCCAGTTCGTATTATTGATGATGCGAAAGCCCGGCCCTCCGGTTGCGTCCGCTACTTCTTTTTGCATGTTCGCAAGCGAGTCGACTTTGTATCCGGTGTTCGACGCCGCCACGATGAAGCGCTCGTAGCCGGTTCCCGATGAGGTGTATGCGGAGGCTGCTTTGCCGTTGACGGTCGCGGTAATTCGCGTGATCAGACATGCACCGCGATACGCGCTAATCGTGCTTTGCGTCTCTGCGATCACGCTATTGGCGCCGACTTTTCCCGCGGCAACGGTGAAGTTGTCGCCGCGGCAGCCGGCATAGTGGATAATGCCATGGACGACGTAGTTCGTACGATTGAAAATCGTCGCGCGGCCGTACGCCGAAGCGGGCGCGGAGTAACCGATGATGGGAACGGTCATCAGCAAGATACTTGCGACGAACCGATTAATCGAATGGAGCCGAAACATTCTATCCTCACAAAAGGGATTTGATCGAAAGTCCGTGACTCGGCCGAAAAGCGGACGTAGAACGCTCCGCGATACGAATGACGATCGTCGAGCAAAAAAAGTAACGTTGTTCGTGGCTTTCTGAACAATCATGCGCCTCCCCGCTTCACCGGCAGCGGGCTGACCTAGTGCGTCCTCTAAATGTTCACTCTCGTCACCATCAAGGAGGCCTCCGCTCGGTCGGTCAGAACGACGAGGCGGCCTTCTCGGAATTGTACTGACGTTCCGAGATTTTGCGACGGCCTAGCGTGCAACGCGGGCTCGGCCGTCGCTTCTCGATTTTTGCAGGAGACAATCGACCATGCTCAAGAGACCGGCTATCGGGCTGCTCTTCGTCTTTCTCTTTCTCCAGCTATCGACGCAGCTCGCGACCGTCGCGACGGCGTCGACGAGCTCGAACTTTTACTGGAAAAGCACGTATAGCCGCGGTGCGGGAACGAACCCGTCGACGAGTGCGACCGCATCCTGCGCGGCCGGTCTCGAGCGCGGCTCCGTTCTTACCGCTCCGTTTGCGATCAACGGGGTAAAGCGGGGCGCGTACCTCTGCTATCCTGCCTGCAAAAGCGGCTACAAGGGCACGGCATCGGAGTGTTGGCAGAGCACCTTGCCTGCGGGCTACGTGAGTTGCGGCGCCGGCCTTGCCTCCTCTGAGACGATTTGTCGAGAGATCGTCGCGAACCAACTCGTTTCGATCGCCGCGTTGAGCATGGCGGCCGTATCGCTCGGTACGACGGAGTCTTCCGCGGGCGAAGACGTCGCCGATGTGATTTCCGTATCCAAGACCGCAATCCAAGTCGCCGAGAAGTCGCCGCATCTTTTCGCCGAAGCCGAGCACATTTCGAAGGAGCTGCTGCCGCTCGCAAAAGCGAGCGCATTGAGTCTGAAAAAGGATATGAAGCTCGTTGCCGATGGCCTCGAAGACGCGCCGACATTCGTGAAGAAGCAAAAGGCGGCGTTGGCGGCCGGCGGTATCAGCAGCGCGAAATTAGCCAAGTTGGTGAGCACAACGAAAAAGCTGCTGCTGGCATCGAAAGTCACGCTCCGCGTCGGATCCATCCTCTACAATGCGGTGCACAACCAAAACACGTCGCCGATCGATTACGTGCGTGATACGACCGCGCTCGCGTCGTTCGCCTTTGCTCTGTACGAAATAACCCACCCGGGCGATACCGTCCCCGCTTCCACGATCTTTGGGACGATCTCCGCCTTCATGTATCCGCAATACGGAACGACCTACTAGGTCCGCATAAGCCGAGCGCCGCGCAGACGATCCGAAAGACACGTCGTTCTGCGCGACGTCGGTGTCCACCGAACCGTTGATTTGGTCGAACCGCTTTCAACGCGTTTTCGCTCGCTGCGCCTCGAGAACGGCTTCGGCAATGCGTTTGCTCCGGGTCTCAGGTTTCGCCGCCTCGTCGATGCGACGGATGTTGAAATTCTGTCGTCCGGGCGGGAGCGCTTTGAAGTGGGCCGTGGCTGCTTGGGCACGCAGAGCGGCGAGTAAATGTGGATCTGCACGGGATCGCCGACTTGGGTCTTGGTCTCGCGCCGAACTTGGTTTTTTTTCGCTAACGTTTCCACCAACACTCGATAGCGGTCAGCGTTTATGGCGGCCATGCCTTCAATGATTGCCTCCACGAAGCGTGGTGCTGCGAGCTGGCAAATTCGTGATGTGAGTCAATTCCCTACGGCGATCACGCCGGGGGAATGGCGCCGATTTTGCGCACGCTATCAGTGGGTCGCATTCTCGATAGCGGCCAACGATATCGTGGACACGCGTTTAACGATGGCATGAACGAAGCGACGCGTCGCCACGTGCCCGTCCGCATCGCTCGTTGTGGCGATCGTCTCCGATTAGACGAGCTCTCACTCGAGGTGCTCTCTCCCTGCGGGTCGCTCCTCACGAGCGGGAAGAACGACATCAACGAAAATTCGCTCGTCGTACGAATCGCGATCGGCCGAGCACGCTTCCTCTTTATGGGCGATGCCGGCGCACAGACGGAGTCGCTTTTGCTGAGGCGCGGCGTCGATCTGCGTGCCAATGTCCTTAAAGTGGGTCATCACGGTTCCGCCTACGCAAGCTCGCCCGCATTCATCGCCGCCGTCCAACCGAGCCTCGCGCTTATCAGCGTCGGGCGACACAACTCGTTCGGCCATCCCTCCGCGCGCACGGTAGCGACACTCGAATCGATCGGCTCCAGCGTCTACCGCACGGATCGCTGCGGCGCGATTGCAGTCGATGCAACCCAGACGCTACCGGCTCTCACGACACTCACGTGCGATCACGATGCGGTCCGCTCGCCAGCGAATGTCGCGATACCGGCGATCTTGCGAAATAGCCGCAGCCGCTGGCATCGCGCTGACGGCCTGCCGGAGCGCTAGGACCAAGCGAGTACTTGATGGGCAAGCAGGTCACCGAGAAATCCCGGCCCGGAGCGCTGGTGTTCGCGAGAGGCCTGCCACTGGAACGATGCCGCTAGGTTAAAAACCGGCACCCTTTTCCAATCTCCCACGGGTCGTCTAAGAGCATTGTAGAACGTAGCCGACTAGCTCTAGGACTAGGCTTCTATCTGCGACCGAACTTTGCTTAGGTGCGACCGCGTCTTTTCTCGAGAAGACGTCTGGCGGCGGATTAAAAGCTTTATTGAAGCAGCTATGCTCGCGAATTAAATGTAATTGCAGGGATCGTTTGACTAGGAACGTCGTTTATCTCATTGGCGTGCGCTAGGCATCCGCGAGTGACGCGAATGCGGTCTGTGTATATTCCTTGGGCTCAGAGCTTGCTGGTGGCTGAGGCTTCGTTTGAGTCGACATCGCACGTTCCCGTCGGCATGCGAGTTTCCGAGAGGCTGCGCGTGTATCTGGCTCGAGTTATCGGCGCAGACGGCTTCACTGCAATGCTGCGGCGCGCTTTGGCCCTGGCGCGCACGAACGTTCCCTCACTTCAATCGGTGAATGTCTCTGCGGATGGTCGCCTTGAGGGCCTCGAAGAGTTAGGAGGGGAGGTCGACGCACCTGCGAGCGTCCTCACCGCGCAATTCCTAGAGTTGCTGGTCACCTTTATCGGCGAATCCGCCACGCTTCGTCTTGTGTCCCATGCCTTTCAAATACAGCTAATCAAGAGTGGTGAGTCCGAGGATTTGAGATGAACAACGAAGACCAGTTTTCAAACGAACCCGTCGTCATTCGGCAGATCCCTACCGGAGTCTATGGTCTTGATGAGATCCTCGGGGGCGGCCTTCCGGAATACTCATTTAATATCGTTGCCGGCGCCCCAGGATGCGGCAAGACGACGCTAGTGCATCAATTCATGTTTGCCAACGCGAGCCCAGAGTGCCCGGCGTTGTACTTCACTATTTTGGGGGAGCCGGCCATCAAGATGCTGCGCTATCAGCAGCAATTCACGTTTTTCGATCAATCGAAACTGGACGGTGCAATCCGCTTCATTAACCTTAGCCAGCTCGTGCTCGAAAAAGACCTCGGCGCCGTTTTAGACGAGATCGTCAAAGAGGTCGAAGCGCACAATGCCCGCATCGTCGTGGTCGACTCGTTCCGCACGGTTGTACGTAGAGCCCAATCGAGTGCAACCGAAACGGAACTGCAAGGCTTTGTCCAACGTCTGGCGCTGCAGATGACCAGTTGGCAAACGACGTCGTTTCTGGTTGGCGAATACGCACCGGAGGAGATACGCGATAATCCGGTGTTCACCGTCGCCGACGGACTGCTCTGGCTCTACCAGAATACGGACCGGAACTCGATCGCCCGCAAGATGCAAGTCATGAAGATGCGCGGTCAGGCCTCGGTCCCCGGACTGCACACCTTTCGCATAACCCAGTCCGGTTTGCAAACATTTCCGCGCACCCTCGGACTGAATCATCAGCCAGCACACATCAAGGGACAGCGGCGCGTCTCAACGGGCATCCGCGAACTTGATGCACTGATGGGTGGCGGAATCCCTGAGTTCAACAGTTTGCTGGTCGCTGGTCCCTCCGGAGCCGGCAAATCAATTATGTCGTCTCAATTCATTGCCGAAGGTCTGGCGCAGGGCGAACCGGGGGTCATAGCCGTCTTCGAAGAGCTGCCCATCGATGTTCTCAACCGAGCTTGCAACATTGGCATCGACTTCGACACACCGCAGAAAAACGGCGCGCTCAAGATCATTTATATCCGGCCCCTCGACCTCTCTGTCGACGAGACTGTGTATGAAATTATCGACGCCGTAAAACAGATCGGTGCCAAGCGAGTCGTGCTGGACTCGCTGGTAGGTTTCGAGATGGCGCTCGCTCCCGAATTTCGCCACGAGTTTCGCGAGTCGTTGTATCGAATGATCGGTGCACTCACCCGGTTGGGCGTAACGGTCCTTAGTACGGTGGAAGTCCAGGAAAGCTTCACCTCGATGGGTCTGAGCAGCTTCGCCATCTCGTTCCTTGCTGATGCCATCCTTCGCATGCGCTATGTCTCGATCGACGGCCAATTGCGCAGAATGCTGTTGGTCGTGAAGATGCGCGGCAGCGAGCATAGCATCGATATGACCGAATACAAGATCACTGGGAAAGGCCTCGTCATTGGCGAGCCGCTTCGAGGCTATCGTGCCCTTACCAGCGGCGTTCCAGGACCCTGGTCCCCTGCCCCCGAGGTGTCCGTACCCGAGCTCGGACGAGACCCGAAATCGGCACGGTAACAGCAGAAATAGATCGCGCTTCATGAGTGACATTGTACGGAATACATATACTGCGGGCGCTCTGGAATCGGTGCTCTGCACGCACGAGTTATTGACGCGTCCGTCCCTGCCGCCAGATTACCATGCGGAAAATGACGCGCTCCTCACAATTGCCCAGCACATGGCCGATTCGCCGCAAACGACGCTCCAACAACTCGTCGAAGTGGCGCTGGAAATTTGCCGGGCTGGCTCAGCCGGCATTAGCCTCGTCTCCGAAAAAACTGGCGATTTCTATTGGCCAGCGATCGCCGGCGCGTGGAGACCGAACATCGGTGGGGGTACCCCACGTCACTTTGGGCCGTGCGGCATCGTCTTGGATCGCAACGCTGCGCAACTCTTCAAGCGTCCCGAAAAATGTTACCCGTATTTAGTTCCGTTTGGGCCGTTGATAGAAGAAGTGCTTCTGACGCCTTTTTACGTTGCTGGAAAAGCGGTTGGCACGGTGTGGGTCGTCGCACACGATCGCGAACGCAAGTTCGACATCGGAGATCTGGGGCTGATCGAGAGGCTAGGCCGTTTTGCAGCTGCGATCTATCCGCTGAGCGCAGCCCTAGACGCGCTGCTAGGACAAGACCAACTCATCCGCGACGTGAACCAAAACCTCGTACTATCTTCAATCCGCCAGCACGAACTGACCGAGCAGGCCCAGACGGCGAAATTGATCGCTTTAGAGAGCGAGCAACGGTTGAAAACGGCGCTCGACCAGTCGCAGAGCGTGGCCGAAACCCTCCAAAGCATCTTTCTCCCGCGTTCTCTGCCGCACGATGATAAAGTCCGTTTCGATGCAATTTATTCGGCCGCAGAGAAAGATACGTTCATTGGCGGCGATTGGCTCGAGGCGGCGCATCTGCCCGACGGACGCTACTTGATCTCCATCGGCGATGTCACAGGACACGGCCTGAGAGCATCAATCATCGCCGGTCGTCTGCGCCAAGCGATCACCGACTATTCTTTTACCAACGATGACCCGGCGGTCATCCTCTCCAAAGCAAACCGTATATTGCGGTTTCAGCATCCAGACGTCTACGCGACAGCGGTGGTCGGATTTGTCGATCGTGATTGCATCAGGTTTACGTACGCAAGTGCAGGGCATCCAGCACCCTTATTCGCGACGTCTAGCACGGTCCCGGCGCAAGAACTTCCTCTTGGCGGTGTGTTGCTTGGGTGGGATGAGTTGGATGCCGTTTCGCACTCAATCGAGATTTCTCCGGGCAGCGTTCTGGCGTTCTATACGGATGGGATTACGGAATTCGCTCGCGATATAGATTCCGCCGAAACGGCGCTGCGAGCCGCCGTCGCCGAGGTCGTCGGCGATACGTCTATCGCGCGCCCTGCCGTGATGATTCAGAAGAAGGTGCTCGGCGACGCACAGCCTGCGGATGACATTGCGCTTCTCATTATGCAGTTCGACACCGTCGAAAAAGCGGCGTTGCGAACCGGTGCAACGGAGTTTACGAAGACGTTGCGCTTTAATTCGAGCGACGCGTCGGCGGCATGTACCTGTCGACGAGAGATGATGAACTACATTCGGCGTTTTGCGACCGATCCGGATGCCCTGTTCACAACTGAGCTTATCCTAGGCGAAATTCTCGCCAATACTGTTCAGCACGCGCCCAGCCTGGTCGAAGTGCATATCGACTGGAGCGGAGAGAAAGCGATTGTCAGGGTTGTGGACAACGGCCCCGGTTTGATCCATCAGCATCCAGAGGGAACGCAAGATATGATGGATGAACACGGACGCGGCCTGTTTTTAGTTAGAACGCTGGCCGATGACGTATCGATGACGTCGCCAAATGGTTCCGGCATTGAGCTGCGAGCAGTCCTCCCATTATTCCGCAACCACGCCCCTTCTGCGCCCGACGCGAGTACGATTGCAGAGTAAAACGCGGACGAGCGTTTTCAGTTCGGTAGAAATCTTTCGCTCGTCTCGCAGCGCGTGAACACCTCCGGAATTGGTCTTGGGCGACTTCCTCTTCGGACATCTCCGTTGAGGCGATGCGAAAAAACACGGCTCGGAGCAACCAGCTCACGCCGCACGGCATCGAGGTCGGCTTCACAGCAGTGTTGCCGCGGACCGCGGGGTCGCCGAACGCCATCAATTGCATGAGGCAATTGAAACCGGCAAGCGAACGCGCGACCTTGTGATGTGAGTCAATTCCGCACGGCGATCACGCCGGGGGACTGGCGCCGATTTTGCGCACGCTATCAGTGGGTCGCATTCTCGATAGCGGTCAGCACTACGGGGGTCACGCTTACAATGACGGGATGCTGGAGGCACAGCATCGCGGCGTCGCCGTTACGATCGCACGCTGCGGTGCCGCACTGAAGGTTGAAGAAATCGCAATCGAGATGCTTTCACCGTGCGGAGCCTCGCTGGTCGGTGGAAAGAACGACGTCAACGAGAACTCGATCGTTATACGAGTGACCATCGCAGGCACGCGCATTCTTTTCATGGGGGATGCTGGTTGGCAGACGGAAATGGGATTACTGCATCGCGGCGTCGACTTGCGCGCAGATATTCGGCTCTGCTCATTTTACTAATTTTGAACTTTTCTAAACTGAGCAGATGAGGTGGGAAAGTAGAATTAAACTGAGCAGGCTCCATTCTCTGTCTTATGACTGCGTATCGATTCGAACGTTTCCGTTCGGGCGCACTCGAGTTGCGTAGGATCGCCGGATCCTCTAGCTTTGGAGTGAAGTTTTGCTTGGGCCGTGCTAAGTAAGATGAGCGCATGGACCATGGTCATCTGCCTCCTCTAGACGACATCGCAATTGTTGGCCTACTTCTCATGGCCACGGTCGCATTTGATTGCTCCGGCGCACGCTTCACCGAAGACGTGGATGAGGAGGAGGCTCGACTGACCTGTTCGTTAACACGGAACCGACCATAATCCGCAAGCGTGCCCGACGCGCCTGGTGGCGACGTGAACGTGATGAAGCCTCCAAGCCGCTTGCCCGAGAGTTTTATCGTGGTGCGAGCGACGGCATCGCAACGGCCGTAGTCCCGATCATAGCGTTCGACGAGACCGCTTACCGAATCACCGTTCAACCGAATCGTTATCACCACCAACCGGTCCGGACGATGGCCCTCGAAAACGTGCGATCACGATTATTCGCCAAAGATGGACCACGGACAAGCCCAGAGGAGATTGCGGCAAGAGCGGCTAGACATAGAACGAATTCGCCCGACATTTTCACGGTGATACGCCTACTTACGCGAGGCGCATCATCTAATTAGCGGCTATGCACTCCACGCCCGACACGGGGACCTCGGACGGTCGAAGTGATGAACTTGCCCGTCTGCGCGTCGACTGCGTAAAGCATCTCAGAATTCGGGCCAAATTTGCCGCCGCGACTTTCAATGCCGCTGGGCAACGAAATGTTGACGAGATATACTTGGCGATCCGGGGCTACGGTGTAGTCTTTTGCATTGCTCCGAGATGCAATGAGGAAGCTTTTGTAATCGGTCAAGCGGACGGATTTTACGGCGCCCGCGACATGGGCGGCCGTGGCATTCGCGCTAGTGACGATGGTTGTTTGAGGCACCATTTGCGACGATGGCAGCGAAGAGTTGCCCGGAGCCGAAAACGTCCCCGCCCGTAAAGGCGGATGAGGTGGCGCTTTAACGTCGCTTGCGAGCGCGCCGGCGATACCGGCGGGAATGATTGATAAAGCGAACAGGCTTGCGCTCAACTTGGCCAAATTTTTCATGAGTAAATTTTTCATGAGTGTGTAAAAACCACCGTAGGATTGGCGTAAGTAGTATTCGTGGGCGAATTGAAAGTGGCGACCCAACCGAGCGAGTTGGAATTGAACGCGGCGAAGTTGTCGAGATACAGCCAGGTGGCAGTGGAGTCTTGATATTGCAGGTTGTAACTGATCGTCCCACTTCTGAACGATGTTTGATCCGAACTCGTTTCAAGGCCAACATCTACATGGTCGGCTGACGTATCGTTCGGAAAATCGGAGATTACCGCTTTCGTGACGTTGTCGACGGAGACGTTCCACGCCCCGCTCGCGCCCGAACCCACCGTGAAGTTGTGATCTCCCGTCGGCACGGGATCGGCAGGATCGATTAGCGTCTCCCGGTAGGCTTGCGTGCCAGTGCTGTCAACGTAATTTTCGGCCCAGAAATGCCCGCTGCGGTTCAAGCCGGATATGAGACCAACGGTATCACCGACTTCGATCCATTTCGTTCCGGCGGCGTCAAAACAGAACCAAAGTTCCTTATCGATGAACGGGTTGTACGAGGAATTGTCGTTTTGCGTTAGGTCATCTTGCCCCAGCGAATTGTCCAAGTAGGCGCCGTAGTACGGACCCACCTGCGCCCGCTCAATTGCATACTGGTGTGGTGACAACTCTGCGGCGTAGGCTGAAAGGCTAGACGACATAAAGATCAAACCGACGGCACTCGAAACCATGCACCGAGGGATCGTAAATCGTAAATTGTTCATTCTCACCTCTGAATGTGCGCTGCGAGATAGCAGCGACTGACCAGACAGTTCCAATCTGAGGAGCTGCTAAACTTACGTGCAAACCGCCGAATGCCGCCTTTCACATTTCCAATCGCATATGCAGGTAATAGCGACTCCTATCTATGTTATGGCGACAGCTACCGTAACTTTTACGATTGGCTTGAGCGAAGATTAGGACCGCCCGGTAGGAGCTCTGTCTTCATCGCAACCGAATTTTCGCGTCCGCTCTCCTTCGTAGCGTCCCGCAATTGAATATCGCCGAGGCGATCCTCTTTTTCACGTTCTGACGTTGCCCCGTGAAAGTGTCCCGATAATGGAGAGAGAATCCCGGGCGAAACAGCCCGATCGGAGTCTCCATCGTGAAGAAATCTCGGTTCGCCGAGCAAAAGATCGATTTTTATCCCGAATCCGTAACCGCTATCGGTACCATCAGAAAGCTGCGCAGACTTCGTAAGAAGTTCGTAGTCGGCGCTCGAGATGATTTGCCCCGACGTAAGCGCCACGCCCCACTTTTGCAAGTCCTCGGTTGTTGACACGATGCCACCCGCGGAGGACGCCCACGATTCGGCGATTGGTTTCGACTCGACGATGTGACCCTGCGTGTACGTGTAGCCACGCGCCGTGTCCGCAAGCTGGCCTTCTTCAGCCATCGTTGCCGATTCCGTCATGCCGGCCGGAGCGAATAGGTGCTCCTTCACGTACGCTTCCCAGGTTTGACCCGAAGCGAGCTCGATAATCCGGCCAAGGATCAAGTAGTTCGTATTCGAGTATGCAAAGTGCGTTCCACGTATAAATGCGAGCGGCTTAGAGGAAACGCGCGACAGCAATTGATCGAAGGTCGCTGGCGTCGAGGCAAGCGTCTCGAAGTTTGCGATGTCGACGTAGTCTTCAAGCCCGCTCGAATGCGTCAACAGTTGACGGATCGTAATTTCTTTCGCGTGCGAGATCGACGGAAGATACGTAGCGAGCGTCGCGTCGAGATCGATCTTTCCGGTTTCTTTGCACTGGAGAATCGCAGCGGCCGTGAACTGCTTTGTAATCGATCCAATTTCGTAATGCGTCTGGGCGTTTGCCGGCAGCGACCGCGCTACATCGCGTAGGCATAACCGCGCGTGTAGACGGTCGCTCCGTTTTGAATGACCGCGATTGTCGCCCCTTGGGTGTGCGCCTCGTTCAAGGGGGCGCCGACATCCGCATCGATCTTCGACTGTACTGCCGCCTTGAGGAGCGGCGCACGAAGCGGGGGAGCAGCCGAGACGGACTGGGCCGACGACGCCACAATAAAACCGACTAGAGCTGCGATGAGACAGGGCCAAATACGCATCGCAATCCGTTTCTGCTGTAGCCGAAAGCGACCCTCGGAGAAGTCCTCAGAGAATCTTCGGGCTTCTCCTATCCCGAAAGATCGATACCCGATATGCGTCCCGAAGCGATCAGCGTAAAGGTCGCGAGCACGTTCCCTTGTTCGAAGCGCATAAGGTACTTGTAGATCAGCGCCTTCGGCGATCCGGACGTTCCCTTGAATACGATCGCCTGAAGCGATCCGACTGTGGCAAAGTCGGATGCGATCACCTTGATCATCGCGTCCGGAAACGCTTTGGAAGCCGCGGGCGTCAACTGCGAGCGATCGATCCGCCCGTGCACCATCTCGTCGAGAATTGCCATAATGCGTTTTGTGAGCGCGGGGTTCTCGCTATGAGCAGGCTCGTCGTAGGCGAGCGTGACGAACGAAGGACGAATGTACTTCGTCGCGCAGTGGCCCACGTCCAGTCCAGCGGCGGATCGGGCGCGAACGAACGCGACGACGAGCGCGTCAACGCACGGCGGCAAATCGCTATCGTGCGATGCGCCGAGAACGACGATTTGGCGCCCGTTGGGCAAAGAGGCGAGGGCCTGCAGACCGTACTGCGGCGGCGACGCCGGATCGTCGCTACCGGAGATCATAAAAATCGGTGCGCCACTCTGCACCGGTTCCTGAAAGCTGGCCGGCGCCGGCGGGACGTTCCAGATTTTGCACGCACGCTGCTGCGCGCGTACCCGAACGTCGCCTTCGAACGTGCCGGCGCTATAGCGAGCGATGTCAGCCTCGGTGATGAACGGGATATCTTCGGAGCAGCTGACCGAGAGATTGAGGCCGGCCGCCTGAGCGCTCGCGAACGTGAGTGCCATTTGACCGACCATCTGGGCGAGCGGCGTGTAGTCGCGGTGATACGCACGTTCGATGGTCACCGGCATGTACGCGGCGCCCGATGCGAAGTACAATGCGTGGCGGACCGTTTCGGCGAAGGTCGCTTTCGTCAATTGCACGGTCTGCATGTGGTGCGTCACCGGGTTGCGTACGGCGAGGCTGATCGGACCATCGTTGAAGCGCCGCACCAACGCCGCAAAATGGTCGGCGAAATGGGAGAAGTGCGCGGAGCAGGTTGGATCTTGGCCGCATGCTCGTTCGAGCTGGTCGATTGCCGTCTGCGCTCCGCGTGCCATCGGCAGTGGGAGGATGTAAAAATGCGGCGGAGCGACGCCCTCGAGGACAACACTCTCGACGGTCTCCGGATGGCGACGAGCGTAGTCGAGATAAAACGTCGTACCGTACGATCCGCCATACAGCACGAGCTTAGGATAGCCGAGCGCGGCACGTACGTCGTTCAAATCGTCGGCGGCCAAGCTTCCGCGGGCGCAAAGTTATATTGCAGCGGAGCCGATTTTCCGGTGCCGCGATTGTCGACGAGCAATATATCGTAGCGATCGCGGAGCGTCGCAAGTGCGCCCGACGTCGCATCGGCGAAGCCGGGGCCAAGGTCCGTAGCCGAACCGCCGGGACCGCCGGGATTAAAGACGACCGCACGGTGCGTGGGGTGCTTCGCTTTGATGTCGATGAACGAAACGCAGATCGCGGCTACGTGGCTCTGTCCGACCCGGCAGGCTGACGTCTTCAGCGCTCCCGGAGCCGTCGCCGGAGCAGATGAATAGCCGAGATTTACCGCGAGCGCACCCCACGCGAGCAAAGCCAGTCCGATCTTCATGCCCGCGTACCTGCGGGTGTGCGTCGAGCGCTTCCTTCTCTCAATTTACGTGAGCCGTTACGTATCGGGTTGCTCTCGCGTGAGATCGGCCGACGCCACCTCGGTCAGACGATTCAAATCGTGATCGCGCAGATCGTAGACCGCGTCATCTCCACGGAAGTGGACGTCGATGATCATGAACTCGTGACCCGCGCCAAAGGTGCCCTGATCGTTGGCGAGATCTTTCTTGATCGTGACGCGATCGCCGAGCGAGAGCAAACGTGGCGTGAACATCACTACCGCCTATCGGAGGAACGATACCGCATCATCTGCGCAGCGCGTTCGAGATGAAATCCGGTGCTTCGGGCCGTCACCTTGACCGTTACCAAGCTTCGGTTGTTCTCAACCGGTCGTCCTTCTGCGACCCGTTCGGAAATACGCCGATCACCGCCGTGCTTTGTCGGGCAAAGAGGACTGATTTTCGTCACCAGCGGATTTGAGCGATTCAACGTCGCCGTTCAACACTGCGGATGAGGGAGCGCGGATGGGCAACATCGACTTCACGACGGTAGATCAGTACATTGCCTCGCAAGCCGAGGCCGTGCAACGTGCACTCGAACGCGTCCGCGGCGCAATCCGTAAAGCCGCGCCCCAAGCCCAGGAACGGATCTCGTAGAACATGCCCTCGTATCGACTGCACGGTCAGGACATGCTCTGCTTTGCCGGATGGAAAAAACACGTCTCGCTGTATACCGCAAATGAGCGAGTCGTTGCGCAATTCAAGGACGAGTTGGCGCCGTACGAATTCAGCAAAGGCACGATTCGCGCATTGCGAAGTTCCGCGCCAACGAAATTGTTGAGCGGGCGCTAGACACGACCACCACCTAGGTATGTGTCAGGTATCACGGATCGCCCGTCCGAGTGACGATTCGCCTCCGGTACAGCCGAATGACGATCCACGATGGGTTTCCAGCGGTCCGTTCAAAGCCGTGTCCTTCGTAACCTGACGACGCTTCTCGTCGGCGCGCTTTTCCTTGCCCCGCTTGCAACGTTTGCAAACGAGACGGGTCCCATCGAGCGGTACGCAAAGGCGCTCGCATCGGCTAACGCGCAGCTTTCGCTAACCACGCGAGGTGAGCTGGCACAACGTTTGCTCCTACTCTCGTCGTACGACCGGATCGATCCGCGCCTGCTGCTTGCGATCGTCTCGGCCGAGTCGAGTTGGCGTGCGGGCATCATCTCGCCGGTGGGAGCGAAAGGAGACGGTCAGTTGATGCCCGCGACGGCTGCTGACTTACGCGTCGAACCGCTCGAGCCATACGAAAATCTCGATGGCACCGCACGCTCTTTACGTCGCATGATCGTTCGGTTCGCATCGTCTCCGCCAAGCGAACGCTTCGACGCGGGAAGACTCGGTCGAAAAGCGCGTTTTGCTCATGGAACGAATTCAGCCAGCCGCGCCACCGGCACCGTCGCTCCTGTTTCTGCTCTGCCGGTAATGACCCGGGAGCGACGATAGAAGAAACGAACGTGTCTCCATGCAGAAATTCGTTCGTCTGGCTGCGATCGTATCGGTCGTCGCGTTTTCCCTATCGTTCGATGCGCGAGCCGCAGCAGCCGGCGATTCGTTCGCTTCACTGAAATATCGTCCGATCGGCCCTGCGATTTCGGGCGGGCGTACGACGGCGGTCGCCGGCAGCGATCGCGATCCGAACCGCTACTACGCGGGCGGCGCGAACGGCGGCGTCTGGAAGAGCATCGACGGCGGCATTTCGTGGCAACCGATCTTCGATGGCCAGCCGGTCGCCGCGATCGGCGCAATCGCGGTTGCCGCAAACGATCCCGATGACGTGTGGGTCGGCACGGGCGAACCCTACCCGCGCAACGACGCCGAG
>Ga0209100_1001479_pt1 | contig 15949 bp, 13 predicted proteins | sample lystaG_FD_185480 | JGI IMG/M metagenome (GOLD analysis project Ga0209100, IMG submission 185480) | Glacier valley bacterial and archeal communities from Borup Fiord, Nunavut, Canada, to study Microbial Dark Matter (Phase II) -... | ecosystem: Environmental > Aquatic > Freshwater > Ice > Glacier ...
CGACGGCTCATTGGCTTACTCACTTTCACGCCACTCTGTTCGCTACAATCCATTCTACAGCACCTTTATGTCGCTACGCGTGCCACTTGACCCACTAGCGGGTCACTTGGCTTGCGGACTGCCTGAGATCGCGTATCGAGAGATCACGCGCGGCCAGACGCTCAAGTTCAGCCCGTGCAGCACCGCGTGCGGGCATCAGCACCCGTTTCTGGCAGTTGAAAGCCGACGCATTTTACCAGCGGCTACAACGTCCGCGTGACCCCGATAACCACATTTCACACAGCAAAACGTTTGCTGGTTAGGGCGGTTAGCCGGGTCGGCGTAAGGGCAAATCAGGATTCAGCATTCGCCAGCCGCCGTGAGGCACTCCCACGCATTGCCCTGATCAATTGAAACGTAGTGCCCATGGCTTTCCGTTTCAGCGTATAGCGTTCGATCATGCGCGTATTCCGGCGAAAGACGCACTGCTACCACGGGCGCTAACGCACTGTCGAAGCCGCATTCGCGCCATGCCCGACCACCGTTGGCACTCCGAAAAATTCCCGTACCCGTGCCCACGTACACTGTCTGATCGTGTTCAAAATCCGGCGAAAGTGCCAGCGTCAGCACATCCAGATCGAGCAGCCCAAAGTTCCAGGCTGTCCAGTGTGTGCCGCCGTCCGTGGAACAAAATACGCCGTCTTCCAACGTTCCAGCCAGCAGCGTATTATCGATCGCAAAATTTGGCGAAACAGCCAGTGTCGAGACGAGCGGCGGCGGTTTGGGGAGCATGGCTGTATGCCAGGTTGCGCCACCATCAGCGGAGCGCAGTACGCCACCGTTGATGCCCGCGAACACCACCTGATCGCGCTCGAATGTTGGCGAAAGTGCGACGGCGGTCGTTGCCAGCGGCTCGCTCAGGTGAAGCATACTATACGCAGGCTGCCAGCTTGCGCCGCCATCTTCCGAACGGTACAGCCCGGACAGCCGCGCCGAAAAACATATTCCGTCGCGCTCGAAGGCAGGCGATCGCGCTAATCCGTACACCACATCGTCTGCATCAATAAGCGTATTGGTTAACATATATTATCCTGGTTGATGAACTTGCTGCGGTTTGCGGTGATGAACGAGCACGTCTACCGTCAGCGCTAACGCCGCCGTGGTGATCGCCGTGTAGACTGCCTGCTTCTGGACATCAGCAGCATCCAGAATGCCAGCGTCAACCATATCGACTACCCGCCCAGATATAGCATCGAAACCACAGCCCGGCGCGCTTTCGCTCAACGTCGCCAGCGTATCACCGACATCGTAGCCCGCATTGAAAACGATGATCCGCGTCGGCTCGGACAGCATATTCAACAAGATACGATATGCTGCGTGCGAGTCGGGATCGGCGTTCTGCGCCAGCTGCGCTTCAAGCATCGGGCGACAAGCTCGCAGCGCCGTTCCGCCACCCGGCAAGACGCCGCTTGTGACCGCCCGCCGGAGCGTATCGGCTGCGCGCTGCGCCAGCGCTTTGCGGGTTTCGAGCGCGTTTTCGGTGGCCGCACCGACCCACAACGTCGCGGCGCCGCCCATCAGCTTGCCGATCCGGTCGCGGGTATGCTGGCGGGGCGCGGCGTCCGTTTCCAACTCGAACTTTGTTTTGAGCATCGCAATATGCTGTCGCAAGCGGCGTGGGTCGCTCTTTCCGCCGCTCAGCCCAAAGTAATAAGGAGTTGCCCAGGCGCGGCGCGCACGGCCAAAATGCGCCGGGGTGACCTGACGCAGCGTATCGCCTGCCGCACTGATGAGCGGTTTGCCACCCGTCAATATTGCCAGATCGTCCATCGCCCAGGCGTACTCGTTGAGTGTTGTGCCGGGCGTTCGGACGGCCATTAATTGGAGCTTTTCGGGGTGTTTGTTGGCAAGCGCAAAAGTCGCACTGACAACATCCGACAAATGGCGCGCCACGATCACCAGCGCCTTGATCCCGTTATCGAGGCAGCTTTCGACGATTGGCAGCAAGGCGCGTGGATCGTCCAAATCGAGGTCGGTGATCAGGATCGCCGGGTTCTCGAACTCGGTGCGCAGCGTAAGCGAGTCCGCGATCATCTCACGGGAGAATAATCCGCTTTTCCAGTGCATCCCTTCGATGTATTCGCGCTCCAGCTTCTGGGTACGCCCGGAACGCACTTCAAGCTGCCCATAGCCGCCGATTACATCGAAAATTTCGCCAAGCAGTGCGGCCAGTGGTGGGTCGGCGCACACCGACAGCGCAATGTTCGTCAATTGATCTTTGCCAGCGGCGGGCGTCGTCATGCGCGCCAATTCACTGACAATAAGCTGTGCACCACATTCGAGATGTTCACGCAGGCGCATGGCGTCTCCGCCTGCCGCGAGGTACTTCACGCCTTGGGCGTACACCGTTTGCAGCAATACCGCCGCCGTTGCCGTACCATCGCCAAATTGATCGTGCAGATGGCAGATCATGCCGCGCGCCAACATAGCGCCCATATCGGCGTCACGCTCCTTGAGTTGGATAATCCGCCGTGCGATCACGCCGCCGCTGTCGAGCACTTCGGGCGTGTTGCGCGTCAGCAGCGGGTCGATCGCCACTGTGCGGGGCAGCGGACCGAGCGTCGGACGGATTGCAGATGCGATCTGATCGATGCCGCTTTGCAGCCCGTGGTGAGCGGTTGGCTGAAACACCAAACGCTGGACAGCAGGCTCTGTTTTGGAAATCCCAGGAATTTTAGAAGTCGTCATAAGTCAATTCACTCTTTGTGCACCGCGCACATGATTATTTATTTTTACGACCAGATGCGTTTCAAAGGATACACATCCAACGTGCGCAGCCGTGCCTCGCCACCAAAGGCGAACGCTTCAAGCTGATCGCTGGCCGGGTCGGGGAACACCTGCACCGTGAGCGCCACTTCGCCGTCCGCGCCGAACACTTCGACCGATGCCCAATCGACCAGTATCCGCAGTTTGAGCGTGCCCGCTTCTAATGACCCCGCTTCTAATGACAAGGGCGACTGGTACACATCGGCAAAGCCGCTGGTGAAATCGCTGACGCCAGCGTTAGTACGATCCACGAACAACGTCTGGCTGCGCACGTCATAGCCGATCGTGGTTGCCTGTTCGCCATCTTTGAGTACTTTCAAACCAACCACCATCGCGCTACCAATCTCGATCTCGGCCACGATGTCCATCACCCTGCCAGTCACGCCGGAAAGCACATTCTGGCCGGGCGTCAGGCTTTGATCGCGCCAATGCTGACCGTCACCGCGCAATTGCTCGATTTGCGGAATCGGAGCCTGGATCAGCCGGATGCCAGCCGCCGTTTGTCGCAACGTCAGCACGCGCGGGACGGTCATCGTGCCGCGCCATGTGGGAGTCGGCGCTTGACGTGCGTATTTCCAGTTATCCATCCAGCCGATCAAAAGGTGGCTGCCATCGGGTGTATCGTTCCAGGTTACGCTCGCATAGTTGTCCGGCCCGTGATCGAACAACAGCTTGCTGTTGGCCGGGTTGCTATTAGTGAAGATGCGACCGTCGAAACTGCCGATGAAGTATTGCGTGCCGGGTGACATGCTGTTCGTCAATACCCAATGCGTTTGGCCATCAAGCGTCATTGGGAACAAATCGGGGCATTCCCAGGTGCCCCAATGGATGCCCTGGCCGACGCCAAAATCGCTGGCGAACGTCCACGTAATCAGGTTGGGGGATGTGTACAGCTTGACTCGATCGGCTGCGGCAAGGATCATGACCCACTGTTTAGTTTCCGTGTGCCAAAACACTTTAGGGTCGCGAAAATCTTTGCCGCCCACCGGAATCACCGGGTTTTGCGGGTATTTGGTCCAGGTGCGCCCTTTATCACTGCTGGCAGCGATGCCCTGGCTTTGATCCTTGTACGAATACACCGCGATCAGGCCGCCGCCGGGCACCAAGCCGCTCGTATTATGCGCGTCGTTTACCGCGCTGCCTGACCAGATGGGGCCGATCGCATCGGGATAAAGCGCGATCGGCAAATGCGTCCAATGGATTAAATCAGTGCTGACAGCGTGTCCCCAGTGCATCGGTCCAGCGTCCAGGCTGTGCGGGTCGTGCTGATAAAACAGATGATATTCACCCTCGTAATAAATCAGCCCATTAGGATCGTTCATCCAGTGATCGGGTGGGCTGAAGTGAAACTGTGGGCGGTACAACTCATCGTAACTGACAGTCGGTTGAGTCTGAATACGCATCGGGATGCTCATCGAAAAAATTCCTGTTGCAGAGTAGCGTAAAAACAGCGCAGAAAGCCCAAGCAGGCGACGGCGGCTGAGCGTCGGTCCAGCATGATTCGCACTCGTAAAACCTTTGTTCGGCATCAGCCTTTGAGGCCACCCGCCATTAAGCCTTCGATCAGGTAACGCTGTCCGAAAATGTACACGATCAGCACCGGGATCATAGACAGCACGATACCCGCCAGCACGACCGATATGCTGCCTGTTCCCATGTAGCCTTGCAAATCGAACAGCCCCAACGGGATCGGAAAGTGCGCTTTGGTGGACATGAAGATCAGCGGGCGGAAAAATTCATTCCAATAGGCGTTGAACGCCAGCACCGACAGAATAGCAAGGCCGGGCGTGACCAGCGGAAAGTAGATGCGGAAAAAGATTTGCCACTGGTTCGCGCCGTCGATCATGGCCGACTCTTCATACTCTTTCGGAATCTGCATGAAGTATTGACGCAGCAAGAACGTCCCAAAAGCAGTTGGCAGCGCGGGCAAAATCAACGAAAACAGCGTGTCGTTGAGCTTGAATTGGCTGATCAGCATGAACACCGGGATGATCGTTGCCTGGAGCGGGATCATCAGCGTCGCCAGCACCAGGTAGAACAGCAGGTTTTTACCCGGAAATTTCAAGTGGGCGAATGCATAACCCGCTAACGCAGCGGTGAACAACTGCCCTAGCACGATGCTCAGGGTGATAATTGCGCTGTTCAGAAATTGATTCCAAAATGGAATCTTGACGAACACTTGCTGATAGTTGCTGAAATCCGGGTTGACCGGAATCCACTGCGGGGGCAGCGAAAACGACTGCGCCGGTGTGCGCAGTGAGGTTGCCAGCACCCACACGAATGGGGCAAGCATGATGAAGCTGATCAGCAGCAGAACGCCGATTTGCAAGCGCCTGTCAAAGCGCTGCCCGATGCGTCCGCGCAGTGCCGCGATCCCTTGTGGGCGGGGTACGTTCGATTGAAGCGTTGGTACGATTGGCGAGTTGGTGGTAGCCACGTTTATTTCCTTTCTGAACCGGGTCGATCGGTCGAGTTATTGATAGAACACCCAACGGCGGCTGCCCACGAACTGAATCAGCGTTACCAGCATAATCAAGATGAACAGGATCACCACGACCGTCGAACCGTAGCCCAGTTCTTGTTGTTGAAAGGCCGATTGGTACACGACCATCACAGCACTGCGGCTCGCATCGCCGGGGCCGCCGCGCGTCATGACATACGGTTCATCGAACACCTGTAAAGCGCCGATGACGCCCGTTACAGCGGCAAAGAAAATCGTTGGGCTGAGCAGCGGCAGCGTCACCCATCGCAAGCGCTGCCAGCCGCGCGCGCCGTCCAGGTCTGCCGCTTCGAGCACTTCCTGCGAAATACCTGCCAAACCGCCGATGAACAGGATCAGCGTAAAGCCGACATTGTGCCAGACAGCGGCGATCACGATCGTGATGAGCGCCCAACTGGACGACGTGAGCCACGGAATACGCGCGATATGCAGAAAGCTCAGATAATAGTTGACGACGCCGAAATCTTTGTTGAACAGATAAGCAATCGTGATCGACACCGACGCGCCCGACATCAGAATCGGCAGGAAAAATGCCGTGCGAAAATAGTAACGCAGCAGACGGTTGGTGATGCGTTGGATCGAAAGCGCCAGAAACAACGCCAGACAGATTTGCACCGTCACCGCCATCACCACGAATTTGAGGGTGTTGCCAAAGCTGGTCAAGGCTTGTTGATCGTGCAGGAAGCGTTGATAGTTATCCAGGCCGGTAAATACGGGTGACGAGAACACATCCCACTTGAAAAAGCTCAGGCCGAGTGACACCAACACCGGGCCAGCAGTGAACGTGAGAATGCCAAAAATGGTTGGAATCAAAAACAAATAACCCAACAGCGCACGCCGCCGTGCGATCCCGGCAATGGTGCCTTCGCGCAGCAAGGCAAGCGGACCAAGCGGTGCAGGCGTGGCACTGAGATGCGTTGCAGAGGCCATAACAATAATCCTTTGTCAACTTCGCTTAGCACTATCTAAAACTTGTTTTCAGTGATGTTTCATCGCCGCGAGTCCCTCCCCGAAACCAGGACGGGCGGGGAGGGAATAAAGAGGCGATAGCGCGCTAAATGCTATTTCTGCGCGTAAATCGCTTCCAGGTCTTTCTGCATGGCGTCCAACGCTTGCTGCGCTGTCATCTCGAATGCCATTGCCGAACTGGTGTACTTGGTAAACACGTTCGTGATCGCGTCGGACTTGGCGGGCGCAGGGATGGGCGCTGTGTCCGGGTATTTGTCGAGCGTGTCGTAAAAGATTTTCCAGTTGGCGGGGCCGGTCTTTTCAAACCGATCCGCTGTCAGCATCGAGCGACGGGTTGGCGTAGTCAGGATGTACGGCGCGAACAAGCCATTGATGTTCATGCTGTCCAGCGTGACTTCATCCTTGAGGAATGCCCACACCGTATCTTTGGCGGTTGACCCTTTGCCCATCCAGTGACCGCCTGTCCCGAACTGATGCCGCTGCGATTTCCAACGCGGCATCAGTTGCACGTCGAACTGGCCTTTGGGAGAGCCGGTATTGAACAAGCCGCCCGCCCAGAACCCGCCCGCCGGAGTCATGCCGAGCTTGCCGCTGGTGAAGAAGCCCTGCAAACTTTGGCCGCCGCCCAGGTCAGCGGCAGGCGCGGTGCCGTCTTTGGTCATCTGCATGACAAAATCGAGCGCTTCGACGTTCGCCGGGTTGTTCGCCTGGGGTTTAGGCCAACGCCAACCGCCGCCGCGACCTTTAGCCGCCGGGTCATCCTTGTAGAAGCCCGACCACAACCAATCGCCGCCCGGCGCGCGTTCTTCCGTCAAGAGGTTGCTGCCGTTGACGAAAATCCACGGCATCCAGCTTCCCCACAGGCGATTCGTCCAGCCATAGCCAAACACATTGGTCTGGCCGCTGCTGTCTTTCTGGGTCATCGCCTTGGCATATTTGCTGAACGTATCTTTGTCCCAGTCGGGCGGCGGCGCACTCAGCCCGGCTTGCTTGACCAAGTCAGTATTGTAATACATGTTGGCGGCGTTGAAATCGCGGGGCAGTTCGTACAAGCTGCCTTCGTACATCATCGCCTCGACCAGCGACGGTGCGCAGTCCGAGAAGAAATTCGCCATGTCTTTGGCATCGCGCTTGACATACTCGTCGAGCGCAACCGATAGGCCATTGCCCGCGTACAGTTCAGCCGCTTCGGTCGCTGCATAACCAATGTCGATCGGCTGACCAGCGGCCAACATCGACAAGATTTTGCTAGCGATTTCAGCGTGATCGGCGCCGGTGATGTCTAGAAACTCGAATTGAACGTTGGGGTTGTTGGCGATGAAGCGATCGACCACTTTTTGATAGTTGTCTTTGTTTTCTTGCAGCCGCAGTTTAACGGTATCGAGCGCCATTGGGGCACGTACCGGCGCGGTCTCGGCAGCGGCCAGCACGCTGCCGACTTGCGTGCTCGCAACGACAGCAGCCGTCCCGACGGCAGCCATACGCAGCAGTTCACGGCGTGAAATTTGCTTGCCTTTATTATCCAGATTGCTCATTTTTGTTTCCTTTTTGGCAAACATAGGGTTTGCCATTTGACAGGGCTTGTCCAATGCTTGAATTCTGTTCAAAACGGCTCAAACTACTTTTATGCGCCAAACTGACTGTCCACCTCCCCGAAAAGCTGTAGAGCGCCAATTCGCCCTGGATTTTAATTTTACTCGCGTTCAAAGTGGGGTAGAGTAGTAGGGTATTCAAAGTTAGCGTAGTATTCGCAGCATTTGACGTAAAATTCGGATCGGTTCGTATAAAAAATTTAAGGTGATGTGATGTCGGTTGCTCAAAAGTTTTATACAACGCTGGTTGATATTCTATGCGAAGTTGGCGACCTTGAGGCGCAGGCTGGTTTATTACAAGCCGATCGAGTAATCGCACGGCGGTTCGGAGTGTCGGAAAGCACAACCAGAAATTGGCGGCGCGGCACCAATACGTTGATCGCGGCCAATACGATCCAGATGATCATTTTGTTGTGTGAGCAGATCGCGCCGCAGCGGGTGGCTGATCTGGAATTTATCAGCCGGTTGGCGCGCGGCGTACCCGATGTCAAGCTGGCTGCCGAGCGGATCGTCAATACGTTATCGGAACAAGTTTTTACCAACGGTGCGGATTGGCATATTTATTCCGGTCCGCTCAAAATGGCGCACGATCCGGGTGCTGATCCGCTGGTGCAAGTGCAACTCATGCACCAGGCGAGCTTAGTGGTCGAGCGCATTCTGGAGACGGGGATCGATCAGACCGATATTCCGTGCATCGGGGAGTTGATCCGCTATTCGGCGCACGGTTGGTTTTTGCGCGGCTTTCTCAAAACGCGCGAACTCAGCCTGAGCAGTCCACTTGGCAGCACGTTGATCGCCGCTATCGATCCGCTCGAAGCGGTGCTGTACATTGCTGATGGCTGCGCAAGTCCAGCTATATCGGCGGGTCGCCTCGGACGCGCCAAAGCCTACGTTGAACAAGCGCTTGCGCTGCTTCAACAGATCAACCTATCGGTCGCGCGGCATTCGGATGTGTCGCTCAGCGATGCATTCAGCATCATTCGCTCGTTTCAGGTAGGCATCGCTTGTCTGGAAAATCCGCATGAAGACCGCGCCGTGTTAGCGCAATTCGCGCAAGATTACGCGCATGGAAGTTGCGAAAACGAGTGGATTGAGAGCATCAAACAAGAAGCACTCGGTTCGCTGATGTTGGTACAGAAACAGTACGCAGCGGCGACCTATCATTATGGGCAAGCCACCTACTTGAAAGATTGTTGGGTGACGCGCCTGGGATTGCCATTTTGCGTGACTGCGCCGCATTTCTTGAGCGGCTATGCACGTCTGCAATATGAAGGGCCAACCGAAAGCGTAAAAGCGCAAATCGAAGAAGGGCTGCTCAAAACGTTGGATTTTGGCGCTGTGAACGATCAAATCAAAGGGCGCTTGTGCTATGCTGCCTTCTACGATAAATGCGAGGACTGGCAAACTGCTCAGTTTCACCGCCGCAAAGCGCGTGAAACAGCAATTCATCATGGCTTGATTGAATGGTACGGTTTGATCACGCGCATGATCGCATGAGATACTTACAGTGCCTGAAGTTGTATTTGAACTTGACTGCGTGATGCTTAGAACCGCCGCCATAGGTTTTGAGTAGCAAATGGGTGGTGGTCGGAAAGCGTTGAGACTGTTCGGTCATTTTTGACTGTTTACAACCCTTAGAAGGTGTTTTGAGTGCCCTCACCCAACCCCTTTCGTTGTAGTCCGGCAGCCGTTGACTCTCAGTACATAAATCGTTACAATCGTATTTTTGACTTGATCTTTATGAACTTTCAACACCTGGCAACATGGTTTGATCGCATTATAGCATGTTGACTAATGCAGCTAAGGGAAACTCAAACATGGACAAGCAGCATCCGACAGCAGATCTTGCGTTAAATATACTTTTAGACGATCTCACATCGAGTATTCACACAGCATTAGGGGATAATCTGGTTGGCGCCTATCTGCAAGGATCTTTTGCGGTGGGCGACTGGGATTTGGACAGTGATGTCGATTTTCTGATTGCTATTGATCATGAAGCCTCAGACACTGAATTATCAACCTTGCAAGCCATTCACGGGCGGCTTTATGATCTGGAGTCGAATTGGGCAAAGCATCTGGAAGGTGCTTATTTCCCAAAAGATTCACTGCGACGGCGGATCGAACCGCCAGCTCAACAGTGGTTTCTGAATAACACGAGCCGGGAGTTGATCCGGTCAGCGCATGATAACACGCAAGTAGTCCGCTGGATTGTGCGTGAATACGGGATTAGCCTGTATGGACCACCACCCAATAGCCTGATTGATCCGATCTCTGCGCATGATTTACGGCAGGAGATCATGAAGAAGATGCACAATTGGTCTCAGGAAATTTTTGCCAACCCGGATGAGCTGAATAACGGATGGTATCAGCCATATGTGGTCTTGAGCTTTTGCCGGATGCTGCACACATTGCAAACTGCGCGAGTCGGATCAAAATTGGCTGGAGCGCACTGGGCAAAAGGGGCACTTGCTCCGCATTGGAAAGATCTCATCCAGCGGGCATGGGATGAACGCCCTAACCCAACATTGAAAGCCCATCAGGAAGCCAATCTTGATGATGTTAAGCATACACTGGATTTCGTTCAATATGCGCTTGTCACAACTACAAAACCCGGCTATCTCCAGGAAATGCCAAAGCAAAGTTAAGGCATAAGCGGACGCTTGTGCAGGAGTCAAGTTCATCATTCATTGCTTGCCTTATACTGAACGGTTGAGGTTGGGCGATGGTCAGCAAGGTATAAACAAAGTTGCCATGTAGTCCAGTCGAAAATAACACTAAGCAGTTCGTGGTTAAGCTGGCTATAAAAATCCCGACTGGTAGTCAGCAGCAAGTATGGTTAGACGGTTGGTGATCAGCGTACCGAAGGTCAAGAAATATGTCGGCAATATCTTATTCGGCAAAAACAGCAGCCAGCTAGCCACACTGAGTGAGTCATTTATTCGAGCAACGTTACGAAGAAATTCTATTTGAGGTTTCGAACGCGGAAAAAATCACAATGACAAAAATCAATTGGTGTACGGTGAAATCAATTCAAACAACAAAAAACCCGCTCACTGAGCGGGTTTCTGAAGTGACCCCGTTGGGACTTGAACCCAAAACCAATTGATTAAGAGTCAACTGCTCTGCCAGTTGAGCTACGGAGCCATTGCCACATTTTCTGCAATGCTGTTGATTTTAGCATTTTCCGTCTCTGAGTCAAGTGCCAGTTGCGAGGGCGATAGTGAGAGCAGTCGCAGATGAACCATTTTGCGCTCAATGACACGTTGTCCAACTCACTTGCCCGAATTTTGAAAAGCCGCTAAAACATTGAATATCTGTGCCGCTGCTGTCTACCACGCGAATTGTGAAGATAGCTCTTGGATTCGTGGAGTCCGACTCGGCAAAAGCATAGCGTGTGCCATCCGGTGACCAACCTTGCGCGGCCACTAGTTGTGGAGCTTGTGCGACGAGCTTTGTCCGGGAGCCATCTGCTGCGGTGAAATATAACGACTTCATGCCAGTGCCATCATAGACATAGGCGGCAATTGATGTGTCCTGTGAAGGGTAAAACTGATTATCCTGCAACATGTTATTGCTATATTTATCAGTTGGGCGGGGCAGATTCAGGGAATAAAACTGATTGCCCTCGATTACATAAGTACCTGCAACAATATTCTGGTTTGCGTCCACACCTTCAAATATGAAGCGTCCATGATCGCTGTCATTCTTTATTACATCAATCTTTGCGAGTCCTTCTGCCACGATGTGATATGTGCCAGTGGCTAAATCGACCAGCTCGATCGTCTCTAAATTATTGCGTGTACCAATTACGGTTGCCAGGGTACTATTTGGATTGTCAGTGCTGGATTTCCACAAATCGACGTTAGGTACAGTATCCGTAGGCACTGTGAACACGCGAAGATGGGAATCATCCAAATCCATTTTTTCGAATGTATAAGTGCCGTTTCGCCTTGCAACGTAAATAAGCGATTTTCCTTGATCGAGTGTGTATAACAATTTTAGATCATCCGCTTCAAGCAGAACTTGATGATTAGTGCCGCCCTGATCAACAGTTTCGATCGCATACTGAGTACCATTGCCAAGCGCGTACACAATCGTCTGATCATCACGGACGGCAAAGCCCTGAACTACGTTGTAAATGTTATCGGATAGCACATAAAGCTGTTGAGTTGCCAGATCGATAGTACCGAAAACGGTGCTATCCCCTACTTGCCAGCTTGCTATTATTCGGTCATTTTGCAGCACATCGCCCACATAGCCAATGTTTCTGATGCTGGTTGCTGGTTTCCTTTGCGCAGGGTCGAAAACGGTAAGACCTCCACCGATGTCGTTTATAGGGTTAAGCAGCAAATGTCCACACTCTGACCAAGAATTGCCCGGCGGCAGAGCATAGGGTGTCAGGGTATCAACGTCGTAAAGCGTTTCCAGAAGGGGTCCCAGTGTGCCGTCATGAAAAAGCAGGAAATACTTTTCATCAGCCGACCATATCAGAGTGTTAAATTTTCTGTAGCCATAGGGAAGGATTACCGTGGCATACGATTGCGTTTTTGTTGTGCCAACGTTCAATCGCGTTTGCCCGGATGATCCAGGCGCGATACTTGCAAAGTGGTCACCACTGGGGGAAAACAAGACAAAGTAAGGTATTTCCGTTTTTAGTGGAAACGCGGTCACTTTGTTGTCGAGTAAAGACCAAAAATATAGTGTGCGCTCACTGCCCATGCTGGACACGAATTCAACTTGCTGATTGTTGCTTGATGGCATTGGGCGGGTCACCTGATCGCCTAGCACGCCAGGAAAAACAAGGCGATTGCTTCGGTCAATATTTTCTACAATCACTTTCTGTTCATGATCGCTGACCCTTGATAGATACAAGATACGGCCATCGCGCAGATCAACCCACGGATAATTTATTGGATAGGGAATGCCTACGGATAATACGCGGGCAGTATCACTTCGCGGCGGCATTGTGCCGACGTAGCAAAGGTCCGCACTACAATAATTGTAGCCTTGGCGCTTTTTGTCGATGTAAAGTGTATACGGACCCCGTCGCGGACCGACCAGATAAGTAATATGTTTTGAGTTATCTGAAAGACTTAATATATTGGTATTTGGCAACAGTACAGGCGGCGCGTTTTTCCATTGAACCCGCGCACCGTGTGATGGATCGATCATCGATACCGTTCCATCGTAGGTATCGTAGCGCAGGCAGGGCGCATCACCATACGACAACCGAGCGCCGCCAATGACCAACGCGCTAATAACGGTCACGATGAGCAGCAGCTTTGCGGTTATGCGGAGTAACCACCTGTCGGGGATGATTGGATGCTTCATAAGCTGATCGACGCTTCGGCATCGTCGCCTTCACGGTTGTAGGCCATCGTGTACAATCCAAAATAGACGCCGCGCTTTGCCAGCAATTCAAGGTGCGTGCCCTGCTCGACAATATGGCCGTGATCCATGACCACGATCAAATCCGACATGGTGATCGTACTGAGGCGGTGCGCAATCACGAAACTTGTGCGATCGGCCAACAGCTTTTCGAGCGCCTGTTGAATGATCTTTTCAGTATGCGTATCGATATTGCTGGTCGCTTCATCCAGGATCAGAATGCGCGGATCGGCCACCAGCGCGCGCGCAAAGGCTAACAATTGGCGCTGACCGACCGATAAGATCGAGGCGCCTTTGTGGATCGGCGTTTCGTATCCATCAGGAAGCAGCGTAATGAATTCCGCCGCGCCAACCGCTTCTGCTGCTGCGATCACGTCTTGATCGCTAGCGCCTTCACGTCCGGCGCGAATGTTGTTCATGATCGTATCACCGAACAAGTGCGTCTCTTGCAGCACAATACCCGTTTGGGCGCGCAAGCTATTTTGCGTGATGTCGCGAATATCGTAGCCGTCCACGCGGATGCAGCCGCTGGTCACATCGTAGAAGCGCAGCAGCAGCTTGATGATCGTCGTCTTGCCCGCGCCGGTGTGCCCCACGAAAGCGATCTTTTGCCCAGGCAGCACATCCAGCGTGATATGTTCCAGCGCGTTGTTAGTGCCGTTGTAGCTGAACGTCACATCTTCAAACTGCACATGACCTGTGCCGCGCGGAATGGCGATTGCGTTCGGCTTATCCTTAATATCGACTTTTTCATCCAGCACGCGGAACACCTGCTCACCGCTGGCAAGCGCTGCTTGTACGCTATTCCAGCGCTGCGCCATATCGCGGATCGGGCCGTAAAGCTGTTCGATGTACAGCACGAACGCCACCAGCACGCCCGCTGTCAGGCTGTTATTGATCACCAGGAAGCCGCCCACCAGCACTAATCCGAACAGAGTCAGACCGGACAGCAGTTCCAGTACCGGAAAGAAGACCGCCACGACGAGCGCCATCTTCATATTGGCGTCGAGCACTTCCTTGTTGCGACCATCGCGGAAACGCTCGAAATTTGTCTTTTCGCGCGCGAACGCCTGAACTACGCGGACGCCGTTGAAATCTTCGGCCAACCGTGCATTCATCGATGAAGCTAAATCGCGCGTTTCGGTGTACGCCTTACGTGAGCTGACGCTCCATCGGTACGAAAAGTAGAACAGTACCGGCATGATCAGCAAAATAACAATGGTGAGCGGTAAACTGGTTGTGAGCATCACCGTAATGATCCCGACGACCACCACCAAATCGCGCATGATGGCAATCAGCGCAAACACGATGAACTCGCGGATTGCCTGCACATCGCCCATGATCCGGGAAAGCAGCCGCCCAACTTCATAGCGTGCAAAGAAGCCCGCTGACAGCTCCTGAACGTGCTCATACAAAATCTGGCGCATATCACGTATCACGGTTTGGCCGAGGCGCACCATCGTTTGAATCTGAAACTTCGTGCTGATCTGACTCACCGCCGTGATTGCCAGATAAACCACGATCAGGCTGAACGTCAAATTGAGATTGCCACGCGCCAATCCATCATCAACGGCGCGCCCAATGAGTGCCGGACCAAAAATCGCGTCAAAAACTGAGGTGAACATCAATACGATGCCGAGCACAAGTGATCTACTATGGGGCGTCACAAAGCGCAAAATGCGTCGTGCGATACTGCGATCGTACTCGAATACTTTGGGATTGATCCTGGCTTGTGGAGTTGCTTTAAGCGCCATACTACTTTGCGCACCTTACGTCGCTGATGTTGGGGAGCTGATTATATGCTGTAGTGTCTCAAAGATTGTAGTGTCTCACAATGATTGGCAGTAAAACGCCTCAAATCTTCACTCTGTATCACGCTCATTGGCGTTGTATCACATAGCCTTGGCACTGACTTACAAAATCTCGCATAGTCTGGCACTGCCCAGACTCATATCCTATTATGCGCTGTTATATATCGCACACTAATAGGCAGTGGGCTATTAGACGTCCTGTTCATCTGCGAGTTTATTCAGAGCAGCTTTCATCAGCCATTGAGCGAGTGCAGTTCGGGCCAGTGTCATCGCTGCCTGTGTATGCCGATATTCGAGCAGCAGGTTACTCATAAAACCAATGAGGAATGCTTCATCAAAGTGTGCCTCAGCAAACTGCCAGATATACACGTCGCTGGCACCTGCATCCACCATAACATAAATCATGTGAGTATACCGATGGTGGTTAGGGCACAGCGCGATGACACGAGAGCGTTTTCCGCCTGCCGCCTGTGGGTATACATGATGCCAATCTGAAAATGGGAATCCGCAGACCGTACATTTTAACCGCCCAAACCAGTGGTGTTTAGGCATACTCGGCAAGCTGCCGCAGAAAAAACGTCACTGGTACATTGAACGCGCGGGCCAACCGATCTGCTTCCAGGATAGTGATTTCCGATTCGGCTCGCTCGATACGGTTGTAGCGCGGTACCGAGCAGCCCAATAAGTTAGCGACCTGCTCCTGGGTGAAATGCGCCTTCAATCTCGCTTCGCGGATGCGTAGTGCGACTTCTTGCTTGCGTGCTTCCGTGAACTTTTCTCCAGTTTCCAGCATATCACGATTGTCCCTTCTAATATGTATTTGACTTTTTGATAGATCATATGTACTATTCATATCAGAAATGATACGAATAGTCTGCCTCTGT
>Ga0209100_1001483_pt1 | contig 15899 bp, 8 predicted proteins | sample lystaG_FD_185480 | JGI IMG/M metagenome (GOLD analysis project Ga0209100, IMG submission 185480) | Glacier valley bacterial and archeal communities from Borup Fiord, Nunavut, Canada, to study Microbial Dark Matter (Phase II) -... | ecosystem: Environmental > Aquatic > Freshwater > Ice > Glacier ...
AAAATCCCGTTGGAACCATCGCATTTCTACCATATTTATAATCATGCCAATGGCTTTGATAACTTCTTCAATGACCGATACGATTATCAAAACTTTCTAAATGGTTATATAAAATACATTGTCCCGATATGCGATACCTTTGCATATTGCTTTATGCCAAATCACTTTCATTTTTTTGTACAAATAAAACCAGAACCGGAACTCTTCAAGACGCTTAGAACAATTGAAGCAACCCCTAAAATCGGGTCTGAGACAATTAGCTATCGCTTTTCGCATTATTTCAACAGCTATGCGCAACATTATAACAAAAAATACAAGCGGCGAGGCAGTTTATTCAGAAGCGGATTTAAACGTAAACAAGTCGATACGAACGAGTACTTTATTCATCTTGTGCACTATATCCATTCAAATCCGGTGAAAGACAAATATGTCAATAAAATAGAACAATGGGAATTCTCATCTTATAATCCACTTTTAAACAATACAAACACGTTTCTAAATAAAACAACTGTTTTTGAATACTTTAAAGATATTGAGAACTTTAGGTTAGTGCATCAAAATGTATTTGATACAGCGGCTTTGAACGGTCGGAACCAACCCTTCGAGGGTCTTCGACCGCTCGAAGGGTTGGAGTAGCAAACTAGCCCTTCGGGAAGTCGAAACCTCCCCTTCGAGGGTCGGAGACCCTCGAAGGGAAAGTTAAAAGCAGCACTTGCGAACCCGCCCTTCGAGGGTCTCCGACCGCTCGAAGGGCTAAGCGTGATGAAGGGCTAAGCGTAGCGAAGGGCCAGGCGTGACGAATAAAAAGACAACAAATTATCTACTGATGAAAAAGGATAGCAAATCAGAATCTTCTGCAAACCTTCGGAAACAGGCAGAAGCAGTGAATAGAAAGCGACCATTAAAATCAAGCTCCAGCCTTGATGACACCAAAATGCGTAAACTGATTCAGGAACTTGAGGTACACCAGATAGAACTTGAATTGCAAAACGAGGAACTTCGGGTGGCAAAAGCGAAAATAACTGCCTATGCCGAAAAATATGCCGAATTATACGATTTTGCGCCATCGGGTTATTTCACGCTCGCTAACAATGGCGAAATCATCGAACTAAACCTCTGCGGCTCGCAAATGCTGGGCAAAGAACGAATGTTTTTAAAAACCCAGCGGTTTGGTCTGTATGTGAGCGACGATGACAAACCGGTCTTCAACCAATTTCTTGAAAAAATATTTAACTACAAATCAGCTCAAACCTGCGAAGTTGCTTTGCTTGAGAATGGGTCCCCTCCAATATATGTTAACCTTTCGGGTACAGTTACCGAAAATGGCGAACAATGCCTGATTATCGCAACAGATATCACCAGTCGTAAAAAAGCGGAAAAGGAACTGCTCAAAAATGAGCTTCTTTATCGGACGCTGTTTGAAGAAGCAAATGAAGGTATTGTATACTTATCTACCGATCTTAGAATCAAAATGGTAAACGCGGCATTCGAGCGGATGCATGGCTATAGCAAAGAGGAATTAGTGAATATGAGTTTATTGGATCTGGATTCTCCCGAAGCTTTCCAACTTAGTTCTGAAAGAGTTGCAAAGCTTATGAATGGTGAAACCATCAGATTTGAAGTAGAACATGTTCACAAAGATGGTCATATTTTCCCGCTGGGTGTATCCTCCAACCTCATTCATATTGAAGGGGAACCAGTTATTCAGTCATTCAATCGCGACATTTCCGAACAAAAGCAGGCATATGAGTTACTTCGTGAAAGTGAAAAGCAATACGCAAATCTTTTCAACAACTTCCTCGACAGTGTGGCCGTTCATCAAATTGTTCTTGATACAGAAGGAAAACCGGTTGATTATATTTTTCTTCAGGCAAATGCTTCATTTGAAACACAGACTGGCCTTCGGATTGCCGAGATTCTTGGGAAACGTGCGTCTGAAGTAGTTCCGGGAATCGGTGAATCGCCACTTATTGGTATTTACGGTAAAGTGGCAAGTACGGGTGAACCAATCAACTTTGAACAATACTTTGAACCTTTGGGACGCTATTTTCACATTAGTGCCTTTCAGGTTGGACAAGGTCGTTTTTGCACCGTTTTTCAGGATGTTTCCGACATCAGGGTTGCTGAAAAAGCGCTTAAGGAGAGCGAAGAGCAGTTCAGACAAGTTTTTGAACATTCAGTTGTTGGAAAATCGATGACAACAATGGACGGAAAGTTGCAGATTAATCTGGCTTTCTGTGAGATGTTAGGATATTCAAAAGATCAGTTATTAAAAATGAATTGGCAGTCGATCACCCATCCCGATGATGTTGAAAATGATCAGGCAATCATCCAATCCATTATTTCGGGTGAAAAGGCCAGCGCGCGCTGGGAAAAACGATATATTCACCAAAATGGCAGCATCGTTTGGGCTGATATAAGCACAATCCTGCAACGCGATAATGAAGGGAAGCCGCTTTTCTTTAATACCTCAGTCGTTGACATTACAAAACGAAGGAATACTGAAGAATTACTTCATAAAAGTGAGGAGAGATACCGCAATTTACTAACTCACCTTGAGACCGGCATTGTTGTTCATGCACCTGATACTTCAATTATCATGAACAATCTTCGTGCATCGGAATTATTGGGACTCAGTGAAGATCAGCTGAGCGGTAAGCTGGCAATCGATCCCAGCTGGAAATTTGTGAACGAAAAAAATGTCACGTTATTACCTGAGGAATATCCTGTCAATCTGATTCTTTCCACCAAAAAACCATTTAGAAATAATATATTAGGGGTTGTCAAACCTGGAATAAATAACATTGTCTGGCTCACAGTCAATGGACTTCCTTTTTTTGATAGAGAGGGGGAAATAACTGAGGTATTAATTAGTTTTATTGATATTACTGAACTTAAACAATCGGAAATAAAACTAAAAGCCAGCGAAGCGAAGTTTAGAAACCTTGTTTGGTATATGCAGGTTGGTGTGCTGCTGCAAGGTCCGAAGGCCGAAATCATCTTAAGCAATCCCAAAGCGCTCGAGTTGCTTGGTATCACAGAAGATCAGTTGTTAGGCAAAACTTCATTTGATCCCGACTGGAATGTAATCCACGAAGATGGCACTCCATTCCCCGGAACCACGCATCCTGTTCCGCAGGCGATTGCCAGCCGTCAGCCTGTTCACGATGTTGTGATGGGGGTTTATCATCCTCTTAAAGGCGACCGCGTCTGGTTACTCGTTAATGCTGAACCACAGGTAAATGAGAATGGCGATATTCAACAGGTGGTATGCACATTTGTTGACATAACTGAACGTAAAAAGGCAGAAGAGGCGCTTTTCGAAAGTGAACGGAAATTCCGCGAAACAGTTACAAATCTTGATGAAGGCTATTACAATGTCACAATGGATGGTGAGCTCCTTGAACACAACCAGGCTTTCAGTCGTATCCTTGGGTTTGATTCGAACGCTGATTTAAAGGGTATTCATTTGCCCGATTTCTTGCAACACCCTGAGGAACGGAAGAAGTATCTGGAGGCAATATCGGCCAATCATTCTATTTCGAATCAACAGATTGAAGTCAAAACCCAGGCCGGAGAGAAAAAATCGGTCCTTGTCAGTGCCCATCTTGTCAAAGATGCAGATGGTCTTCCGATGCGGATAGAAGGCATTTTTCTCGATATCACCGAACGTATCCGCACCGAAGATGCTTTGCACAGACATGCTGAACGATTGCAAAACCTGCACAAAATCGACAAGGCAATTCTGTCGCCGGTTGAAACACCAGAAGCAATCATTCAGAAAGCTCTTCAGCATATCCGGAGCTTGCTTTCGAGTCAGCATGCCAGCATTGGCATCTTTGATTTTGAAAATGAGGCATTGCAACTCTTCGCTGCCAATATCAGGAATGGAACGACTGATCAGGCAGAAAAGTTCATGATTGATAAAGCTTATGGCGATTTGGAAATACTTCGGCAAAACAGGATGGATGTAGTAGAGGATATTTCGGCGAAATCTTCCCCGCCAGAGTTACTGCGAATCCTTCAGTCGGAAGGAATCATGTCGTGCATCAATGTACCACTTGTTTCGGGTGAGAAGTTGATTGGAGCAATGAACCTCGGGTGGGCAGATCCAAGGGCTTTCACGCCTGAAGAACTCGAAATCGCGAGCGAAGTTGCCGACGAAATCACGATCGCCATCGAGCAGGTCAGGTTGCGGCAGATAACAAAGCAATATGCCAGCGATCTGGAAAAAAGGGTGGAGGATCGTACCGCGCAGCTAACAGCGGCCAACAAAGAACTCGAGGCATTCTCGTATTCCGTATCGCACGATCTGCGGGCTCCGCTCCGGCATATTAACGGGTATATCAGCATTTTATCCAAACACCTTCAAAATACACTTCCCGAAAAGGAAAAGCATTACTTCGATACGATTTCGGAATCGGCACGTCAAATGGGTGTACTTATCGACGATTTATTGCATTTCTCGCGTACCGGACGACAGGAGATGAATCTAACCGATCTGGATATGAATGTTGTACTTCAGGACGCACTTCAGGTAATCAAGCATGACAGCAATGGTCGCAATATCAAATGGGAAATTGCACCGTTACCCAAGGTATTGGGCGATTATGCGCTGCTGCGTATAGTATGGCTCAACCTGTTAAGCAATGCAGTGAAGTTCTTGAGGGCAAATGTGCTCGCACAAATAGAAATTGGGGTGGTTGACGACGCGAATGAGTTTGTATTTTTTGTACGCGATAACGGCGTTGGATTCGATATGCAGTATGCGCAAAAGTTATTCGGCGTGTTCGAACGACTGCATTCCGCAAAGGAATTTGAAGGAACGGGTATCGGACTTGCAAACGTTCGCCGTATTATTTCCAGGCACGGTGGCCGTACATGGGCCGAAGCCGAAGTGGATAAAGGGGCCACGTTCTATTTCACATTGCCGAAGAAGTTGTAGGAAAAGACGGAAGTCGGAAGACCGGAGACGGAAGTTAGAAGTTAGCCGACATTTGAACATTAGAATTAAAGGTAGATTTTAAACAAATAAAAATAGATAAGCGTTTATAAATCAAAGCTAATAAAGAGAATATAAGTTGCACATGGAATAACTCTGTAAGAGTTTTCCGTGAACAACCACCGATAAAACTGGCGAATTTGAAGGCGATGCCAGGTTACACCAGGAATAACTCTGTAAGAGTTTTCCGTAAATAACCGCCAATAAAACTGGCGAATTTAAAGGAAATGAAAGGTTTACACGGAATAACACGATAAGATTTTTTCGTAAATAACAGCCATTTAACCTGACGAAATTTGAAGGCGATGCCAGGTTAAACCATGAATAACTCTGTAAGAGTTTTCCGTAAATAGCCTCCGATAAAACTGGCGAATTTGAAGGCGATGCCAGGTTACAGCAGGAATAACTCTGAAAGAGTTTTCCGTAAATAACCCCCAGTGAAACTGGGGGATGAACACAGTGATAATAATCCGAAACCCTGTAGGGGTTTCCCAATTACAAGAAATGATATGAACAGCTATCGGCAGATCCTCTATCACATCGTATTTTGCACCTACGACAGGGAAAATACGATCCCAGTAGAACAACATGAAGCACTCTACAAGTACATCTGGGGAATAATAACAAAAAGAAAAGGCGTTCTGTACCGGATAAACGGGATGGAAAACCATGTTCATATTTTGTCCGACCTGCATCCAACCGTGTCACTTGCAGATTTTATTAAAGAGATTAAAACAGGTTCAAATATTTGGATGAAAGAATCCGGGAAATATCCGAAATTCGCCTCATGGTCAGAAGGTTATTGTGCATTGACCTACACCTATCGCGACAAGGAAATGATTGTAAATTATATAAAGAATCAGAAAGAGCACCATAAGAAAGTAACTTTTGAAGATGAATACAGAGCGTTGCTCAAAGAACATGGTGTGCAAGTGGAGGAGAAGTATATCTTTTGAAGCTAAAGGGCAACTCCTACAGAGTTGGGTTCGTGCCACATCCACTTCCTCCGGTTGAAACCGGAGGTTATTTACAGGCAACGCTTACAGCGTTATTTTAGGATTAAGTTGTTTTCCATTCGGTTGAACCGGAAGTTATTTAAAGCGAACTATAATTTTTATAAAAAAAGATATGAAACTTAGACCTCCACAACCCGATTGTCCGTTGCCGGTAGCTCACTTCAACTTGTCGGCTGCCCTTCTGCCACATGCCGTTCCCTACAGCCTTTCTTCCTATTGCCTGTTGCCGCTTTCCAATTGCCCGTTCCCTTTATCACTAAAAATAAAAAGCCATGAAAGATCTAAGACCAATTTTGTTAGCCGAAGACAATCCAAGAGATGTAGAACTGACGCTTGAAGCCCTTTCGGAGCATAACCTTGCCAACAAGGTTGTAGCGGTTCGCGATGGAGTCGAAGTACTCGAATTTCTGCGTTACGAAGGCCGGTTTAAACAGCGGAACCGCGAAAATCCGGCTGTGTTGTTATTGGATATTAAAATGCCGCGAATGAATGGGATCGAATTGCTTCAGGCCATCCGGAAAGATCCGGCATTGAAATTTTTACCGGTTGTTATCCTTACGTCCTCACGCGAGGAGTCTGATTTAGTGAGAAGTTATGAACTTGGAGCGAATGCATTTGTCGTTAAGCCTGTTGACTTTTCACAATTTATTGATGTAATCAAACAAATAGGCGTATTCTGGGCATTGATTAATGAACTTCCACCTGAATTATGAAAATATCATGAAAAACGAGATGAAACCTGGGTTGGAACTGAACGTACTTTCGCTGGAAGACTCCGAAAGGGACTTCGAAATCATTCGTGAGATGTTGCTTGATGCCGGATTCAAATTAGAAATGATCCGTGTTGAGAATGAAAACGAATTCTTATTTTCCTTACGTAATGCCAAATGGGATATTATCTTAGCCGATTTCAAACTGCCAGGCTTCGATGCTTTTACAGCGTTGCAACTGAGCAAGGAGATCTGTCCGGATGTTCCGTTTATCTGTGTATCAGGATCGATTGGCGAGGAAACAGCAATCGACCTTATCAAATCGGGCTCAGAAGACTATGTGTTAAAAGACCGGTTAACCAGGCTTCCTTTTGCCATCAACCGTGCACTTGATGGCGCGAAAGACCGGATAGCGCGCCGGCAGGCAGAAGAGGCATTACTCGAAAGCGAAAGGATTTTAAAAGAAGCCCAAATGATTGCCCAACTGGGAACATACGTATTGGATATTCCCTCAATGCGATGGAAAAGTTCCGAAGCAATGAATCATATTTTAGGATTCGATGGTGATTTGAATAAATCGATTGAAGAATGGGTTGCAATTATTCATCCCGAATGGCAAAAAATGATGAACGATTATTTAATGAAGGAAGTAATCGGCCACAAAATCAATTTTGATAAAGAATATAAAATTATCAGAAAGAATGACAAAGCAGTGCGTTGGCTTCATGGATTGGGAAGCCTTAAGTTTGATGCGAACAATCAGCCAATCGTCCTAATTGGAACCATGCAAGACATCACAGAACAAAAGCGCATTGAAGAAGAACTCCTGATAGCCAAAGAAAAAGCCGAAGAAAACGACCATTTAAAATCGGCTTTCCTGGCCAATATGAGTCACGAGATCCGTACCCCCATGAATGGCATCCTCGGTTTTGCGGCACTACTCAAAGAACCAAAGCTATCCGGAGATGAACAGCAGGAATACATCGGCATCATCGAGAAAAGCGGAGCACGTATGCTAAACATTATCAACGATATTATTACAATTTCGAAGGTCGAATCCGGCCAGATGAAAACTTTTATTTCCCAAACCAATATTAACGAGCAGATAGAATACATCTTCAAATTTTTTAAGCCCGAAGTTGAGCAAAAAGGAATTCATATCGCTTTTAATAACCCGCTGACCGATCATGAAGCCACGATCAAAACCGACAAGGAAAAAATCTATGCCATCCTTACAAACCTCGTTAAAAATGCCATCAAATTCAGCGACAAAGGATCCATCGAAATTGGTTACAGGATTCGCAGGGGCCAGACAGGCAGAGATAAGACATTCGGCAGAGACGATGGCAGAGATGATGGTATGGACAGAAATGATGGTAGAGACAGAAACGATGGTAGAGACAAGGCATGCCTTGTCTCTACACCTGCCGAACCGATAAATACACCTTCAGAACTGGAATTCTATGTAAAAGACAATGGCGTAGGGATTCCCAAAGACCGGACAGAGGCCATATTCGACCGGTTTGTTCAGGCCGATATTGGTGATAAAAGAGCTTTTCAGGGAGCCGGATTGGGATTGTCGATTTCGAAGGCATATGTTGAAATGCTTGGTGGGGAAATTTGGGTCGAAAGCGAAGAAGGGAAAGGCTCCACCTTTTATTTTACATTACCCTACGCAAGGGAACATGAAGTAATAAATGCTGTTGAGGCTGCAGTTCCGGAAAGTCTCGCAGCGAATAATCCCGAAGTTAAGGGACTCAAAATATTAATTGCCGAAGATGACGAAATATCAGGAATGCTCCTTATGATGGCAATCAGAGCATTGGGAAAGAATGTGCTAAAGGCCACCACCGGAATCGAAACGGTTGAGATTTGCCGGAAAAACCCGGATCTCGATTTTGTGCTGATGGATATTAAAATGCCAGAGATGGATGGTTATGAAGCAACGAGGCGAATACGGGAATTCAACAACGATGTGATTATTATTGCACAGACAGCCTATGCGCTAACCGGCGACCGCGAAAAAGCAATTGATGCCGGATGTAATGATTACATCGCAAAACCATTCGGACAAGCATCTTTGGCCGCTGTCATGAATAAGTATTTACCGAAAGATGAAAGCAAAATAAGAGGTATTGTCTAATGAAAGCAAAAAGCACCTCAGCAAAATTGGAGAATCTACGTTTGAAAGCAGAAGAATTGCTGAAAAAGAAATTGCCAAAGACTGGTTCGCAGATTTCGGAAGCCGATGCGCTCAAACTCATGCACGAGATAGAAGTTCACCAGATTGAACTGGAACTGCAAGAGGAAGAAATATTGTGGACTGAAGAGCATGCAATCGAAGAAGCAAGAAAGATTTATGCCGATGAATACATTGAAATGTATAATCTTACCCAATCGGGTTATTTTGCACTTTCGACCGAAGGCGAAATTATCGAACTAAACCTCAGCGGTGCAAATATGCTTGGCAAAAAACGTCAACATTTAAAAAACAGCAGGTTTGGTTTTTTCGTTACAGAGGAAACCCGGCCAATCTTCAATGCTTTTCTCGACAAGGTATTTACAAGCAAGGTGAAACAGTCTTGCGTAATCAACTTATTATCCAACTGCATTTTGCCAATGTATGTTGACCTTACCGGGATTATTTCCGAAAATGGTCTGCATTGCCTTGTTACAGTTACCGACATCACCAGCATAAGGAATTCAGAAGACTCTTTTCTTAAAATCGATTCAAGACTTGAATTTGCGATGCGGGCGGGAAATATGGCCTGGTGGGAAATGGATATCGCGACTGGCAATGTTACTTTCGGGAAACGCAAAGCTGAGATGCTGGATTATCCGCAAGAAAAATTCACGCATTATTCCGATTTTACGGTTTTGCTTCATCCTGATGATTACGAAAAGACCATCAATTCAATGCTCGGTCACCTTAGTGGAGTATCCGATAAATATGAGGTTGAATATCGCATTCTTACGAGTTCAGGAGCCTACAAATGGTTCTATGATATTGGATCGGTCGTAAAAAGAGATCCAAATGGAAAACCGCTGACGATTACAGGACTTGTAATTGACATTACCACGCGCAAAAGTGCCGAGGAGCAGACACTTCAATTGTTAAAAGACGCAGTTGAGTCTCGTCAGGAATTGCTCAACGTGATTGAAAATCAGAAACGGGCAGAGATGGCACTGCGTAATAGCGAGACCCGTCTGCGCACGCTTATTCAGACGATCCCTGATCTGATCTGGGTGAAAGATACCGAAGGAGTATATCTCTCGTGTAATACAATGTTCGAACGGTTTTTTGGTGCAAAAGAAGCTGATATCGTTGGGAAAACAGATTACAACTTTGTTAATAAGACACTTGCCGATTTCTTCCGCGCTCACGACCGGACAGCAATGGCAGCCGGAAAGCCTACCAGCAACGAAGAATGGATCACCTTTGCCGACGATGGCCGTCTTGTTTTTCTGGAAACCATTAAAACACCGATGTACGATTCCGAAGGAGTAGTTATCGGGGTACTTGGTATCGGGCGCAACCTTACCGACCGGAAACTTGCAGATGAGGAACTATCGAAACAAAAATATTTCTTTGAGCAAATCTTCATGCAATCGTCTGTAAGTACTCAGATCCTTGATCGGGATGGCTGGTGCGAGCGAATAAACCCGAAACTGGGTGAGCTGTTTGGTGTAAAACCGCAGGATATTGAAGGGAAGATTTACAATATCTTTCAGGATAAAGCCATTATACAAAGTGGCATTATTCCTTTCCTTGAAAGCGTTTTTCAGGAAGGAAAACCCGCTGAATGGGAAGTATTTTTTGATATTGGCGTTGCGGCAGATTCTCAAAAAATTAATGTGAAAGAGAAAAGGAAAGTATGGTTCAAAAACTGGGCTTATCCGATATTTGACAAAAACCGCGAAATAAGCAATGTTATAATTCAGCATAACAATATCACCGAAAGCAAGTCTGCCGAACAGGAAATGCTGATCGCCAAAGAACATGCCGAGGAAAGCGACCGGTTGAAATCTGCCTTTCTTGCCAATATGAGCCACGAAATACGTACGCCTATGAATGGAATTTTGGGTTTCGCGGAACTGCTCAAAGAACCAACTCTTTCGGGCGAAGAGAAAGACGAGTATATCGAAGTGATAGAGAAAAGCGGTGTCCGAATGCTAAATATTATTAACGACATTGTCTGTATATCAAAAGTAGAATCCGGTCAAATGGAAATATCGCTTTCGGAGACAAATATTAACGAGCAAATCAATTACATTCTGTCCTTCTTCAAACCCGAAACGATGCAAAAAGGGATTCAACTCAGTGTTAGTAACCCTTTGCCCGCTGACGAGGCGACTATTATTACAGACAAAGAAAAGATTTATGCCATTCTCACCAACCTTGTTAAAAATGCCTTCAAATTTACCAAAACAGGAACCATTGAACTTGGCTGTGATAAGAAAGGTGAATTTGTTGAATTTTTTGTGAAGGATACTGGCCTTGGGATACCTGAAGAACAGAAGGATTTTATTTTCGAAAGGTTCAGGCAAGGCAGTGAATCGCTGAACCGAAATTATGAAGGCGCCGGCCTGGGATTATCCATTTCGAAAGCTTTTGTGGAAATGCTTGGCGGTAAAATTTGGGTAGAAAGCAATTTTGGGGAAGGCTCTATCTTTTATTTTACAATTCCGTATCATGCAAACGTGAAAGAACAGGAGAGAAGTGAACATCCAATTTCGGATGAAGCGACAGAAAATCAGTCAAATGCTAAACTTTCAAAACTTAAAATCTTAGTGGCCGAAGACGATGAAGCATCCCAATTACTACTTAAAAAAATCTTAGGAACGTCTGCTAAAGAAATCATAACGGTTAGAAATGGACTTGAGGCCATTGAAACCTGCCGGTGCCATAAAGACATCGATTTCGTTCTGATGGATATTAAAATGCCCGAAATGGATGGATATGAAGCCACACGGCAAATACGGGAATTCAACAAAAGTATAGTTATCATTGCGCAATCAGCTTATGCGCTAACCGGCGACCGCGAAAAAGCAATTGATGCCGGATGTAATGATTACATCGCAAAACCCTTCGGAAAATCTGCGCTTGAAAATTTAATCAGCAAATATTTACACTAACCGAATAGCGATTACTTCCCAATAAAACATTCGTATTCTAACACTGGTGTTAGGGTTATCCTAACGCGAGCGTTAGCGTTGTCCTAACGCAAGCGTTAGCGTTGTCCTAACGCAAGGGTTAGTATTGTCCTAACGCAAGGGTTAGTGTTGTCCTATCTTCGTAAATCATTTTAGAGTAAGTTTTGCCTTGTTAATGATAAAAACTATTTAAATGAGAAATACGATTGAAGCCGGATGTAATGATTACATTGCAAGGCAATCCGACTAAATATTTACTGCGGTAAAGAAGACGCATTTAAAAGAATCCAAATTAGGAGCAAAAATACAAACAGACACAACGATATGAAGGAAAAATACAGCCGCTCAACAGATTCTGCAACGCTGCGTCAAAAGGCCGAAGACCAACTTAAAGAGGAACTGTCAGGGTCCAATTCGCCCCAAACAGAAGCTGAAATACTCAAACTTATTCACGAGTTGAAAGTACATCAGATCGAACTCGAAATGCAGAACGATGAACTCATGCGCGCAAAAGATACAGCGCATGAAGCCGTTGAACTTCACGATCAATCAACCGAATTACTGAAAGCAAGTGAATCAAAATACCGCGAGTTAGTTGAAAACTCCCCGGACGCAATTTTAATTTATACAAGAGGGAAAATTGCACTTGTAAACAGGGAATGCCTTCGTTTGATGCAAGTAACAACCGAAGAAGAATTGATCGGAGAATCTGTTATGCAATTTGTTCATCCCGATAGCAGGGCATTGGTCATTGAAAGAATGGGAAAGGCGGCGAACGAAGGAACTGTTTTGCCGCTCGAAGAGGAAAAACTTATACGGTTCAATGGTTCCGTAGTAGACGTTGAAATTAAAGCATTGCCTATAAGGCTTGCCAATGAACCATCTGTTCAATTGATAATTCGCGACATCACAGAGCGCAAACAGGCAGAGGAAGCTTTACGCAATAGCGAAAAGCAATATCGCGACATGTTTTACAAAAATACAGCGATCAAGTTAATTGTCGATCCATCAAGTGGCCTGATCCTTAATGCCAACCTTGCTGCTGCAAAATTTTATGGCTATTCGATCAGCGAACTTGAGAAGATGAATATCAATAAAATCAATACACTTCAACCAGAACAGCTCGGCGCCGAAATGGCACTTGCATTGGGCGAACGCCGCAAATATTTCAATTTTCGTCACCGCCTCGCATCTGGTGAAATTCGCGATGTAGAGGTTTACTCCGGCCCTCTTGAGTATGGCGGAAGCACCCGGCTTTATTCGATCGTTCACGATGTTACAGATCGTAATATAGCGCAGGAAGCGTTGCGCGACATGAACTGGCGGCTCGAAAGCATTGTCGAAAGTACGCATGTAGGCACATGGGAATGGAACGTCCAGACCGGCGAAACAGTAATTAACGAAGTATGGGCGCAAATCTTTGGTTATACGCTTGACGAATTATCACCCATAAGCATAAAAACCTGGTACTTTCATGCTCATCCCGAAGATCTGAAGCATTCGAATAAACTTCTGCTAAAGCATTTTGCAGGAGAACTGCCTTACTACGATTTTGACTGTCGGATGAAGCACAAAAATGGCCAATGGATTTGGATTCACGACCGGGGCCGCATTGTTACACGCACCGAAGATGGCAAACCGCTGATGATGTTTGGTACCCATACCGACATCACCGAGCGCAAGCAAATAGAGGAAGCCTTACGGAAGAATGAAGAAAATCTGCAAAAGTCAAACGCTGAAAAGGATAAATTCTTCTCGATCATTGCCCACGACCTGCGAAGTCCATTCAACGGATTTTTAGGATTAACAGAGATAATGGTTGAAGGATTGCCCGGAATGAAGATGGAAGAGATTCAACAGATGGCCATTCTGCTTAAAAAATCAGCCACCAACCTTTTCAGTCTGTTAGGTAATCTATTGGAATGGTCGCGCATGCAAAGAGGTTTAACGGCCTTTCTACCAACATCATTTTTATTGATGCCAAAGATTTTTGAAAGTATGGTGTTGGTGAAAGACGCCGCTGACAAAAAGGATATTTTGATTAGTTATTCCGTCCCCGAAGGCTTAATGGTTTTTACCGATACAAATATGCTTGGTGGTATTCTGCGTAATTTAGTCACTAACGCGGTGAAATTCACACCAAAAGGTGGAATCATCACGGTTTCGGCAAAATCAGTACCCGGCAATTCGGTGGAAATTTCAGTCAGGGATACGGGTATCGGCATGAATAAAAAACTGATTGCAGATCTTTTCCATGTTGACGTAAATACAAACAGAAAAGGGACTGACGGAGAATCAAGTTCAGGGTTGGGATTGATGATCTGCAAGGATTTTATCGAAAAAAGTGGCGGAAAACTGGGCATCGAAAGTACCGAAGGGAAAGGTTCAGTTTTTCATTTCACCATTCCGGGCAAAGAAGAATTGGAAGGAAAGGTCATGTGAAAGGAGATACTCTATCAGGGTTGTTTGTAAATATCCTGAATCACGAGTCCCGCAAGTGTAAAACCATAAATAGCAGTTATATGTGCTACCGTTCCGTTGATGACCGCTTTCTGGCTGCACCATTCATGATCATCCAACTCGGGATCACCAACACCGCTTTTCATCTTCGGACAAAGGCATTTATCGGTTCCGCACGACGATCCTGATCCACGGTTTTCGAGTAACTCTTCGCTGTAAATACACATAAAAGGCTTGGCAGGCAGTTCACCTTTTCGGATGTATTTTCTGATTTTCGATCCCAGCGGACAACCCTGCACCTTCCAGAATTCGGCTACCCTGATTTGTGTCGGGTCAAGCTTTAAGGATGCACCCATCGATGAAAAAAGAACAGCTTTGGTTCTTGTCGCCTCCCTGATCAGGTGAACTTTACTTCCCAGACTATCAATCGCATCAATGATATAGTCGTACGAATCGAGATCAAACTGATCGTGATTTGCGGCATTATAGATTTTCTGTATATCGGTAATTTCTGCATCGGGATTAATCTCGAGTAATCGCTTTTTCAATGCCTCGGTTTTAACTTCCCCCACTGTCTGCATCGTGGCGTGAAGTTGCCGGTTGATATTGGTAATACAAATCCGATCGGAATCGACGATCGTGAGAAAATGGATACCGGACCGGATCAGACTTTCGGCACACCAACTGCCAACACCCCCAACACCAAAGATAATCACCTTCTTACGGGCAATCTCTTCCATTTTTTCTTTTCCGAATAATAGCTCGGTACGCTGAAATATCCCTTTAGATTTGCTCATGTCTCAAATATTGGGCAAAAGTAGAAGAAATTACGGGATCACCGACGTAACTTATTTTCCTGCGCAAAGGTATTCCAGCGGATATTTGTACTTAGGGACTGCTGAAAAACTATTTTTATACCACAAAGGTTAAATTTGAATAACCCCTAGTGGAGCTTGCGGAACTGGGGGAAAATGGACACTACGCGATACCAACCCGAAGTGGGTTGAATATTTTTAAGATATAGATATTGAAAGAAGAAAATAAAGTGCAAGGAATAATAAAACGCACTTTCAACAAGCTTGCATCTTTCATTGTAAGACTGTGAATATATTGCTGAAAATCAAAAATATATTCGTTTTTCAGCAAACCTTACTTGGAGGCGAAGAATAGTTTTTGAATCAGCTCACCTTGATGCTTAATATCTATCTATGAACCAATCACCGAAATAATATAGATAACAAGGAGTAGGATGATTGTAATCACTGCAATTATTTTAATGTTCTTCTTAAAAACGGCAGTTACCTCTTCGCCGTATTTGATAATCAGCCATGCGAGCGAAAAAAACCGTATGCCCTGGAAAACGATCGTCGCAAGTATAAAGGTAAAGATATCAATTTCGAAAGCTCCGGCTGTAATCGTAAGTATTTGGTATGGAATCGGTATTATTGTGGAAAATAGCAATATGCTGTAACTCCATTTGATAAAGAGACTTTGGGCATGTTGATAGTTCAGCTCTGTAAAACCGGGGATATGATTGAATATATAATGGGCTAACTG
>Ga0209100_1001489_pt1 | contig 15869 bp, 13 predicted proteins | sample lystaG_FD_185480 | JGI IMG/M metagenome (GOLD analysis project Ga0209100, IMG submission 185480) | Glacier valley bacterial and archeal communities from Borup Fiord, Nunavut, Canada, to study Microbial Dark Matter (Phase II) -... | ecosystem: Environmental > Aquatic > Freshwater > Ice > Glacier ...
ACCGCCCTCAAAACGCAGGATGCCGAGTTCGGTCCACTTGGCCCGCTTGCCGCTGGCGGGCAGGCCCATCAACTCGCCCTGCTGGGTGCCTGACTGGGTAAAGTGAGCACAAACCCAGTTGCCCTCGGCCACCATGAAGTCAATGGTCATGTGGTAGTCGGGAAAGGCCGAACGGAACATCTGGGCGATGAGTTTGACCCCCTCGCCTCCTCTGGGCAGTTGTCGGGCGCTGGGGCTGGTTGCCTGGGGGTGAAAAATCTCGTCGGCTACCTCGAGCTGGCCCTGATTCCACACCTCTTCGATGAAGCGGCGCATGGTCGCCTTGTTCTGTTCTGGGGTGCTGTCGGGTGCGCCTGTCCCTGTGGGCGCTACGGGTAGCTCGAGCGTCTCGGTCGAACCGGGCATCAGGCCGAGCTGCCGAAACAGCGAGGCGGCGTCGGCCTCGAGCCAGCGCTCCACGATTTTGCCGTCCTCGAAACGCGCCACATCGATGGCGTCCCAGTAGAGCGCAGTCCCACGCGCTGGGACGCCAAAGAGGTCGCCGCCGGTATGGGTTCCGTATACCCCCCCCAGCCCCACCACATAGTCACCCTCGGCAATCATCACGTCGGCAGTCAGCCGAATGTCGGGTAACGCCTGAGCGTTAGCCTTATAAATCATCTTTTCGCCCGCGAAGCCCGGAGCTGGGGTGGGAAAAGGAATATGACCCGCGTAGTCGGAATGCACCAGTTCGTCGAGGTCATCGAAGTGGCCCGTATTCACCCGGTCCAGAAAAGCCACAAAGGTGCTGCGGTTGAGGTCTTCTTGGGTCGTCGTGGTCGAGGGGGTTGAGGGGGTCGAGGAGGTCATGGGTGGGTCTCCCAAATTCCAAAAGCGAGCGTGGCTCACCTTGATGTCGCTTCGAGTAGGTCGCTTCGAGTAGGTCGCTTCGAGTAGGTCGCTTCGAGTAGGTGGCTGTGGGCCGAGAAATCTGTGGACTGGGGTTGCTCGAGCGAACTCTAAATTCTCTATTGCTCGAGTGAAACGTGTGTTGCTCAGCCGCCCCAGTCCTTGCTCGAGGCGTCGGCAGGTGGGTTCCCGGCGATGACCCCGGACATGATTTCGTTGGCCTTGGCGTGGTGTCCGGCGTACTCGGGTCCGGTGAGGTAGGCCAGGTCGGGCATGGGCTTACCGGCGATGCCCCACTCCATCTGCGGGGTTTCCTGGATCAGGCAGTACACGTAGGGGCGCACCACGTCGCCCAGCACGCCTACAAAGGTATCGGTGAGCTTCTCGATGAGTTCGCGCTTCTGCTCGGGGGTGGCGACGACATCCTTGATGAACTGCACGGTGATGATGGGCATGGGGGTCTCCGGGTGATGCGGGGTGATGTAGGCTCGAGGGCGGGGATTCGCCTCCGGCGGGTTCTTAGTTATTGGTCATTGGTAGGTTTGATTTTTGGCGCTCTAGAGCAGACCAACCAAGAACCAAAAACCAATTACCCGCCGGAGGCGCAAAACTCAAAACTCAAAACTCACGACTCAAAACTCAAAAACTTATTCACTGTGCAATTCTGTTCCCGCTCGAGTCGAGCTGGCTCCAGAACTCGTTGAAGCGGGTGGTGCCGTCTCCGAAGATGGCTCCGCGCCCTTCGACTACCTTGCCGCCCTTCCAGCGCAGCAGGTGGACCACATGAATGTCCAGCACCATGTAGGGCGAGGTTTCGTCTTCAGCCGCTCCAGCGCGTTTGCCCCGGTTGTGGGTGATGTCGGTGGACCACTCGTCGTTGGTCAAAATGGTGATTTGCTCCATCACAAAGGAGTTATCCGAAAGCTCGGCGCACTTTTTCATGAAACCCAGAAAGGCGTCGCGTCCCTTGTACCAGCCGGCCAACGCGTGCAGACCGGGAACCAGCCAGTGCATGTGCTCGTCCCAGTATTCGGAAATTTGGGCCATATCGCCGCTGCCCAGCGCGGCGTAGGCCGCTTGAACGTGTGCGACATCGAGTTTGCTCGAGGGGGAAGTCATCGTGCTCCTTTTGAGCGGAGTGAAGGTATGAACGAGAACATGGCTATAAATCAGGGAGGTTACAGTCAAGCAGGGGTGGGCGCAAATGAGCGCTCGAGAAAGCGGACGATATTCGCACACGCATCTGACACGTAAGGATCCTGGTCGTAGAGTTCGACGTGGTTGCTCGTCTCAATCCACACCAGTTCCTTGGGACCCAGCGCGGCGTCGAAAGCGGCCTGGGCAAACTGGGGCAGGGTGAACATGTCCTGTGTGCCGTGGACCACCAGCAGCGGGGTGTGCCCAATCAGGGGGACGTGGGCCAGACCGTTGTAAACAAAGAACGGCTCGAGGCTGGCCGCCGTCATGACCGGAGACCAGTTGGGCGCGTCCTGGGCGTGGGTCCGCAGGTAGTAGCCCGCCGCTTCCTGGGTGGGCATCACCGCCATCGGCACCTCTGCGGAGACGCCCTCGGCGGACACGGTGGGGATGTACTGAACTTCGCCCGTTTCGCGCTGCTTTTGCACCACGTCGTTGACCTGACGAAAGTAGCCAGCGAAGCCGTCCACCCCCATGAACATCTGAAAGGTGCCCCCGATGTTGAAGCCTCCGGCCACCGACACCACCGCCGCCACCCGCTTGTCTCGAGCGGCGGTGGAAACCGCGTAGCCTCCGCCCACGCACACGCCCACCACCGCGACGCGCTGGGGGTCAATGTCGGGGCGGGTCAGCAGGTAGCCCACCGCGCTCGAGCAATCCGCCGTAATTTCAGCGGGGTCGTGATGAAAGCGTGGTTGGCCCTCACTCTCACCAAAGTTGCGCGAATCGAAGGTCAGCACGGTGTAGCCCGCGTCGCTGAGCCGCTCGGCGTAGTGCGGCAGGGTTTGCTCCTTGACGCTGCTCAGGGGGCCGACCATCACCACGCCAGGGGTCCGGGTCTGCTCGGACGCGTGCGGAGGGCGGTACAGGTGGCCTGCCAGACGCAGATTGCCGTTGTGGAAGTGGACCGAAGTGCGGCGCTCGGGGTGGGCCAGCAGGTGCTGTACACCCTGGTCGGTGAGCACGGGTGCGCTCACCCCGTCTGAGATGGGTTCGGCGCTCTGGGAACTCGAGAGGGATTCGTTCATCGGCACTCCTGGAAAGGTGAAACGCTCGAGCGGAATACACACGGGAATGCAACAGGCCAGGATGGAGGTGTACCTCGCTGGTGTCTCCCGCTCGAGCAGTTCGGGCCAGCGGGGTTCAGGCGGTGTGCTCGAGGCGCTCGGGGATGCCCTTGAGCTTGAACATGCCCCACATGTAGCGCTCCACGCTGGGGTAATCGCCGTTGTGAACCTGAACGTGGTGAATTCTGCCGTCCACAATGCCGTAGCTGGTGCAGGTCGGGAACACGAAGTCCTCGCCGTTCAGGGTGCCGTGTCCCATGTGCTTTTCAATCACGGTGCCGTCCTCGAACTCGCCAAAGTGGATGTTGTCCACCCGAATGCCCGCCTTGAACAGCTCACCAAAAAAAGCCACCACCGCCTGTGGCCCCTTCATCTCGCCCGAAAGCGGGTGGTGTCCGGGCATCACCCAGGTGATTTCGGGGTGAAACAGTTCGGACATGATGGAGTCCATGTCGCCTTTGCCGAAATACTCGTACATCTTCAGAACGATGGGGGTGTTGGCCATTTTGATTTCTCCTTTCGCTCGAGACCTCTGAATCAGTAAAAGCGCTGCTCGAGGCTCAAAAGCGTGTGCTCGAGACCCTTATTCGGGTCGGAAAGCCGGGTGGGGGGTGGGAAAGATGCGTGCTCGAGTGCTGGGTCAGCCCGAGACGCTGGCTGATTCGGGTGCAGGATGGGGCGTGAAGCCGAGCATCCCGGTGAAGTGGTGGCTTGCTTTGTCGCCCTCGAGAATAAACACGTCGTACACGCGGGCCTCGCCCGCCGCTACCGTCACGGTGGCCTCGAAAAAGATGCTGTCCGCGCTTTCGGCAAACTTCTCGGTGGACTTGAGCTTGAGGCTGCCCAGGTTCTCGAGGTAGTGGGTGAAGTGAATTCGGATGGCCTCGGTTCCCTGCACCTGAAAATCGAAGCCCACGATGCGGGCGGTTTCGGTGTACTGGGCCATAATCTTTTCCAGATTCTGAGTCTCGAGGGCCGCAATCTGGCGGTTGTAAAAATCCTGTCCTGGGGTAGTCACAAGTGTTCCTTAAAGGGTGGCCGAACCCGCGTTGTACTCGAGGCGGTCCACGATGTAGGTTTTAATGACCGGTTTGCTGTCCTCGAGCACCACAATCCAGCGCTGGTACGCTTCGCAGTTGATGCGCTCGGAGTTGCGGGCTGGGGGCTTCCACACGCTGGCTTCCCAGTGAACCACGATGCCCACGTGCGCCTCGTCGCCCACGAAAGTCACGTCGGCTTTTTTGACCTCGTGAACCTCGTCAAAGAAGATGCGGATGACGCCCTGATACCAGGTCACGAAGTCGTTCTGGCCGTGCAGGGTGACTTCGGGCAACACCATCTCGAGACCTTCTTTGGCCACCATCGGCATCAGCTCGAGCATGGGCGCGTGAATGTCGAGCAGGTGATACCAGTCTCGAGCCATCTGCTGAAGTGCGGGTGTGTGGGATTCGTTCATGGAACCTCCTGGTGAGGGTTTTCAGTTTTCAGTTGTCGGTTATCGGTGGCCGTTCTGGACTGGAAACTGAAAACCGATAACTGAAAACCCTCACTCTGAAACAACCACATCGAGCAGAAACGGCCCATCCGTCTCGAGCATGGTTTTGATGGCGCTCTCGAGTTCGCCCGCGTGGGTCACGCGCAGGGCGGGAACGTGCAAACCTTGAGAGACGGTCACGAAGTCGGTCACGGGCTGGCTCAGGTCAAACGACGTGGGGTGCGCGTGGGCGGCAATGCTCTGCTCTTTCCAGTACTGGTCAATGTTGAGTTTGAGCAGGTGGTAAGAGCCGTTGTTGCAGATGATGAACTTGGCGGCGATGCCATACTTGGCGGCGGTCCACAGCGCCTGAATGGTGTACATGCTGCCGCCGTCGCCGGTGAAGGCAATCACGGTTTTATCCGGGTGGGCCAGCTTGACCCCCAGCGCACTGGGAATGCCCACGCCTAGCGAGCCGCCCCGCGTTTGAAAAAAGTGTCCCGGCAGGTGCGGAACCAGGTGGCGGGTCACGGCGGGGCTGTTGGTCAGGGCCTCATCGAAGACCATCACGTCGCCCGGAACGTGTTTGGCCAGAGCGGCGGTGAACTCGGCCATCTTCAGTGGACTCGAGCCAAACTGTGCGGCGTCCGTCTCGAGCGCCTGGGTGTCCCGCTCGAGCTTGGCTGCCCGCGCCGCCTCCAGACGGGTGTGCGCGCCCTCGCGCTGCGCGGCGGTCAGGTCGCCCTGAAGCAGCAGCTCGAGCTGGGCCAGCCCCGCTTTGGGGTCGCCTAGCAGCGCCAGGTCGAGTTCAAAGTTCTTGGCCATCTCGTAAGGGTCGAGGTCGAGGTGAATCACCTTGGCACTCGGGTGAAAAGGTCGTTCGAGCGCCGGGAAGACCTCGGGAAACACGTAAGTGCCCACAATCAGCACCGCGTCGGCATTTTTAACGATGTCGGTGCTCACTTCCCCGAACATATGCCCGGTGGTTCCCCGGTACAGCGGGTGGGCAAAGCTGAGGTTGACCTCGCTCGAGTTGACGCCCCACACCTCGGCCCCCAGCAGTTCGGCCACACTTTGCAACTCACGGTGCGCCCCAGAAAAGCTGATGCCGTCGCCCATCAAAATCAGCGGACGCTCGGCCCCGGCCAGCCACAGCGCCGCCTGCTCGAGACCTTCGCTCGAGGGAGAGGCCCGCATGTCAATCAGGGTGGTAGGGCGAACCTCCCCCTCGAGTGGCGCGTCGAGCACGTCCATCGGCAGGGCCACGAACACCGGGCCACACGGCGCGGTCTGGGCCATCTTGATGGCACGGCGCAAAACACGCAGCAGACTCGAGGGGTGGGTCACTCGAGTGGAATACTTGGTCACGGGCGCGGTCATAGCCACCAAATCCACCGCCATCTGCGCGTCCATGGCGTCGTATTTCACGCCCGCTTCTCCGGCTATGACCACTAGCGGGGCCTGACCGCGCAGCGCCTGATACATCATGCCAATGCCGTTTCCGGTGCCCACGCTCGAGTGCAGTTGCACCAGCGCAGGCTTGTTGCGGGCGCGGGCGTAGCCATCGGCCATTGCCACCGCGATGGTTTCTTGCAGGGTCAGGATGTACTTGAAGTCCGGGTAATCCTCGAGCGCGTCCAGAAACCCTTGCTCCACCGTGCCGGGGTTGCCGAACATGTGGTCCAGGCCGTCGGCTAAAAACTGTTCGATGATGCCGTGCCGCCCGGTTTTGACCGCTGGGGCTGTCTGAATTGCGGGAGTCTCGAGCGCGGTCATCAAACTCACCAGCCCTTGCGCTTGAGGCCGTGCTCGAGCACCTCGAGCATCACCAGCCCTACATCGTGCGAGTCCTGGGTGCTGCGTCCGGTCAGGAAGGGGTAGTCCAGCACGAGGGACTTGGCGTGGCCCACGCCGCCGTGGTACTCGCCGCCGGGGGCGGTGGAGTCACGCAGAATGTGCTCGAGCGGGTAAAACGGGGTTTTGAAGTTGTGGTTGATGCCGATGACGCCGGTATTGTCCAGCCAGTCGTACTCTAGGGCGTGTCCGGTGACGTGCTTGCCCCGAATGATGGACTTGCGCTCCACGAAGTCTCGAGCAAAGGCCAGACAAGCTACCCCGTAGCACTCGGCGGCGATGAGCTTGTCGGCGTGGTAAAAGCCCAGAATCAGGTCGTGAACCCTCCCGTTGTTGACCATATCCACCATCGGGCCGCTGCCGCCCACGATGAGCAGTGCGTCGTAATCGGCCAGTTTTTCCCAGGCGGCTTCGCGCTTTTCGTGGTACTCGACCAGAGCGTGTCCAAAGTTGGGACCGTTGAAATACGGGCGCTGTGGAAACCACTCTTCTAAACTCAGCGGATTGTCCAGGCGGCTCGAGGCTTCGATGTCACGGGTGGCCTGAGCGTAGTGTGCGTCGGTGACAATTTTGTGCAGGGGAGGGTCCCAGAAACCTTCTTCCATGCTCGGGGGCAGGGCGTGCGGACGCTGCCCGGTGGGAGAGGCAAAAACCGTGGTATATCCGGCGGCGTCCAGACTCTCGAGCGGACCAATCAGTTCTTCGCCCCAGTAGCCGTATTCGGAAAGGATGACCAGCACTTTTTTCATAGGCGCTCCTCCAATTCTTTCCCTGCTCGTTCCAAATTTTGCGAATCCTACTACAGAACCGTTCGCACAAGTGCAAACATCCCGGTTAGGCCCTGAAATCGACCTCAAATCCTGATTTCTACCTTATCTTAAGGGTAGGTAGGCAATTATTCAACATTTAATTAAGGTAGATGAGTCAAAAAAGGCTGCGTTAGTGAGAACTTTTGTGTGACATTGTAAAGTTAATTTTAGATAAAGTTGATTTTTACGCGAGTAGCACACTGAATAAGTTGTTCTTGAACAGGTCAAATTTGACTGAGTACAGACACATTGCTCGAGGGCCTTCGGGAATGGGGAAACAGAAGTGGGCAGGCGGCTGGTTAGCTCGCCTGCCCACTCACGAATATGAAGGTCTGACCTCAAAAAGGTTAATCGGAGTTTTGACGCAGGGTCGGCGAGGCATGAAGCTCCCCACCCTCGGGCTGTTTTCCTTAGTTATTGCCCACCAGCCTTCTTATTGTGCGCCTGTCTGTGCTCGAGCATCTTGGGGACTGACTGCAAAAACCTCACCCCAGGGCTTGTACACCGACTTCAAGTTGTCTTTACGAACTTCACCCGCAGCCATTTTGACCTGGCGGCTGATATTCACGGTCACACCGCGCTCGGCTACGTCAATCCTCCTCGAGCGGCCCAGACGCACGCTGGGGTCGGCGCTGTAGGTCGGCTCGGCGGCCCTTTGATAATTGCTCAGTAGGGGCTTTGAAACCGTCACCTCGCGGTCCGGCTGAACCCCGAACAAATCGAAGCGCAGGGTCTGCTTTTTAGCGTTGTAGTCAGCCTGAATGAACAGCGCTTTGGCGGTATCGTTTTTGAACTTAAAATTCTTCTGCGGCGTGTACACCGTGGCCTCGAGACCGATGGGGTCGTAATAATGCACCACATGTGAGTGTTCATGGCGCTCGGTGATGGGGAGTCCCGAGAGGTAGGCGGCCCGAAAAATGGTGGTGCTCACCTGACAGATGCCGCCGCCGTCCTCTAGTGCTAAGGTTCCCCCGCTGATGATGAGACCGGGTACGAAGCCATTTTTCTTGTCTATGTCGCCCACGTAAGCGCCAAAGTTGAACTCGTCGCCCGCTTCAATGTAGCGCTGGTCAATCTTGTTTGCGCCCACCAAAATGTTCTTGACCCGAAACTCGGGGCTTCCGGCAAAGCTGGACTGCCCGCCCCCGAAGTGAAAACGGATACCTCGGTCAAAAAAGTCCTTCACGCTGCGGTTCGGTGGGGTCAGCTCGAGCACGATTTTGGCCTCTGAGTGGCCTTTCTTAAGCGCCTCGAGTAGATTTTCTCGAGTTTTTTTGGCGTCCACCTTCCAGCCCGTCTGCTGCTGGCCTATCCAGTTCCCTTTGACGTTGGAAAAGTACGCACTGCGTGGCTCTCGCTTGTTCAGGCGGGCAAAGAGTTTCTCGAGTTTCGGCTCGAGCGCACTCGAGATTTTGCCGTATTTGCGGCTGCGCTGAACGGACGCTTTGTTCAGCACAAAACTTCCCGCCAGGGTGAGCGTCTCGAGCTTGCCGCCTTTGATGCGCTGCTCGGACGTAACCAGTTTGAGGGTCAACGGTTCCTTGACTGACACCGCTGGCTTATTTGCTGAACTCGAGGTGGGTTTACTGCTCGAGCTAGGCGCAGGTTTAGAGGTGGAATTCTGAGAAGCCGCTAGTACCGAGACTGATAATAAGGCGGAAATTAGAAGAAGATGTTTCATCGGCTCGAGTTTAAAGAACCCAGTTGAGCGCGGGCTGAACGGGAAAAACTCTAAACACCGAATCAGGTAGCTGACTCGTGTTCTCACTTTTGAACGAGCGCATTTATCAGATTTACATTTTCAAGCTTTGGGTGTGACTGAGGAATGCGGGTTTGTCTCGTTCCGCTTGGAAGGACCCCCCCTTGCGTAGTCACGCAAGACCCCCTGTAGAACAGGTGGGTACTTTAAAAGCTCGAGTAGGAGAGTCTTTTAGTTCCCCCCTATAAAATAGGGGGGACATTCTCGAGAGTGAAACGCTCGAGAGAAGGGGGGTTGCTCCAGGCGGAATTCACCCCCAACAAACTTGACTCCCACCCCCCGTCCCACTCAACCCTCCCGCTTCATGCCCCGCGTCGTCGCTCGAGTGGGCGGCGCGTTCCAGGGGTCTTCGGGCCAGGGGTGACGCGGATAATCGCCGCGCAGCTCCTTGCGAACCTGAAGGTAGCCGCTGTTCCAGAAGCTCTTCAAGTCCTGTGTCACCTGCACCGGACGGCGGGCAGGCGAGAGCAGGTGCAGCACCACAGGCACCCGGCCCCCGCCCACCGTGGGCGTCTCGGCCTGCCCAAACATCTCCTGAAGCTTGACCGCTAACACCGGGGCGCTGCCGTCCAGTGCGTACTCGAGCCGGATGCGGTGCCCGCTGGGTACGGTGAGATGGGTCGGGGCCAGCTCCTCGAGCAGGGCAGTGAGTTTCCACGGCAACAGACTTTTCAGCAGCCCGTAAACATCGAGCTTTGCAAAATCGTCGCGCTTGCGGACCTGCTCGAGCGCTGGACCCAACCACTCCTCGAGCGAAGCCAGAAGTCCCGTGTCGGAAAAGTCGGGCCAGTCGTCCTCGGGTCTCCAGACGCGCAAACTCCCCACTCGAGCGCGCAGTTCCTGAGCCGCGTCGGTCCAGTTCAGCAGACCTAAACCTTCCTGACGCACCGCCCCTATCAGCGCTCGAGTACGCGCTTCCTTTGAGACCTCGCGCAGGGGGCGGCTATCCAGGGTCAGCTCGAGGTATTTGAGGTCCTCGCGCGCGTTCAAGGTTCCGGTGCTTTTATCCCAGCGTAAAACCTCTTTCCAGCGGGTCTCGAGCACACTTTTCTCGAGCGGCGCGGCCAGGTAGATGCGCCCCTCCTCGACCCCGAAATCCAGGTGAGCCACCGCCAGAAACTCGCACCCGGCCAGGGGGTCATCCTCGAGCAGCTTTACGCCCTTGCCGGAGGCCAGACGGTAACGGTAAAGCTCACTCCCGCGCCGCTGAGCCACGCGCTCGGGGTAGGCCAGCGCCACCAGACGTCCCACCGACTCAGCTTCCACCCTCAAGTTGTCTGGCGAAACCTTCAAAAGTCTGCGCCACTGAGCTGCCAGCCGTTCGATGCGCTCGAGCGAACTACCAGCCCGCCCCGAGCGGAACTGACGCAGCAAATCCACTCGAGCGGTCAAATCCGCGCCAGAACCGCGTTCACGGGGGTCGCGCTCCTCGAGCAGGGCCGCCACGTCGCAGGCCAGCGCCCCCAGACCCAATCTATCGCCCTCGAGCAGCAGGTGAGAAATGCGCGGATGGGTGGGCAACTCGAGCATCCGGCGGCCTCGAGCGGTGATTTTGCCGTCCTCGAATGCGTCCAAACTCTCGAGCAGGTTTTGCGCGGTGTTCACGGCCCGCACGGGCGGCGGGTCGGGCCACTCGAGTGCGTCCGGTTTTGTGCCCCATCCGGCCAGTTCCAGGCACAGCGGCGCGAGGTCGGCCTCGAGAATCTCGGGTGGGCGGCGCTCGAGCAGCAGTCCGTGGGTGCGCTCAGACCACAGCCTGTAGCACACGCCCGGAGCTTCGCGTCCTGCACGCCCCGCCCGCTGGGTGGCGGCGTCCTGGCTCACCCGCACCGTGACCAGACGGCTCAGGCCCGAACTTGGGTCAAACTGCGACACCCTCGAGTAGCCCGAATCCACCACGGTCCGCACGCCATTTAAAGTCACGCTGGTCTCGGCAATCGAGGTGGAGAGCACCACCCGCTTCATCCCGTTTGGGTCGGGAAGCAGCGCTTCACGTTGGCGCTCGAGCGGCAAATCTCCGTACAGCAGCAGGATTTTTACGCCCAAGCCTCGAGCCTCGAGCCATCTCTGCGCCCGCAGAATCTCGCTCACTCCTGGCAGGAAGGCTAGCACGTCGCCCGCGTGGTTTTCAAGCGCAAGTTCCACCGCTCGAGCCACCGTTTCTGGAAGGGCCTTCTCGAGTGGGTCGGTGCTCGAGTAGCGCACCTCCACCGGATACGGACGGCCCTCGGAGCGCACCAGTGGGGCTTTAAGCTTGCCTAGCAGTTCAGGCTCGAGCGTGGCCGACATGACCAGCAGCCGCAAATCTTCGCGCAGCGCGCCCTGCACCTCGCGGCACAGCACGTAGGCCAAATCGGCGTTGAGTGAGCGCTCGTGAAACTCGTCCAGAACAATGAGTCCCACCCCTTCGAGCGAAGGGTCTCGTTGAAGCTGGCGGGTCAAAACGCCCTCGGTGACGACCTCAATGCGGGTTTCCCCGCTCACGCTCGAGTCGAAGCGCACCCGGTAGCCCACCGTCTGGCCCACCTTTTGGCCCAGAGAGTCGGCCATGCGCGAGGCCACCGCTCGAGCCGCTACCCGGCGCGGTTGCAGCACGATGATTTTCTGGCCGTCCAGCCAGCTTTCACCGAGCAACTCGAGCGGTAAAACCGTGCTTTTGCCCGCTCCAGGCGGGGCCTCGAGCAGTACCACGCTATTTTGCTCGAGCGCAAGTCTAAGTTCAGGAAGGGCTGCGTAGATGGGAAGCACGCGTCCAGTGTACCGACCTCGAGCGCACAAAATAGGTCCAAACTCGAGCAGATGGCTTAATTCCGTGTAAGCCACCCGGCGGACGCACCCCTCGAGTGCTTTTTCTACACTGATGTCGTGCTCGAGAGCGGCTCGAGCGAGAATGTGCGTCTCGAGTTTGCTGGTAGAACAGCGGTGTGCCATGCCGCCGGAGCAGGTTTGATTCCTGCGGGGCGCTCCACGTTTTCAAGTTTGAGGTTTCAAGGTCAAACAGCAGTGACGCCTACCTGTCGAGTAGGAGGAAGTCGGGGCAGCACCGACTGGAACCGCCATAAGTATCTCTGGCTCAATTGGATAGAGCGGCCCGGCCCGAGAGGTGCCGCAATTGGGCCAAGACAGTTCCGGTTTACGAAACTGGGGGTTACAGGTTCAAGTCCTGTGGGATACACCAATTTATTTACATGCTCGAGCGCGTCTCGAGCGCTATCGTCTCGTCGTCTAGCGGGTAGGCCCGGAAGGTGCCGTTTTGCCCAAGATAGCGGTTAGGACGCTTGGCTCTCTACCAGGAAGCAGGCGGGCAGGCCCCAGGGGGCGGCGAGGCCCCAAGGGGTGCCGTTTTCGCCAAGACAGTGCCGCTTTGCCCAAGACAGGGTTCGATTCCCCTCGAGATGACCAAAGTTTTACTCGAGGGTGAAAAGCCCTCCCAATGCGCCTTTAGCTCAATCGGTAGAGCGGCCCGGCCCGAGAGGTGCCGCATTTGGGCCAAGACAGCTTCGGATTCCAAACCCGGCGGTGCAGGTTCAAGTCCTGCGGGGTGCGCCAAAAAGCAATATCTGTTCACACTCGAGCGACCTTCAAACGGGCCGCTCGAGAACCCACTCTTCCCCGTCTATGTCGTCCATCTGCGTTCCGGTCTGCACAAAACCCAGCTTGCCTACGATGTGCAGCGAGGGAGCGTTCCACGGCCCCACCGAGGCGCGAAACTTTTTTACGCCGTCCCTGCTCGAGGCCCAATCCATCATCGCTCGAGCCGCTTCCTGCGCGTAGCCCTGGCCTCGGAAGGCAGGAAAGATTTCGTAGCCTAGTTCGACCATGCCTTCTGCATCGGGCGGGGCATGAAAGCCAATTCTACCCACCACGGTTCGGTTTGCATCTTTGAGAACGAGGAATCGCAGCAGCCAGGGTTGCTCGAGCGGGTCGCGCCCCAGTTGTTCGGCCCGCAGCTCGAGCACATAGCGCGAAGGTTCGGTTCCATCAGGCGGCAAACGCAAGCCTAGCAAGCGCTCGGCCTGAATGTTGTGACCCCTCAGAAGCGCCTCAATCACCTCGAGCGAAAGTGAAATCAGCTCGAGTCGGGGTGAAACGATGGGCGGTACTTCCATTTCTTAACTGTAGCCGACCAAGGTCTGGTTCGAGTCCTGTGGGGCGTGCCAAAAGAGTTTCTCGCACCCTTCAACCCTTCCAAACCCGCCAATCCTCGAGCGTCCCCTCGAGCAGTTTAGACGCGCCCTCGAGCAACCACCCTTTGGCTCGCGCTTTCAAATCGGCCTGAATGGCGCTCACACGGTCTGGCGTACCCAAGTGGATGTTGGCGGTTTCAAAGCCCATCGCCTCGAGCAACTGGGCTTCGTCGCATCCGCGTGGTAAATCGAGCAAATTCAAACGACGGCTGCTAGGCGAGAGCCGCCGTACCACGTAGCTCTGCCCTGATGGCCCCAGAATCTGCCCTGTTTGTTCCACAATATGCACGGTGGGGTCAGGGCTGCGAACCGCTCGAGCGAGTAAATCCGCGTAGTAGAGCGGGCCAGTCTTCTCGAGGCCAGACTTGAGATGACTGGCCGCCCACACCACCGCCGACGGAGCCAATGCCTTGGCCTCGCGGGCCATCCAGCCCCCTTGCCACTCGGTCAGGGCTACCACACGAACCCGCCCCAGGCTGCCCAGTCCGGCGACGCGGTGAGCAAAACGCACCGTGGCTCCATCCGGGAGAGCATCCCGTAAAACCTGCTCGAGCACAGGGGAAACAGTGGAAATCGGGCGCTCGAGCGGGGTCAGCGCCGTCAGCTTGGCCCAGAAGCGCACCGGGTCTTTGGATTTTCCGGTGAGTTCGCGCAGCCAGGAATTCTGTTCCTCGAGCACGAAGGGCTTTCCGCCCGCGTTCAGTCCAGCCTGATAGCCTGTCAAAACCGCCTGAGCCGCGTCCTCGAGCGAAATCTTCAAATTGCCGTCGCGCCGCGCTGCGCCCGCGCTGACCACCAGGCGCAGCAAATCCAGGGTATACGGCAGCGCGTAAGCCTCGTCGAAGTCGTTGATGCCCCACACCAGCCGCCCCTCGGCGTCGCGCCAGGTGCCGAAATTTTCCATGTGCAGGTCGCCCACGGCGAGTACCAGCGGCGCTCGAGCCAAATCGCCCGCACTCGCAAACCAGCGCTGCATGAAGCGGTAAAAGGTCGCCCGTAGAAAAGCGGATACGCTCTGGGCCATCTGTTCGTGTTTGAGTTCGAGGTCCGGCTCGAGCAGGCTGAGGTGCTGTCCCAACCACTGCTCGAAAGCACGGGTGGCCGCTCTGGAGTCCTCGGTTAAGCTGGCTTTGGGCATGATTCGAGTACAATACGATGTTCACGTAAAATTCTTACTTGACCTGCCCTGCTTTGATTGCGACAATGGAGATAATGCACGTTTCTGGCGCTAAAAATGGCTTTCCCTCGAGCACGGTATGAACCCGTCCCTGGAGCGTCCTATCCGTGTGCTGGTGGTAGACGATTCTCGTGTACAGCGTGAAATGCTGATTCAGGCGCTTTCGCAAGACCGTCAGCTCCAGGTGGTCGGTTCGGCGGGAAGTGGCGTGGAGGCCATCGCGCAGTTCGGGCGGCTCAACCCTGACGTGGTGACGATGGACCTGCGGATGCCGCACATGGACGGCCTAGAGACCAGTGCGGCCCTGCTCAAACTGCGGGCGGTGCCGATTCTGATGGTCACAGGCAGCGTGAGCCGCTTTGACCAGAAACTGGTCTCCAAAGCGCTCGAGCTGGGGATTTTAGCGGTGACGCACAAACCCGGCTCACTCGAGGATTTTGGGGCCTTGCGGCAACTGGTCAAAGGACTTTCGCAGGTGCGCTTGGTGCGCCGAACCCGCGAAACCCACACCGAGGCGTCGCTGGAGCGCCCCCTTTCGGCTCGAGCGCTCGACCTGGGGCGCATCGAAATTGTGGGTCTGGTGGCCAGCACTGGAGGTCCGCAGGTGCTCGAGCGAATTTTGCGCGGCCTGCCCGCTCACTTTCCACTGCCTATTTTGGTGGTTCAGCACATCGCTTCGGGCTTTGCTCAGAGCATGGTGGACTGGCTTGCGCCGCTGTGCCGGGTCCCGGTGCGAATGGCCGAGCGGGGCCACCCGCTCGAGCGCGGGGTGTGGTTTGCTGGAGAGGGCCACCTCACGGTGCAGCGCGGCACTTCTATCAACCCTATCGGGACTCTGAGCAACAGCCTGGAGATGCCGGTGGACGGACACCGCCCTTCGGGCACGGTGCTGCTGCGCTCTCTGGCCCGCGAATACGGCCCCCGAGCACTGGGCGCGGTCTTAACTGGGATGGGCGAGGACGGCGCGGCGGGCCTGCGTGAATTGCGCTCGAGTGGGGGTCTGGGCGTGGCTCAGGACCCCGAGACCGCCTCCATCGCCAGTATGCCCCGCGCAGCCATTGCGGGCGGCGTGGACGCGGTGCTCAGTCCCGGCGAACTGCTAACTCTGCTCGAGCGGCTGGCGGTACCGACTTCCACGCTCGAGGGGCGCAGACCGCTCTGAGGGTTGGGTTTTATGTTGAGTGGAGTGCAACTTGGGAATGTGGGGGAGTTCTATTCGGCCTGGAAGGACCCCCTTCTCTCGAGCGCTCCGCTTTCGAGAATGTCCCCCCTACCTTGCAGGGGGGAATTCAAGACCGTTGTACTCGAGCTTTTAAAGTACCCACCTGTAATACGGATCCCGATAAATTTGGTAAAGTAGAGGGATGAGTCAGCCCTTGCAACTGAAGCTTCAAGACACAGCGGATGTCTTGTGGCAAGCGTATAAACGCAGCACCTGTGCAGTAGAACGTCGCCGC